>ENA-ORXR01000035-ORXR01000035.1-marine-metagenome-genome-assembly--contig:-NODE-35-length-190000-cov-6.554762_pt1 | contig 190000 bp, 174 predicted proteins | sample MGYA00237866_ERZ511479 | MGnify/ENA metagenome assembly ERZ511479 | reverse complement strand
CACCGTTCGGCTTGGATCCAGTGGCACGTTCTCGTTGTCACGAAGATCACTGTCAGGCACGTACTCCACTACCTGCACCTTCCCTTTGACAGCAGGCACTTCAAACAGCCCATACACCGGATCAGCCTGCACCTTATGCACCCTCTTGATAACTTTCTCAGCCTCAGGATTAGTCCAGCAGATAGCAGCCAATAGCTGTTTCTTCTCCGCCGTTTCCAGCTTTACATCAACCTTCGTGCAAGCAGCCTTCAACACACCGTCCAGCGGATTCACATCGTCATGCTGCTCACTACCGATTTCACCTTGGAGCAAACGCGCGCGTCTCAGCAGTGATTTCTGGTTCAGCCATATCTTGCTATCCAGCAGATCCTTAATATCCTTCTCTTTCATGGCGCTGAAGTTCGCCTTGATATGCACACGCACTTCTACCTCGTCTGCATCCAGTTGCCCATATGCCGCGCAATCTTCATCGTCCGTCCATGCATTCCCGTATTCGGCATTGGCCCACTTCATCGCAGCATTCAACGCACGACTCGGTGAGAAACGCAATTCACTCAATCGCTCATCACTGAACTGCCATGATTGCCGTAAAGGACGCTCAATAGTCAGCCGACGATAGCCAAACTCGTGTGAGGCAAAGAGCTTTGCAGCGAAGGTCTTGGCAGGTGCTACCTTGGCATTGGCAGACTGCCGGCCACGGTTGCTCTTCTGCTCGGCAGGTTTATCCAGTGCCTGTCGCTCCACAGGGTCATAATTGCCAAAACAACGAACAACGGTAGCGACATCATCTGCGCTCATTTCATTGCGCTTGGAGCCCAGAGACTTTCGCATCTTGCCGTACAGGTTCACGCCATTGATCAGCAAGACCCGCCCCTTTTGCTCCGCTCGCTTCTTGTTCGACAACACCCACACATAGGTGGCAATACCCGTGTTATAGAACATGTCCGTGGGCAAGGCGACGATGGCTTCCAGCAGATCAGCCTCCAGAATGTAGCGGCGTATCTCGGACTCGCCGGAACCTGCACCACCGGTAAATAGCGGTGAGCCATTGAGAATGATGCCAATACGGCCTCCCCCTTCGGACGCATCGCGCAGCTTAGCGAGAAGGTGCATCAGAAATAACAGGGAGCCATCGGATTTTCTCGGCAGGCCTGGACCAAAGCGTCCATCAAAGCCTTTTTCCGACTGTTCCTTTTCCACCTCCTTTTCGATCTTCTTCCAGTCCACTCCGAACGGTGGGTTGGACAGCATGTAGTCGAACTTCATGGTGTAAAGCTGATCATTGGACAGGGTATTGCCCAGTTTGATGTTGTCCACTTCCTGCCCCTTAATCAGCATGTCTGCCTTGCAGATCGAGTAGCTCTCGGGGTTGAGCTCCTGACCGAAGGCACGCATCACGGCATTCGGGTTCAGCTCGTGCACGTACTCCATACCCGAGGACAGAAAGCCACCAGTGCCGGCCGTGGGATCGTAGATGGTGCGAATGATGCCCGGCTTGGTGAGCGCATCATCATCTTCCATGAATACCAGCGCGGTGGTCAGCCGGACAATATCGCGCGGGGTGAAGTGTTCCCCAGCCGTCTCGTTGGAGCCTTCCGCAAAGCGGCGTATCAGTTCCTCGAAGGCTAGGCCCATGTCATGGTTGCTGACCCGCTTGGGGTTCAGGTCAATCTGGCGGATGCGCTGCACCACCTGATACAACAGATTGGCATCCCCGAGCTGCCCGATGAATTCGGCGAAGTTGAAGTACTCGAATATCTCTCGCGCATCCTTCGAGAAGGCTTGAATGTAGGAAATAAGGTTCGCCTGAATACCAGACTCACCAAGCTTGGACAGATCCATCTTCGATGTGTTGAAGAAGTTCAGGTCATTGGTGGCGCGCATGATCAATTGCTCGGCCGCCGCTTCCGGGAGTTTCATGGCAGCGACTTTTTCGTTCTCGGCCAGCACTGCCTCCTTGCTGTCTTCCAACACGCACTCCAGTCGCCGCAGCAGCGCGAACGGCAGAATAATTCTCCCGTACTGGCTTTGCTTGAAATCACCGCGCAGGAGATCGGCAATGGCCCAGGAATCGGAGGCGAGGTTTTGGGGGGTTGGTGACATGCTTGGAGCTGCTTTAACGGAGAACTTACTCACAGTGATTAAAGCACAAGCGCTGGTGATTGCGGTCGTTGTATATACGTGTTGACTCCACACGTGTGGAGTCAACAAGCCAGCTTGTTCAGCGGAATGCTCTAGATGAGCAACCACACACGTAAGTGTCGCCGCTACCAGAGCGACCGCTTACTAGCGCGATTCAGGCACGCTAGACGATTCCGGTCCTACGAAGGAAGTCGTCGAACATCGGTGAAGTAAAAGCAATGTCTCCACGTGCCGGACTGTATATCATCCCCTTGCTAATGATTTGAGCCCGTCTGGGTCCAAGCGATTGGACATTCTCACCAAGCCTTTCAGCAACATCAGCTGACCGATAAGGCCCACGCCCCAGCATTGCCATTGCTAACACGTAGTCACGCTCTTTGGGAGTTAGCCGATCAAGACGAACGCGGAAGAAGCTCTCGTCCAGTCGTCTGATGGCGTTTGCGGCAGCTTGGCGAACATCGTCCAGGTTAACTGGTGATTCAGCAGCAGCATTCCAGGCCTGATATCCCCATTCTTGTAAGAAATACGGGTAATGAGAAGTCTCCTCTAGAATGCAATCCAGCGCATCATCATTGATCGACTCGCCTTCTTCCTCAATGGGCTGACGTATAGCAACTTTTGCTGCATCACGCTCCAAAGGTCCTATTGTTGGGAAATTAAATAGACGCTCAGCGTAAGACTTTGCATTACCGCTCATACCTGCCAACTGAGGCAATCCTGCACCAAAGAAGACAACTGGCAACCCGAGTTGATTGACACGATGAATCGCAACAATTATGGCGGGCAGCTCTTTGTCGCTGAGATATTGCACTTCATCAATCAACAATGCCCAGCCAGTACCTGCTAACTGCGCGGCCTCGCCAATGAGAACAAACATCTCACTTAGATCCTGCTCCAGCGACCCCGAATCAGCGACACCTGCGGCTGGGTCAACAGCGATAGACACATCACCCACTTTAATCTTGAACGCACTGGCAAAACTTCTGAGTCCGCGCATTGCATTTAATACAGATTCTTTGGCGCTCTCAATCGTTGATAGCTTGCGCAGCACCTGATGCATCCTCGGGTACAGCAACGCAGTCAGAGCACTGTCATCTGGCGCTTCGATTATCGAAGTCTGATAGTTGTGCGACAAGGCGATCCTCTCAAACCGATTTAATAGTACGGTCTTTCCGGTACCTCTTAATCCGAGTAACATCTGGGATTTTGCATGCCTACCACGAAGTGCCCGCTGGAGCGCCACTTCAGCATCATTGATGATAGTGCCACGGCCTGCCAACTCAGGGGGCTGACTACCGGCACCTGGGGCGAATGGGTTGCGGATTTCATCCATGCAACAAGTATATATTATTTACTAATGTATATATTATTTGCCTTATACAACCATAATAAAGATATCTTTTTCCCGCTCAGCAATATTTCAGGCAATCCTGGGCCATTAGCTCGCTGCTATTGTATTCGTCGTCAGAAAGGTCACACGAAGCCGATTAAGCCAACCCAGCATAGGCAATTTCTGGCAGGTAAAAACAACGGTAAAATCCGCAATTTCGTGGTTGCTCAAGAAAGTAATTCTTTGACCAAACACTTCGATGACTGCCTGAAGGGCTTGTTTGACTTCAGAAGTTTGCACTTTACGATGGTCAATGACTACGTTGCCAGCAAAGCAGAAAACCCACTTGGCACAGGTGGGACAGACTTCATGCAATGGTTGCAAAAACTCACAGATGAAACCGCCTGCAATACCTCTAACCTTAATTGTGGAGATATCAATGCAAGCGCGAATCATGGCTCACGGCGATGCCTTGGATTGGGAGAATGCACTCGATGCGGGTAAACACAGTTGCTATCGGTCGGCAGATAGCAAACTACAAGTACTCCACATTTCCACAAATACTGATCCCCTGCCCTGAAATACCCGCTCCTAACGATGAGCAAAGAGACACTGCCTGGTTGGCGACATCCTGGGCTGTTACCATTTTTCGCAGAGAAACTTTATCGATGTACTCTTGTTTCATTTCTTCATGAGTCACACCGACCGTCTCTGCTCTTGCTGCAATAACCTGCTCTATTCTAGGCCCTTCAACAATACCGGGCAACAATGCATTGACTCGAATCCCATGCGGCCCCAACTCAATCGCCAGGCTTTTTATCAATCCAATAATTGCCCACTTGGTGACTGCGTATGGTGTGCGATATGCATAGCCCAGACGACCGGCCACAGAGGACAGGCATATCATTGAAGCATTATCAGATTGCTTTAAAAGTGGCACAGCAAGCCGTGCGCAGTAGAACTGACCGTTAAGATTGACATCGACAGTCTGGTGCCAATCATCGCTGGATAGATTTTCGATATTCCCTGTGGGTCCGGCAATTCCAGCGTTATTAACCAGCACATCCAGTCCGCCCATCTCATTGCTAACATCTTCAAACAACTGTGCAACTTGTGCCTCGCTCGATACATCACAGACGCTTGTGCCCCAATCAGGGTGTGCTGTGGCACAGGCATTTAGGGCTTCCTCGGATATATCACAAATATGGAGTCGCGCACCTTTTTTAGCAAATGTCTCTGCAATCGCCAATCCAATACCGCTGGCGCCCGCCGTCACCAGCACTCGTAAATCTGTAACCATCTTATTTGCCTCAGCCACGTATATATTCGATGATCGTAAAGCCATTGATTTTCATTGGTGTTAGTGATTAATATGCCGGAAGTGGAGCACGCTAAAACGGCATGTGATGTACTCAGGCGATCAAGCTCACTACATTACGCCTACTTTTCATAAAGTAACTCAGGGCCACATTCGTAAGAGCTGCAGCCTGGTCAGTTTAAAATGAATGCTCTACATAATCGTATCGGTCTCAGACCACAGATCATATGCGACCAACAGTTTCAATTGCTTCGGAATTTCCTGACGCGCAGCATCCAACGCAGTCGCGGGAACATCATACAAGTGGACATGCCATCCGGCGCGCGTAAACACAATGGCCTTGTGATTTTAGAATTCGCCAGACACACCTGATACGAACTAGCCACGGTAGTCCTCTAACACACCACACAACTCCAGCAATCCGATCGCCTCGACGCCCTCGCCCTTCGGATATCGTTCATCACCCGGGTACACAACAAACGCTAAATCAGGCTTTACATCAGCAACAGCCGAATGAAAGCCTTTCGACACTTTTGGCGCGCTACTGCGTTTGATTTCAATAGCCCAACGCTGGTTGCCTGGTAGATCCAGCACTAGATCAATTTCATTTCCAGATGCGGTCCGGTAATAGCTCGCTTCGGTACGTAAAGGTGCAAGACGTATCAGGTTAGACACGACATGCCCTTCCCAACTTGCTCCTGAAATAGGGTGGCCCAAAATGTCGTCCAACGTGTCTAGCCGCAGTAACGTATGTACTAAGCCACTATCACGTAGATATGTTTTTGGAGTCTTTACAAGTCGTTTACCAACATTCATTTGAAGCGGCTGTAATCGATAAGCAAGCAGCAGATCCACCATTAAATCAAGATACGTTGTTACCGTTTTCGCATCAATACCAAGACTGCGCCCTAGCTCAGTTGCGTTAAAAGGCGCACCTTGCCGATGGGCCAGCATAGTCCAGAATCGCCGGAGTGTCGTTGCTGGGATACGCGGCCCCAGCTGTGGTATGTCGCGCTCAAGATAGGTTGTAACAAAATTGGCTCGCCAATCCACACTCGCCTCATTGTCGGGTGCAAGCAAGCTACGCGGAAACCCACCTCGCACCCATAAATCATTCTGGCGATTTCTCCCAGCTTCAAGTACGTCAACAGGTGAAAGCTCACGGTAGGCAATGCGACCTGCCAGGCTTTCGCTTGATTGTTTTAACAACTCCATAGAGGCCGACCCAAGAAGCAGGAAATGTCCCGCGTGGCGACCGTCAAGCACTCGCTCATCGATAACTCCGCGCAGGACATTAAATAGATCAGGCGCACGCTGCACCTCGTCAATGATCAGCAACAGCTCCGATCGGCTGCGCAAGTACGCTGATGCATCATCTAGTTTGGCAAGATCAGCAGGATTTTCCAGATCCAGATATTCTGGCTTACGACTCATCGTACCGTTTGCCGACTCGTCCTCGTGAGAGGCTTTGCCAAGTATTCGAGCAAGCGTCGTTTTTCCCACCTGTCTGGGACCCAGAAGGGCTACCGCCGGGTAGCGCGTTAAATCACGAGAAATCAATGGCGCAAGGCGACGGGGTAGCATATGCAAATCCGGAATTAAGTTCCTGATTTGCAGGATACCAGACTAAACGACTGATATATTGATATTCCTCTATCAATAAGCTAATTTGGCACTATCCTCAGCCTGTCCACGGCGAATTGCAATTTACCGTTAAAAATCAGTTATTTGCTTAGACTTGCGTCTTATCAGCAAACCTCCCCATCCTACTCAGTCATGGAGAACTTGCTGATCGTGAGCACCGGATAGGAGGGCAAGCGGTCCCCTGCCAATGATTTTATCTGACGTTGATGGTGAATGACCATGGTGTCGAGCTTCGAGAGTTCAACGATGAGGTCTATGACAGCTTTGGTGAGGCGGCGGCAGAAGTCTTTGAAGAGACTCGAGACCACAGCGAGTTAGCCGCCAAAATTAACGACAGCCACCAAGACAATCTGCGCGAAATGGGCACTTATCTCAAACGCGCAGAAATCGGATTCTCCATTCAGAGAAATCGTGTTCTGGGCATTTGATTTTGAGCTAGCCTGCTCATTAACTTAAAACGTGTATCACCCGGCCTGCAATCAAGTGGCCAACTTTCTTAACGTATTCAGCCATGTGGCTGGATACGGAATGCGCGTTCAACGCATCCATGCTGGCCCACTTTTCTATCACCATATACGCATCTGGCCCAAGTGCTGTCTGGATTGCGCCTGCATTGTCGGCATCGGTGACAGGCAGATACTCGATACAGCCATCCTCAGCATGCACTAATGGCACAATTTTCCGAAATTCATCGAGAACTTCAGCGCGCTTTTGCGCCTGAGTGGTGATGATGGCTATGACATGAATCATGGGTTTTCTCTTTTAGGTTCGCTTAATTTGTAATTCCAGCACGCCATTCTTTGCGGCATACCCGCACGACAATGGTAACTTACCACTCTTTGACGCAGGTAAGTGCCGCTGTAGAAGCGCGTGTATTTGCAACGCTTTTACACCGAGAACCGAATGAATAATTCTATGACATCCAGTATGCCTGATTTCGCAACAAGCGAACACTCCAGCGCTAGACCAGAAGCACCACCAATCTGGTTTCTGGCGTTATGTACGGCCAGCGCTGTCGTTGGTCTTACATTGCTGACGCCCACGTTGCCATTAATAAAAGCTGAGCTTGATGTGTCAAGTGAAGCTGTACAATTTTTGCTCACAGCCTATTTATTCGCACTGGCCTTTGGGCAGCTCATATGCGGACCATTATCTGACAAGACGGGACGCCGCCCTATCATGCTGATGGGTGCAGTGTTGTTCAGCCTCGCTGGTATTGTTGCGATGTTTACGCGCAGCATTGAGTTATTGGTTGTGCTTCGATTTTTTCAGGGACTGGGTGCCGCTGCGTGTATGTCGATGGGCCGCGCGATTGTGAACGATGTTTATGCTCGCGACGATGCGGCACGCCAGATGTCCACTATATCCACTGTGCTTGCGATTGCTCCAGCCCTATCGTTGGTATTTGGCGGTGTTTTAGCACAGAGTACCGGTTGGAAAGGCACAATGGCTGCTCTTGCAATCAGTGGTGTATTGGTGTTTGCATCAGCGTTTCACTATGCCGGTGAAACGAATTTGAGACGACTTGAGAAAATCAGCTTCCGTACCGTATTCGCTGCCTATCAGAGCGTACTGAAAAATAAGGCGTTCCTGTGCTGGACGATGGCAGGTGGGATGCAGATCGGTATTTTCTTTTCACTCAATGCGTTTCTGGCCTACCAATACCAACGCCATGGGTACAGCATGGCAGAATTTGGTATGTGGTTCGCCTTGACACCCATTTTCTATATTCTTGGCAATACGCTTAACCGATTGTGGTTTGTAACTCGCGGGATCGAGAAAACAGCACTTATAGGATGCTTACTCAGTCTATCTTCTGTTGTGCTGCTGTTCATGACACAGGCAACAGGGTATACCCATGCTCTGTCTATAGCGTTACCGTGTTGCTTGTTCGGATTTAGTAATGGCATCATTGTAGCCAACACCACTGCCGGTGCAATCTCATCTGCCGGCAAGCATGGAGGTACTGGAACAGGTATCGTCGGTGCCTGGCAAATGGCAACCGGTGGAATTGCCGGGGCCATCATTATTGCATTGGGCGGTGCTCAGGTATTCTCGATTGCTGCTGGCGTTCTTATTATTATGTCGGCCATAGCTGTCATATCGATGTTGTATGTTTATGTGTGCAGATGATGACTGGAAGCTATAGGCACGGTAGGGATACCCTTTTGCTTAACACCCCACGTACAGATCCGTGCTTGCAGCATTACCGCACATGGCTCTTGCCTTGAATAGGTATTACGAGATTTCAAGAATTCTTCAGCTAATTACTCCGTCAGGACGATGTGGAAAAAAACATTCTGCGCCTAAACTTTAAGCGTGGAAAAAATCTAAATAGACACACAATCAGGATTGAAAGCGCGCGACTACCAAACACATTCCCTAGCATCGATGCGTAACGGTACGTAAGTTCCTGACTCCTCTTTAAGCCAGATACTATCAAACAGATTAGATACGACGCATACATGGTCAGGGATGATTTGCATCCGATCACCGATTTGCAATTCTTATTCAGTGCTGATTCTCAATGTTCCGTGCTCTTCGCTTAGCACTACTATTTGCGCCTCTGGATGTTCGATTACATACCCATACCCCGACAATCCTGACTAATCGGAGGTCAGTGCTTTGTCAATACCAGCTCTTGTTGGGGCGCGCACCCTGGGCCCGACCACGCGGTGTACTGTATGACAAAAGCAGCCATTGCTTCTCTGACCCAGTGCATGGGTCGAGATCATGCACATCAGAATATTCGTGTAAACGCTGTGTGCCCCAATGAAGTGGACACCCCCATGTTGCGCAGCGGTTTTGAAATGCAGGGGTTTAACCCAGACACGGCCATAGAAGAACTGGGTACAACCGTGCCATTGGGTCGAGTAGCAAGTGCTGAAGACATAGCCAAGGTCGTTTGTTTTCTGGCATCGGGAGATGCAGGCTATCTCTGCGGTTCACTGATCGAAGTCAATGGCGGAAAACCGGTAACGTGAATCGATTTGATAACAAGGTGGCTTTGGTGACCGGTGGTCGCAGTGGTATCGGGCGAGCCATTGCCGAACGATTGCGTGTAGAAGGGGCAACGGTTGAAGAGTGTGAATTGCAGCAATGGCAAAACACACTCGCTGTAAACCTTACTGCACCATTTTTACTAATAATACATGCGATGCCACATCTTAAAGGTATGGGCTCGATCATAAATATCGGATCAATCGAGGGCATCGGTGCCAACCCGCGCCATCCTGCCTACTTTGCCTCTAAAGCTGGCCTGCACGGTCTGACAAAAGCTGTCGCGGTCGATCACGGCAAAGACGGTGTGCGCTGCAATGCAGTTGCCCCGGGCTGGATAGATACCGATCTTAACAATGCATTTATAGAGTCTATGCCAGACCCTGACAGATTTCGAAATAATATTGGCACGATCCATCCTGCTGGACGCACCGGCACAGGCAGCGAGGTCGCAGCGCTGGTGGCGTTTTTAGCCTCTGAAGAAGCAAGCTTTATTACCGGGCAGGTCTACACCGACGATGGTGGTCGCACGGTAAAATTAAGTTTGCCGAGCGAACAGTAACTCTCATTGATTGTAAAAAGCACATGCCATCAATTAGCTCCAGAGAACTTTAACTCGTGCCATTATAATCCATGATTTACTGTTACATAAGGATTGGCAAAACAAATGGCAGAAAAAACCATGCATGCGACAACGGACAAGCAAACAGTAAATGATCCTCTGCTACAGCCACTGAAGCTTGGTCACCTGACGCTTAAAAACCGGATCATGAGCACCAGTCATGCCTCATTATTGCTGTTTCGATTAAATAATCGACCACCCAAACTCACGCCATTCCCGGAAAGATTTAATCGTTCCAAGCAGGCATACATCAAAGCTTGATTACTAGTGATCACAGGCTTTTCCAATACTTCTTCAATAAAGGGTATGGCTTCTACTGCGCGATAATCTGTGCATGATATAACAATGGCCTCAGCCTTCGGATGATCGGCCTTCAGCGCCATATCATAGGCATCTTGTGGGGTCAGAGCATTCTGTTGGACACTGGAAAGCTCTTGTTCAAAAGTAACTTCGTTGACGACATTAATTCCGCTTTGTTCAAGGTAGCTAACGGCTTCTTGACTTAAAAGCTTTACGTACGGGGACGTGAACGCCACTTTTTCCGCGCCTGTAGCCTGAATCGCCTCTACGAGTGCGCCCGCTGTGGTGACTGCCGGTTTCCCTGTTTTCTCATGCAACTGTTGACAGAATTCAGCATCGAATTCGGGGCCATCAGACAGAGTTGCCGACGTACACCCATACGCAATGATATCCATTCGCCCGTCCATGAGATCCAGTAAATGCTGATCAATCGACTGGCGAACGTATTGACGCATCTCATCGGAATCCGGCACAGTATTAACATCATATCCTCCGCTGCGAACACTATGAATTGTCACGCCCTTAGGCGCCAGGAGCACAAAATCAGGCTCCACATTCGTATTAGATGATGGAACAATCAGTCCGATGCGATGGCTACGCGAGTTGTAGGATAGTTTTTTATTCATCACGCTTCGTACGCTTTATATTCCAAATGTTCCACGTTGAATCCTTACCGCCACACTTTTTCTACGACTCTCATGAAATTCCTGCCGAGAAAGCCACAGAGCTCATCATCGGCCCAACCGCGAGAGCGTAATATCTCCAGCACCTCCGGCAATTGTATCGGCGACACGATCCGTAAACCGGGTGTGTCGTACTGCTGCCCGGCGGGCCAATAGTCCGGGCGCGAGCGCAGAATAGCACCAAGATCGGGTGCTCGACTCATACGCGGCTTCCAATCCAGCCCAAAGCACACATGCTCAGGCCCGGTTAAATCAGCCAGGTAACAAATGTGATTAGCGAAGATCTCAGAACTTGTACAATTATCACCTAAAAAAATACCCATACCGTTGACACCAATCACACCGCCTTTTTTTGCACAAGCCTTTATCTGCTCATCTTGAATGTTCCGTTCGTGATTCCACAGGCTTCGAGGGTTAGAATGTGTGAAGACGGTCGGTAGTTCGGATTGTTCGATAATATCCAGGCTTGACTGATAACCGACATGGGATAGATCGATGGTCATACCCACTCGATTCATCTCCACCACAACGTCCCTGCCAAATTCGGTTAATCCATGATCACTGTCATGACAGCCACTGCTTCCTGCATTGTTCAGGTTGTAGGCGAATAGCATTTGCCTGACACCTAAGTCGTGATACACCGATACCATGTCGACATCGTTATTGAGCGCATTGACACCTTCAATATCAAACGAAACCGCAAGTTTTCCATCCAGTTTCGCTTGCTTGATATCAGCTAAATTTCTGATGATTTGAATCGTATTCGACATCGATTCCAGTTGACGGCGATAAGCGGAGAGTATCTGGACGCATTTAGTCCAATCCAGAACATCAAAACCTACGTTGATGGAAACATAGTCAACACCCGCCTCTTTCCAATCGGTGACATGACTTAGATCCGCATCGGTTGCGGGGAAGATGCCTGCATGCGCATCCCAGACCAATGCACCTTTATACAAACTAACGATAGAGTCAGAGACTGTGACATCAGTAGATTTCATATTCAAAGAGCTCTTGACTTAGATCCAATTGTCCCGAAGCGACCCGGCTAGCAACTCCACCCACCCACTGAGATTCAATACTGTCGTTTTTCAAAATCAGACGTGAATGAATTTCACTGGGGCGCTGAATTTCTATGCCCTGCTCGCCAAGCACATGTATTTCACCATCGCTAACCCTACTGAGTAGACCCTGTCTGAACAGATACCCGGCCACTGCAGCGTTGGTCGTACCTGCCGCAGCCGATTCCGCAACACCGACGGCGGGACAAAAATCTCGAATCCGGACATGTGCGCTTGCACCCGTTTTTGCACCCGTTTCTGCATTGGCCGCTTCCACCTTTGTGCAGATCACCGTAATCGTTTCAATCCCATGGTCGCCGTAAAAGAATGCTATATCACTGAAATTCGGCTGCAAAGACAGCATGTCGGACAAACTATTTACTGGAACGATTAAATGGGTAAAATCCGCTACTGCCGTTTGAATGGGCAATTCATTCGAGAATGCGCGATGCGTGATTCCCAGAGCTTTACTCAGTCGGCTCAAGTCTATCGAGTCATCTCGAAACTTTGCTACTCGTACCTTCAGCATTGCCAGGGTTTTTCCATTATCCTGACGAGTTGCAATAACGGGTGCTTCACCGTTGGGCAGCGCAAGACTCAAATTAAGTGTCGAGTGATTCGACCAATCAAGCAAGTTCAAATCGGACAAGCAGGAGATCAAGGCGACTGTCCCATGCCCGCACATGGGCAGTTCGGCAACAGTGGAATAAAACTGTGCTTCTATTTTTTCGTTTGTGATATCTGCAACAAATACCGTTGCCGGGTAGCCAAATTCTTTTGCCAGTGCTGCTCGAGTAGACGCATTAACTGCATCCGCATTTAGAACAATGGCGGCCTGACTCCCACCGAAACGTTTTGCAGAAAATGCATCGTATAAATAATAGGGCAATGAATTTTTCATCAGAGGTCCACTCAGGGCTGTACTTGACGACTCAAATCGGTGGAGCCGCCCGCTCAGTGATCAACTGTCCGGCGGTAATCCTCTCCCGATGGATCATATACAACCCTGCACCAATAATAATGGCAATGCCGGTCAGGCTAAGAGCGTTAGGAAAATCATTGAACACCAGATATCCTAACAAGGTCGCCACTGGTAACTCAAAATACTGCAACGGGGCCAGCGTGGCCGAGGGTGCAAACGACAGTGCGTAAGTCATCATCATATGGCTCAGTGTAGCGAAGAATCCAGCACCAAAGAGCCATAGCCAGGCAGCCCCCTTTGGCCAAACTGGATCAAATAATTCGGAAGCAGAACCTTGGGACAGAAGTAGCACGGGTATGCAAAACAAACTGGCGATCAGACCGGTATGGAATTGCAGGGCCACAGGATGCATTCGGCGCGAAAGCCCTCGTGTTATCAGAATGTAGAAAGCGAACGCGACTGCCGTACCAAGCGGAATCAGTGCTACTGCACCAAAGGCTGCGAAGCTGGGTTGGATCACGAACAAGACGCCAACAAATCCTGCAAAGCACGCACCAACACGGCGCGGGCCTACATCTTCACCCATGTAAAACTTGCCAACCAGCAGCACAATAAAAGGCGCCACGAACACAATGGCCAGAGCATCGGCCAGCGGCATCACGCGGATCGCAGCGACGAAACAAAAGGTGGCAAAAAGCAATAGTAACGCACGCATTATCAAGTGCAACCATTGCTCACGCGGCACGTGCAAGGATAACCCCATGACCCCAATAACCGGAGCCATCAACGCGCACTGCACAACAAAGCGGGCCGTTGTAATTTGCCCAACCGGCACACTGGACGATGCTAGCTTAGCCGCCACGTCCAGCAGTGGCGCAGTTAAGCAAAAGCCCAGCATCAGCGCAACACCGGTAAGAATTTTGTCTGTGGATTGGGCCAAAGATGTATTGTTTTTCATGGCTTCTAACGGTCATGCACACTTCGGGATGTGCCTTCGACCAAGAATACACTTGCTACTTACCAATAGGCTTGAAAAGATTTATTCCCAATGCAGTTAAAACTGCCGCTATCCCGCCCCTCAACCACCTGCTTCCATCTGTAAGTATGGGGTTGTCAAAGAAATAACCGACCAGAGATTATTAAGATGCGCAGTATCTATTAACCATCCGAGGCCCTTGCACACAGCCAGTTATGGCAAGATCATCACAGGCAATTTGCCGCTGCGTCCGCGCAATTCAATAGGCTCATGGGATTGGAGTTGATCGCGATACTGCGCAACGGCAGCCAGATTCTCCGACTCCACAGCGTCAAGCAGATCTTGACTAATCAGGCATCTGCAACCGACCTGCCTTGTGGCCGCCTCAAGTCGGCTGGCCACGTTAACGGCATCCCCTAACACGGCAAATTCAAGTCGCTCTTTGCTGCCAATATCACCAATAACAATAGCCCCGTAGTGCACACCAATGGCAAGTTTCAAGTGGTCTCTACTTGAATTCAAACGCTTACGTTGCCACGATTCAAAAGCCTCGGCCATTTCAATCGACGCTATAAGTGCTCGTGAAGCGTCACTCGTGGTCGGTTCAGGTGTGCCGAATGTAGCCATAAGGCCATCACCGATGTATTTATCCAGTGTACCGTTATTGCGAAAAATCACTTGCGCCAATATACCGTGAACCTCACGCAGCAATTCGATTGTCTGAGCCGGTGTATGTTTCTGCGACCAGGCAGTGAACGCGATAAGATCTGCAAACAATATGGCGCAATCGTGTTCGCGTGGCGTCGCAAACGGGTTTGTTTTGCCTGCGAGCAAAGTGGCCGTCTTCTCCGGAAAATAGCGTGACAAATTAGCCTTCTCACGCGCAAGGTCAGCTTGTCGAATAGCTATCGTGCGAGATCGCTTGACCCCCAGTGCCAACAAGCCGGACGCAATGAGCAAAACCACCACCTCCTGAACACGCACACCGGCATCAATATAGGTGGGCGTGGCAAAGGCCGCGAGTGCTGCGTCCAGACTCAGATCGTCAATCAGCCACACCGTATCCGGGAGCCTCAACAACAACACGATTCCCACCGACCAGCTTGCGGCTGCGGAGATACCGCCCCACAGCACCAATCGCGGCCTGTACGCATATGTCAGCCCCGCAAGCAATACGAAAAAGAAGATGAAATTGCCAAAACGCAAAATAAATTGTGGCGGATAATCAAGCGGAAGTAGTGGATTGGGGTAAAGCAGGGTGAACGCCATTAGCACAAAATCCGCGGTCACGAACGCATACTGATGCCAGGGCCTACCCCAAGCAGAACACTCGACAAACCACGCACCCCACCCCAGCAATGCAAACACCACGAGAGGCACGTACAAAAAAAACGGCCCAGGCCATGGCACCAGATACGACACCAAAAGCGCTATGATAATAAGCGCTCCACTCCGACCCCAAAGGGCTGAATACTGGGCGGCAACCTGCTCTTCTTTTAATGAAAAACTGGAGTGCTGACTGGCTGTGTCAATGTTACGCTTGAGCATGTCCAAACCCTTACCAATAGCAAGCCCAGCGGCTGGCCATGCAAAAAGATGACTAGAAACTTAACAGAATAACGGCCCACCAACAGAGTTTTAAATTCTTCGTTAAAACACCAAGTGTTTCATAGGCCGTCAACAACAGTGAGATATCATACTGTAATGCGTGTATTGACACGAGCGAAATACCCCTGTCATCGTTCCATTCGGGTGCCAATCGGACGATAGCTTACTGTAGCTATCGACTGTTTAGTGATGCATGCCAAATTCAGTTCAGTCGCGTTCGCGAATCCATTAAACTATCGACACAACATAATGTGAAGTCATGAGAAACAAACTAAAACAGAAAAAGGCTTGTTGGTGTTACTAGTCGCGCCAGAAACAGTGTGTCTTATCGCCGTTGTCGTTTCAGGGTTAATTTATTTGAATTGTCATACATTATTATCGCTCACGATTTGTCTGTTATCAGGCATTGCTCGGATCGGGTAGCAGTGATGTATCAGGGTAAAATTGTTGAGATCGGAACATGGGATCAGATTTACAACAACCCACCTCAGCCCAATACACAGGCGCTTATCTGCGCCATTCCAAAAATCAAGGCGATTGATTGTAGAGAACGTATTCTTCTTGCAGGAGAGATGCCCAGTCCTATTGATTCGCCTTCAGGATGCCGCTTTAGGACACGCTGTCATAAAGCTCAATTACTTTGTGCTGAGGATATGCCAGAGCTTAGCCAGTATGTATACGGTCATCGATGTGCATGTTTTTTCACTGATTCCGCTATCTCAGGCAATATGTGATAGGAGACTTTTCAAGGAGAGCCGCCCCCTGGAGTTTCCATATTTGCGCTTCACAATGTACTGTGTCACTACCAAGTCGTCCTGACAAGTATGCCTGATACGAGTACGCCCATGCCACCTGATCTGAAAGATGCCCCTGCAACGAACCCTGGAACAATAGAGCTTGAGACTCAACGCGTACTGGAGCAGAGCCTGGACCACTATGCGGTTATCGACATCGGATCAAACTCTATTCGTCTGGTGGTTTACGATGCGTTGACGCGCGCTCCGTTTCCACGATTCAACGAAAAGGCCATGGTGGCTCTTGGCGCTGGAATCGATGCCGATGGTTGTTTCTCTGAAGAGGTGATGAGGCGGGCCCTGCACGCCATTCGACGGCTCAGTGCCATATCCAACGCAATGCAGGTGGGCAGGATAGATGTGCTGGCCACTGAGGCAACGCGCCGGGCCAAGAATGCTCAGCAGCTAATTGCTGCTATTCACAAAGAGACTGGCCTGGAAACACGCATACTAACCGGAGAAGAAGAGGCACTCTATGCAGCACACGGGATAGTGGCTGGATTCTTTAAACCCAAGGGTATGGTCGGTGATATGGGTGGTGGCAGTCTGGAAGTTGCAGAGGTAATAACCGATGGTCTTGGCGAACGACTGACCAGCATGCCTTTGGGGGCTTTGCCGGTTACTGAGAGGCTTACCAAAGACTATACCAAAGCCAAAAAGTGGATTGATAATATATTATCCAACAGCCTACCGCCGCTACTGACTAATCCGGTGTTCTTTGCCGTTGGCGGTGGATGGCGTGCTCTGGCGCGCGTGCATATCGCACTCAATGAACGCCCTATTCGTGTTGTGCACGGATATGAGGTACCTGCAGAAGAGCTGCGAACTCTGGCACGAGATATCGCCAAAATGTCACCCGAACAGGTCGAGGCGTTACCCGATATACCGAGCAGGCGCATCGCGACTTTGCCCGCCTCGGCACTGGTCCTGTCACGCGTGCTTCGACAGCTGAAGCCGGAACGGGTGGTGTTCTCATCCTACGGTCTGCGTGAAGGCTGGCTATACAAGCAACTGGACGAGGAGGAGCAGTATCGAGACCCACTGCTCGAAGGCGCGATGTCGATCGGTTTGCCAACAGCCCGGGTGCCCGCCTTCAGTGAAGCGCTGGCCGTATGGACTGATGAGCTGTTTCCCGGAGAAGCGCTGAATGATCGTCGATTGCGGCTGGCTGTATGTGCCTTGACCGATCTTGCCTGGCGAGATCACGGCAAGGTCAGAGCCACTGACAGTTTTCTGAGACTGCTGCAATTTCCGTTTATTGGTTTGACACATCCGGAGCGTGTGTTTGTCGCCGTTGCAGTGTTTGCGCGCTACGGTGGGAAGCTGGAAGAGATCGCCTCCACCAAGACTTGTGAGCTGCTTACTGCTAATGAACTGCGGCGTGCCGAAATTCTTGGCCGCGCGTTGTTACTGGGTCATCGCTTCTCTGCCAGTGTGCCAGAGATATTGCGCGATGCGCGGCTGAAAATTCATTCCGATGCGGTACGGCTCGAGATTCTCGATGCGCAGAACGTGCCGGACAGCGAAGCGGTGCAGAACCGAATGCGAAAGCTGGCCAAGGCCATAGGTGTTGATAATGTGGAGATAGTCCTGGTGCAGAGCTGATGATTTGTTCAGTCGACTTGATCTTCCTGCCAGCGTCAGCTGCTGAGTAAGTTGCCAGATAGAGTGCTTCATCTATTGGTGCCCAATCCTTGTTGTTACATTGGTACCGGGTTATTGTCTGATACCCGGAAATCCAGTTCGTCCCAAAGCAGATAGTGAGCACAATGCGCACCTGTTTCGATTCCCTACTTTTTCTCTGTAAAGATACTCTTTCCTACCAATGTCACCATCAGCGAACAGCCGCGTAAAGCTCCGGACTCTGGCCACTGACGGTGTGACAATCCTATCCATTGTGATGTCAACATCCGGACTGGCTATTGCACTTGCAGCGCTGGTATTCACAGGCGCAAGCGCAGAAAGTCTACCCCGCGCCATTACCTCCTTCATACTTGGTGGTGCTATTGTTGGACTGATCCTCGGGCTGAAAAGTCGATTCAATACACTGATTGCAGGCACTCAGGATTCAGTGGCCGTTGTGCTCATTGCTGTTACTGCAGCTGTTGCGGCAAGTGCCAGCAACGATCCAGCCACTGCCACTGTCGTGCTCATGGGTATCAGTTGTGTCATCACGGGTACGGCCATGTGGCTGGTTGGTCAGTTGGGAATTGGTGCTGTTATCCGATCTCTGCCAACAACAGTTGTAGCAGGTTTTGTCGCCGGGACCGGCTGGCTGCTTCTCGTAGGTGGGTTTAGCGTAATGCTCAACCAGAGCATTGGTTTGGCGAACCTGGAAATACTGGTGCAGGCAGATAGCTGGCATTACTGGTTACCAGGACTATCGCTTGCACTGATTATCCTGCTATCCAGTTCATCCCGGCGGTTGCCACCTTTTACCACCAGTCTGGTGATATTCATAGCGGTTGCGACGTTCTTTGCAATTGCACTAAACCTGACGACCATAGGCGATATTGAGCGTAATCAGTGGCTCATCGGACCGTTCCCCGAATCAACAGGCATTCAATTCATAACCCTCACTGAACTGGCTCAGTTCCCATGGCACGCTTTTCTTCATGATCTACCGATCATGCTTCCTGTCATTCTTGTCAGTTGCATTGGCGTCTTGCTAAATTTATCCGGCCTTGAGTTTATTTTCAACAAACGCGTTGATCTAGACACCGAGCTCAAATCTTCCGGGATCGCCAATATCATAATCTCACCGCTGGGTGGAATGGTCGGTTACCACCTGATGGGTTCTTCCACTCTTGCCAAACAACTGGGTGCCCGAACAAAACTCATACCGGTCGGCGTTGGAGTGGTCAGCATTCTTATCGCTGTTTTTGGTAGCGACTTGATCGGGTATTTGCCAAGATTTGTTGTGGGAGGCATTCTCGCAGCCTCAGGGCTTGGGCTGATCAAGAGCTGGGTACGCGACCAATTACCCGCTTTCTTCAGACTGGACAGATATCTGAGCATCATCATTGTTGCCGTGATAGCGCTACTGGGCATTCTTGAGGGAATAGCCGTGGGTGTAGCAATAGCCAGTGTTATCTTTATTGTTCAATACAGCCGCATTAATCCAGTCAGGTTTGTGTCTAGTGGGGTTGATCTGCGCAGCCGAGTTGACAGGCCAGTTCATATTATTGAAGCGTTGATAAAGTCTGGTGACAGACGTGTCATATTCGAGCTTCAGGGATACCTGTTCTTTGGCTCAACAACGATGATTGCAAATCAGATTAACGATCGTCTTGATGGCGAGCACACACCTGAAACAATTATTATTGACTGCAGTATGGTGACAGGAATAGACATCTCGGGTTTTTCCGTATTAAGACAGATTGCCGATGATCTTGAACAACGCAACATCGCCCTTCTTCTTACGGGTCTCAGAACTGACATCAAAGTCAGCCTCGACAAAGCACAGCCCTCGCTGCGTAAGAGGAGTCTGCTCATGGATACACTGGATCATGCATTAGAGAAGTCTGAAAACGACTATCTGGCAACGTCAATCCATGTTGACGACGCTGCAACGACGACACCGCCCACGCCACCTCATCAACGCTTGTCTCATTCGTTGCTGGCATTCTTTGACATCATGGAAGTTGATGCTGGCAATACGCTCATTGAACAGAATAAGCAATCTGACACGCTGTATATTGTTAAAGAAGGAACTGGAATTGCATTCCACGTAAAAGAAAACGGCGAAGCTTACCGAATACGCCAGTTCGGACCCGACACACTGTTGGGTGAAATTGGATTTTTGCAGCAGGGTACCAGCACTGCAACCGTCGTTGCAGATACTCCGATGATCCTCTACTGCATGGTACGCGAACAGTTTCAGGCTCTGCGCCAGACTGACATAGCGCTTGCCATGGAATTTCAGGATTATCTGTTGCAAAGTACCGCGATACGGCTGTCATCGATTAGCGAACACTTCGCCAGAACGCTTAGATAATCCGCAAAGCCAAACTGAACAGAAATGCTTTACCCTCAACACGGAGACAACTCTTTAGTTTCTGTGGCAAGCCTGGGCGCACCGATCCAGACCGTTTCACTGGCGGAACGACCTCGCAATGGTTGATCGTATAAAGCTTTGAGGCCTGCCTGCCCGGCCCAGTCGCGGGCAGCGCTATGTTGTGCGAGCAACGTGTCAGAAAGGGCAATTGAACAGACGTGTGACTTAGCAATTTCCTGAAGCCGGCTTGCAGTATTCACCACGTCTCCTGTCACCGACACGGTGAGATGGTTAGCACCCCCCAGAAGGCTTAGCTGCACCTGCCCGGCATGCCCACCGGCACGTAGCGCTATATCGTCATTGCCAGCACTGGCAAAAAGTGCATCGACGAATTGCAAAGCCCGCATACTGTCATCCTTTGCTGGTTCAGGAAGACCGAATACAACAAGGACACCATCGCCTGCAAAGTCCATGATGGTACCGCCCAACGGCGTAGCCGTTGATTCAACCCGGCTATGAAAGTTGCGCAGAAAAATGGCTGTCTTCTCAGGCCCGAGCATTTCAGAGCGTGCGGTAAAACTGTCTACGTCGACGAACAGCACGACAGCCAGCTGTGGGACACACCCACTTAAGGGATTGTTTTGCGAGGCCAGGGCTTCCACCAGCCGCGGAGATTGAAATCGGGCAAGATTTTTAGCTCGCTGCCGACTATCTAAAAAACAGACTGTGCGTCCGGTGGTTAGACCCAATACCAGAGATAACAACACGCTTGTCGCATCCAGCCACCAGCCAACTGTGAAGGCTATCTGTAATATGGCCAGTGAAATGCCACTCACTGTAAGGCCACCCAATAGCGCAGCCCAGGGGTTGCGCAACAGTCCCGCAGCGAGACCGGTCAGTGCAGAAGCAATGATGCAAACCGATCCAATTACCCAGGCGAATACATCCCGACGCAACGTCTCTCCTGCCAGCAGATTGGCAGCCAGCGTGGCGAGCGCCTCTACACCAGGCAGCATAGAATCAAAGGGTGTGACATGACGATCCCCAAAGCCGGTTGCCGTGGCCCCAACAAATATGATTTTGTCGCGAAGATCAACATCCTTTAGGGCCGCCGCAGAGTAAGTAGGGATACTGCCTTCCGGACCGTAGTAGTTAAGCGGCAACGCACCGGACAGATCGAGACTAGCATCAGGCCAGTCGCCTTCGAGGCTGCCTCCTGTGCTGTGTTGCGCCAGCGTCAATCGAGGCTGAGCGCCACGTGTCGATAGCGCGACAATAGTAAGCGCTGGTATAACGCGCACACCCTTTAGTGTCTTCAACGAAATTGCGGGTTTTATGCGACGCAAGGCACCATCCACTTCGTGCGGAATAGTGACATGTCCAAGTCCTGTATGCTCCTGCAACAAAGACGATGGAGCCAATGCCGGTAAAGGTTCAGGTGTGTCTAATCCATTAACCAGCGCAAAACCTGACGTATCGAGAAGTGTCGGGATCGGTGCCCCCTCAGAAGCTTCGGCAATTCCCAGAACGGCTGCACCTATGGACAGTGCGGCAGCAAGTTCTGCGTCATCAGGACGTTCATCAACCAGCAGCATGTCCAGAGCCGCCACCCGAGCACCGGCTGCAAAGATTTGCTGCACGGTGCTGGCAATATCGCTGCGAGTTGGAGGAAAGGCTTTAAAAGCAGTAATCGCCTCGTCGTCAAGAACAACAATGGCAACGGGCTCATCGACAGCTACCGGACCTCGCACCCTGAATCGTAAATCCAGGAACCAGCCTTCAAGCGCCTGACCGGTATGCCCGCGTGCCCCCGGATGCCAGATCGCAATGACAAGTGCGCCAAGACAGACTGCAACAGATACGACCAAGCAGTGAAACCGCTGTGGTGGTCGTGCTGTCACCATTCAGGGCCCAGCAGCTCTGAGAATAGATCGATACGTGATTGTCCCCACTGTACAACCGTGGCCATGTCACCACTCGCGGTAATATCGATGCCATCTCCTGGACCAAGCGAGACCGAATCGCCACCAGTTGCCAGAACATAAACGCTACCGTCACGCGCAAACACTGCGGTGGAGTCATTCTGAACTCGCATTGCCCATTCGGTGGAACGAATAGCCGCTACGGCCGAAGGCGTTCTAACTTGTACTCCGTCGTCCTCATCGCTTTCGAAAATAAAGCCTGCAATACCTTTGAGCAATCGCAGTGCAATGGGTTGTCGCCCGCCTGGTACGAGCTTGTACACCCGTATCTCAGTAGAAGCGCCGACCACAACATTAAGAGTATTGCGACATAGCAGTGAAACACGCGCATTGTCGTCTGTTTTCAGATTGGCCTCGAGTGGTAAACCAAGACCAATTTCAGCCACAAGTTGCCGGGTACCCGGAACCCATACCATGGCTCGCCCCTCTACAGACTCCACCACACAAACATCAGCGTTATTGGTCTGCGCAGACACGGAGGAAATCTGCACAACATAAAGTGCAACAACAAGCAGATACATTCGAAACATGGAAAATACAACTCCAGACAAAGCCTCTGACTTAGGGGTCGTAAAAAAACAAACTATGCATTTCGACTGTTCCTGCGCCTGTCCGGCAAGGCATGAGGAGGGCGAATAGCAAGCTATTCAACCGACGAACAACAGGATGCAGGGACGATCGAAATGCATGGCTTATTGTTTCTCGAGCCCTTAGCATGGCCTAAAAGCGACGTGCGGTCAAAGGATTGTGTGGACTACCTCACTACATAGCGCTTCGGCCAGGCGCGGCATCAATATAATCACATCGCCACGGCATGACATACCAGATAGGTAGCGCGATATGAATGAATCCGCAAAAAAGCAAAATGAACGTTATCGGCGCGTAATAATGGGACAAAATCCATTCGTTACACAGCCATTTGTGACGAGACTGTGAAATCTGATGTTACTTATTCCTTTTTCACAAGAGTCTGTCTGCATTCGATAGTTATACAAGAAGCACTTGTTCCAAAGTTGGTGTTGTTCATGTAAGCACGGCGGCTATATTGGCGCCAAAGACAGATAGACCGGGCGTCTGCACTACCCAATCTCACAAGCCCGTATTGCAGGAAATACCATGTTGGCCAACACCGCTGTAAAACTCGTCACCTACCCTTCCCTTTCCGAAATGGGTATTACCCGATTTCACGAAATCTCCAGCTACGCACTCCGTCAGGAGGGTGCGGACAAAGACGTTCTGCGCGTAAACTACAAGCGTGGAAAAGGATCCTTGTTACCTTATAGCCGAAAGTATAAGTTCGGTCGTTCGCAGAAAACCGTTATTGCTGATGGCGGCACAGCAAGGATGGTAACGAATTACGTAATTTCTCCATTCCTGCTGAAAGCTGTGGCTGAACTTGATGCGCTGGTTAAACTGAATTCGCACAACAGCAAGCATACGAGTAAAGTACCTGACATCAGAACTGAACTGCTGGCAGAAATGAATGAGCTTGCTCAATTGATCCGCGAAGCACAGTGCGACGATAGGGCCATTGTTTCAAAACTTGTCAGCGTACGTCAGCGCATCGAAGAGTTATAGACTGTCTCGTCCGGTTACCGGCAGCGGCTGGTTACCGTGCTCTGCCAAGCAACTAGCCATAATGAACATCTGGCTGGCACCTCTGGCTATATCAGGTAGTCGTCGGTCATGCAAAGGTGATATCAACGCAACCAAAGTCACCGAAATCAGCATGAATGCTGGAGCCTGCAGGGCATTCAATTGGACGAATGAAGCTGCCTGATATGATAATTTGACCCGGCTCAATGCTCTGACCGTATTGCGCCATACGACGCGCAAGCCACACAACACTCTCTACCGGATCGTTGAGCACACCCGCACCAAGACCAGTCTCTTCGACCTCGTTGTTGCGTGAGACGATAGCACCGACCCAACGCAGATCTACCGTATTCACCGGATGGCGTTTATCACCCATGACAATACCGGCATTGGCGGCATTATCGCTGATGGTGTCGAATATCTTACGGATACTACCAGTCGCCGCATCAACCCGCACAATGCGGGTATCAAGAATTTCAATGGCAGGTGCTACATAATCGGTAGCGCTGAGAACCTGCTCGCGAGTGACATCGGCACCGGCAATAGCCTCTTTCATGACGAAGGCAATCTCGGCCTCAATGCGCGGTTGAATGAAACGTCCTGCCGGTACGGTGGCCCCGTTGTCAAAAGCCATATCGTCAAACAGAATGCCGCTATCAGGTATGTCTATGTGTAGCGCCGATTGCATCGCCCTGGAGGTCAGACCAATCTTCCAGCCGATAACATGACGACCTTGCTCAAGCTTTGCGAGATAGATCTGGTTTTGAATGGCATAGGCATCGTCCATACCGATGTCCGGATACTGCAAACTCAACAAGCCTGTCTGTTTACCACTTCTCTCAGCCTGCAACAGATCTATGGCTGCTCGCGCATGATCCTCTGGTCTCATACCACTTCATCCTCGACGCTATTGCGCAGAATGCCAATACCCTCGACCTCAACCTCTACGATGTCGCCAGGCGCAAGATAACGAGGTGGATCAAAGCGGGCGCCAGCGCCTGTGGGTGTGCCTGTGATAATGATGTCACCGGGCTGCAGCGTCATGAAGGTAGAGATATATTCGATTTCCCGTCGTATGGGGAACATCATGCGCTTCAGCGTATCGTCCTGTCGCACCTCACCGTTAACGCGCGTGACGATACGCGCATCATCGAGCTGACTGGCATCGGTAAATGGCACAAGCCAGGGCCCCATGGCACCCGAGCAGTCCCAGTTCTTTCCTTGTGTGACATTGAACTTGGCGTGACGAACCCAATCTCTGATGGTGCCTTCGTTACATAGTGTGATAGCAGCAATGTGATCATAAGCGTCATCCTGTGCGATGCGTCTGCCGGTTTTCCCGATGACAATGGCCACCTCGCCTTCATAGTCCAGCGTGTGATTTTCCGGTGGTCTTATCAACGCTCTTTCATGTCCGGTGAAACCGCTGGCAAAACGCGGAAACAATGACATGTACTTCGGTAACTCAGTGCCATCCTTGTATTCTGTATTGCGGTCGGGAAAATTCACGCCCACACACAGGATACGCTGCGCGTTGGGCAGCACCATATCGTACACAAACTCAGTATGGGTGACATCTTTACCTGCAGCAACTTTTGCCAGGACATCAAACCCTTGTGCCTTAACAACGTCCAGCAGCGTGGGCCAGGATGCAAAGTCGGGGCTAAGTGCGATCATGCCCTCGTCGGTAACGGCGCCATAGTAGCTCTGACCATCAGCAGAATAACTGGCATAACGCATGTTCAGCTTCTCTCTTCCACATCGATTCCACCATACAACATTGCCGGATCATTCAGTGACAAAGCGCTCTTGTCGTTACAGGTTGATTCGCTCATATCGTTCAAGGGGCAATGATGGGGCTGGCGGCAAGTTCACTTTCCTGAATGTCCACGCCGTCGAATCGTGTACCATGCTCAAACCAGCTTTTGGGAGCAGCTGCGCCCCAGAGCGTCTGTCGTTGAGGATCTTTCAAGTCCCACTTGATAGGTTCAAGATCAGGATCCACGGTTTGATAGTCTGCACAGTAGATCTCTATTCTATGCCCGTCCGGGTCGAGTATATAGAGAAAGAAGGCATTGGAGATACCGTGACGCCCCGGACCGCGCTCTATGTTAGACACATAACCGGTGGTTGCCATAAGATCAAGCAGGTCAATAATGTTCAGTGGCGTGGGCACCCAGAAGGCCACATGGTGCATACGCGGACCCGTGCCGTTAGTAAAGGCCATGTCGTGGACACCGCCCTTGCGATGCAGCCACGCCGCCCACAGTTTTTTGCTTTCTTCATCTTCAGTGTATTCGGTAACGCGGAATCCAAAATCACTGTAGAAAGCCACTGATGCATCCACATCGGGAGTGAAGCAATTGAAGTGATCGATGCGCAACGGTTTTACGCCGCGATAGAGCGCATACTTCTGATGGATCGGCTCCAGCCTGTCCATCTTGTGATAAAACTCCAACGGTATACCGATATTGTCAGAGCTCAGCAGGGTTTTTCCCTGATACGGACGCTTGACCCAGGAAGTGGGACGCCCCAGTGCCCTGAAGTAGGCTTCTGCCTTGTCCAGATCCTGTTTGTCGAAGGTCTTGAAGCCCATGGCTTCAACCGTGCCAGGGGCATCCGATTTTTGCAGAACAATACAATGATGACCACGCTCTTCCATGGCCCGTAAATAGACGTGGCTGTCGCTTTCGTCGGTGACCTGCAAGCCGAGAATATCGGTGTAGAAGGTTTTCGAGGCAGCCAGATCCTGAACATTCAGGTAGACATGGCTCAAACGAATCACGTTGAAATCGGGGTATAGATTAGGCGCTGGAACGGGCATCAGAGGGCTCCCAGTCTGGTGATCTTATGCTGACCGGTGGCAAAGCCGATATTTTTTTGTTCCATGTAGAATTCGAATGACCAATCCCCGCCATCGCGGCCGATACCGCTGGCCTTGACACCGCCAAAAGGTGTGGAAAGGTGCCGCACATTTTCAGAATTCACCCAAATCATGCCTGCCTCCAGCTTGTCGGTGAATTGCAATGCGCGCGTAAGATCGTTGGTCCAGAGGTAGGCGGTGAGCCCATACGGAATATCGTTGGCCATCTGCAGCGCATCGGCTTCAGTGGCAAACCCAATGGAGGTCAGCACCGGGCCGAAGATCTCTTCCTGTGCAATACGCATCTGGTTGCTGGCACGTGTAAACAGCGTAGGCCGAATGAAGTAGCCCTCGTCACCAACCGTGGTACCACCGGCTGCAATCGTCGCACCATCCTCTTTGGCGATACTGAAATAATCGACCACCTTGTGATAGTGCTCTTCGGTAACCAGTGGACCTATTTCTGTTTGCGGATCCAGCGGATGACCTACTTTGATGTTATTGACTCGTTCAATCAGTTTTGCTTCGAACTCTTCGCGAATACTGTCCTGTACCAAAAGCCGCGACGATGAAGTGCAACGTTCACCATTGATCGAATAGATCATGAAGATCACGGCATCCAGCGCGCGATCAAGATCAGCATCCTCGAATACGATCACCGGGTTCTTGCCACCGAGTTCAAGATGGTTGCGTTTCAGGGTATCGGCGCCCTGTTTGATAATCAGGCTGCCGGTTCGGCTCTCACCCACAAACGCAATCGCCTTGATCAATGGATGCTCGCACAGAGCTTTGCCAGCGCCTTCACCAAAGCCATTGACCGTATTGAGCACACCGGCTGGCAGGCCAGCCTCTTCGGCAATTTCTACTAATAGTCGAGCGCTTAGCGGTGAGGCTTCGGCTGGCTTGTGTACCACCGTGCAACCGGCCGCAAGAGCGGGAGCGATTTTCCAGGTGGACAGCATGAACGGCGTGTTCCAGGGCGTAATAACACCTACAGGACCGATGGGAACGCGTGTGGTCACGTTCATCAAGGTCGGCGATTTCAGATGCAGCCCATCACGAGCCTGTACTACCTGATCTGCGAAGTAGCGAAAGTTCTCTGCACCGCGAAGCGCCGCCTTGGACATGAATCTGTAGGCTTGACCGGTGTCCCAACATTCGCACAAGGCAATTTCATCAGCTCGCGCCTCGATACCCTCGGCGATCTTGATCAGTACATCGCGTCGCTGCAGTGCAGGCAGGTCACGCCATTGATTGAATGCGCTCGACGCAGCTTTCGCGGCTTGATCTATGTCATCAGCGTTGCCATGTGCGATATCGCAGATCAGGCTCTTGTTGACTGGGGAGATAGACTGGAATACACCTTCGGAACCCGGAGCATCCTGTCCACCAATGCGATTAAGAACACCGGTATTGCGAAAGCGCTGCAAATAGCCGTCAAGCTTGTCGACGTTGTCGTTCAATGCCGTCATGCAATGCGCTCCAGGTGTTCTCTTGTATTACCAAATTTCGGGGACAGTGTTGCATCGATGTCCCGCATTTCAGCGGAAAGTGCGATCGAATGATTGCTCATTGCAGGCTCGACAAAGCGCCTCAATACATCAAATATTCGCTCGATAGCCGCTTGTTTGACCTCTTGTGTTCGACCGGCACGCAGTCGCACGGACAGATCAATGAAGCCATGTGCGGCACTGCCATCGGCAATGGCGTAATGGTTAACGCGCGTGGCACGCACGCGTATGCCGGGCATGGGGAAGGTGTCGATCCGTGCAGCCTCAGCGCGAATTGCCTGACATAGCTCAGCTATATCGATCACCTGCTCAAGGTTCTCTGAATACTGAAGTTCGAAGTGAGGCATACTATTAATAGTGAACATGATAATGATTGCGATGTTAAGTAAATCGCTCGCGCTTGTCAATTCCGATTCTGAAGCGGGCGAGCCGCACTTATAAATCGATTCTTTTTTTGTTGCATGATGAAACCAAAAACACTAACAACTTCAGGTTTACCATCCACTTCGCGCTCCTTGCCAATTGCGCTGATCCGGGCTCGCGAAGGCGTGATGATACCCATCCGCGACATGCTGGTAGATACCGGTATTACCGAACAACAATGGCGAGTGCTGCGGGTATTGTCCGAATTTGGCGTTATGGATACCAAGACTCTGGCCGATCGCTCCAGCCTGCTTTTTCCAAGCCTTACCCGTATCGCCACAACACTGCGCAAGAAAGGCCTTATCACTCAAACGCGCGATGAAATAGATCGACGCAGACAGTTCATTGCTATTACCAAGGCAGGCCAGAAGATTATTGACGACAACGGGGCACGTGCTGCTCTGATCGTTGCAGGCTTCAAGCACACCCTGGGTGAGTCGGACTACGAAGTACTGCTTGACCTGCTCGCGCGCCTAGATCCAGGCGCCGGTGGTGCGTAGCGATTGGGGTGCCGGCTGACAAGGCCATTGTCTTGGGCATAACGGGCGGCACAGACTGAATACGCCACTCCATAACCGCGGCTAAGTTTGTCTGTCTATTCTAAAATCTTCATGCAACTTACTCCAATGCACCCGCAAGCCATCCTTGTGCCGTTCGTCCATCGGCAGTTCATCAAGCACTGAAGGCCAGAGCTCACGGGCGCTGCGAAGAGTGTCAAGCAGATGCGGCTTGATCGCTCGCCAAGGTATGCCAGAGCGTGTCGCCCACGATTGAAAATGGGCCATTGATACGAGGTACCATTCTTTCGTTGTCGCCAGATTCAGTGCATATCTGGATTCGTTTTCGATGTACACACACGTGGTCACAATATCGTAAGCGGGTGAGAGTTGCGGAGTAAACTTATCCGAATATAAAAAGCTCCAGTTTTTCAAATGTGCGTCGCCGTTTGCCAATAGAATATTGACAAGTAGTCGCCGTGCAAATTGTTGAGCGTCAGCCAAGCCATCCTCTGAGTAATCATAGATAACCTTGGCAATGTTTTCGTAGTTGGCCGAAGAGTATTTCTCGTGAGGATACTTCATCAGAATCTGAGCGAAGTCTTCCATGTGTATACGTTCATTATCTTCTCGATCAAAACGCTTGATGGCAAACGCGTACTGTTCGTCAGGCAAATTGATCTGAGGAAGGCTGTCTATTTGGTTCATCTCCACAAGCTTGACCTCTGGGATGTTCACACCTGCAATACTGGCAAGCGACATGGCAGTGTATTCATTCAGTGGTACAAACTTATGCGTTGTCGATGGTGTTTTTACTATCCAGTCTCCCAGCACATTTCCGTCAGCCACGTTATAGCGACCATCCATCTCCTTCATGGAAAATTTCATCTGAACACCTGCCAGAGAAAACTTGTTTTCCTGGGCATTTTTTTCAAGTTTTATCGCACGTCCCTTTCCGTTCTGCGTGTTCAACACATAATCAGGAACGTCTTGCGGATCCATTGGCGTAGCGACAATGGCACCCGGTAAATCCTCACCCAGATAAGACAGAATATGAAATTCGTTATCAACATGAACTTTAAGCGCTTGCGCTATCAGCTCGCGCAATGAGCCCTCTGGCAGCAAGTTTGAGAGTACGGGATGCAGCCGTTGCCTTTTTACCCAGGGCTCAGACATAAGCTTGTGAGCATTTGTGACATTGGGATGTGTGCTTAGGGTAAAAGTCGGACGCTCAGGGTTATCCCGAAAACCATCGGTAAAGTTCAATACATTGCGCCCATTACAAAACCCTGCAACGTAAGCAACCAACACACCGTGAAGAGTCAGTTGCAAGACAACCGCATCTGTGTTGGTGTTTGCATTCATTCTTCATTTCCCAGTATTCCTTGCCACGGATCGTCGGCAAGAGATTTCTGGTTCGAGGAGTGCTTTGGCTCGGTTGACCGTGTTGTGTCTTCAGCAAGGATGGACAACACCGCACGAAGCTTTTCGTTTGGAACAAGCAGTAATTCACTTTTGAGACCGCTGGCGATAAGTTCAAGAGTATCAAGCCGAGGGTTACCTTTTGATTCAAGGCGTTGATACTGCTGACGCGACATGCCAACTCGAAGCATCATGTCGTGCTGCTTTAAGCCCAATGTGAGGCGACGCTCTTTGATCTGGCCGAGTAACTTCTGCATCGGAAAGCCTGTATGTTGCTATACGATTTTAGGCAACATATTAGTTTCTATTTTCATTAAAGGCAATACATGTGTTTCTATTTGGAGAAAAATAGCCCATTTACTGGCAGTAGCAACTTATACATTGCTTATGGCACCACTCTCATCAAACAAGCTAACACCTACAGAGGAGCGATTGTCGCCTGATCAATGAATGCTATGGGAAGGCAGAAGTAACCGATCATTCAAAATAGGTGGAGCTGACATGTTCACAATTCGTGGATTTTAGATGGTCCTTGTCTTACCTTTGGTACGTCCATGTACATCTGAAGTCCGATTCGGGCCCGGGATGATCACAATTGGACCATCTCAGCCACTGCAACTGTAATGAACCGAAAACCAGGATAACAGCAAGAATGCGGGATTAACGTTGGCCAGAACGTTGACCATCACCTGAGGATGATTAGCCAACTCAAACCGAAACGGAAGAGAGAAACGCAATACCCACTTACGGACAGCTCTGTGCTGCCGGAGATTATCTACCAAAAGTGCGTCCGTCTTCACCATGCATCTAACGCCACGACTGGTGCAGTTGCCGCGACGCTTGTAATTGATCGCCACAAGACGTTCATAGCTGCAGCTCTCGCAGCACAGGCCAGAGAGGTGCATTCCAGAGATCCTCAAACGTCAACGGCGGACCTTCAATCGACAATCCTGCACCTCGTTGAATGGCTTCGTGTATCCATTCAATGAGAGCGGAAATTGGCTTACCATCCAACATTTCTTGAGAGCTACCGCGACACAAACCGAGATCATTTTTTACAATGCCATCTCGGATATCTTTTTTCAGCTCGAATAGAACGTTCAGTATCCACCAGACTACAAGTGCGATAGAAGTAATCAATACATAGAGCAGGGCTTCCATACCAGATGGCTTTAACAAAGGCACGAGCTCTACCAGTGTTCCACTATGGCCATATCGAAGTTGCGCTATGCGAAGCAGCAAACCAAAAGTCAATAGGGCCCCCACAAACAGCCCGGAAGGAGAATAAATTTGAAAAACATATTTGAACACTACCCGATGTTTTCCAAACCATTTCCTGCGTGGACACCTGTTGTAGTGCTCATTCAAAGCGTCAGTAAAAAGTTCAAATAGTCTCCGACCTGATTCCGCAGGTTGAAATAGCGACAGCATGACGGTTTTTTCCGGGTGGCCTTTGGCTTGCTGCCCCAATTAAGATGGCAGCCGTCGAAGTACCTCAAACGATTCAGGATGACCTTGTCTACGGCCATATTCGCAGGCAGCTGCTATCGCTGCCGCCATCGCACCGACCGAAGTACCTCCAAGATTGCGCAAACGATACCTGCGTGCAATTTCAAGGATTGCCCAAGGATTGACTACACCACTGGCAACACCGCCTTTCATAACGATATCGCACCAAAGATCATTGGGTGGTTCTTCGATCAAAGGATCGGGTAAGACAGACGATTTGTGTGAATCTGTTAACGGGTCAACCATTGCTCATCCTTCTTGTCTACCCACTCTGCATCACCTAAGTCTTTCAAGGCTGAATATGAGTGTTGCATAAAATTTCGGCCGAAAGCGGTCCCGCCCAGAACGGCTTCGCTGCTTCCATGGCAGCATCTGAGTACCGGAGGCGGCCCCGCTGTACTCATTTTTCCTGTACCCCACTGATTTTTCCTGCATCCCCATTGAATGACTAAACTCGACCCAGGAAAAATTCCGGGCAGTAGAGGACCGCCTCCGGTACTTATATACAGCTCTAGAAGCTTCCGGGACTCGAAATTTTATGCAACACTAGCGTAAAGCTTCTCGAATCGATTGACGTCTACATTGGTTTGATACACTGGCCAATTATGCTACCGAGAGATTTCATCCATGCAAACTCGCTATGATGTCGATTCACTCATTAACTGTGTCAAGAAGTTGTGTGTAAAGTCCGGCATGAATGATTCAAGCGCCGTTGATGTAGCAACGGTGCTAACAGAGGGCGATTTGCTTGGGCACGATACGCACGGGTTGATGCTGCTGAAGCCCTACCTTGACGCAGTCAAAAGCGGTGACATGCTAGGACACGGAGATATCAAAGAGCTAAGTTCAAGGCCAGCCGTTGCCAACTGGGACGGCAAATTCTTAGCCGGACCGCATTTAACTTTACGCGCTATTGATTCCGCAACAGCAATGGCTAAAAAATACGGAACCGGCCACGTTGTCATCCGACGAAGCTCGCACATTGGAGCGCTTGCTGCTTATCTGGAGAAACCCGCAAGAGAGGGATTGCTTGTTCAAGTAGTTTGTAGCGATCCATCGGTTACAGGTGTTGCACCCTATGGTGGATGCGAACCTTTGTTTACGCCCAACCCAATGGCATGGGGGATACCCACATCCAACGATCCCATAATGATCGATATATCAGCATCCACCACTACAGTGGGTATGAGTGCCCGACTTCATCAAGAAGGACAAACCCTTGAGCACAATTGGTGGCTAGACTCTAATGGCAAGCCGTGCAACAATCCATCTGTCATGTTTCAAAAACCACCGGGTAGTCTTCTACCATTAGGCGGAATGGATGCTGGCCACAAAGGTTTTGGACTTGCATTGTTCGTTGAAGCACTCACATCCGGGCTTGCTGGTTTTGGCCGAGCGGACGGAATTGATATTTGGGGTGCTAACGTCTCAGTTCAAGTAACCGACATTGAAGCCTTCGGCGAAACGCAATCCTTTCTTAAGCAGATAGATTATCTAGTAGAACAATGCGTCAATAGTAAGCCTGCTAAGCCTTCGATACCTGTTCGCGTACCAGGTCAAAGAGGACTTGCCTTGAAAAGAGAGCAACTGAAAAAGGGCGTGATACTACATGAGGCTATTATGCCTGTGTTGAAAGAGTTGCTGGCAAACAGCGAGATTGAAGGTCCGCTAGTAATTCCATAGCAACTATCCATAGCAACTATCCATAGCAACTCAAGGCACATACAAAATTGCTGCAAGGGTTCCGCAGTACGGGTGGCATCAGGTTGCCCATTTAGTCGCAACGCAACATATTACCACCTGCTTCGTTTGGGCCAGTACACCTATGCCAAATACAAGACCTGATCCAAACGCATTTTCAAAGAACTGGATCTACTCTTCAAACTACTTCTGTAATTTCATGAAATAGTCGAATATTTCAGGGACATTGCCATCACCCATGCCCAAATCTAACGCGGCCTGAAGATTAGACGCTGTGCCCTCTGCGATCTGTGCACGTGTGCCCATGTCTTCTACCATTTGAACGAAATAGGCAATGTCTTTATTCGCATTGGCAATGGAGAAACCCAAATCACTGATATCATCCACGGCGTATTTTTTGCTGAACTGCATGAACGGTGAGTTAGACGGGCCAGCGGACATGATGTCAAAAAGTTGCTGAGGCTCTATGTCCGCGCGTTTTGCAATAGCTAACGCCTGGCTCATGGCACACACAGTTGTCATTCCCATAAAATTGTTGATCAGCTTTGTGACATGCCCTGCCCCTAGAGCACCTAGGTAAAAAACATTTTCGCCTTGAACATTCAGGACCGGTTTCACTTTTTCGAATGTCTCTTTATCACCGGCTGCCATTATGTTTAGCAGGCCATCTTTGGCATGTGCGGGTGTCCGGCCAAGCGGTGCATCGAGCATACCAACGCCTTTCGCGGCCAGGTCGCTTCCAATTTTTCGCGTTGACTCTGGAATAGACGTACCATAGTCAATCACGACAGCACCTCGTTTTGCACCGGCCAAAATACCGTCGTCACCGTATATCAAACTTTCGACTACATCTGATGTCGTTACACACAGCATTATAATGTCGCTGTTTTCAGCAAGCTCCCTCGGTGTGCTTACTTCGATCGCGCCGCGTGCGGTGACGGCCGCAACTGCTTCCCGTTTACGCCCCAACACGTTTAGTTTAAAGCCGTTATTCAGTAGACATTCAGCCATATTACTGCCCATAAGGCCAAGACCTATGAAGCCGATTACTGGGTTTTTCATTGCTGTTTCCTTGTGTATTAGATTCATGTTTTAGTTTATCGAAAAAGCGTACGAGCCAGCCTCAGCCACTACGAGATTATGCGCAGGTGAGCTGAAGCCTGAAGCCGATCTCAAAGCCTTGGTCCGAGTGTCCGCCATGTTTGTATAGGCGTCGTCTGTACCCAGACGTTTAATAGTCGGCATCTTGATATCCCCAATTTTGCCACTGCTTGATTACTCGTGGTTGCACCCCACAGACTCATGCCTGCTTTGAAGTCATCGCTATCACTGCACCAGATTGGCGCTTGGTCAAATGTCAAAGTAATTTGACACGTCTATATGATGTTGCATATTTTTCCCTGTCTTGTCTCATCGGATTGTTTGTACGTGCTGACATCGACTAAGCTGGCATGGTAGCTTATTGATAAGCAAGTGGTTTATCCTAGCTGTAAAATACATGTCTAACCAGGATCTTTTATATCAACGGAAAGGAGACAACCGCTCATGGCAGAATCACTAAACCCCGCTATTGCATAAAATTCTGGCCGAAGGCGGCCCCGCTCAGAACCGCTTCACTGCTTCTGTAGCAGCATCAAAGTACCAAAGGCGGCCGCCGCCGTACTCATTTTTCCTCGATCTCATTTAGATCCTGTAATTGAACCGGTTATTCACTTGACACGGTATAGAAATAAATTCAAGAAACGGGTTCTTCGTCGTTTACATAAGCCACGCCGCCAAGCTGACACATGGCACACTCATCGCAATAGGCAGTGACGACAATCCATTCATCTGACAAAACTTCTACTGAGTGCTCCAGCGTAGGTGGTATTCGAACAGCCAAACCTTCTTTCAAACGCATCCCTTTCAAGATGCCCGTAGTACAGCCTCGCCTTTGATCGTCATGGCTACTTCATCACGGGGTGAATATGCGGAAGGCTTTTCGCCGCTTTTTTTACGGTCGTTACAGCAAATTTTATGAATCCCTCACCACCGCGCTATGGAGGAGAGGCTACTAGCTTCTGTTGAAAATCGTACAGTGTTCGTGATTCTACATTGGCTATAGTTATAACCTCATACTCTGCATGTCGATTACCCTTGCGAGGGTTTAACGGACCGTACATACGTTGGGCAACACCATCATTACCGCTCTGAGTATTAGAATTATCTTTGATCATTATCCATGTGTTTCCATAGTTTCAGCAAAAACAAGAATACAGTAGGAAAATAGAACTTACAGTTTTCGGTATAATGAGTTACCCAATCAACCAGAAATAGCACGTGATGGGGCAAATGGAAAAAAGGGAAGATTAAATCCTACTTTCCGCACAAATCAAAAGCGGCTTTTCTCGATTTTGGCGTTCGTAAGTTTATGAAAATCATATGATTATTTTTTCTACCAATTTGCTAAATTTTCTCTCAACTACGTTAATCCTGTAAGAATCGTTCCAGAGCTGCATTACAGGTACGCCCGACGTTTACGTGTTCTCTTTACGGTCTTCTCTTCCACAGCATCCAACGTCGAGTTTATTTGTCGCTCTACCTCGCGCAGTGCTTTGCGATTCTTTCGAAATATCAGGTAAAAATCCGTTATCAGCCTCCACTGCGATGTGTACAGTGCGAATACCAAACATTGCAAGCGTTGACTCATTGTTAAATTACCACGGACTGACCAGCAGAACACTCTCTCCCGGACTCGCCACCGCTAACACGGCAGTCACAAACGCTTGATTGCATCCCGAAGTTATCATGATCTGATCTGTAGGTACGATAGAACGATGTGTGTATTCAAGATCGTGACTATAGGCACGACACAATACGGGTTCCCCTTCGATATCGCCATAGCCAAGATTAGTGGGATCTGAGGCTGCTGCCCCCAATGCCTTGAGCATCAGCTCCGGTGCCCGATAGCCAGGTACCGCTTGAGACAAATCGATCAGAGCACCTTTTTCGCCTAATATAGACGGGCGGCGGCATTGATACGCGGAATAGGTGGAGCATCAAGTGTTTCGATATGTGCGTTGAATTGCAACGGTTTCATTCTGTGTTTTGGTAGCTGGATTGGATGGTCTGCTCAAGAACTGTAGCACTGACGTTGATAATACACAGATGCGATTCATCAAAGTGCTTGGGATTGAACTACCGTTAAGATTGTATGCAACCTATGTCAGATCGGCGCTATTTACACGGTTGTTAGAACACAGGTACTGCACCGCAACATTGGTATCCTTGATGCACCATTAATGGTTATGCAATGAGAGAATCAGATCTCGGAATACAATTTCGGAAATAGCGTATAGAACGTCCACGATGGAATACGCAATGTCACCGCGCCTTTCGGTGTTTCAGACGCCAGCATAGCTTCGTTAATCACATCCTTCAAAAACCCTTTGCACCGTTAGCGTGGGTAACCCGGTAATTCTGACGCCTGACCCGCGCCAACTCATTGTATTTTCGATAAATACCCTTAGTCGCAAGCAATAGTTCGAAGTCCTAATTTCAATTTTTCACCATCCCAGCCAGATTGTGATCATCCAAACTGCGCGCTGTAGAGATAAATTGAATGTAATTCTGTCGGAACAGCGGCAGGTAGTGACTGCCGGGAGCGTTCAAAATCAAGCCGTTGCTGTTTTGCTGAAAACACCTTTTTTATAATTTTTAGTAAGGGCTCCAAAAGTGATGAGCTTGCCTATTCGTTTTTCTTCAGCTGCAACCAAGAAGTAACTGAAGCCCCTTACGCAAAACTGCCAAAATCATATATCTCACTAACATGCAGTACAGTTTGAAATTTTATTAGACAAACAGTAATTTGAATATAATATCTGGCGTTAACTTTGCTCCTATGGGTAGATGGGAGAACGGCGTCCCAGAAAAATAATAACGCTATTCACAAAAGATCAAATGGGAAATGTACGGTGACATACAGCTTCGAGGAGTTAGGGTTAGTTGATGCTCCTCCTGAGAGCATGTTCGACAATCTAACCAAACTGGCAACCTCATTATTCAAGATTCCTGTATCACTGGTTACAATAATCGATTTCGATAAAAATCGGCAATTTTTTAAAAGTCAGCTGGGCTTGGCAGAGCCGTTGGCTGGGCAACGACAAACACCCCTATCTCATTCTTTCTGCCAATATGTTGTCAACGATAACGCTACCTTGGTCATAGAAAACGCAGCGCTACACCCTAAAGTCAAAGACAATCTGGCGGTTCGTGACCTGGGTGTAGCAACTTATCTGGGCTCACCCATTTATAACCTGAAAAATGAACCAATCGGCGCATTCTGCGTGCTTGATGTCAAGCCACGTAGATGGACTCTCGAAGAGATAGAACAGCTTGAGCGTCTTTCGAATTGCATAACAGATGCCATTAAACTGAAAGCTGCATACCTTGACAGCGAGGCCCTTCGAAAGGAACAGGCTGATTTCTCTTACGCCATATCACATGAGCTTAAATCGCCCGCGAATACTCTCCATTTGATCTTGAATGAAATTGCGCTGGAAGGCGACGGAATAAGCGATGATGCACACCAGCTTGTCAAGGAAGGACTCGGGACGGTTACACGAATGCAGGACCAGGTGGAAAGCGTATTGCACTATTCACAAACGACTCAAAAAGGCGGTGCGATAGAAGCTATTTCACTGAACGTATTATTCAAGGAAATTTTGCTTGATTTAAAAGCTGATATCTCGGCATCGGATTCCAGCATTAACTGTGAGGAGCTGCCAGTAATAATGGGGAATCGGATGCAGATCCGAGCACTTTTTCAGAATCTGGTCAGCAATGCTTTAAAATTCATCGCCCCAGAGCGCAAATCATTGGTATCGATAAGCTCCACCTTTAACGAATCGTCAGCTCAACATTGCATCATGGTCAAAGACAATGGAATTGGTATCGCTGTCGAAAATCAGGCTTCTATTTTTCGATTATTCAACCGACTGCATCTGCACACAGAATACGCTGGGAGCGGAATAGGTTTGGCGCTCTGTCATCGCGTTATGAGGAATCATCATGGCAGTATTCAGGTGGCTTCAAATGGACAGGATGGATCAACATTCACAGTTGTGTTCCCGGATCTGCGATAATGAATGGAGGATATGCGATCCAGACGTTGATGATTATCGACGACAACGAAACCGATCAAATGCTTTACAAACGCGTCATTAATCGCTCTGGCCTTGTAGAGAACATTATCGCTTTTCAGTCAGCTACCGACGCCCTAACTTACCTCAAGTCTGAGGGCTGTGAAAAAATTAATGTAATTTTACTTGATATCAATATGCCGCTCATGAACGGTTTTGAGTTCCTGGAACGGGTGACGATTGACCTCGGCCCGAAGTTTTCCGCATCGATAGTGATCATGCTGACATCATCGCTTAGTCAAGCCGACGCAGCACGTGCCAAAGAGTTCGGGATTATAAAAACCTACTTTGATAAGCCACTGAACATAAAACAATTGGAGCGTGTGGCTAGCTGGCATAAGCATTGAAAAGAAATTTATGCATAGCAGTGGTGCGAAAATCTATCGGACTGCTAACTTGAAAATATCCGAGACTAGTAGTTTTTTGTACACGGAAATCTTCTCAATTCCTGCATAAATGGACAATCTATTGCGGTTGAACTACCGCTTCACTTGACTGTCAGAAGACTTGATTACCGCCACCGAAGCGTGAACCCTAGCGTAAACGTTTGGTGTATGTGGCGGTATGACCCCTGCCCCAATGATCAACGCTGTACAACACAGGTATTGCAAAATCTACAATTAAAGCGACAAAATTACTACAAGTCCCGAGACGGGTTCGCTAGAGATCAGGAGCCCTTGCCATTTAAATTAACCGACCTCCTTACCGAAAGGTAGGTCCCTATGCCGTTTACCTGTCGCTGCAAAAATCGCATTCGCTAACGCAGGTGCAAACGGTGGAACTCCAGGTTCACCGATGCCTGTGGCGTGTACAGAAAACGGGTGCTCAACGATATGGGTATGAACTCTTTTCGGGTATGAACTGATTCTGGCTACCGGATAATCATGAAAGTTTGAATTGCTGACAGCACCATTAACGTAGTTGATTCCAGAATACATGGCTATGGTCATGCCCATTACAGCAGCACCCTCCATTTGCGACGCTACACGTTCAGGGTTGACGCAAAAGCCACAATCAACAGCGGTGTGTACCTCAGGAATGCTTAAGATGCCGTCGTCCGTTGTTCTAATCTTCACGACAGTGGCAACGTACGTAACAAAGCTGCGATGTGCAGCGATGCCCAGCGCTTCCCCCTTGGGCATATTCTGACCCCAACCTGCTTTTTCTGCCGCAAGCTCTACCACCCCACGCAGTCGGCCTGTATCGTTTGGAAATTCTTCATAGGGTTCACCATAGTTCCACAGATCCTGCATATCTGCGGCTACAGGATCAATTATACGAGCCGGACCTATTAGCTCTAGCAACATATCTTTGGGATCACGACCCAGCTCGTGAGCAAGCTCTGCAATGAAGGATTGAACACCCCAGGCGCGCGGTATGTTTGACACTGCACGGAACCAGCCAATACGCGTATGCGACTTTGCCTCGCCAGCTTCAATTGACATATTTTCTACATCTATTGGCGTATCTAACAACCCCATCCCCGCTTCAAAACCGCTGGTGATGCCGGGATCGGGTGCAAAGGTAGAAACGATAGTTGGAGAAACAGAGCGATGACGCCAACCGACGACCTTGTCGTGGTCATCAATGGCGGCATCCAGTCTTTCCACAGATGTCGTGTGATAGAAGCTGTGCTTGATATCATCTTCACGCGTCCACTGTAGTTTAACTGGCGTACCCATCTCCTTTGAGACCATCGCAGCCTCAATTACAAAATCACACTTTGATTTGCGACCAAAACCACCACCTAACAAGCTGACCTTAACAGTGACTTGCTCAGGCGTGAGCCCAACAGCTTCCGCGACATCTGTGCGCACACCATAAGGACTTTGCACCGGTGCCCAGATATCAAGCTTGCCATCTTTATAATCAGCAACGGCCACTAGTGGTTCCATTTGCGCATGTTGCATATGCGGTTGGTAATACTCGTGAGAAACCACTTTTTTTGCGTTGGCGAATGCACCATCAGGATCACCAACCGTGCGCAGTACCTTTCCCGGTTGGTTGGCGGTGGCGCGCATTTGCTGTGCGAATTCGGGAGTGTTGTAGTTATCGTGCGGGCTTTCACTCCACTCAACTTTCAAGGCTTTTCTGCCTTTTATGGCGGCCCAGGTGTTAGTCGCCACAACAGCAATTCCACCCAATGGAGCAAATTTAGCTGGCGGCATTGCTCCTGCAATTTCAACAATTTTTTTAACACCGGGTACTTTCAAGGTTTCACTTGAATCTACAGATTTGACTGTTGCTCCAACAACGGGAGGCCTGGCGACCACGGCAAACAACATACCCTCGACAGCGTAATCCGCACCGTAACGTGCTTTACCGGTCGTGATGTCATGCAAATCGATAATAGGAACGTCACCTTTACCCATGTAGCGAAATTCATCGTCTGTTTTGAAGGTAAGTTCTTCAAACGTTGGGACTTCCATGGCCATAGCATGACTGGCAAGTTCCCCATAGCCTATTGATTCTCCGGTCGGCTTGCCCTCGTCGTCGAGTTGTAGTACTTGATGATTAGAAGCTTTGACTCTGGTAGCGTCTGTATCCCAATTCTTCGCCGCTGCCTGCTCAAGCATGTGTCGAACAGATGCACCCATCTGGCGCATCGGCTGTATATAATGACGCAGACTGCGGGAACCATCAGTATCCTGATTGCCATACTTCGGCTCATCACCTTCCGCCTGAACGATCTTGATACGCGACCAGTCTGCCTCCATTTCATCGGCTAGTACCATCGGTACACTCGTCCTCGATCCAGTACCCATCTCAGCTCTGTGAGCGGTAAGTATGACGGTCCCATCCGATTCGATATTGACAAAAACGTGTGGGTTGATAACCGTCTTGTTAGGCATTCCCTCGGCACCTGTAGGATAGGATCTAAAGGCTAGTGCACTCCCGGGCATGAATTGCATGCCGATCATAAGCCCGGCACCACCGCCCGTCATTTGAAGAAACTGACGCCTGCTCACCTTATTGATAACTACACTTGTATCCGTACTGATTGCGATCGGACTTTTTCCTTCGATCTGTTGCTCTATTAGCTGTTCAATTTGATGTCTCATGATCAACCCTCCGAGCTTTCAACAGCAGCCATCGCAACCGCATCGTGAATTCTTTCATAACATCCGCAGCGGCAGATATTGCCAGCCATCGATTGATCTATCTGATCATCAGAGGGTTTCGGTGTCGTCGACAGGAATGCAGCGGCACTCATGATCTGGCCAGCCTGACAATAGCCGCATTGAGGGACATTCACCGCACGCCAGGCTTTCTGAACAGGGTGATTACCATCACTGTCAAGTCCCTCGATAGTGGTTATTGCCTTGTCAGCAACAGCTTCCATTGTCAAAAGACAACCACGTGTCGCAATGCCATCCAGATGTAACGTACAGGCACCACACTGACCGGTCCCGCAACCATATTTTGTACCGTGTAAATTGAGCATATCCCTGACGTACCAGAGCACCGGCATTGATGGGTCACCATCGAAGCTGCGCTCCACACCATTCACCTTTAACGTTATAGCCATAAATATTTCTCCTTATAATTCCAGGATGAAACGTAAGCCACTCTATCTATTGATGAATGCCTGGATCAATGGGCGCGAAATGAGTGTGCTTGAAGGTTACTCTTTTAACGAATGGCCGCGCAATCAGTCATTGTTTTGGCAAATTGACGATCCACCTTGCTGAAATGTGTACTCAAACAAAATCCTACACGCTTCCAGTAAATTTCTCAATATACACTCAGATTACACTGCTGGTCAAAACACCCCTCCTACCATGCCGACTATTGAACCGACGAACAACGCCGCAGGGCAGGATACAGGGACAATCGAAATGCAGGGTTTATTGTTTCACGAGCCCTTAGCAGAGTGTACTGATATCACTGACAGTTTCAGCTTGAATACTCTGTGTGTATTGCAACTACGTACATCGTGTAAAAGCGAAAGCGGCAGGCGCTAATGAGCAGGAAATCCGGCAGACTGTAGCATTGGCTGGTTTTGTGTATTGGTGAAGGCATATTTTATCAGTGCACAATATGATTTCAGTAGTATAAAGAGCAGTTAGATGCTCATATTGCAAAGTAAACAAATCGCGCCGTGTATCTATGGGCGGTGCGTAAACTGCAACGTTACAACTGATAGGCCTTTTTCAAATGCGATTAATTTCAGATGATGAATTGGCAGTATTCAGTGATGACTTACAAGGGTGAGTACGCTCACACATAGAACAATTTACATACGGTGAATAAACACCACGGGGCAGGCAGACCGGTGATGCCCGTGAGCGTTCCTACGGCATAGTAAGCTATCCAATACGTGATCGAGTGGGCCGCATGGCAAAGTCTGTTAGCGAAAAAGCACTATGGAGTGTTGTCAGCATCATCTCTTCAGATTTACCTGTTGACGGCATTATGTTGTCGTTGGTGGGCTTCCCACATATGACGAAGCTCGGATTCACCAATCAGATTACCAATTTCATCACGATAACCTAACGTACTTTTTATGACATTAACTTGCCACGTTTTTTCTATATCTGCCCTCGCTTTGCTGGCCGTGAAATCATTTATGAATACGTTAATTTCTTTTAATAATTTATACGATGCTGGCACAGCCGCTACCGCAATACAGTAGTAGTATGGCGCGCTGGGAATGTTACAGGTGCATATTTCAATTTTTCCATACCATGGACTTTTTTTGTTGCTGCTTGCCCAGTGATATATAGGCAGATCAACACCAAATGCGTCGACCAAGCCCTCAGCGAGGCAATCGTGAATTCGTGATTGATCAGAATAAGCAATGAGATCCTTGAGGAAAATCTTACCGCCAGCGACATCTTTATTGGATTGCCATCGTACGCCGATGTTCTCCAGAAGTTCGAAAGCGCCTGGATCATTAATGATCCCTAACGTTTTTCCCTGCAAGTCGCCCAGTTCATTGATATCAGTGTTTCCAGTACGGCGGGCCAAAACCCAGTTTAAATAGGCATAGGTGTTGGAATAAGCGATGCCGTCATAAGCGCTGCTAGGCGGTAAAGCACTCAAGACGATATCAGCAGGAGCCTCGTTTGGCCTGCACCCTATATAAAGCAGCTCTGTCAACGTATCCCACGGCGCCTCGAGGAACTCGCAACGGACTCCAAGGTGTTTCGCTAAAGCCGATGCATACTCCACATCAAGTCCGCTGAGTTGTGAGGAACCGCTTTGTCGAAAAGACAGACCGACAAAGTCGGGTTCTATCGCTACGCGAATAACACCCCGTGATTTTATATCTGAGTACTTATCACTGGATTTTTCGTACTTTATACCATCCAGCGTCAGTAGCCCCTTGAGCTGCCTTGAATGTTCCAAAGAGGACGACTTCGCATATCCTTCCGATGCGATTTTCGCACGCTCGCGGGTCCATTCAATCTTTCCGTAGGCAGCCTCCACGGCCACCATATTGGTCTGAGTTACTTCAGAGATAATACGTGATGCTTTGATACCTCAGGGAGCGAGGTGTTGACGTGCGAGATCGCTCGCCGTATCTCGCCAAATGCGATACCAATTTCTTTTTCCGTCACGGAGTGTGATTGTTGAAAGCTGTCAACTGATTTGACCATTAGTTCATTCACACTAGTAAGGTCAAACATATTGGCTGCTTGAGAATGATGCTGAACAGCGGCCTTGGCAAGACGTTTTACTTCATCGGCAACGACAGAAAACCCTGCTTCAGATTTTCCTGCTCTACTGGCTTCGATTTTTGCATTCATGGCCAGTATCGAAAGTTGCTGGCCAATCCTGCTCAGCTCTGCCATTACATTATTCACCTCTTCCTGACGCTCTGTGAGAGTGTCCCGCGCATTTTGTAAATCTTTGGATATAAGCTGCAGATTGGCCTCGGTTGCCTCGTTTAATCGAGACTGAATTTGCCCTACTGCCTTAACACAGGTCTCACAATCACCGACCATTTTAGCGATGTTGGATACTAACGTAGTTTCGCGAGATTCAACCTCACGCCTTGTTCTTTTATGGTTTTCCAGAGCATTTGTAGCTGAGCTTTGCAATCGGTACAGATGCGCAAGAAACGCATGCGACAACGAAGCGCTATCATCTACTTCAGGGGTGTTATTTTCCCTACCGATAGACAAAGGGATACCATCTGTGATCAGCATTGACTCTTCTGAGCTTACAGTCATATATCTGCGTTATGTGGTCATGGAGCGCTGTGTATAAAAAATATATACCTACTATTTATACAATAGACAGGGCGATTTAAATCTTGCATTGAAAATTTCAAGATTCGTCGCACAATTATCGGCTTAAATTAAAACTCACTTAAGTAGTACGCTGTTTTTTACAGTTACGTAGAGAGGCTGTCAGACCAGATGCAATTTGGGCTTTGCAATTGTATCGATGACGAGCGGTCCGTCAACGTCATAATTAAGTATTCCAAAACATAACCCTGACGGACTACTGTGCGACAGCTTGTAAACAATGGTTTGTGTGCAACACATGCTTTGTCGAACTCTACAGATCGAATGGCTTTGGGCACTTTTAGATGATCCTAATAGGATTGCATTTGATCGGGCTTGGCGCATGCCGAGAACAAACTTAACGCCGATCAGATTTACCTTCGCCTACCAATGCCGAAATACGGTGTCACGGGTGGCCCTCACAGTAACCACTACAGAAAATGGCTTCTGTCGGGACCGGCCTTTTTGAAAAGGATTAGGTGGAGGCGGTCGGCCCACGGCGTTGCCAATTAAATCAGTTGGAGTCGTTATTTCAAAATTACCGCATTTAGGGATCGTGAAATAATTACCCAGCTTTTACGTTTTCTCTTCTACGGCAGAATAAGCATAAAAGAGAGAACGGAAAGCTAAGTAATTGTTTCACAAGCCCTTGTTTCCTGGCTGCCTGTGATCCTGGAAAGCAACCGAGTCGAGTTAACGGATAGCGGCTCTATCACCCAGCAAGCTTGGAATCGTCCTAAGCATAATCTGCAAATCGAATATGGCTGATTGGCGCTCTATGTATGCGATATCGAAGGCCACTCGCCTGCTGATCTCCTCGGGAGCGTGCAGTGGGCCACGAGACCCGTTGATGGCAGCCCAGCCCGTCATGCCAGGCTTGATTCGGTGACGATGCGCATATTCTGCAACCAATTCGGACGACTCGACGCCACCGGTCTTCATGCCGATTGCATGAGGTCGTGGACCGACAAGTGACATCTCACCGACAATCACATTGAATAGTTGTGGCAGTTCGTCGAGGCTGGTAGAGCGAAGGATGCGACCGACCCGAGTGACTCGATCGTCATTGGCCGTCACCTGCCGCTCAGCTTTCTGATCGGCAGCCTCATGTAGCATCGTTCGGAACTTCCACACCAGGAACTCCTCGTTATTGAAACCCTCGCGATTTTGTCGGAAGAACACCGGGCCGCTACTTTCAATGCGGATTGCCAAAGCAATCAGTACCATCGGTATACTGAAGACAAGCAGCGCAATCAATCCGATAAAAATATCTTGAACCCGCTTTGAGAATGCCTTGCGAACAGCATCAGTCTCGGGATATAAAAGTGCCAGAGGGGCGTCGGCGATCCGCTCGATGGCGGCGGCACGCTGGCTTACGTCCGCGTCGTCCACATACATCGTGACAGCATTTGGAAGCTTTGACAGGCGCTCCATGATCTGACGGACACGAGCCGTGGCCGACTGGTCTATAGTGACCACAATAAGGTCAACGCAGGGCATGATCCGGTGTCGAAGCATCGTATCAGTGGTACCGAGTACAGGCACACCGAGCATCTCAAGCGGCGATCGATCAGAGCGATCATCGAAAACACCGAGGATACTCATGTCCCCTCGGTCGATTGTGGTAGAAATAAATTCCTCTGTATGGCTGTTAGCCCCAACGACGACGATATTTGGTATGAGCAGCCCTAGCGATCGCCACCTGACCACAAACGCCCACCACACAGCGTGTAAAAACACGACACCAATACCAATCATCGAAATAAGCCGCAATATGTCAGCTCGTTCAACCTGAGTTGCAGGCACTAGAGCGTGGAAAACAATAGCAACACTAGCGCCGACGAGTAATGCAAGAGCCACGCGGATGTAGTGATTGTAAAGTCGCTCATTGCGACCAAATCGGTACAAGCCCAGTGTGAGCAGCATGAACCCCGTGAAGCACACACTGGCAATAGCAGGGAGTAGATCGAACACTGTGGTCTCAAGTGTTGATCTGTCGGCTATCTGCTTAAGAAAGAAGATCGTCACAGCGATCAGGAAGATCGTGTCAACAGCACGAAAACAAAGCCCGGCTAGCCGACAATCCTGATGCTTTCTGACGCTGACGAGCAATTCGGGCCGAAGCGGGCCGCGTCGCGCTAACGAATCCTCATTCTTCTCGCAGAGCCGACGATTTTCAGCTTCTAAAGTCATTGCCTTTTTCTCGACGCTACTATTCTGGCCATACACACATATCGGACAGTACCGTGCATGACTGGAGTGAAGTTTCGTGCAGATGCCGGACCGTAACGGCCTGTTACATCTGCAGCGAGCTGCTTTCACGCAGTTCGTTTTATAATTTGTGACATATTTCTAATAAACATCAAAATGAATATCGATATCCTTACCAGCCTATCATCTGATCATGGGAAGGGACGACTTGGCAGAGAGCGGCCAATCTTATTTAACTTATTACCGAATCTCGACGCGGTACCAGCAATCCAGTAAATGGCGTAAAACACAGCACTGCATATGAGCGGTTTAATCGACGCTTACAATGCGATTGTCATAAACGTTTCAGATGAAGCGCTTTTAAAGTGGCTGGCGAAAACAAATAGCGTGATTCCGGGTACAACCGTGCGAGATACCAATTCCAGACACTCTACATAGCTGCGCTCTGGCGGCGAAGTTCAGATCGATGAAAATCAATGATGTTGATCGTCATGTCGAATTCTGAGTGTGCAGCAGCACGTGCAAGGCGATAAAACATGTAGCAAACCACGACAACTGCCAACATGCTCAAGACAGAAGCGGCCATTGGATTCGACGAATTTGCGGCTCGAAATCAAGGGCACATGCAGGCGGAATCGCAGGATATGTCTGTAAAGCCAACACTGGTTCGAAATGGGGGATAGATGTTTTGGGATTACTGCCAGCCACCTTTTAAATATGCAAAGAGTTTACTTCAATCGATGAACCCACTGCGGTAAACTGACGACGCTCCCACCATAGACCTCGAATATGTCAACCCAGCAGATTGTTCCCGGTAAAACCGGCAAAAAGGATAGCTATAAGTCGCAGTCGCGTTTTCAGCGCCTCTGGTCCGAGGCTGAAGCGCTGGCAAGTGACAACGTAAAACTTGAAAAAGAGCTTGATGATCTGGTTAGGCGCATAGGTAGCGAGATACTGGCGGCTGAGCTCAAGATGGGTGAGACTATTCGTGATGTGGTCTATCGCCAGATAGATTTTGCGAGCAAGAAATCTCTGCTTAAGTGGCAGCGCTCTGAGCTGAGCGACTGGATGGAGCAGAACCTGTCGGAGTTGATGATGATGGGTTTGCTTGACGAGCCACTGCAAAACAAGATGGCAATACTGCGGGCATCGCAGATGGGCTTTGAAATTGATCCCGACAGTGAACTGTCACCGGCAGAACAATTGGACCAGTACTTTAGCGCTGAGGATGATCAATACGCGCCGGATGATTTCATTAGCTCAGATGGAATGCCCAACGGTGAACTCTTTGACGATGAGGATTTTGACGACGCCATGGAGGTGGAGTGTGATGATGATTCAGCCGAAGAAGAAGCGCTTGAAGAATTGCTGCGCAAGCTACGAGCTGAATTTGAAGAAGATGAGGAGGGTGACGAGAACATGGACTCCTCCGAGCAAGCCCTTACCCCCATCACGAATGAGCTGTTGAAGCGCCTGTTTCGCCAGACTGCGGCAGTGCTACACCCCGACAAAGAGCCCGAGGCGCATCGGCGGAAGGAAAAGCATGAGTTGATGTCGCAATTGCTCAAGGCGCGCAAAGAGCGTGATCTGATTACGATTGTAAAACTGCATGAAGAACATTCTACCGCTGATTCTGCTTTCTCCCTGGAAGACGAGCAGGCTCTTGAGGAGGTGCTGGTTGACTATCTTAATCAACAGCGGTCGCGAATGGAGGAAATCGTTGAGCAATCCCCCATGCACATGATGGCTTACAGTGAATTTTATTCTCAAAAGCCTGCAACGGTAACGCGTAAGATCAATGCGCATTTAAAGAATATCAATGTGCGACATGAGGCAATGAGGCATTTCATGACAGAAGTCAAAACCCTCAAGCGTTTAAAGGAAGTACTCTCTGAGCGTTACGAAGCTCACAGCTTTGGCGATGGCTGGCAATAAACACGACTAGCAAAAGAGAAAATACACATAGGCTTTATGGGTCTGGGCATAAGTGCTACCAGTTCGGCCATGAAATTCAGTGACGAACAACGCAGCTGCGCATGATGGATGGGCGACTGTAAATGTGATTTGATTTTGGCGGAAGCCCTTAAAGAGCAGGAAACCTTACAAGCCCATCAACCGCCCTGCGATTAGAACCAGCCCTCGATATCTGACCAGCGACCCAGATGGAATCCTCAGAGACTGCAATACCCCAAACTCCAAAAGCTCCATTGATTTGCCATGATTGCTCTGGAAGGAAACTGGGGTCGTCAATTCGGAAGGTGTGGAGTTTAAAGGGTAAGATGATCTCTGGATCGATGCTCACCACCGCCTCTGGCGGATTCGAATTATTCAATGTGCCAAAAAACTCACCGTGATGCCCAACAAACACGTGGTCACCGACAACCTGCAGAACCTGCACGTCACCCTTAGCTCGATATTGAACTAGTCGTGCTCCATCCAGTGAGTGGAAAGATACATAGTTAGGACCACCCCAGGCGATGATGACGTAATAATCAGTAATAACAATATCGTGAACAGTTAGACCCTTTTTATTACTACCGACAAAGGCGCTGAACCTCTCCGGTAGAACTGAACCGTCAAGAGCACTTAGTGATAGCAAGGAGATGGGCTTATTTTGCGGTGTTGTTGATACACGAATGCCATTAATTAATCTAAAATTACCACCTACATAGACGGTATCGCCAGAGGAAGAGATGGCAATGGACTGCACAGGAGCAGCTCTGCCGTTATTGTACCCCTCAGCTGCGCTTGGATTCCATGAGGTATCAATATCACCATCCAGGGAAAGTCGGGCAATATTGGCTCGAAAAGTGTTGTCTACATGAGTAAATTGACCACCGATGTAAAACTGCGTGTCACTTACCGCAATATCAAATACCCGCCCAGTATTATTGCCCCTAGTCACGCTTACTGTAAAGTCCAGTGCGCCAGTCTCGGCATCCAATACCAATAGTCCAAAATCACCACCTACGTATATCTGCTCTTCATTAGATGAAAGGGCGAGAGCTCTGACTACGTTGTCTACTGCATCAGGCACTTGAAATGTCGATACTGGTCGGCCTGTAACGGCATCCAAAGCAGCAAGAAATGGTCGTGCTGTTGGCTTTGCATTGCGGGCTGGTTTAATACCTTTGAAGTCCCCGCCTACCAACAATACATCACCAATCCTTAGAAGAGTTTTGCCCCAGGCATCAATGTTTGTATCGGCTTTGAAGTCGAGTGTGGGAGCTGGGCCTTGTAGCATCCATGTTGAGGTGTCAGCCGCCTGTGAAAATGGTCCTGTAGCTAGTGGTTCCATTAACTGTCAGCGTTGCAAATTCAGAGGCGACTGTTTCGGAGCCGTTATTCACTTCAACGTTGTACAAGGTTCCATTGTCGCTAAGTGAGGTTGCGAAAACAGTTAGTGAATCAGCCGTCTCACCAGGGAGCGAGTTACCGTCAGCAAACCATTGATAGCTAAGAATACCACTGCCAGCGGCTTTAACATTGAACGTGACGTCATCGCTCTGCGTGACAGTTCGATCAAACGGCTGACTTTCAATCGAAAGCGGAACGGTTGCTTTAATCGTCGCATCGTAATTGGCGATACCATTTTCAGACCAAATGGCGATGTAGTACTGAGCATTATCCTCAAGTTCGCCAGACCAATCACTGGGGCTTGAGCCCTGAATGAACGGAATGACTTGGGTACCGTCTGCTTCAAACACTCTGAACCTGACATCGGCATCTGAATCCCAGGATACTGAGACGGTGTGGGGTGCAGCAGCCAGTGGTTCGAAGTTGAAACGAACCCATTTCGGCCCAGCTATTTTATCGGAGTCTATGGTGCCTAGACCGATACTGGCAACAGTAAGCGGTACATTTTGTTTAATTGCCTTCAAACTTGCGCTATCCGAACTGAGCTTACCGTTGTCGTCTATAACGTCGACTCGATAGAGGTTCCCGTCATCGTTGCTTGAAGTTGAAACAAGGCTATAGAAATCTGCCGTTGCACCAGAGATAGCCGAGTCGTTTACATACCACTGATAAGTGAGTGTGCCGCTGCTTATTGCTGCAACGGTAAAGGTGGAATCGTAGCCCTCAATGACCGACCGATCAGACGGTTAAGAGACAATCTCCAAGGCCTGCGCTTCGATGGTGGCGTTGAAGCTCCCTGATCCCGATGCAGCCCAGATCCCCAAATAATACCGTTCCGTCAGGTCAAGCGTACCCACCCACTCCGCAAGAGTTGCAGAACTATTACTTGTTCCAAGGCGCACCCTATTGTTGGGGCTTGGTGCATCCTCAATCCGGAATACTGAGAAGCGAACATCTGCGCTAATATCCGAAATGATACGAATGCTGTGATCGCCAGCGATCAATGGATCAAAATCGATACGAGTCCATTTAGGTCCGTCTTTTTTATCATTATCTAGCACGCCACTGCCAATGTCGATGGATTGCGCTTGCACTGCGGGACTGAACGTCACAGACACTAACGATAAAAGCAGGAGGCCAACGAAAATCTTCGATACCCGGCGAAGCTCCAGTTGGTCAAAAAAAGGTGAAGAAACCAGAAGAACAGGCATAAATTGTTCCTTACATACTTTGACAATGGTGTGTTAGCGGACACAACAGTCAGTATATAAAATGGAATTAATGCATTTGACTATACGCAAGCAATTATGAACATAAGCACCAAGCTGGCAGTATGACTTCGCTGTAGCATATGTGATCGGATTCGCAAACTAAATACCAATCTTGGGGAAGCAACAACACATGTGACGGGCGTTTGGGCGGTTGCAAATACGCAGCGTTCCTGCTTCTGGCTGAGCGATCCTCATTCAAAAATTCAAGCCATTCAATGCGCGAAGACTATTAGCAGGATATTTTTCGCGGATTGGAAATCTCACCCATGCGTGATTCACGAAAGACGATATACCAACAAAGCCGCCAACAATGCCAACGCAGTTGTACCTCTCCGGGCTCCGCTGCAAGTTGGTCGACCCACTACAAGAGAAGTAAAGCGGTAGATAAACGATGCGCCATAGGACATAGGCACGACCAGCACGATAGTCCTTATCAACCAGAGGCCTCGTTTTTTCGAATAAGATCAAAACAACCAGCGCTATTAGAATCTGTCACAATCAAAGCAGGCAGATATTACACGACAATGGCAACATAATATGCACGATAAATTGCTTTGCAAATTACGGAAAATCGTTGGTGAGTCTCATGTGCTGGAGAGTCATCAAGTCAATCAAAGAGCCACTCATTTTTGGGATTCCAGCCCGCTACTCGCCAAAGCTCTTGTTCGCCCGGCTACAACGATTGAAACCTCTGAAGTATTGCGTGCCTGTTATGAAGCAAACCAGGTCGTTGTGACACACGGGGGAGTTACTGGTCTGGTGGACGGAAACCATAGCACGTCAGCCGATATTATACTGAGCCTTGAGCGTCAGCAAAATATAGAACATATCGACACGGTTGGAAAAACCCTCAGCGTACAGGCGGGGGCAGTCTTGCAGAATATCCAGCAGGCTGCAGATGACGTTGGTCTGCAACTCGGGCTTGATTTGGGTGCTCGTGGATCATGCACCATTGGTGGGAATGTTGCGACCAACGCAGGTGGCCTTTCCGTACTACGCTATGGAATGACCAGAGAACAAGTACTGGGCCTTGAGGTGGTGCTGGCGGACGGAACTATTATCTCCTCTATGAACACCATGATGAAAAACAACGCAGGTTATGATCTGAAACAAATGTTTATCGGTAGTGAAGGCACGCTTGGCGTTATTACGCGGGTAGTACTACGATTGCGGGCAGCGACTCCTTGCGTGAGAACTGCACTATTAGCTTTCGATAACTTTGGCTCTGTAACGGCCACTCTGAATCAATTAGAGCATCGCCTAAACGGTACTCTGGATGCATTTGAAATTATCTGGCAGTCATTTTATCGCCTGAATACAGATCCAGGAAAAACAAATGCTGCTCGCTCACCGTTGTCAAGAGACTATCAGTTTTATGCGATAGTAGAATCCAAAAGCGCCAATACATCAAATTCTGACGATCTATTTGAAGACACGCTAGCGAATATCATGAAAGTGGGTCTTGTAGTAGATGCCGTACTGGCAAAGTCAAAACAAGAAGCTGAAAACATCTGGTTTATACGTGAACATATTGATATTGCTCTCGAGCACGATCCGATATTTGTGTATGACGTCAGTTTGCCAATATCTGGTATGCAGACTTATATCAATGAACTTAGGGAACGTATTCTACAAACCTGGCCGGAGGCACTGCTATATGTCTACGGACACTTGGCAGATGGAAATCTGCATATCTTGATAGCACCTCCCTTCGAAATATCTGCTAATGGTGATGTAAAAGGCGATAGACATCAACATGAAGCAAATACCATTCGCAAGCAGTGGCATGAGCAATGTAATCAGATCGTCTATAGGCCATTACAAGCACTTGGAGGCTCCATATCTGCAGAACATGGCATTGGACTTTTTAAAAAACCTTATCTTTCAATGTCCCGAAGCCCAACAGAGATAAAAATGATGAAAACGCTGAAACAGACATTGGATCCAAGGTGCATCCTTAATCGAGGGAAAATTTTTGACGTGTAGATCAGCCGCTGTCACGACGTGGTGACACCCATCACGCTAAGCTCAAGTGTGTCTATATCATCGTTGATGTATGGCGAGACCATCCTGACTCATGTCGGATCAGGTGCCGACCACCCGCACACCAATTCACTCGATAGCGACATCGGTAGACAAGCGAAACCGAGCAGGATCAAATCTTGCTACTGAGAGCTCCTTTAATATGTCGTCCTCCACAAACAATGTTGCGTCAATCTGCAAGACAGCCGTACCCGCTGCAATACCCATTATACAGGCATCATTTTTGGGGCACTGGACTACACTGATCATCTGCGTTACACGGCACACAGAGACTTCAAAAGCCTGTTCTATCGCTTGAAATACAGAAATATTTGTAGACTCCGATAGCGGTTCAATTCCTGCAAAGCGAGCGGGTACATAAACCTTGTTTGTGCCAAACGGTATGCTCTCATTTTGCATGGTTCTTGAACCCGATACTTCCAGCCAATGCTCGGTCTCACTGTTCTGTCCTTGCAAAGTGGCAACATACTCAACGTGTACTGTTGCGATGTTTTTTATGTGAAACGCGGTATCGTGCCCAATGCTCAGCAATTCGTTAATACTGGATGTCGTCATTTTGAATTTTGGCCGAGGTCTGGCAAACTAACTTTACCGACAATGGCCGTCGTCGCAGCGGATGAACCGGACACGGCAGCAAACAAGGTAGAACCCACGACGTTAATAGGAAGTAGCCCGCAATATCCGAAGATCAGGAACACCGCCACAGACTCGGCAAAGCGCGACAGCCAATCTATCAGGGATAAAAGACGGGTCATGCGATGAACACACACAGCGACTCTGACATTGCACTTGCTAAGGCAGTTACCATGACGGTTGTGCTCTCTCTACTTACCAACTTTAGCCGTGTAAGCCTCAACAACTGATTTGGCATCCGGCACATCGACATAAAACGCCTCCCACATTTCCTTGCCAGCCACGGCTATTTTCGCCTTCAGGCTGTCGTCTGCGTTTGATACGGTCATACCGTATTCTACAAGCTCTTTAGTTTTTGAACTATCCTCTGCAGCAGACACTGACCAAAAATCCTCTTGCATGTCATTGGCGAGTTTTTCAACAATACCGCGCTCATCATCGCTAAGTTCATTTCACGCATCAAAATTTACCGTTACCGCGTCAGGTAATTTTGACCAGTTCAACGGATTAAAGTGATCCGTGAATTGATAAAGTTTGGAATTCATGCCGGTGGAGGTGGAAGTTGCAGCACTGAGCTGCGTACGAGGAACCACAGCTGAATTTTTGAACGACCTGCTCTGTTGATCGGATACATTACGGGTCGGTAGGGAACTCGCAGCTGGCGCAGGTGTTTTCAACGCATTTTCTTTTGTTTTTTCACAGGCCTTGTTTTCTCTTGCTGCCACACTGAGTGACACCAGCTCAATCGCTATTGACCCGCCGCCTGCGCCAAGCTCCACCAATTCAACCGTTGGTACCTTGACAGGAAGACCACTGCCCTGAACGTCGCGCCATGCGCGAGCAACTTCAAAGTGCCGAGAGGTTTGAGGTTTACCGTCCTGAATAAAGCATATTTTTGCTGGGGTGCCACCAATGTCCAGAGAGAGCATTTTTTTGTTTGCAATTCTCTGGCAACGTGTGCGGCCAGGGCGACACCTCGAGCGGGCCCTCCTTCTATTAAACGATTAGGGAAACGTTTGGCTTGTTCAAGCGTGGTCAGTGCGCCATCGGATAGCACCATGAGGAAAGAGCCGTGAAATCCTTTACGCTTGAGTTCGCATTCCATACGGCTGAGATAGCTGGTCATCAACGGGCGAACGTAGGCGTAAAGCCTTTGCCCTGGCACACTCTGTTGGTCCAACAACAACTGGCAGAAGTTGCGTCCAACATTAAAATCTCACAAATATGCAACCGGTTGCAAAAAAAGCTTGCAACACGCACCAGTGCCTCGCATAATCACAACACCTATGAATAGCCGGTTGTTTTTCATACAATCGGCGACGGAGGAGAGTTGCCCAGTTTTGCGCTCAATCATATGACAGTTGCGGGTGCGTCTTATCAGACACTGCTCGACTACGCGTCCGAACTTGGCTGTGCTGGTGTCGAGGTGAGAAACGATTTGTCTGGAGCCCTGTTTGACGGATTAACGCCTCCACAGGCTGGCAAGGCGGCTATGGAGCGAGGGCTGTCATTGCTTGCTGTTGCCGAAGTCTGCGAATTCGACAAGTTCTCCCAGTCCAAGCTTCAGGAAGCTTCCGCATTAATTGAAATAGCAGTGGCTGCAGGTTGCGAGGCTATTAGTCTAATACCCGGAAACGATGGTATCGGTACTGCTGAACAGGAAAGATTGAGTAATCTGCGTGCGTCACTGGTAGCGCTCAAGCCAATGCTGGAAGCCCATTCTCTGGTTGGACTCATCGAGCCATTGGGGTTTGAAACTGCAACACTGCGCTTCAAAAGAGAGGTAGTTGCAGCCATTGATGAGTTGAATGCCCTGCACTGTTTCAAACTGGTTCACGACACTTTTCACCATCACCTGGCAGGCGACAGTACGCTCTATGCACAGCATACCGGGATGGTTCACATCTCTGGCGTGACTGATAAGTCCCTGGAACTGGCACAGCTGCGTGATGAACATAGAATACTGGTCAATGAACACGATGTGCTGGGTAGCGTTGCGCAGCTGCGCATGCTGACAAAAGCTGGTTACAAGGGCCCCATCTCGTTTGAAGTCTTTGCACCTGAAGTCCATGCATTTACCGATCCGGTCAAACACTTGAGCGGATCAATCAACTTCATCGCGTCTGATCTGGCGGCTTTTGCCGCATGATTAGTCCTTGCGATGTCTTTAAATCCGGTATCAAGCATTGTGCGCCGGACACAACCATACGGAGAAAAGTAATGAAGAAAACACTGATCGTTGCCGGCATAACAACTATGCTTGGAGCACCCCTGACAGCTTCAGCTGACACCATTGGTGCATCCATTGCACGATTTGATGACAACTGGCTGACTGTTATGCGTACTGCCATGACTGACCATGCTGCCACGCTTGACGGTGTAGAACTGCAAGTAGAAGATGCCACAGATGATGTCGGCAAGCAGCTTAACCAGATTCAGAATTTTATCGCTGCAGGTGTTGACTCCATCATCGTAAATCCTGTGGATACAGATGCGACGGTAGCCATGTCCAAAGCGGCAGAAGATGCTGGTATTCCACTGGTCTACGTCAATCGCCAACCAGTCAACGTCGATGAGCTTCCCGACAATCAGGCGTTTGTGGCATCCAACGAAATTGAGTCTGGAACGTTGTCAGCTTTTGAAGTGTGCAAGGAGTTGAGAGCTGCAGGTAAGGCAGGTGGCGCCAATATTGTTGTATTGATGGGGCAACTGAGTAATGAGGCAGCGGTGCAGCGTACCAAGGACGTTAAAGATGTTATCGGTATGGACATGTGCAACTTCATGACCATCGTTGAAGAGCAGACAGCCAACTGGGATCGTGTTGAAGCACAGGATCTGATGACTAACTGGATCTCTGGTGGCGTTGAGTTTGATGCCGTGCTGGCAAATAATGACGAAATGGCTATCGGTGCCATTCAAGCAATGAAAGCTGCCGGTATGGATATGGCCGAGGTGGTTGTTGGTGGTGTAGATGCAACCTCTGATGCGCTGGCTGCGATGAAGGCTGGCGATTTGGACGTGACAGTATTCCAGGATGCTGCAGGTCAGGGTGCAGGTTCAGTCGATGCCGCTGTTGCATTGGTTGCCGGGGATGAGGTTGAGCAGAAGGTCTACATTCCTTTCAAGCTGGTGACACCTGCGAACATTGATGAGTTCGCGACAAACTAGTCTGAACGTCATCTGGTAATACCCTGCAAGGCAGTCAGATTCTGCTGCCTTGCAGGGGCTTTACCCCAGTGCTGAACCCAGTGTTTAACTCTGTGTACGCCCCAGTGTTTACTTTCGCGAATTTAAAGAGGTCTGATACTTATGGTTGATGCCGCAACCAAATCCAAACGCCATTGGCCGCCTGAGTTCAATGCTCTTATCGGTCTCATTGGTATCGCTATCATTTTTGAAGTCCTGGGCTGGCTGGTCAGAGACCAGAGCTTTTTCGGGAACATCACCCGCCTGAAGATCATGATTCTTCAGGTATCCATCATCGGCATCATCGCGATTGGTGTAACACAAGTCATCATAACCGGCGGCATTGACTTATCGTCCGGTTCCATCGTAGGCGCTACCGCCATGATTGCCATGAGCTTTGCGCAAGTGGGCTCCTACGATAAAGCGATCTTTCTTGAACAGGGCTGGGTGGATCTTCCTGTGATTATCCCCGTCGCCATCGGATTGGCTTGCGGTCTGTTTGCAGGGTTGATCAATGGTTTGCTAATCGCCTATACAAAAATACCACCTTTTATAGCTACGCTGGGCATGATGGTGTCCGCTCGCGGTGTAGCCAAATGGTGGACAAAAGGCAAGCCTGTGTCTTTTCCAACCGACAGTTATGCCTCACTGGGTGAAGGTATGACACCCGTGCTCATCTTTATTGCCATAGCCATTCTTTTTCATCTGATTCTCCGCTATACGGTTTACGGTAAGCACACCTACGCTATTGGCTCGAATGTCGATGCAGCGCGCATGTCGGGTATTAATGTAGAAAAGCATCTGGTGCTGGTGTATGCCATTGCAGGATTACTGGCAGGTTTAGCCGCGATGGTACTCTCCGCAAGGGGTCTGACTGCACAGTCGGGTATGGGCGTCATGTACGAGCTGGATGCCATCGCGATGAGCGTTATTGGTGGTGTTTCTCTGGCTGGTGGCCGTGGATCCATCGTTGGCACGGCTATAGGCATGCTTATTTTCGGTGTCATTATTTCGGGCTTCACCTTTATCAGGCTGGATGCGTTTTATCAGGAGATGATCAAGGGTGCGATTATTGTTGGTGCGGTTGTTGCCGATGTCTATCGCCAGAAACGACGTGCAGCGGAGAGTTGATTCATGACTGATATTATTCTGAAAACCCAGGACCTGACCAAACACTACGGCGGCGTGCATGCGCTGGAAGGTGCCGATTTCGAACTCAAGGCGGGCGAACACGTTGCTATCATGGGTGACAATGGTGCGGGTAAATCCACCTTCGTCCGCCAGATAACCGGAGTTGAGCAACGGACCCGAGGCAAGGTGTTTTTCATGGGCGAAGAGGTTAATTTCTCTGGACCACTGGATGCGCGTGAGATAGGTATTGAGACGGTTTTCCAGACGCTGGCTTTGGCCGATGATCTGGATGTGCCGTCTAATTTATTTCTTGGTCGGGAAAAAATACTTTTAAACCTGGGACCATTTTCTATTCTTGACACTAAGGGCATGCGCAAGGCCACTGTAGAGGGGCTCAAGCGCACAGCGGTCAAGATACCCAACATTAACAATGCCATTCGTAATATGTCGGGTGGTCAGCGTCAATGTGTGGCCATTGCGCGCACAGCTACCTTTCATTCCAAACTGACCATCATGGACGAACCAACGGCGGCGTTGGGTGTACAGGAAACCGCGCAGGTTGAGAATATTGTGCGCACATTGAAGGACAACGGCGAGCCATTGATTCTCATCAGTCACAACATGCGGCAGGTGTTCGATCTGGTAGATCGCATCATCGTGTTCAGACGTGGGCGCATAGTTGCCAATCTGAACGTGGCTGATACTGACGGGCAGGACGTGGTGTCGTATATCACGGGCGCCAAGACGGGTATTGAGTATGAAGGTGCGGCGTAGCGAATCAGTATGAACTTCTTTGATTTACAAATCGAGTTCATGCGTCCTATGTGGCGCCGCTATGTACTGGTTGCTGTTTGTCTCGGTTGGTCGGTTTTTGAATTTGCAACGGGCGTTCCTTTCTGGGGAATTCTGTTCGGCGCTCTGGGCGTCTATGCAGTTTGGCAATTATTTATAGATAAGTGGCCTGACGAATGAACGTAACTCTCAAGGATGTGGCGATGCGAGCAGGTGTCTCTCGCTCAGCCGTATCCAGAGCGTTTACCAAGGGTGCTTCAGTGTCAGAGAGTATGCGGTGTAAAGTGCAAAAAGCCGCGGAGGAGTTAGGCTATGCACCCAATGCCTTGGCCTCCAGTCTGACAACCGGGCGAACACGACTGATTGGACTAGTATCCAATAACTTTCACAATCCGATATTTCTGGAAGTTTTCGATCTGTTTACGCGCGGTCTGCAAGAGCGAGGTTTACGCCCACTGCTGGTTAATTTGACAGAAAATACCGACCCTGCCGATTCGGTAAAGATGTTGCGGCAATATTCGGTGGATGGAGTGGTCGTTGCTTCGTCCACCTTAACTCCCGCTTTTTCCCAGGCATTTCGCAACGCAAGAATACCCGTGGTCCATTCATTTGGTCAACACAGCAGTTCGCCACAGGTACATGTGGTGGGTATCGATAACGAAGAGTGCGGACGCATTGCTGCTCGCGAATTAATGGCCAGAGGGTACAAGAACGTTGGATTTCTTGGTGGGCCTGAGGCTGCTACGTCAACCCAGGATCGAATCGAAGGTTTCAAATCAGAGCTGGCCTTGCATTCGGACATGGTCGTCAGCCATTCCTTTGCCGACAATTATTCCTTTGATGCCGGACGCAAGGAGATGCTGCAACAGTTGCGCAAGATACCTGCTGAAGCCTATTTTTGTGGAGATGATGTATTGTCGATCGGCGCATTGAGTGCCATTCGGGACGCAGGACTTCGGGTGCCAGATGATGTAGGCATTCTGGGTCTCAACGATATGGAAATGGCTGGCTGGGAGAATATTGCGTTGACCACAATTCGACAACCCATCCGCCAGATTATCAGTTCATCCATTGAACTTATAGTGGCCATGCTCGATGATCCGGACCGCTATCCAGAGGCCCGGTTATTTCCAAGTACCGTTGTCGAACGTTCAACATTGAAGCCGCGATTGCAGTAGGGCTTGTACGCGCCTGCTTAGGCAAGCATTGGCCAAAGATGAATGCGCGTTTATTCAGCCCCCAAATATTAGCGAAACATCGGCGGACGTGCATCCAGCCATTGCCCTTGTTTTTTTCCTGATTCGGCAACTGCGACCACCGCCGCCATGGATCGCAGTCCATCGGTGGCACGTGGGTACAGGTCGGCAGCCGGGTCAATGGGGCGGCCTTGCTTGTCAGCGAGGATGGCTTCGGCCAGGTCTTTATAGATATTGGCAAACGCCAGCGGCATGCCTTCAGCGTGGCCGATAGTGACACGACTGGTACGATCGGCTTCTGGTGAGAGCTTGGCTTCGCCGCGCTCGATGATTTGCAAACGCCCGTTCAGCGGCATCCAGTAGAGCTGGTTGGGTTGTTCCTGCGACCAGCGCAAGCCGCCTTTTTCCCCAAACACCTGTATACCAAGCCCATGCTGTCGTCCAATGGCGATGGATGAAGTCCACAGTCTGCCAACAATGCCGCCATCCATGCGGAAGTTGACCATAGCGTCATCCTCGAGTGTGCGTATTGGCAAGCACGAGACAGTATCAGCAGACAGGCTGGTCACTTCCTGTCCGGTGACAAAGCTGGCCATATGCATTGCGTGAATACCACAATCTGCGAACTGAGCACTTACGCCTGCCTGAGCAGGGTCATAACGCCAGCGTACTCGCGGATTGTTTGCATCCGCTGCATCGGCGTGGTGGCCGTGTGAAAACTCTGCCTTGACTAGCCTGATAGCTCCAAGATCACCTCGGGCAACCATCGCCCTCATATGCCGCACCAGAGAGTAGCCGGTATAGCCATAATTTACCGCGCAAATCTTGCCTGCAACGTGCGCAGTATTGACGATGTCTTCGCCCTCTTCCACGCTCATGGTCATGGGCTTTTCGCACAGGACGTTGAAGCCTGCTTCCAGAAACGCCTTGGTGATTTCGTAATGGGTAGAGTTTGGAGTTGCTACAGTTACCAGGTCGACGCGGTCGTCACGTGCGCTTTCACCAGCCAGCATCTCCTGCCAGTCACCGTAGGAGCGCCCCGCGTCAAGGCCCAATTGCTGGCCATAGCTGCGACCGGCATCTGGACGATGATCCAGTGCACCGGCCTTGAACGAGAATAGCCCGTCCAGCCCAGAGCCCAATCGGTGCGCTGGACCGATCTGGCTGCCTTCGCCGCCGCCGATCATGCCCCAGGATAGTTTATTAGTCATGTGTGATGTATTCATGCAAAGCCAATGGATTGAAGGAATTCACGATTCAGCCTTGCATCGTCTTCGGGATCGGGATCTAGAGTTGGGTCACAGTCCTGTTCAATGGTGCACCAGCCCTCATAGCTGGCATCCAGCAGTAGTTGCCTGACAGCGGGAAAATCAACTTCACCATCGGCAAGATTACAGAAAATACCCTGACCGCATGCGTCATAAAAGCCGGTGCGGTTGGCGATGGCGTCAGCCTTGACTTGTTCATCAGTGCTCTTGAAGTGAACATAGGTGATGCGATCCATATGGCGGTTCATAAAGGCCACCGGATCGAATCCGGCGTACGTGCAATGACCGGTATCGATGCAGATTTTCAGCAGATCAGGATCGGTTTCACTTAGCAGGCGATCAACTTCTGGCTCGAAATCCATAAAGCCACCAGCATGCGGATGAATCTCGGGTATCAGACCGTATTCTTCCTTACCAAGTTTAGCGATTGTCATGATGCGCTCTTTGTAGGCATTCCACTCAGCCGTGTCCATCTGCACGGCCTCGGCGCTACGTCCGGCAGTAGGTGCCCGGTGTGGCGAGATTGAATCAATCAATACAAAGTGTTTTGCGCCGTGAGCTTGCAGTGCTTTGCACGTGCGCACTGCGCCGTCCATTACATCATCCCATTGCGCAGGATCGTGGAAAGCGCGAAATACGACGCCACCAATGAGTTCCAGATTGCAAGCGGCGAGTGCATCGCCCAACTCGGCAGGGTCCTCTGGCATATAACCTACAGGACCGAGCTCAATACCGGTATAGCCTGCATTACTGCATTGCTGCAACACAGTCTGCCATCCGGGATTGCGTTCATCCTGCGCAAATTCGACGCCCCAGGAGCACGGGGCATTACCAATTTTTATGGTCATATGAATGGGGCCTTGATTGTGGACGAAAAACGGCTTGCAACCGGTTGCATTTATTGTATTCTGTAGTCGATCAAAGCGTCAACCACTTCGACTGGATAGCGGCTTAGTGCTGGCCAAAATCTAGTACAGAGTCCGCAACAGAACTTTTGAGAGTAACCATGTCGGATGCAACAACTCGTTTGACGATGCAAAAAGTGGCTATTTTTGTAGATGTGCAGAACGTCTACTACACCGTAAAACAGATATACGGATCGAACTTTGATTACAACAAGTTCTGGTCACAGGCGACCGAAGGTAGAGACGTTATCAAAGCTGTTGCCTACGCCATAAATAAAGGCGATAAAAGGCAGCAGGAGTTTCAGAACATACTGAGGTCCATTGGTTTTGAAGTAAAACTAAAGCCCTTTATTCAACGCGCCGACGGATCTGCAAAAGGTGACTGGGACGTTGGCATAACCATTGATGTTATGGATTTTGCCAGCGGCGCTGATGTCATCGTTTTAGTAACGGGTGATGGCGATTTTGATTTACTGGCGACTAGAGTACGCAGTGAGGGAGGGAAAAGAGTAGAGGTCTATGGTGTTGCCAGGTTAACAGCTAATTCACTCATCGATGCAGCCAGTGAGTTCATCGCGATTGATACACCGCTTCTGCTACCTCGGCGAAAATAGTTGAAAAAATTGACGAGTTGCCAAGGGTCCGTCCCATAATAAATTGAGCATTTCAGGTGCTCAGGCGCTCAGATGCTCGTCCAGCAAGGACGGATACAGGCGAATAGCGGGCTATTCAACCGCCGAACAACGCAGCGGGGCGAGATGATGCTTTGCCCTGAAGACTACACTTGCAACAAAGTGAAATTAACCACATACGGAGCAGCAAAATGAGTGAATCCAACGTACAAGAGCTTGAATACAAAATATACGAACTATCACAACAGCTAAACGAGGCGCGAAAGCAAACACCGGTAAAACCAAGGCTATCGACTATCGCGAAATGGCACCTGCCAGCGCATGCCGTGACATGTACCTGGATGATACCGGCGATGCAGACAGTCAACTGTCAAGATTTCATGGTCTTGCAGTCGGTGTGCCAGGAACCGTTGCCGGTATGCAGGTTGCACTGGGCACCTTTGGAAGCATGAGTCTAGCCGACGTTATGCAACCCGCCATCGCCTTGGCTGAAGAAGGCATTACCGTCACGGCTGATCTCTCTGATAGTCTCAAGGGACTTGAAGATAGATTGAAAGCCTGGCCCTCTTCTGCGGCTATTTTCTACAAGGAGGATGGAAGTTTCTATGAGCCAGGGGATATTCTCAAACAACCTGAGCTTGCTGCAACCATGAAAAAAATAGCAGAGTTTGGACCTGATGGATTCTACCAAGGTGAGACTGCTGAAAACATTGCTTCCGCCGTGCAGGCTGCTGGCGGTGGCATGACAGTTGGTGATCTTGCCAACTACAAAGTCGAGATCAGGGAACCTGTATCCGGAAGCTACCGCGACTTCGAGATGGTATCCATGCCGCCGCCCAGTTCAGGTGGCACTCACATCATTCAGATTTTAAACACACTGGAAGGCTATCCACTGGGCTTTCTTGGCCACAATTTGTCCGAGACCATCCATCTGATGGCAGAGGCGATGAAGCGCGCCTTCGCTGATCGCTCTGAATATCTTGGCGACCCGGATTTTGTAGACGTACCGATCGAGGAGCTCACCTCTAAAGCCTACGCCACGGATACAAGAAAAGATATCAGCCTTAACGTAGCGACTCCTTCAGAGAGTATTGCGCCCGCAGATCTCGCACCTTACGAAAGTAACGAGACCACGCACTTTTCAATTGTTGATAAAGACGGTAACGCCGTGGCCAATACCTACACCATTAACTTCTCTTATGGTTCTGGATTGGTGGCCGATGGCACAGGCGTACTCATGAACAATGAAATGGACGATTTCTCCGCAAAACCCGGGGTCCCCAACGGCTACGGGCTCATCGGTGGTGATGCCAATGCGGTTGAATCAGGCAAGCGCCCATTGTCGTCAATGAGTCCAACGATGGTGCTCAAGGATGGTGGCGTGTACCTTGTGACCGGCAGCCCGGGAGGTGCAAGAATTATCACGACCACCCTGCAGATCATTCTCAACATGATAGACCACGGAATGAACGTGGCCGAAGCAACTATAGCACCTCGCATCCATCACCAATGGTTGCCAGAGGAGTTGCGCGTTGAAGACGGAATCAGTCGCGATACCATTGCGGCTCTGGAAGCCAAAGGGCACAAAGTCATCGAGACGAATGTCATGGGTTCTACACAATCCATTCATGTGTATGCGAGGAATGGTTTATCGTTGGGTTTTTCTGATTCACGCAGCGCGAGAGCTGCCACGCTGGGCTACTAATCGTCACAAGATAACAATGCGCAAGTTGATTGCGTTAAAGGGCTGCAGATTATCGAGCGCGTGGGTCCACGGATTACGCTATCCGCTGTTGCTTAAGACGCTAATGCAGCCTTTGCCATACCCATGGCATACACAAAATCTGCAACACCCGGATCTGCTGTAGGACCGGGGTACGGGCGACGACGATACGCTAGCCTGTGTACGGGATTCACGAAACCTGGTGGCACGCAATGGGGGATACAAAAATCTAATTCCCTCGATTACTCAATTTTTTCTTGCGTTAAAAAATCCTTTTCAGTAGTGTTAAATCATGACTGTACTATTCGATCTATCAATAGGTCGACAAAACAAGCCAACAGACATCGTCTATTTAATGTGAATGCTTGGCTTCTTACTGTAATGGAGCTCAACAATGACAATGAATCCTACCGTGCCGCATTTGGGAAAAATGTACATAATTTTTATCAGCTCATTGCTCTACACTGTGAATGTGTGGGCAGATACAACGGATGTTAAAACTCAAACCATTGTAGAAGTTACTAAAGATGGGGAGCATTGCGAACAGGATCCAAACTGCTTTAATCGCTATCACCCTGCTATTCAGCCTGTCGCAAGGGCTAACCCGGGCGACCTCATTGTTGTGCATACACGCGATGCGCTCGACTCAAACCTGACAATTGATTCTGAGCCGAAAGACGTCTTGGCAATTGATCTCAATCTCATCCACCCCATGACCGGCCCTATCCATATTGAGGGCTCTGAACGTGGCGATGTGCTGGCTGTGCAGCTGATTGACATAAAGCCCGATGAATACGGCTATACCACACTAATTCCAGGGTTCGGTTTTCTGCCTGATCTATTCCAGGAACCCTTCGTTGCAAACTGGGCCTTAAACAGCCTGGAAGCTGTATCAGAAGAAATTCCAGGTGTGCGCATCCCCAATAATGCCTTTATGGGCAGCGTGGGCGTGTTGCCAGGCGAGCCAGAGGTAGAAAAATGGCTTAAACGTGAAACCGATCTTGCCGCGGCTGGCGGTGTCGCATTACCTCCAGAAAGTACAGGCGCACGCCCCACTGAAGTATGTGGCCCCAATGGCAGCCATAAAGATCGATGTCTGCGAACCATCCCGCCAAGAGAAAATGGCGGCAATATGGACGTGCAGCAAATGGTCGTAGGTACCACCTTGCTACTGCCGTGCTTTATTGATGGTTGTGGATTCTTCATTGGCGATGTGCACTACGCGCAGGGCGATGGGGAAGTCGCTGGGACCGCAATAGAGACAGGCGCTGTAGTGACAGTCAAAACCTCAATTCGAAAAGGTATGGGCTCGCTCATAAAGCAACCTCATTTTGAAGGCGGCGCACAAATCAAAGCGCTTGAGCCAGATAAGTTTCATGCAACCGTAGGCTTCCCCTTCAAAGAGGCAGGTGAAATACCGCCACAGTGGACCTACCTTGATAGCGAAAAAATCAGACCCCTAACGCAGCTATCTAACGACATAACACTGGCCGCTCGCAACTCCTTACTACAAATGCTCGACTGGTTGGAGGCTACCAAAGGACTGACCCGCGAGCAATCGTTTGTAGTTATGAGCGTAGCCTGTGATTTACGAATTGGAAACGTAGTAGACGTGCCAAACTACGTGGTATCTACTATCTGTCCATTGGAGATATTTGATGAATAGCGTTGAATGCAAATAATGTATTAAATACAAATGAATAGCTCTTCATTGTCAACATGCAGGCACCTGCCAACAAACATTGCCAGACTGCTTGGCACAGTATTGCTCCTTACAATGCTCCTGCCCATTACCACCCTTAACGCCCATACTCCTTACGCACAATGGGATGCTTATCGAGTAAGGCATCTACAGGTTTTAACGACACGTAGCGATTTGGTGGGAGATGCGATTGCAGACAAGTGGGTTGCTGTATTGGCAGAACATCTACCAAAATCCAAAGCCGTTGTTAGTCGTGCCAGAAACCTTGTGCGAATGGCAAGTTTGTTAAAGACTGATCAGGCCAAGGTAGCCGTGCTGTCTCATAGGGATGCCAAGGCGATGTTTGAAGGTACTGAGCCTTTTGAGGAATATGGACCTGTGGAACTGCAAGTGCTAGTCGATGATGGCTCATACATTTTGGCAAGTAGGGCAGATTTGCCAGAGACCCATGGCTATTTGGTGGTTTCCACTTTGTTGGAAAAAAAGGCTGGTTTGAACTTATCTGTACCTGTGGAAGGGGCGCATGGGATGGACCTGCACCCAGGAGCCCGCGCTGTCCTGAATGACCACTGAGAGTCGCAGTGTTATTGCTCGTAACCGCCAGAGCTTTACCCTAGCCTGGTTTACAAACAGAGCGAATCATGCATTCGGAAAAATCATTTGAGAGTGCTATGCAAACCAAACCCGTTTTGACACCAGCAGGGGCATCGCTCACCGACCAACGCCTGCCGACGATCTGAATTGTCTTTAACGTATTATTATGACTCATCACGAAGCCTTTTGCTCGAACCAGACCACAGCGCTTGTCGGCAAGGCTAGCTGCCAGAGCGTCGGCATCAACAGAATGATCTACTTCTAATTTTATAGTTGAAAACGTCTTGGACACATTGTGTTCAAGACTGGTCTCGTCTAGTTGAAATTCATTTACCACTCCTGCACCTGGATACCCGGCAGCCATAGCTGATGGCGTGTTTTTGTCCAGTATCAGTATCCTTTGCGAACGGCCTACACCAAACAGTACTTCTGGCGGTATTCTACCAAACGCAGCTTCAACAAGCCGAGCTTGATTAAATCGCTCGTTCACCCATTCCCGAACTTCCACAGATTCGGGCATGGATAACAGATCTTGTTTATTTAATACAATCAAATCGGCATCGCGTAATTGGCGCTGTACCGTATCCCCTATATATTTTTCATCTACAGCTGCTTGCACGGTGGTCGCATCAGCGAGCACGACAATACCTTCCAATCGAAAGGCCCGAAGCAGCGACAATGATTTACCAATGGCACCTGGCACTGCAACACCACTGGCTTCTATAAAAATCTGTTCCGCTGGTATGTCTTGTTCCAGTAACTTCTGCAATGCCAGTGATAAATCATCACCATAACTACAACAGACGCAACCCCCACTCAAACTGATAACGTCCCCATCTTGCGCCTCTATTAATTCAGCATCTATCGGCAGCTCGCCAAAATCATTCACCAGTACCGCCAGGCGTAAACCATTGGCATTGCGCAGTATATGATTTACGAGTGTGGTTTTTCCGCTACCAAGATAACCGCCAATGATGGTCACGGGTACGGCTGGTTTCAGGTTGAAGGCACAATCTTTGTTCATTTAGTTTGCAATGGGTGTTGGTGAAATTGCTGAATGCCAGTCACGCTTCGCACTTAAACATCGCTTGCAGCAAAAACACGACCAGCTTGCACAGTGCCCCATACGGCAATATCCTTTAGCTCTGCAGCAGGCACAGATGTTGGATCATCGTCAAGTACAGCAAAATCGGCATGCTTGCCAATCTCGATTGATCCTACCTCGTCATCCATATTCAAAGTATATGCAGCTCCAAGGGTGATCGCATACAAAGCTTCATCAACGGTTATCTTCTCGTATTCACCCTGTGTTCTGCCCGAGCTGGTTAATCTATTTACTGCACACCAAGCAGTAAACAGCGGACTTAAAGGTGTTATAGGTGCATCTGAGTGAATGGCCAGCGGGATGCCATTGTCGAGGGCCGTCCGGCAGGCATTCATGCGCTCAGCACGCTCTGGCCCCACAGTGAGTTGATAATGCTCATCTCCCCAATAGAAATGGTGATTAGCAAAATGATTAACGCACATATTCAGTTTCGCCAATCGGCGATATTGCGCAGCGTTTATAAGCTGTCCATGTTGAATAGTAAATCGATGATGGGTAGTCGGATGTTTCTTTAACGCCGCCGACAATGTGTCCAGGACAAGGTCTGTCGCTTCATCACCATTGGTGTGGGTATGAACCTGTATATCATATTCCAATGCCATCTCATAGATGGATAACATCTGTTCTGGCGCAATGTACCAAAGACCATTCGGCGCACCATTGTAATAACCTGGCCAATTCATCCTTGCTGAAAATCCCTGAATGGAGCCGTCGGCAATCACTTTTATTTTTCCAAGTCGAAACCGGTCTGATGAACGTGATTGAAGTGCTCTGACATGCTCGATCAAGGCTTCAGGTGTCACCCCATGATGAAATCGCAGTGCCATGATACGAACCGGGAAATCATCCGCGCCCGTTACCCGTATGCCCATATCAACCGTGTTGTTGCCAAGCTCTGCGGCAAGATCAGTCGCCGTGGTGACCCCCGCACGAACACAAAGACGGGCAAAGTCTATGAGCCCAGGCTCGTCAAATTCAAGCATATTATCTGAAAAGCCTGCTTTCTGACCAACTGGACGCATGACATCCGGCCCCTTTAGCTCGCCAGTGGGCAAACCATCATCACCCAATGGCACGCCATCGTGCTCTATATCCGTGCGTAAATAATCGGCAAGTTCAAGTGCTTTGGAATTTACACTCATAATATGACCTGACGCATGCATGATACCGATCGGGCGCGTTGTTGATACGCGATCTAAATCCTGACGTGTGATCTTTCTTGTTGAATAGTAGATCGGATCAATAGCCCACCCGGTTAGCGCATCTGTTGAATTTTCCAGTGACACCTCTTTCTCTTTTAGTCGCTCTATGACTTTCTCTATTGAAGCCAATCCAGACCATATTCTCCCATTGGGGTCCATGCGATCGTGAAAACCACAGTAAACGTATCGCCACCACTTACCCTCAACCGTATGGCAATGGCCTTCTACCAGTCCCGGCATTAACACCTTGCCTGCAAAGCGTTCGTCCAGCGTATAGCTACCAAACCCTGCAAGCTCACTTAAGGTGCCAGCACCAAGTATACGCCCGTCTCTTACAGCAACGTGTGACACAACGGGCCTTGCCGGATTCATGGTTATAATTTTTTTTGCCGAATATATTGTTGTCACAAGCCACCTCTGTGCGAAGAATAAATGCCTTTTACAATACAAATCGAGTGTTACACTCAATTTGCAATCAGAATAACAAGTTGAACAGAATATATCGAAACAGGATAATATCAATATTTAAAATTACTGCAGTCGAAACAACAGCACCTGGAGATTAGTCTACCTATGATTACACTACTTAAACAGTTTGCAGTGGCTTCCGCTGCCGCCGCAATCATCGCGACATCAGTATTGGCTGATGACATTCCTGAAAAAGGCGGAACGCTTGTTTATTCGTTAGCACAAACGCCAAGACACTTAAACCCCGCCGTGCAATCAGGAACTGCCACTGGCGCTCCCGGCGCTCAATTATTTGCAGCACCACTACGCTATGACGAAGACTGGACACCACAACCTTATCTGGCTGAATCCTGGGAAGTGGCAGAGGACGGTTTATCCGTCACTCTGAACCTGGTCAAGAATGCACTCTTTCATGATGGCAAACCCATCACATCAGAAGACGTTGCATTCTCTGTTAAAACCATACAGGAAAACCACCCGTTCAAAACCATGTTTGCACCCGTCACCGAAGTACAAACACCGGATGCACACACTGCTATACTGAAATTATCCCAGCCACACCCAGCGCTGATGTTGGCCATGTCATCTCAACTGATGCCCATAATACCCAAGCATGTCTATGGTGATGGACAAGATCCAAAATCACACCCACAAAATTCAGACAATGTGGTTGGCTCAGGGCCGTTCAAACTTGTCGAGTTCAAACGTGACGAACACATTATCCTTGAACGCTTCGATGAGTTCTTCATGGAAGGTCGTCCCTATCTGGACAAACTGGTCATGCGCATCATTAAGGACCCATCAGCCAGAGCTATTGGCTTGCAGAATGGTGAAATTCACCTATCCACATTCGAGTCGGTAGCACGCGACATTAATCGGCTGCAAGAAGATGATTCTCTGACCGCAACACCGGACGGATATGCCGCAATAGGCGCGCTTGATTGGTTAGCCTTCAACACAGCAAGCGGAAACACCGCCGATGTCAATGTTCGCAAAGCCATCGCCTATGCCATTGATCGTAATTTTATACTCAATGCTATTCATCTCGGGATTGCCGATGAAGCGTCCACCGGCATACATCCCGGTAGCCCTCTATACAACGCCAAAGTAGAATCCTACGATCTGGATTTGGACAAAGCCAATCAGCTACTTGACGATGCCGGTTACGTGAAAGGAGACAACGGCATGCGCTTTGGCCTGAATGTCGATTTTGGCTGGCCTGAAATGAAACCGAAAGCCGAATATACCAAAGCGGCACTAAAGAAAATTGGCATTGATGTCACGGTGCGCTCCTCTCCCGATTTCCCAAGTTGGGCCAAGCGCGTAAGTAACTACGACTTCGACATGACCTGGGATACAGTTTTTAATTGGGGCGATCCGGTTATCGGTGTACACCGAACTTACCAAAGCTCAAACATCATACCTGGCGTTATCTGGTCAAACACGCAAAGCTACAAGAATGAGCGTGTAGATGAGCTGATGGAGATGGCAGGCATCGAGTCTGATACCGAAAAACGTGCGGAACTATATTCCGAGTTCCAGAAAATTGTAACTGACGAGTTGCCTTTGTACACCACCAATACCGTGCCATATCACACGGTGTACAACAACAAGGTAGGCAACCCGCCCATGGGGATTTGGGCATCCAGCTCACCGATGGATCTTGTCTTTTTAGAAGAGTGAGATAGATAACCAGAAAAAAATGGGGCACGCCTTCGGCATTGGTCGTGCCCCTTTGCTTATACTCGCTGCAGCGAACCATGATGAACTTAATAAGCACACTATTGCAGCGCGTAATGTGGGCCGCTTTACTATTGTTGGCTGTTCTTGTGCTGAATTTTTCAATGATGCACCTGGCACCTGGTGATGTGGCAGACACCATCTCTCAGTCAATGGGCGGCGCTGATGCGCAGACCTTAGCGCAAATACGTGCAGACTACGGCCTTGATCAACCATTCATCTCGCAACTCGCCAATTACATTAACAAAGTATTCCATTTCGATCTGGGTTATTCGTATTTCTACAACCAAGCTGTTACACGGCTTATATTCGAAAAATTACCGGCAACACTGCTATTAGTTATTACTGCGCAAATTGTTGCCCTGATAATTGGCGTCATATTGGGTGTTTACTCAGCCCGTAATCGAGACGGTTGGGTATCACATTTTGTTAGCTTCTTCGCTTTGTTCGGCTATTCAGCTCCAGTTTTTTGGACTGGAATCTTGTTGCTGATTGCATTCAGTTTAAAAATCCCATTGTTCCCTGTTGCTGGAATGATTGATGTCACGGTAGATGGCGGTTTCATCGCCAGATTTCTGGATTTGTTAAGGCATATGGTTTTGCCCGTTATTACTCTGGCCTCAATATTTATCGCACTTTACTCCAGGCTTTGCCGAGCCAGTATGATGGAGGTACTCGAATCCGACTACATTAGAACAGCCAAATCAAAGGGACTATCAGATCACCGCATCATCTATAAGCACGCACTTAAAAATTCACTCTCACCGGTTATCACACTCGCAGGCTTACAATTTTCAGCAGTGATTTCGGGAGCCGTGCTTGTGGAGACGGTTTTCAGTTGGCCGGGTCTGGGTACCCTCGCCTTACAAAGCATTATTGCCAGAGACACGCCCACCATCTTGGGTATACTGTTTTTTTCAGCTCTGGTGGTTATTGTTGGAAATTTAGTCACCGATTTCTCATTGCGTTTTGTCGACCCGCGACTGAGGAAACACTGATGGGTGATTCGTCTACTATCGATAAAGAAATGATTTTCCCCGATCAAGTGATTGTCAAAGCACGCCACCCCGCTGCAGATGCATTCAGTATGTTCGTTAAAAACAGAGCAGCAACCGTTGCGCTGCTGGTTTTGGCTCTCATTATTTCTGCCGGCATTGTGGGTCCTATGATTTACGCCACCGACCCCTTCGATATGGTCTGGGCGCCATTTTCTCCACCGGGGGCAGAGGGTTTCTTGCTAGGCACCGACTACCTTGGCCGGGACATACTGGCTGGCATTCTACATGGCACACGCGTTTCACTACTGGTTGGATTATCCGCCGCAGTGATGACGGTTTTCATTGGCGTATCCATTGGTGCTCTTGCAGGGTTCTTCCGTGGCTGGGTGGAAGAGGTACTAATGCGCATCACCGAATTTTTTCAAGTTTTACCTACACTATTATTTTCTATGGTTATAGTTGCGCTATTTGGCCCAACACTGACAACTATCACAATTGCCATCGGCGCTGTTAGCTGGCCCGCCGTTGCACGAATTACGCGTGCTGAGTTCCTGCGCATTAGAGAGTTAGAATACGTCGTTGCAGCGCGTGCCTCGGGCAGTACAAATTTGAAGTTGATTTTTAGCACGATATTGCCCAATGCGCTTCCGCCTATCATTGTGCAAGCCGCGTTGATGGTTGGTTCGGCAATACTGTTTGAAGCAGGCTTGAGTTTTCTCGGACTCACTGATCCAAACGTGGTCAGCTGGGGTCAGATCATTGGCTCCAATCGGCCCTATATTCTTGATGCAAGCTATACGGTCACCTTCCCCGGCATTGCCATTTTCGTTACCGTCCTGTGCTTGTCGCTGGTCGGTGATGGTTTAAACGATGCGCTAAACCCCAAACTAAGGCAGCGATAATGAATGCCTTACTGAAAGTTGAAAACTTAAGAATAGAACTAAGCACTCGTGCAGGTGTGGTGCCGGTTATTGATAATCTATCGTTTGAATTAAATGCAGGCGAAACCTTAAGCTTTGTCGGTGAATCTGGTTGTGGCAAGTCGATGACAGCCTTGGGCATTATGGGCTTATTGCCAGAGAAGATTGGTCGAATTGCAAGCGGTACAATTTTACTGGATGGCGAAGATATCACCAAAGCTGGCAAGAAGCGCTTACGTGAAATACGCGGCAACGACATTTCGATGATATTTCAGGAACCGATGACGTCACTCAATCCCGTATTCACTATCGGTGAACAAATTGCCGAAGTGCTAAGACAACATCAAAATCTGGGTAAAAAAGAGGCATGGGCATCCAGCGTTGAGCTACTGGATGCTGTCCGAATACCTGATGCCAGACGCCGTGCCAGTAGTTACCCACATCAGCTTTCAGGCGGTCAACGGCAGCGAGTTATGATTGCTATTGCCTTGGCCTGTAAACCACGCATTCTCATCGCCGATGAACCCACCACCGCCCTTGATGTGACAATACAGGCGCAAATTTTCGATCTCCTGGAAGAGCTACGCGCGCAATTCGGTACAGCAATAATCATGATTACCCACGATATGGGTGTGGTTGCAGAAATTGCCGAGCGCATGATTGTTATGTACGCCGGTCGCATGGTTGAACAAGGCGAGGTTGATCTCGTGTTAACTCGCCCACGCCACCCGTACACCAAAGGCTTGATCGAGTGTGTCCCACACTTGAAGGCAACCGTAACAGAAGAGAGAGCCGAGTTAACAGAAGTAGCAGGAATAGTTCCGAGCCTTGCAGAATTTGGACAGAACGCCTGTTTGTTTGCATCACGTTGCAACTTGGCCGATCAACATTGTCTACAGACTCGCCCCGTTGAACATCACTTCGATAGCCAACAAATTTCCGCCTGCTGGCACGCTGAGAACGTTTGATGGATACACGTACGCAGAACGAGATCCTTCTTGATGTAGCGAATTTGACGGTTCGATTCCCGGCTAACCGTGGCGTATTTCCTGGTAAGAAGCGCTGGCTTAACGCCGTGGACAACATAACATTTACGATAAAACGAGGTGAAACCTTAGCTTTGGTTGGTGAAAGCGGTTCTGGTAAAACCACAACTGCATTGGCTGTTGCCAGATTAGTTAAAGCGCATACTGGTAGCGTTATATTAGACGGCAAGAATTTTCTGGCCTTGAAAGATGAGCAACTACGAGTGGCCAGAGCGAAATTGCAGTTTATTTTTCAAGATCCTTACTCCAGCTTGAATCCACGCTTAAACGCCGAAGCGATCGTACGTGAACCACTGGAAAGTCTGATAGCAGATGACAAGACAAATCACGACCAGGTGATCGATCAACTTTTCGAAGCTGTAGGCCTACGCCCAGAACAGAAAAAACTGTTTCCACACCAGTTCTCTGGTGGGCAGCGACAGCGTATTGGCATTGCTCGCGCCTTGGCAACGCAACCTGAGTTGGTTATCTGTGACGAACCGGTTTCAGCTCTGGATGTAGCGGTACAAGCGCAAATAGTCAACTTACTACGTAGACTGCAGCATCAACGCAACTTGACATATTTATTCATCTCACATGATCTTGGGGTTGTACAACACATGTGCGATCGCATAGCGGTCATGTATATGGGAAAAATTGTAGAATTTGCAGATCGCATGAGCTTGTTCAACAATCCACAACATCCGTATACAGCCGCCCTGCTTTCAGCCGTACCATCGGTTGACCGAGAGCGACGCTCAAAGTTCAAACGTATACTTATTCCAGGTGACCCACCAGACGCCATTAACCCACCAATGGGCTGTCGATTTTCGAGCCGCTGCCCAGTGGCAACAATTGCTTGTTCAGAATCGGAACCGCCACTCAAAGCAAGACGTGATGGCCACCTTGTAGCATGCCATTTAGTAAGCGATTCAGGTGAATCTCCAGTTAGCATTACGGGCTAAATAGATTCAAAATTTTGTGAAAGCATACTCAAGTATTATCCCGCAACATTGGCACCAAGGAGCTTTGAAACAACCTTGCCAGTGTCAATTAATGCCTTTCTTGCCTCCGTGCGGGAAACTGAATGAGGATCGTTTAGTCGTTTTATAAAGGGGATCGTTAATGCTGCAATCACATCACCCGCATGGTCATAGATTGGTACAGAGATATTCAGCACTCCATCAATAACCATAGAGGGACTTTCACAGTAGTGTTTTTTCAGCATTTTCATGCAATTATCCTGGTAGATTTTGCGCTGAATTTTTGTAGCAGATTTAAGATCATTGTCAAGGCTCAGCCGATCATCACCCGAAAAATGTGCGGTTAGTACTGCACCAGAGGCTGTTTGAAACAGCGGAATTCGCGCACCCAAACGTACAGATATGACGTTATTGCCGGGCGAATCCACTTGTGCGATAACTAACACATGCCTGTCACTTAGAATCAATAAATGGACTGACTGGTTGATATTGCGTACATATCGTTGCATGGCTTCACTGGCGATAGAAGACAGTCGTCTGATTGGTGGATGTTGATGGGAAATTTCGAACAATTTGGTCGTTAGCGAGTAGCGCTCTGTGTCGGCATCAAAGGCAACATATTCGCGCTGTTCCAGTACCACTAGCATTCTGAATATTTCACTAATCGAGCGATTCAGCGCACGTGCAATATCCAATTTCTTTTGTGGTTGCGCCTCCTGAGCTAAAAACTCCAGTATGTCCAGTCCTTTCGACAGGGCAGGCGCACTGTATTTGTCGATCACTTTACTATTGTTATTCTTATTCGCCATTTTTGAATCGTATACGTTCTGCTCTCGTTATAACGGTGGCGGCGTGGCTATCGTCGTCATCGGCGCTGCACTGCTAACATACGCAGCCTCAACCAATGCCATGGTGTACCAGGCATCTCGTACGCAGCTGATCAACTGCGTCTCCTCGCCACTAGCGAATCGTTGCAACTGAAGCATTCTGGCCATAAATGCATCAGGAAACCATTCACCTTCCAGCGGTATTTGCTGCCAGTCTGCGTCACCGTCTTTCAGCCAAAGTTCATCTGGCTCACCTTTGGGGTAATCCAGATTTACACCGAGCTTCATATAAGCCGCCCCGCGTGTACCACAGACTCTAAATTCACACGCCTGAAATTTACGACCAAACGCATGATCGTGATTAATAGACAGGTTGCAGCGGACTTGATCACCGTAATCAAGCATGGCAGACGTGCGCGTTTGCGACATTTGACTGGCGGGGTGGCCCATCGTACGCGCATGTATTCCCAGTGGGTTGCCTAATATGGATCTGATCAAGTCAAGGTAATGAATGGAGTGCAGAGCAATTTCGACACGAGGCAACCCTTCAAGGAATTTCCATAGATGCCATGGCGTATCCAGCGCTAGCCATGCATCAAAGTCAACCACATCACCCAGAATACCTTGATCAATGGCTGATTTAAGGGCTATTGACATTGGAGCGAATCGCAATTGAAAATTAACTGCGGCTTTAAGATCTCTTTCTGTGCACACCTCCAGAATACGAGTGGCCTCATCAAGGTTATTGCCCATGGGCTTCTGGATGAGTACTGCAGCGCCTCGCGGTAGCTGCTTGAGAATATTACAATGTTCAGCCGGTGGCGTTGCCAGATCAAAAACCACCTCTTGCTGATCAGCGGCCTGCTCAAGCGTTTGAAAAACGGAACATTCCCAGACACCCGCCAGCTTCTCCGCTTTGGCTTGATCTGGGTCATAAATTCCCTTTACCGTTAATCCGGCTTTTCGATAGGCGGGAAGATGAGCATCTGCCACAATCGAGCCTGCGCCAAAAATGACAATGGATCTTGCTTGCCTTGTTGCAGGCCAGCGTTGCTGTAATTCAATCATTTTATAAACTCAACAAATTGTTCAGTCGAGGTGAAATACATCCTCCATGGAGGCCCACCACTCACCCTCAGCTCTCGTATCCAAAGGTTGTTGGCAGGGCATGCAGACTTCCCACCATCGTTGCGTTTCAGGATCAGCCGCCATACGCTGCGCATCAGCTGCAAAGTCAGTTCCATGATATTCCCAATAGGCAAACAGTAAATTCTCAGGCTCTCTTAGAAATATGGTGTAGTTCCGAATGCTGCACCGGCTAATCATTGCCAGAACTCCTGGCCAGACTTGCGCGTGTAGTTGTTTATACTCAGCGATTTTTTCGCTTTTCAGACCTATTACTAACCCCATTCGTTGCATGGTTTTCTCCGGGTTTGAATCTCAGGTAATACTGACTGCGAACTGCGGTAACGCTCGACTATTGAGTTGCTCCCAATCCCAGTCAATACCTAAACCGGGACGGCTGCTTGGAATAGCGAATCCGTTTTCTATTCGTATTCCTGAGACAGTGATGTCATCTAATTGTGGTATGTATTCCAACCACGGAGCATTAGGAATTGCACATACGAGGCTGACGTGTAGCTCCATAAGAAAATGCGGGCATACTGGCACATTGAACGCCTCGGCAATATGAGCAACCTTCAACCAAGGTGTAATTCCACCTATTCTGGCTACATCCACTTGCACAATCGAGGCACCGCCTAGCGTTAGATAATCCTTGAATTGGCTAAGAGAATACAGACTCTCACCCACGGCAATAGGCACGGTGGTAGAGGCAGAAAGACGCACGTGCTCCACAACGTCATCAGCTGGTAATGGTTCTTCAAACCAGGCAATATTGAATTGTTCCAATACGCGTGCGCGCCTGGTTGCCTCAGCACGACTAAAACACTGGTTGGCATCAACCATTATTTCGAAATTGTCGCCTACCGCCTCGCGCACAGCTGCCAGCCTGTTACGATCCTCAGACAGATGCGGCCTGCCGATTTTTATTTTTGCACCAGAGAAACCCAGCTTTTGTGCGCTGACTGCATCATCAACCAGCGCCTGAGTGTCTATATGTAACCAACCACCTTCAGTGGTGTACATGGGAACACGCTCCTTGGCTCCACCCGCCAATTTATATAGAGGCAATTTTGCCCTCTTACATCTGAGATCCCATAAAGCCGTATCGATTGCAGCCAATGCCAACGACGTAATAGCGCCAACTGACGTCGCATGTGTAGAAAACAACAAGGATCGCCAGATTTTTTCAATGTTGTCGGCATCCTGGCCAATCAACTGTGGTACCAGACTATCTGTTAACAAGGACAAAATAGCAGGTCCACCTTGACCTATAGTGTAAGAATAGCCTACCCCTTCAGCACCATCACTATCCATTATACGTACTATTGGCGTCTCCTGCGATTCGAACGATTGGATAGCATCGGTACGACGCACCTTGGGTTGTAAGGTCACCATCGACAATTTTACTTGTTCTATTCTGGCCACAGTTATCGCAAACGCTCTTGTGATTCCCTATCAAACAGATGACAACGAGATAAATTCAATTCGCAGGTGAGCGTCTCTCCAAAGCTCACAGGGCGCGGGTTAAACATTTTCGCTTGAATCTCTTGACCGGCAATATCACCGAAAAGAATGGTTTCCGTTCCAAGTGGTTCAGAAAGATTCACTAGTAATTCAATTTGAGCAGTTTCCAAGCCCGGGGATAATCCATGGCCGATAGGCATTAGGTTATCGGCCCGAAAACCAAATACAATCGATTGCCTGGCGCTCACCTTTGACTTATAAAGACTCGGCAACAAAAGTGATGTGCCATCAGTCAATATGACAGCGTCCTGGGAGTCGCTGATGGTCGCCGGCAACAGATTCATCGGCGGCGATCCAATGAATGAAGCCACAAAGGTATTGACTGGCGTCTCAAATACTTCCAGCGGTGTACCTTGTTGCTCAATTAAGCCATCCCGCATGATGACGATACGATCTGCCAGCGTCATAGCCTCGACCTGATCGTGCGTTACATACACAATAGTGGTCTTTATACGTTGATGCAGTTTTTTTATTTCAATTCGCATTTGCGCACGAAGTTTCGCATCCAGATTAGATAATGGTTCATCAAACAAAAAAATATCCGGATCACGTACGATAGCGCGCCCCATTGCTACCCTTTGGCGTTGGCCTCCAGACAGCTCAGAAGGACGCCTTTCAAGAAGTTCAACAAGGCCAAGAATTTCAGCAGCGTTGATTACAGAAGCTTTTATTATTTCATCTGTCTGGTGGGCTATTTTGAGCGAAAAACCAAGATTTTCTCGCACTGTCATATGCGGGTAAAGCGCGTAGTTTTGAAACACCATAGAGACGTTACGATCTCTGGGCGGTAATTCATTGACTACGTTGTCACCAATACCGATATCGCCACTTGTTATTGGCTCTAAACCTGCAATCATACGTAGTGTTGTGGATTTTCCGCACCCGGAGGGCCCAACTAGAACAACAAATTCATTGTGTTCAATATCCAGGTTTATGCCATGTACAACCTGTGTTTTACCATACGTTTTTACAAGATTTCTAAGTGATACGCTTGCCATGACTATCCTTTGATGCCGCCAAAAGTCAGACCACTGATCAGGTGCTTTTGTACGATAAACGTTAATATCAATGCAGGGATAATCATAAGTACGGCTAATGCGCACATTCCACCCCAATTAATTGTAAATTCAGAGGTGAAATCCAGCAGACCCACTGGCATGGTTTTCGAAAATACTGATCGCGTGAGCTGACTGGCTAGCGCATATTCATTCCATGAAGTTAGAAACGCAAAAATAGCTGCAGAGGCGATACCCGCTTTTGCTACAGGAAATTCAACTTTCCAGAAGGCTTGCCAACGTGTACAACCATCGATTTCAGCAGCCTCTGCCAGCTCTTTGGGAACCTGACGAAAAAACCCATCGATAAGCCAAATCGAAAACGGGACATTCATGGCTACGTAAACCAATATTAGTCCGAAATGCGTATCAATAATCCCCAATTTGGCAAAAACGATAAACAATGGTAACGATAAAGCCACCCCGGGTACGGCTCGCGTCAGCATAAACGTTACGAATATTACTGACTTGCCACGAAAGCGATAACGTGCAAAAGCATAGCCTCCCGCTATCGCCACGAGCATGGCTATAATTGTACTGGTTAGCGAAATGACTAATGAATTCATGAAATATCGTCCAACAGGTATTCCACCCTGACCAACAGAGCCGAACATGGCACGGTAATGTTCGAGACTCAGGCTGTTGGGAATCCAGACAGGCGGTTTTGCCATGATCTCAACGGTGGGTCTGAACGAGTTCAGCACAATCCAAAGACCTGGCAAGCAGATGATAGACATTGCTATGAACAGTAAAAACAGATGTCCCCCTTTGAAAAAGTATCGCTTCAGACGATGTTGTTGATTGATATTCATTTTTCAGGTATCGAATCCGAGCGTTGCACGCGCAGAACTAAGTTTTCTAAAGAAATATACCGTAAAAAATACAGCCAGAATAATGGAGGCATATCCCATTGCATTAGCAAGACCCATCTTTGCATCAACATATCCGGTGCGGCCTATCAGTGTCCAAAGCAACTCTGTGCGCCGTGCTGGACCACCGTTTGTCATGATCTTCACGATATCGTAAGCACGGGCTACATCAAGGCTACGAATGGCCAAAGCAATATAAATAAAAGGCATTAAAAACGGCAATGTGATATGCCTGAATGACTGCCATGGAGTACACCCATCAACTTTGGCAGCTTCCAGCGGATCTTTTGGAATTGCGAATAATCCAGCTAATATCAAAATGGCGAATATCGATGTAGACATCCATACTTCTGCAAATATAATTGAAAACATGGCAAGTTTTCCATCAACCAGCCACGGAATAGCTTGGTCACTGATACCCAATGATTGCAGTGCGTTGTTTACCAGGCCTACGTTGTCATTGAATATGAACTTAAACTGAAACCCCACAAGGATTGGCGAGAACATCATTGGAAACATCATGATGGTGCGCAAACCTCGCTGCCCCCAAGTTACTCTATTAACCAGCAACGCAATTCCCAGTCCTAACAACATCTCCAGATTTAACGCGATGGTCAGCAGCAGCACTGTACGCCCAAACGCCAACCAGAAATTTACATCACCGGCAAGCTTTACGTAGTTGTATTCACCAATCCATTTGTACAAGGATTCAGGTCGGGTCAGTTTATAAGGCGTAAAGCTCGAATAAAAAGACAACAACAAAGGAATCAACACGACTGCCAACAGTATGATGATGGCAGGCAGCAGCAGCATTAGCCACGCAGGAAGTCGAAGTGGCATGAGTTTCACAGGTAGCTAAGACCCTGCACGGTACGAAGTAAAGTAAGCACCGTACAGGGTATGCAGCTTATCTGACCAGTACGCAATCAATAAACACCATTTTCCTGCATGATCTCATCTACCGCCTCCGACGCGGTTTCCAGAGCCTCGGCTGAGCTCTTGTCGCCCAGTATTGCTGCCTGTAATTCTGGATATATTACGTTAGTCGCCTCAATCCAATAAGGTGTTTTTGGCGCAGGGAACGCATGCTCAGCAGCAGACTGAAAAGCCGTCAGAACCTCTGCCCGGTAATCATCTGAGCTCGCCTGTTCCACCACATGCGCCCAGACGGCTTTGCGTGTTGGCAAAGGCCCGGCTGAACTTTCAAGCATTTGACTCTCTTCATTGGTGAGATACGCAACAAGCGATGCAGCTGCTTCTTTGTTCTCACAAGACTCAGTAACTGAAAAACCATGATGGCCTGACCAGCCGGTCCGGATTCCTGCACTGCCCTGTGGTTGAACTACAACGCCGACGTTCCCGGCAACCTTTGAGCTCTCAGGATCATTGAAGAAACCAGCCCAACCAGGCCAGTCCAGATTCAATGCAACCGTACCAGACGCAAATCCGGCCCCTAGTTCATCCCAAAGGTAGGACGTTGTGCCTTTCGGTACAGCGCCTGATTCGTACATTTTGACAAACCAATCCAAAGCGCGAATACCTTCCTCGCTGTTGAATGCAGGCGACCAGTCCTTGTTAAAAAGCTGCCCACCTTCGGATATTACAAGTTCATAGAATCGTCCAACAATGGCTTCGTCCTTACCTGCAAATTGAGTCCCATAGAAATTAGGAGGATCAGCAAAAAATATTGCCTGATCAGATACTTGTTCCCATGTATCTGGAGGCATCAACTCGTAACCATACTTTTCCTTGAATTTCGTCTTGTTTTCTTCGTTAGCGTAAAGATCTTTTTGATAATAAAGCGCAGAAACATCAAATTGCGCTCTGGGTAGCATGACCAGCTTTTCATCGATTGTTGATGCAGCTATGTTCGACTCAACATACTCAGCAATAAAATCGGCACTCAAAAATGGGGTCAGATCGGTATACAGGCTTGGGTATTGAGAGGCAAATGAAGAATGGTTGGAACCAACACACCACCCTAAAGAGCCTGCTGCAATATCCGATTTGAACTCTTTATCCAATTCAAAGTGATTCTTCTTTGAAATAACGTTAACCGTTGCCCCTGAATCTGCCTCCCATTCTGCAATACGCGCATATAGTGCTTCGTATTGTTGCCCACCAATAAGTTTTGCGTCTAATGTGATGTCATCAAATTCGCCTGCCACGGCAGATCCAAAGGGCGAACACATAGCCATTGTTACCAATAGCACAGTCTTTTTCATAGCCAGCTCCACATTTCATCAAACCGGAGTGAATCTCCAGTCTTCCAATGTAATTCAAATATAAACTAGACTTTTATATACAATCAAGTAAATTATGTCTTTTACCGCTCGTTAAATTATGCGCAGGAGGCTATAGTGATTTTTGACACCCATTTGCATTTAATTTATCTGGACAGACTTTCCTATCCCTGGCTTGATGATTTGGCTGCACTACGTGCAGACGCAACCTATGACAGCTACGCAAAAGTAGCCCGCCGTGTAGGAATTAGTGGTGTATTGCACATGGAAGTTGATGTGGCCGAAAATGATATTCAAGCTGAAACTGTCATGGTCACTGAGCTGATGTCTGCCGATGCCAGTCTTCTAAAAGGTGCCATTTCTGCTTGCCGTCCAGAATCGACACTGTTTCCGGATTTTCTGGAGAAGCAACTGAGCATCAGTGAAATAAAAGGGTTTCGGCGTGTATTACATGTCGTTCCGGATGAGCTCTCCACCTCGGACCTGTTCCGCAACAATGTCAAACGCTTGTCCGGCACTGGTTTGACGTTCGATCTGTGCGTACTTCCAGCACAGCTCCCATTAGCCATTGAACTCGCAGACCATTGCCCCGATGTAACTTTCGTTCTCGATCATTGTGGCGTACCTGACGTGCGTGGACAGACACTAGAGCCCTGGGCAAAACACATAAAGGCATTAGCGCAACGAGACAATGTTGTGGCTAAGATTTCGGGGGTGATGGCTTACGGCAATCCGGACACCTGGACGCTGGATGATATTCGTCCTTTTGTTGAGCATACGATAGATGCATTTGGCTGGAAACGTGTGATCTGGGGCAGTGACAGCCCTGTGTGCACTCTGGCAGGGCACATCGAGACTTGGGTAGCCGCCACACACGCACTATTGGAATCCTGCTCTAAAGATGAAAAGGCGGCTTTGTTATGCGAGAACGCGACGGCGCTCTGGTCAATAAAATAACTGACAGTACTCAATATCCTTTCAGGAGTAACCCGTGGCTACCTCTTTGAACGAAAAACAAATTGCCGCTTACTGGAACGACGGCTTCCTATTTCCCCTTTCGGTACTATCCACAAGCCAAGCGATCGGTTATAGACAGCAGCTTGAATCAATAGAAAATAATAGCAATCTGCATTCGTCGCCTAGACCACTAAACGACTATATTCGAACGCATTCGGATGTCGTTATGCCAATGGCAGCCGAGCTAGCCTTGCAAGCAACCGTACTGGACGCTGTAGAAGGTATAATCGGTCCTGATATCATGATCTGGGGCGCAGATTTTTTTATCAAAGAAGCGAATTCACCCATGCAGGTGTCCATGCATCAGGATTTAACGTATTGGGGATTTGGCGAAACACCCAATCAAGTCACCGCATGGATTGCTTTGTCGTTGTCCACTGTTGAATCAGGCTGCGTAGACTTGGTAAAAGGAAGTCATAAAAGTCCAATTCTACCTCACACGGATACACAGGCGGAAGACAACCTGCTCTCACGTGGGCAGGAAGTTGCCGTGGATGTTCGTGATGAGGATCGTACGCATGTAGTACTAACCCCTGGTGAGATGTCGCTGCATCATGGTTTAGCCATACACGGCTCTAATCCAAATGGCTCTAATGATCGACGAATAGGATTTGCCATACGATATATCAATCCTGATGCCCAACAACAATCAGTTCGTCGCGAATACGCCATGCTGGCTCGCGGAGTTGATCGTTCTGAGGCTTTTATTCACTATGCACCGCCGAGCTCCCTGTTTTCGGCAAATAGCCTTGAGTTGTATGAAGAAATAAAGCAATCACAGGCCAAGGTGCTGATGGCAGATATGAAAACGCCAGCATAGCAAACATGGCATCTTCAATAACCATTCTTGATGTTTTAGTAGAGGATATTAGGGTACCCACTTCAGATAGCCTGCTGGGTTCCGATCCCTTTCATCGCAAGCCAGACTATTCCGCAGTCGTCATCACTTTGAAAACGGATACGGGTCTGGAAGGGAATAGTGTTGTTTTCAATCTTGGCGCTGGTAACAACTGGATCGCTTTTGGCGTCATTGATCTAGCCTCGTTGCTAAAAGGCAGAACACTGGCAGAGTTTGTACACTCGCCTGCCAAGCTTCACCAATTGATGATGGAACATCACCAGATGCGTTGGTTGGCTGATGGAGTATTTCGCATGGCAACAGGCGGACTTGTGAACGCTTTCTGGGATTTATGGGCAAAATCTGAAAATAAACCGTTATGGGAGCTACTGGCAGATCTGTCACCGGAAGCCATTGTGTCCTGTATTGACTGGCGCTACCTGCGAGATGCTCTTACTCCTGATGAGGCGCTGGATATTCTGCGTAACGCACGCCCCGGCGTAACCCAAAGAAAAGCACAGATGCGCGAAAGTGGGCCTGCCGCTTACTCCACATCGGGCTGGCTTGGTCTTGACGATTCGCAAATCTGCGATCACATAAAATCTCTGCAACAGCAGGGTTTCCGTCACTTTAAGTCAAAAGTGGGTAGCAATCTCAAGCAAGATATCGATAGGCTTGATTTCCTTCGCCAGCTTATTGGCGATGATTCCCATTTAATGATAGACGCTAACCAAATCTGGGGTGTCGACGAGGCGATTGAATGGATGCAGCAATTAAAGGGCTATCGTCCTTATTGGATTGAAGAGCCAACGGCACGAGACGATGTGCTTGGGTACATAAAAATCCGTGAAAAGATGAAGCATTGGAATATCGGTGTAGCTGCTGGCGAGCAAGTCCCCTCCCCGGTTATTTTCAAACAATTACTCAAATCCGGCGCTCTTACGCATTGCCAGATTGATGCAACTCGACTGGCTGGTGTCAACGATGTTATGGCTGTGATTCTAATCGCTGCAAAGTACGGTATTCCTGTTTGTCCGCATGGTGGAGGAATCGGGCTGTGCAATATGGTCCAGCATTACAGTCTATGGGATCAGATTGCAGTCAGTGCACAGTATGATAATCGCTTTGTTGAGTATCTGGATTTTCTGCAGGACGATGTGTTTAAAAATCCAGTGGCAGTGCATAAAGGGCACTACGTTACCCCTGAGCAGCCAGGTTGGGGTCTTGAGATGAAACCGGAATTTATCAAACAATTTCGATTTCCAACAAGCCCGGTTTGGAGCTCACGGTCAGGGCCGATTGGAGCTTTATTTCTAGCTTAAACGGTATGAATTCTGTTTCTAACAGATCTTCACGAAGTGTCCAATCAGGCGCTTTTTGCGCTATTCTTTCGCTGGCGTAGCTGAGCTGCCTGCTAGTATTCCGCCATCAATATTCAACTAAATGCCTGTAACGTATTTAGACTCTTCAGAAGCCAAGTATAAAGCCGCGTAGGCAACGTCTTTGGCATTCCCCATTGTATTTAGCGGGATATCATTCGTTATTGCTTCTATAGCCAATTCCCTGGCATCTCCTTGACCTAGCATTGCATCCCACATCGGCGTCAAAATTGCTCCAGGGTGTATTGAATTACTACGAATGGGGTATCCCTTCTCTGCACAATACAACGCCACGGTTTTTGTAGGGTTCCTTATCGCAGCTTTACTGGATGCATAGGCTGCAGCTCCAGGAATCCCGACAATTCCTGAGCGGGAAGATATATTGACAATGCTGGCTGCGTTAGAGTTTTTCATTAGCGCTATGGCTGTCTTGCATCCAAAAGCCACGCTGTCCAGATTAACTCGATGCACTTTGTGCCAGCTTTCAATATCCAGGTTTTCCGGATCGTGAGGCCCGGTTGTCTCAAGAAATCCTGTAATCCCGGCATTATTGATCAATACGTCGAGTTTCCCGTAATTACTACTAATGTATCCGCTCACGATGTCCCAATCATCTATGTTTGACACGTCCAAATGATGGTACTCAACTTTTCCTTTAAGCGCATTTGTCACAGCTTCGCCAAGCGAGTCGTCAACATCACTAAGAATTACAGCAGCACCTTCTTCACAAAACAATTCTGAAATTGATTGGCCAATACCTCTTGCTGCACCGGTTACCAGCACTACTTTATCTTTCAATCTATGCATGAACAATCCTTACTGATATATCAGGTTGCAAAGCCTGCTGGCGCTGCCCACAATGCGGGCAAACCCATTTTGCAAACTATCAGCGCGATGCTGATTCTAAGTGTACCCTGACATTTTTTTACCCGCCTCAGTCGCTGCACTTGCCGTAATCATTTCGCGAAAGTCAATGTTATTATAACTCATGTTTCAGACTTCATTTAAGCACAAATCTACGCAATTCACATCCACTCTCGCTGCAAACTTACGTCGTCAAGCTGCAGTGCCTGAACGAAGAATTGCGCAACCGCATCATCAATCTCCCGCATGATCGTATTTACTGGGCAACGCAGTTTTTTACGCAGCTGCTCCAGCGTCCCAGATACAAGAGCTCGAAACACTTGCCACAGAATAGGGATAACTCCGGCGAAGCCGGAGGTATTCGTTGGGTGAGCCGCTCAAGGCGACCTAGTCAATTGATTCTTGTGCAATCAGGGACAGCGTTTTTCATACGGTCTTCTCTGGAGATTCTCCAGCACTATCGACTACGTATTTTGCCTGTATCCAAGGTTCATATTCCCGAGTATGTACTTCTTTCCATGTAGGCTGAGCTAGCCTTTCAATGTTTGACATCCTTGTTTCAATGCGTCGCTTATGTTCTTCTTGATCGGAACAAACGATCTCGATTTCGATGACAGGAACTCCTACAGACTCTCCAACCAATCGCCATGCATCACGAGTGATTTTAATACAATGGGCCAGAAGATCACCTGCCACCCCGCTACCGGCAACGGATTCATCCAGCCGCCACAGCGCTTCACCACCTTGTGGCAAATCTTCGGACATTATCCAGTCTTGCAGAAAGTTTGCGCGGTAGTGAAAAACACGACCCAGCTTACCATCGTCGATCAGTTGCCGAGCCAAAGTGACTGCCGGTACGCGTCTATAGTTGTACCAAACCATGTTCGGTACACCTGCCTGCTCAACCGCCTCAGTCATCGCAACCGACTCATCCAGTGTACGGCCCAACGGTTTTTCGCATAGCACGGCCTTGCCTGCTGCGGCAGCTGCCAGAGATATTTCATAATGCGTATTGTTGGGGCTTGCAATATCAATGATATCTATATCATCGCGAGCGATCAGTTCGCGCCAGTCTGTTTCGACCGATGCGCAGTCCCATGTTTTAGCAAATTCAGTAGCGCTATGCTTGTTGCGCGCACAGGCGGCTTGCAATACAGGCTTGTGCTGCAAATCAAAAAATGCCGGTGCCTGACGCCAGGCATTGGCATGTGTACGTCCCATGAAACCGCAGCCGACAATTGCAATGCGCAGCAATCCGCTGCGAGGAATCGTCGAGCTCACCCGACCCACCCATGCTGTTCACGCACTTTCAACATCGCTGCCAGCACATTGTTCCAGGTATCAGGCGTATGCATAACCTCATTTGGAAACATGCAGCCATCCCAGCACAGGTGCTGACAAGTCCTGGTGAGTTCGCCCGCTTCATTGCGCAGCCAGTACCCCGCATGCCTGGGTATGTCGAGTACGCCCTCAGGATCATCAGCCAGACAATGCCGACCTGTCTTGTCGTGGGAGCCCATACCCTTGACGCTGCCATCATTCTGAGCAACATGGAAATCGATGGTCCAGTTGCGTAAAAGCGAAGCTGATTGCTTCAAGGCTATGTCCAGTGCTTTCTCATCATGCACACTGGCATCGCGATCCAGCAAGCGGTGTTCATCGGCGTTCTCACCCAGCGCATACAGAAGCGTATGTGCCATGTCTGCCTGGAATCCCAACACATCCGGACGATCAACAGCATCAAGTGTATCGAGCATTGCTTGCCAGGAGTGCATACCGCCCCAGCAAATCTCACCCTCAGCCGCGAGTCGCTCACCATAATCGGCAGCAATATCGCAGGCCTGCTTGAAAGTGGAGGCAATTTTTTGAGTATTGCCAGCGGGGGCGGGATCGAGCAACCAATCGCTTACGCTGCATGCAGAATCTATCCGGATGACATTGGCTGTTCGGACACCAAGCTTACGCAATTGCTGGCCAATGCGGCAGGCAAATCAATCAATGTGTGCAAGTCGATCGGCGGTTCCGAATCCGGCCCCTTACCCACCACACCTGGCCACATCGCATTGTGTAGCTTGGGATAATTGTTCTTGCTGACCATTTGTCAGTCCCTGTGAACATTTGTGTCCCGCCGATTAAACCAAACCCTGCGGCTTCCGTCCAGCGCTATATCAAACTTGCGTCTGCCTGACTGTGTTGGTATTGTCAAGAAAGGTGTGTCGTTTAACAGCGCGGTAGGGTTATGATTAATGCAATAAGTTGAATACGATCAAATGCAACATTTTTGAATCTCCAACAGCCAGCCCTGTATTACGAGACGTACCGAGTCTATAGCGCATATCGTGTACCCGAGGAGCATGCACAGTTGCAGTTGGCAACAACAACACCTAAGTATTTAACCTCCAACACAATGCTTAGACCAATTATCTATTGCGCTGCATTTGATCCTGGAATCAAACTCAAGGGAGAAAATCCAGGCACCGACCGGGCGACGGGTGTATCAGGATCAGCAAACAGTGTGGTCGCAGTTCTGTCGATGAACCAATGATTTTCTGAACTGCCAGGATAGTTGCCTTGTCGGTAAATGTCGTAGAACTCTACTCCTGATTCATTACCACCTGCAGCCCCCGTTGTTGCAACTCCAGACTCAGAAAGCATTTGCCCGGCAATGTACAATTGAGGCACGACAGGGGAGCAGTAACCGCTAAGGCGTTGACTCGTCAGAGGCCAGGATAATTCGTTATTGACCGAGGGGGGAGCGCTTGAAGCAAGCATCTGACGAAAATAATGAATCTTACTTCAATATTTTGATTGCGCACTGAACCCATTCAGTCCGCCATAGAATTTGATATTGCCTATCACAATCTTTTGCCCAATCCAGAAATGCTCTGCATTCCTCATCAGAAATACCCTTTTCATTTTCCATAAAAAACTCATCGAACAAGAGTATCGTATCGGGAACGATTAAATCATTTAGTTCGTACAATATTGTCTTTGTGGAAGAATATAAATCGGCATCAAGATGTATAAACGAAATTGGATTCTTATATTTTTCTTTGTATGGACCTATCGTATCTGAAAACCACCCTACATGAACTTTACAAAGCTTGGGGTCAAATTTCGGTATGCTATCTTTCCCGACAAAAAAAGATCCTTTGTCATGATGCGTGTTCCCCCAAGCCTCAGGAAGCCCTTCAAAACTATCAAAAAGATGTAATGTGCGACTGGAAAGAATCAAACTTTGTATTATTCTCGCAGTATGCCCGCGGAAAACACCAAATTGAAGAAAATCACCAGGCAATGATATTTCCTTGAAAATTTGGTTTATAGAAATATTCTTGTAGCTAACCCATCTGTTATTTTTATCATAAAGAGCGGGTACGTGATTAATTTTCACTTTTTTAAACGCTTTATAGTCCATGAATTGCAAAAGCCGTTGGTTAGCAAAATTTGATTAAAAATTTATTGATTATTAGTGTTCAGAAATTCTAATATGCCAATTACTTTGCGCCCATGACCACTATTCATGATCGCTATCCATGAACACAAATAGTGAGGATCGCGAAAACCTTCATCATCCCTAACTTTATTTTTGCAAACTGTATGCCAAGATACTACATTGCCGTTTTATGAAAAATTTGTATTGATGGTTACTCCTGCCTTGTTTACGAAACGGTTAACTTGGCATCTTCGCGCGTACCAGGAATGTTGGCTTGTGCACTAAACATCACACAGTTTTCTAATATAATTTCCACTACCATAGTTGTATTACCAGCGATCCGAAAGATTCGATGTAGTTTTTCTTACTCAAATACCCGAAGGGCTCGAGGAATAATAAATCGTGAATTTCAGTTGTCCCTGCGTCTGTCTCGCAAGGAAAGCTCCGCGCGAATATCTGGCTATTCAACCGATGAAAAATGCTGCAGGGCAGGATGCAGGGACGATTAAAATGCTTGGTTCTTTGTTTCACGAGCCCTTAGCTTGCACAGATGGATAGCTACCCTACGCCCTCAAGCAGACAACGTTTTGAGCTTGAAATAAAGCGCAGCCGGTTTATAACCACAGTAATACCGACACCTCACAAAACGGCAGCCCTTAGCGAGATCGACACTGTGCGTCAGGAGCTTCCCGATGCCAACCACCACTGTTGGGCAATGGTGGCTGGGGCACCTTCCGATCCTCACCATCAAGATCAGAATGACAATGGAGAACCCGCTGATCAACTCAGGAGTTCACTATGTCTGAAGCCTATTTGGAACACGCTAATCTGACGGTCAAGAATCCAGATGTCACTGCCAGTCTACTCGTCCAATTGTTCGGTTGGAGAGTGCGCTGGTATGGTGAATCCATTGACAACGGATACACTGTGCATGTAGGTGGCGATCATTCCTACCTTGCACTCTACGCTCACCCTTCAGAGCATAATCAAGCGGTAGATAGTTATCATCATCTACACGGCCTGAATCACTTGGGCATAGTTGTCAACGATCTGGACGCCACTGAGGAAGTCATCAAGGCAGCAGGTTTTCAGACGCGATCGCATGCTGACTACTATCCAGGGCGCCGTTTCTACTTCGAGGACAGCGATGGGTTGGAATTTGAGGTTATCAGCTATAAGGAATTAATCGACGCATGAGCGTAAGCTTGCTTGTCGAGGCAATTTCTATAGGCGACACAACAGGATGGAAAGCCTTTTTTTACTCAGCCCAATTATTCGATAGCCAGATTGGAGGCCCGTAAATCAGCTTCAACCGCACCTGATTGACTTCATATTCCTGATTGACTTCATATTATTGTCTTGCGCGTCATAAAATGTCAATAGATTAACCGTTAGCACTTGTTCTGGCTTGCCCTGGAGGAAATCAGGTTGGCATAAAAACGCTGCTAAACTCTCTCTACTCCTCCACAGCGCTCATCTGTCCTGACTATGAATCCTACGATTAACCTTCTAAAATCTCACCGTTCCATTCGAAAATTTACCGACGAACCTGTCAGCCAGGAGATAGTAGACGAACTCATTCTCTGCGGACAGGCAGCAGCCACTTCCAGCAACGTCCAGGCTGTTACCGCCGTCCAGATTCACGACTCAGACAAGCGTAAGACACTCGCCAAACTTGCTGGCGGGCAACCTTACGTCGCCTCTGCTGCGGCCTTTTTTGTTTATTGCGCTGACATGAATCGTCCCAAGTACGCTTGTGAAAAACAAGGAGGGGACTTCTCACCAGGCATGACTGAACATTTCATAATAGCCACGGTTGACGTAGCACTGGCTGCGCAAAACACCGTAGTGGCTGCTGAATCGCTTGGACTGGGAATTTGCTATATCGGCGGACTACGCAATAACCCTGTCGAAGTCAGCGAACTATTGGAACTGCCTGAGCATGTGTATCCCGTGTTCGGACTATGCATCGGGCATCCGGCGCAAGACCCTGAAGTCAAACCACGCATGCCGATTGAAGCGGTGCTCATGCACGATAAATACGATGCATCAATTTTCGATAACAGCGTTAGTCTCTACGATGATACCGTCCGGGAATACTACAAGTCACGTACCAGTGGCAAGAAGGACAGTACCTGGAGCCAGGAAATGAAGGCTCTGGTGGGCAAGGAATCCCGTCCACACATGAGTAGTTTTCTCAAGGGACGCGGCTTTCTAAAAAAATAGACCCATCCGACTTACAGGCAGCGCCTTGAGATGCCCACACCACTCTCAGACGGCTCCACAGCAATGACGGGGTTGAACTGTACAGCTGATATGCCGATCTATTCGGCATCGTCACCTGTTTCATAAATACTCGAGCGCAATTGTTCACGCTGACGGCGTTCATCTGTTTTTCATCTTTTTCTGTACCTCGTTTTTACATACTGTTGAGATGAAAGTCATTCTGCGATGACATCATACTTGCGTCGAAACAATAAACAGGACGTAACACATGATTCATTCCAAAACAGAAATATCTCCAACCGTTTGCACCAAGGCAAAATGGGCATTCACGACACGTCGTGTGAATCGAGCTGATGTGCAAGAAATTTCCTATGAGCTTGGACGGGCGAAAGCGGGAGATTTACTACTTTGCGAAATCGCCGAAATTGGACGACACAAGAAAATCCAGCTGGCAGAACGCCGTGTGTCTGTCAGCTATTAGGTGATCTGGTCGTATTGTGTCTCGGTGACAGGTATGCCCCTGATCAGTTTCTGGCGTCAGCTGTTATCGATGGGCCATTACTTGATCTCGTTGCGGGCGGCGGTGCTGCTGGGCGAATTGATGCAGCTCACGATTTTATGGACAAGCCGACCAGGCTCCGCCCGCTAGGCGTTCTAATCGGCAGGCGTGGCCAAGCAATGAATATCGATGACTACGCCCTGCAGCCGCTGCCCAACAACAACAACAACGTAACTGTAATTGGAGTATTTGGCGCATCAATGAATTCTGGTAAAACCACAGCCGCCTCCAGCCTTGCACATGGTTTGCGCAACGCGGGCCACACCGTTGCCGGCGTCAAGGCAACCGGGACTGGCGCATTCGGTGATTTCAACGCTTTCGAGGATGGTGGTACGCCTGCCCTCGACTTCACTGATGCTGGTATGGCAACCACGTTCAGGATGTCCCTGGAGAGAATTGAAAACGGATTCGACACGCTGGTGGCGACAGCAGCAAAGCGTGGTGCTGACGTCATTGTTGTCGAGATTGCCGATGGAGTTTTTCAACAAGAAACGCGCAAGATTCTGAAATCATCGCGCATCCGCGACCGTCTGGACGGTATTCTTTTCGCCGCTCCAGATGCACTTAGTGCATACGGTGGTGTCATGTACCTTGAGACGCTGAATCTCAGTCCATTCGCCCTATCTGGCGTGCTCAGTTGTTCACCTTTAGCGAAGGCAGAAGCTGCGCAGGTTACCGGCTTGCCCATACTCACGAAAGAGGAGCTGTGGAGCTCTGAAGTCATTAATACTTTCGTTGCACCCGTGATGCGACGTCCACAGGCACCGTCGGTAGCTGCATGACATCATTACCGTCATTGCTCACCAGGGAGCGCATCGTGGATGTGTCCCTGGTGATCGCGAGTAGTGTTGGTCAGGCAGTTGCTGCAGCCGTAGCCGCATTTGCAACGAGAGACGCCTTCGCGGCCCTTCACTCCGCAAACGGTATCCCTGTGAACACACTTGTCAGGCTGGGCATGGCTGGAGTACTGGGCGCAGTATGTTTATATTTTGCGCAGCGCCATTCCGAGTCACTGGGTCAAAGTTATGCGAACGCGTTGCGTCTGTGTTTCTATCGCCAGATTGCCGGATTGCCAAAGTCACGTCACCAGGAGCGTCGTCTCGGGGCTCTCTCCCTACGCTTTATTGGGGACCTGTCTGCAGCCAGATTGTGGTTTGGTCAGGGACTACCAGATGTGGCAGCAGCATTTATAGTGCTGCCAGCAACGGTTTTGATCTTCATGGCACTCGACTTGTCTTTAGCTTTGGCGGGCATTGTGCCGATAGGCATCTCGCTAATACTGATCGCAGGGTTAGGATGGCATTTGGAATATCGACACAGAGCGCTTAGAACACGCCGTTCAGGGTTGGCAATCGACATGGTGGAGCGTATTGCCATATCGCCAGAACTCGACTTGATGGGCAGAACGAATCGCGAGATTCGTGCACTGGAAGAACGTGGCGTCCATTTGAGAAAAGATGCTGTAGCCCGTCGCGCGCGCACAGCGTCACTACAGTCGATCTTGCAGGCGGGCGCGGCAGTTTCCGGGCTGTTGATGATGTGGACAGCCAGTAAAATGACTATATCTCCAGCAGTCGTCGCCGCCTGTCTGGCTGTATTGGCATTGTTGATGGTTCCGCTATTGTCCCTTGCCACGGCATGGGATCGCTACTGCGCCTGGCGTGTTGCCAAAGCCAAGGCATTGAGATTACTCAGCGAGGCGACCATTAATCGTGCGATCAAGCGGCGGAATATGGCGGTTCAAGTTGAGATGTCTGGACGCATAAACGGACTACCTGTAGCGTTCAGTTTCAAGAGAGCGGCTGTCACGCAACTGAAGAGTGAACACGCCAGTTCAGTTGCTCGGCACATTGCCGGACTTGATCGCTCAAAAGGATGTGTTATACATTTTGATGGCTCGGCCGATCAGCCGAAAACGGCCTACATTGGTGATGTGCACGTGGGCATACAAGGTAGCTTGCGTCGTTGCGCGACGTTACTTTGCCCTAAAAGACCAAAGGATGAATCGATTCTGGCAACACTTTTGGCCTATGATCTGGCTCATCTGCTGATCAGTGACAAGGGGCTGGACGCACGGATAGCTGAAGGTGGCCGTAACCTTTCCACTCTTGATACATTGCGGCTCGATCTGGTGCGAGCAGAGTTGGCAGAAGTTGACTACCGACAACGCGTTGATCTGGGCGGAAGCCTTGAATTCCGCCAACTCAGTACCGTCATGAATGATATGGCGGGAGGTCTTGAAGAGCGTGAGGCAAGCCGTAATGAGCAGCAGAAAAAGCTTGAATTGATGGTTCAGCATCGCACGCTCGAGTTGCAGAAAATGGTCAACCAGCTTGAACGTGGCGAGAAAGATCGCAAGCAACTGATGGCAGATATAAGTCATGAACTCAGAACGCCGCTGACGATTATTCTGGGTGAAGCAGAGGTAGCGTTGCGTAATGGTCATCAGCTGAAAGATGAAACGTCAGATGTACTAGCGCGAATTGGAGATTCCGCCGCTCATACCAATCATAAGTGAACGACTTGCTTACGGTAGCGCGCCATGAGGCTGGAGAGTTGCGTCTTGATCGCCGCAAAACCGATTTACGACAAGTCATCAATGCGGCAGTAGATATGTTTCCGCAGAACGTGATATTGCATATGCCACGAGACAAAGCTTCGCTCTCCAGAGACGAGGTTCGTATTCGACAGTCTGTCCTGGCCTTGTTTCAAAATGCCAGACGCCATGGTGGACCGACGATTGAAGTATCACTCAGCCCAACAACAGACGGATTTCAGATCGCCGTTCAGGATGATGGACCGGGTTTAAGCGATGATGAAAAAAACTCGGCTTTCGATTCGTTTTTATAGAGGATCCAATGCCTCAGAGAAAAGCGAAGAAGGCAGCGGACTAGGTTTGCCGGTGGTTAAATCTATCGTTGAGGCGCACGGAGGTCACGTCACACTGGGTGATGCCGATCTGGGTGGTCTTCTTGTTCAGATCGATCTCCCCGCACGCCAGACAATGAGAGTTGTCAAGCCAACATCGGCTCGAAAACAAGCATGAAACTGCGTTATTTCCCAAATATTACCTACAGCGACAGCACTTTGATCTTCAAAAACCAGAATATATCCTCACCGAACATAGACCCAAAGGCTAGCCAATGAACATCTTGCTTATTGAGGATGAAAAAAAGGTTGCTGACTTTGTACGTCGAGGGCTAAGTGCAGAGGGATGGAACGTCGATCATGCAGAGGATGGTGAAACCGGATTGCAATTTGCACAATCTGGCGTGTACGACGTAATACTACTTGACGTAATGTTGCCCGGTATCCAGGGCACGGATGTGTGTCGGAAGCTTAGTCACGTAAGACAAAAAACCTATAATCATGCTTACAGCGCTCGACGCACCAGAGGAGAAGGTGGCGGGGTTGCGTTGTGGTGCAGACGATTATTTAACAAAGCCGTTTGGTTTTGACGAGCTGATCGCTAGAATTGAGGCATTGCATCGTCGAGCCACCGGGTACATTAGCAATGAACTGGATTCTTTACTTGTCGTTGGTAATATCACATTCGACAGGAACTCCATGCGGGTTGAGGTTGATAATACTGCGGTTGAACTCTCCGAGAAAGAACACGATATGCTGGTGCTTTTTATGTCCAACGTTGGACGGGTACTCTCACGTGAGCGTATCCTGAACTCCGTTTGGGGAACAAATCAGGATCCACAGACTAACGTAGTCGACGTTTATGTTGCTCGAATCCGGCGCAAGATCGGTGGTGATACTGATCGGATCGTGACCATACGCAATGTAGGTTACAGAATGGACTGACGCTCAGACTACAATGCACAGTTGTTTAACGAGACTACAGCAAAAGCGACGGATCAGTATCATCGTGCCTGTAAGAGTCTGCGGGAGCGCGGCAGTAACCACCGTGCGTCGCAAGCGTATAGATCAAGCACAGACAACGGTGGAAAATATCGATGGGCTTCTGCGATTGAAAGTGTCAGGCAACCGAAACCATGTAAATAAACAGACGCTGCTTCTGAAATCGGTTACTTATATGGTTTGAAGCTGTTACGAGCGTAAGGGCAAATAGACGTTGAAAACGGTGCCCGCTTCACTACTGGTAAACTCAATGTTTCCTTTCAAAAATTCTATATGCTTTTTAACAATCGCCATTCCAAGACCACTCCCGAAACTATGACTGGGGTTGAAACGCTTGAACATTGTGAATACCTCCCCCTGATGCTTTTCAGGAATACCGATACCATTATCTTCAATAAGCAGCCGGATACCATCATCTTCTCCTCTGATGACTATCCTCACGTATGACTGATCTTTCTCAGAGTCTCGGTACTTGATCCCATTGGACACAATATTTTCAAGTATTTGAGTTATCCTGCCCTTTTCCAGATTTACCTGCAATGATTGATCATAATCGCTTTCCAGTGTGCAGTTATTCAGATCAGCCAGTGGTTTTAGACGTTGTTCTATTTCTTTCAACACATCACATACATTTACCAATTCTACAGACTCGATATTCTGATCAGCTTTCACGAGAGCAAAAATATCGCTAAGAAGCACTTCGAGCCCTTCCATGACTTTACTAATCTTCTCAAGGTCCTGCTTGGCGTGTTCTGTATCGCCATCTTCAATATCTTCAATCACAAATTTTACTAATGCTTTTGCAGTGGTTATAGGTGCTTTTAAATCGTGAGATGTTCTATACGCGAATTGATTAAGCTCATCATTAACCCGTGATAGATGGTCAACATATTTGATTGCCTCCTGCTTGGAGATTTCCAGTTCGTCCGTAATATGACGATAGCGAATCAGAGAATTATGCGATCGACTGACATTTTCGACAACTAGAAGTGCAGTCTTTTCATCGCTGTATTTATACTTGATTAAATAGGTTCGATGAACCTGTAGGTCACGGTCAGTACCGCATGGAATTATTTGCCCGTGAATTAAAGGAGAAAATACGAATGGGGTTCCTGAGTTAAAGTTGAGATCGAATCGCAACCTGTAGTCGGCCTGTTTAAGCTTTGGTTGTAGATCTGACAGGTTTGTACCCACCATGTCATCTCGCAGTTTACCGCTCCAGCCTTCAAGGGTCTTGTTCCAGGAAAGTACCTTGTATTGGTCATCAATCACACAGTACCCATGCGGCAGACTGTCAAACGTTTCCAGGTCCGCTAATTTAATTGGCATACCCGGGCTCCTTCCATTGATCAAGAACCTGCTTCAAGTCATCCAGAACGCAAAAAAGAACAATTTTTCCCTGGATATTCGAATCTGCGCCCATTCGGAACGCAATCCCGAAATGAATAACCAATGCGTCGATCCCTGTATTTTCTTTTTCATCATTAAGTGCACGAATCTGTGCAACAGAGGAATCTGAATAGCGAGGAACCTCATATTCAAGATAGAAATTAAAGGAGTTGGAAATTGATCCCATAACAGAGTTGATTATGATATTTCCAACCTCGACCAGAGTTGATTCACATATTTCATCCATCTCAGCAGTGTTTGTCGGAGATCCGGGCATAAGTATTTTGAATATCTCTGATGCACTTCGTTGATCAAAAATAACCGATGCAGTTCCCTTGATATTTCCATCAAACCTGAGCGACACCGCTGCAAATTTCTCGCCCCCGAGCTCTGATTCTAACTCTGGATCACCGAATTTTAAAACCGAAATGCGAGGCACGTCTAAATCAACATGCAATCCAAGCATGATATTGAGTGTTGAGGCAGCCTTGCCGACACCAATGCTCAGATATTCGCGCAAAGCATCTATCTGATATTCAGAGATATCGTCTGGGTCAGTATCAGTGGCGGTGGCAGTTTGTCCCGCCACAATTATTGCCCTATAACTTTTTTTAACGCTGCAGCAAGGGTTTCCTTGTTTGCAGGCTTGCTAATAAAGCATGTCGCGCCCGCAGCTTTAGCATCGTTCTCAACTGTTTTCTGTACATTGGATGTCAGAAGAATGACCGGCAGATCAGGTTTCTCATCTTTTAACTTAGCCAATAATTCAAAACCATTCATACCCGGCATAAGGTGATCCGTAATAATACAGTCATAATCACCCTCACATATCATATCTATCGCTTCCAACGGGTCTCTAGAGCTTGTCACATCGTACCCAAGCTCGAGAAGTATCTGGGTAGTTACAGTAACTTGAAACAACGAGTCATCAACAAAGAATATTTTTGTCATTTTGTTTTTCCAAATACATTGTCAAGCAAGACGAGATGAATGTTGCCGCTCAGCTATCTCATTCTGGTAAAAAAACTCCCTTATTTTTCTTGGTTCCGAAACGAAAGTGACATACCCACACTTTATAGCTTCACCCGGCATACCGTAGACCACTGAAGTGTTGTGATCCTGTGCAACAGTAACAGCGCCTTTACGCTTGAGTTTTCCCAACCCCTCTACTCCATCATTTCCCATGCCAGTGAGTAGAATTGCGATAGTTTTTTTACCCAATGATCTGTCTACACTGGAAAACAGGACATCAATCGATGGTCTGAACTCCAACTCCGGATTTTTACGGGGTACAACGTAAATTGCGTTATCCCGAGATTTTATGGTCAAATGATAATCGCCCGCTGCGATATAAATATGCCCCCTTTCTAATACCGTCGTTTTTTTTGTCATACCAATGCCAAGAGATGTGACCTTGGCCAGATGCCGCACTAGCTCACTTGAGTACTCTGGCGAAATATGCTGAACAACGACCACAGGCGCGAGCGTTCGTGGCAAGCCTTGTAACGTTTGCTTCAATGCCTTGATCCCGCCAGTACTGGCACCGATCAGAATAAGCTCTGGTGAGAATTTCAGTGCTGCCAGATCAGCAGCAGCGCCTGAAATGTCTTTACTATGCCTGTGACTTAACAGCGCTTTAAAACGGCTACCCACAAGTACCGGAGCAGATTGCAGCTTTGACTTCTCAATATAGTCCTCGGCACCGGAACTTAACATACTGAGTACCGGTGCCGCATCATTCGAAAAGAGGCTGGAGATGACAATAACCGGCGTATGTAAGTTAGTGCGGCGAAATTTCTGAAGCCACACCTCCCCGTTGAAATCAGGCATATGCAGATCAAGTGAGATAATATCAGGCAACGGACTATGCACAAGATAATGCTCTAGCGCCGGCAGACTACTAACACAATCTACTGAAAACCCTGATCTTTTTAGAGTATCTTCAAGAACCGCTTGCACGGTTTCATTATCCTCAACAATCAGAACCTTTTCTTTAACTGAGGGCGGGGCAGGTTCTGTACTTTTACTAAAAACACTGACTTCAACTGTGTTAAAAGCAAGTCTCTTCGGCACGAGAAACGACTCACTGTGACCCACAAATAGCCTACCGCCTTCCTTTGTTGATGAACATATTTTTTCTAGCAAACTATTGACTGTACGATTCGACAAATAGAGTAAAACGTTTCGCACTAGAATGGCGTCAAAAGAGTTACCAAGCAGAACATCGTCATCCTGCACCAGATTCCCCTGAAGGAAAACACACCGCTGACGAATTTCCTCGTCAAGCGTAAACAGGCCAAGTGTCTCGGCACTTCCTTGCCAGACAAGCGATTGAAACACTATAGGGATTCTTGGAAATTCAGACATTGAGTAAATGGCACGTTTAGCAAACTGCAAGCAATTAATGTCTATATCAACGCCAATGACCTGATAATCGAAGAATTTGTTCTGGCGACGAATTTTTTCCAACACCAAGGCTGCCGAATACACCTCCTGCCCGCTTGAACACCCAAGTGATGCAACCTTGTAATCAAGCCTCGCTCCATCAATACACGTCACACTCTTTATACGTTCATGAACACATTTCTCCAGTTGCTCAAAATGCTCGCACTCACGAAACCAGCCGGTTGTATGAATTGTGGTTGCGTTGATGAACCTCTCAAGAGCGCTTTGATCAATCGTTAAATTTTGTAGATAGGTAAGCACGGTGGAGTAACCACCACTGTTAGCCAGGCGTGCGACTTTCGCCAATAAAACATCTGAGCGAGAATCAACATTGTGAACATTTCCCGTTACACCTTCTATAAATGCAAAGACCAACTCCTGATCAGAATTTGAGATTACCACAGGCTAGTATATATATTAGGTTATCGAACTACACCAATCCACAAGGAAGGTCCATATAGAGTCAGAAGATAAAACACTTACATAGCATTTTTTCGTTTAAATGTCGAATGGTTTGCGTCAACCATTGAAGAATCGTTTTTTGCCATTTGCAAATCTTTTGCCTTACCAATCAATGTATCCACCGATCGATAATCTGAAATAGCAGGCCCGTCTCCTTTGAACGTTGCTTTTTTCCTAAACATTACCCGGGATGGCAGCCCCATGACAATCGAAAAGACCTCAGCCAAATTACCTAGATTTTTCGCATCAGTCGTAAAACTAGATGCCATATCCTGATATTGAGCAGCCGCCCTGGAATTGATCTGAATAGACTCCTTCATTGAATTCATCGAACTGTTGACTTGTCTGATACCTGCCTCCTGCTGAATGGACGCATCGGTTATGTCGCGCATCTGATCATTGACCTTACGAAATTCTGTATCTATCGACTCATAGAGGTCTTTTGATTTGACGCAAGAGCTAAGTCCTTGCGCAGTTGTTCTACGAGAGTTTTCCACCAATTCCTTGACACTGGAAAAACTGTTATTAATCAGACGCCTTATTTCCTTTGCTTCATTACCACTGGTGATGGCAAGCTTACCCACCTCTTCTGCGACCACTGAAAATCCGACTCCATACTCGCCAGCTCGCTCGGCTTCGATCGACGCATTCACAGACAAAAGCTGTGTTTTAAGCACTATGTCATCGATTACCTGCGTCTTGTTTTCAATATCCCTTAGAATAGTATTAAACTCCTCAAGCTCATCCACAGAGGTATTAACCGTATTCAAAGATTTTGTCAGATTGGCAATTGCATTATTGCCCTCAGAGGACATATTTTTTACAATCTCAATTCTACTCAGACAAACCTGCGCGCTTTCACAATTTTTAGTGATAACGGTGTTTATTTGGGCTAATGCTGCCAAAGTCTCAGTGACTGCAGATTCCTGCTCTACACTGGCCGAAGAGAGATCTACTGACGACTCACTGAGCGATTCGCTGGCGCTTTCCAGGCCCGCTGACTGCTCTTTTATCTGTACAACACCGTTCTTTAGTCGGCTGACAAGTAGTAGTCCACAAGTAAAACAAAGCGCAAGCACAACAAAGTAGAAAACTCCCGCAGCAACATAGAATTTTTCAAGAAACGTCGCAGATTCATTCGCTTCGTTTTCAAATATCTCTACCAACTCATTGAGCTCAATTAACAGGATGTTTTCATGTTCTCTTGAAACTTCTATCAACTTATCAAGGCTAACGGAGATACTTTCTGATTCCAGCAACTCATCAATATTGACGATGATAGGGGCTAAGGTTTTCGATATTTTGTCGTGCTGCAGTATGACAGCTGCGCTGTCGGCCGTTGGAAGATATAGCTCTGTATCTCCATAACGCAATCCAAGATGAGCTTTCATCAGTTGCTGATAGGATGTACTAAGGTCGGAGAGTATCTTTATTCTTTCAGTAGGAAATAGCTCCAATTTGTAAACGTTCCTGAAAATTCTCTGCGACAACATACGTTGTTTTCCAGAAACATTGATTACCCTGTTAGAATATTTGTCGTCCTGTATGTAATTTACAGACATGCCAACAAGCGTGAGCGAAACCAATAGAATAAGTGCAGCAAGGTAGCCAATATGCTTGACAGTCAACTTCATTGAAGTCTCCAGATTAAGCCTGATATATTCTGTAGTATGTTCATGGACATTCGCTTTCCAGTAATGACTTAAGATTGAGTACAGTGGAGATGCGGATGCCAACTTTGTAGTGCCCATAGATCCAGTCACACGCATCCGACTCTTTCAGATTATCTGTATCCAGAACACTAACCTGCCTGATACTATCAACAACAAGACCATACTTTAGATCGTTGTGTTCAACAATTAACGTCACCATATTGTGCAAATTTTTTTCGTGCTCTTCGTCCCGTGTATGCTGAGTTGCTGTACGGCTAGTTGATGATGATATCGAAAGTAGCTTACCCAGCGAAAGAATGGAGAAAATCTCACCACGTAAACTAGACATACCAATGGCAAAATCGTTGCGCATTGGCACTTCATCAAGCACCAGATCAGTAACGACTTCCTTGATTTCATCAAGTTTACTGGTATAGATAGAACCATCTACGTTATAAAACAGGTATTTAGGCGATATTGCCCTGAGTGTCTTTTTAGTGTCCATTAATGGTGTAGCTCAGAGTTGTCGCCTAGCTTCAATCTGTTAAGACTAATTACCAGACCTGGAGAGCCATCCGAAAAATAGGCAGCACCGTGACAGCCGGGCAGACTTGTCAAGGATTTTTCCAACGGACGAACAACAACTTCCTGTTGTCCTATGATTGAATCAACTCCATAAATTGATTTCAAATGTCCCTTGCCGGATATAAGTCCAAACACTTCATTTTTCAGTACGCACTCTTGTTTATCTGCTGCCAGTATATTTGCAAGTGATACATATTGGATTATGTCCCTTTTGTATTCAAGCTTCATTTCACCTAGCGTGGTTTCAATACTGTTTCTGTTGAACGTAAAAACCTCATGAACTTCGCTCATCGGAATAGCAATTTTGTAATCACTAATTTTTACGACTATCGCCTTAATTGAAGTAAAACTGTTAGGCACATTAATAATGAATTTTGTACCAGCATCCTTTATGTTGACGAGCGTCAAGCTACCGCCAATTGAAATTATTTTTTCAGCGACAGCATTCATTCCTACACCGCGCCCGGATATCTCGTTTACTGAAGCTGATGTGGAGAAGCCAGGCGTACAGATTACTTGCAACAAAAACTCATCATTTATTTCCGAAGGAATGGACTTTATAATTCCCATTTTTAGCGCTTTGTTAAAAATCGTCTCTGCATCCAACCCTCGCCCATCATCGTGGATAGTAATTTCAATATTTTTTACGTTCCGACGCAGTGCGACACGGATACTGCCATTAGCTTCTTTTTTTTTGCTGAGCCGTACCTCACTACTCTCAATACCGTGATCTACACAGTTTCTGACGATATGTATCAGGGGGGCAACAATTTGATCTGCTATTAATTTGTCCAGTTTAATTAGCTGTCCTTCTGCCTTTAGCTGAACGTTTTTTCCCAGCGCAAGGTTTGCTTCAATAACAGTTCTTTTCAGCCTCTTGAAGATAATCTCTGCATTGATAGAACGCAGCTCCATCACTTGACGTCGTAACTCGTGAATTCGCTTTTTGGACAATGATAGTGATTGATTGGCAAGAGACTTGCTAACGTCACCACGCTGAAAATGGTTTTCAAGAATATTCTGGTGTGTTTGTATTTCGTTTAACTGATCCAGAAAACGGTCAACCAGTTTTCCCGACACCCTGACATCTTCACTGATATCAAGTTTTGTCAAACCTGGGTCCAAAGCTGTCTGCCGATGCCTTGCTTTGTTTACAACTCTTTCCGGGATTACTTTTTTATGACTTCTTCGACTACGCTTTGACTCAGAATCCAATTGGTCCTTTATGAGCTGAAGCGCGTTATCTATTTCACTGTCCTCGACAGTCTCAATGACTTTCACCCACTCGGTTGCACTTGTTTGCGCATGGAGAAGCGCCTGTATGTGCTCGTCTTCAACAGTATCTGCAGTGTTTTTGGATAAATAGTCCTCAACAATCGACAGATATTCGGCGAATCGACGCAGGCCGAGTGTTTGAACTGAACCTTTAAGGCTGTGAACGGATGAAAATAACTGATCCCATGCGCTTTTCTCAGGATTTGCTTTTAGAGACAGGCATGAATTTTCCCATTGATCCAATAAATCCAATGCTTCTTCCCTAAAGAGCTGGATCAATTGTGAAGAGAATTCATTAACGTTACTCAAGTACCCTCCAATTTTTCTCGCTCATAGTCTGCAAATTCACGTCGCGCGCTCGCTTAATTGCAGGGTAATTGTGCATAGCAGTAAATTCTACGAAGCCTTGTCGGTAAACGGTTACTTCTGTGACTAACCTGGCAATTGACTTCTACCTGCCTTGAGTCAGCAAGAGTTGTTCCGATAGTTACTGAATTAACACGCCGTGGCGTGAAAAAGCACCGACCAAATCACACGGGCATAGTCGCGTCTAGCAAGCTGACACCGATGAGTCAAAGCTGTATTCATTACACATACTTATTCACAGAGTATCGTTGCATGCGATCTATTAGAAGAGTTTCTGGTATATCGACTTGTACGAATGCTGGAGAGAGCATATTTCCAGGCCTGATGGTACGCAACTTATGCCAGATCGTTATCCCTGGCAGTTTGTCAATGCAAACGCCGTACTGAGTATTAGCAATGACTTTGTAGAGTTAACCTGTATATTCGTTAAAAACAAATTGAAGGTCACATCGCACCGAATAACGAAGCGAAATATGGCTCCCCTGGTGGCTGGTGCCAGAGGATATATTTTGCGCTTTATGACCATTTTCAAACCAGCCAATCATTTGTAGGACCAGTACAGTACTAAATTAGATTACAGCTTCATATACTTGAATGATGGTCCTGGTCGGCCAACATAGCAAATCCTGGAGAAGTCATGCTTGCGCATAATCGATATCGCCGTCTGCGCCTCAACGCGTCTGTCAAAGGAAATCATGCGTGACCTTCCATCGGTGAGTATGAATTTAGATCCCTCATCCAACACTCGTAAACCGCTGAGATCGTGACGAATACAATCTTCGCCAGAAACACTGCCTGATGATGCGTTGCCGCCTGTAAGAAAATAGCTCATCTCAGGGTTCGGGCGACCGACAAAACAGGATTGGTTAGCACGGTAGGATTTAAGTATGGTCAATGCACGTTCGGCTTCACTACGATTACTGCCGAAGCTGAACAGCCAATGACTACCATCAACGATCTTTACGTCACCTCTTATTAATTGTACTTGCAGGTTGGCATTATTGAATCCTACGCAATCATCAGCCAGATCCACTCCAATGGCCTCCTGCAGAAAAGAGCGAATACCCGTCTCGGATACACGCGCATAAACACCGAAAAGATTGGGCTGAGCGCACCCGAATCCCCAGCTCACGACTCCGGTAAGAACACTGTTATCTTGTCCACGTGTCAAGGGCCCTCCAGAGTCACCCTGGCAGGAATCCTGACCTCCAGCTTCAAAGCCTGCGCAGATCATTTTTGATGTAATAGCACCATCGTACGAGTTGGAGTCGTTGCAATTTGATCGAGTGACTAGCGGAACATCAACGGCTTGCAAAGCAATGGGTGCGCTTCCGCCCTGTGACAAGTTACCCCAGCCAGTAACTAGCAGATCGGCCCCTGTAGAGCCATCGGATGTCGCCAGCGTGGCGAATGGAACTCCACTAACATCGCTCGACAGCTCCCATACAGCCACATCATTGTCGAATGTGACGCTATCCCAGTCCGGGTGAACAGTAATGCGCGATACATTGTTACGCGTACCAGTGCCGTCTAGTCGGCGTGTACCTGTTAATACCTGAACATCCCTTGTCGACATGAAATCACTACAATGGGCTGCAGTGACCACCTTGTTAGGGGCAACCAGAGTACCACCACAGAATTGCGCCCTTGCGTTGTTTGACTCATCAGAGAGCAACAAGCCTACCTGAAACGGATTCTCGTTCGGTGTCGCTGTATTTCCACCAACGATGCGCACCTCCAGAGACCTCCTAATCTGGGCCATCCTTAAGCGTTGATTTCCAGTATTGATTGTCTGAATATTACGAGCGGCAACGCGTGAAGTTACGAAGCTCTTTGCCCAATTAGACGCACCCTGTTGCGAAAGTACTGCGGGTGAGGCTAATAGCGAAGTGCCTAGTACCACTACGGCTGCTAACCATATTGATGGTGATTTTTTGTAAGTTGAATTGCGTTTGCACCTGAACATAAGATCCTATCCTCCACTGATGAATAATATTTTGGGCAACTCCGAGTCTTTTCGTTACTGCCATATTTTTTCTTGCAGTGACAGGCTAGCACCTGCTTGATTCAACAAATATATAATTCGTTCCAAACTACCTTAAAGAATTGCTTTAGATTTACATTAGTTAATCAAAAGTTGTAGTTTCAATTGATAAGCTTGTTAAGCAGTCCGGAAATTTCTGCTTCCTTTTTGCATTCCGGACATCATGCCAACCCCGGTTTTCGACTTTCGGTGCCTCGGCTTTCAGTAATTGCGCTGTCGTTGGTGTTTCAATGCATGAATTGATTCGCGCAGGTGATGAGCATTGCACAGAAAAAAGTACATATTTACCACTGCAATTGGCAAGAAATCAAAGCCCTCAGGATCACCCTTGCCACCTTCCGGCATTGTTTTTGCGAAGACATTTCAGTACGGCCACGACGAAACACGACTACAGAATTTCACTCAGATACCAAGTGCCTGACCAATGGCAACATGTCCAGAATTGCACAGCAATACCGTGTGCCTGAAACCATTTGTTGAACAACACCATTTGTCCGATCACTACGTATCGTGGCTTAATGATCAAGCCACGATGGCATTCTCCGAACAAAGACATCAAGTTCACACAAGGTATTCCTGTCGTCAGTTTCATCAATCATTCGCCAGCAGTCCCCATCAGCTGTGGGCAATCGAAGCAGTATCCTCCGGTGAACACATCGGTAATCTTACGGTGTCACACGACAAAAATAACCGACTGGCAGACATCGGAATTTTAATCGGTGCGCAATCTGCGCGGGGATGTGGATATGGGAAAACGGCCTGGAATCTGGTTTTGCGATATCTCAAACTCAACGATGATATCTACAAGGTCACTGGCGGCTGTATGAGACAAAACCTGCCAATGGTCCGCATCATGGAATCGTGTGGTATGACGCTGGATTGTATTCGGGAGAATCACTTTCTGGCAAATGACATACCAGTAGATATTGTTTACTACTCCATACGCGGCAACTGGCAGCCCGAGACCATCGATGGGGATGAAACAATGTCAGCTGTTAAAGGGCGGCTGGCCCGCAGGCCAACCGAAAGGGGTAATTCGGTTTTACCGAAGCTGTAACTTGAACTGAAAGAACAGTACGGCGTTGTTTCTATGGTTACCGTAATCCACCTGCGGAGAACCACTAAGGTTTAACACGGAGCTTTTGCCAAGCTTGATTTCCATCGCAGGCAGGGGCACGATTTTGGTTTCCGCTTCTGCGTTTTTCTTGTACTGCTTGTGCAATAAGGTTGCACCAATAAGAAACCTGACCTTACCGAAAAACTTCGGCTTGGTAGCGTAATTAATACCACCATATTTAGCTTGATATCCGAAGCTGTCGGACAGCGTACCCACATGCCAGCCGATCTTGGCTGATGGGGAGTATTCCCAACCAATGCCGGGAGTGAACGCATTGCGTTCATTAAAATTCTTGAAGTGATAAGCCGCTGTACTGAGAACGAGATAACCGTCGTCTGCTTTGGCGGCAGCGCTGCCGAAAATCATGCCGAATGTCAGTACTAATACTGCTGAGATTTTGAAAATCTGCGTTTTCATTGATCTTGTCCCCTTATGTTCGTCAGCTGATCTTCTGTCAGCTTTGCGACGTGCTGTTCGACCTGCGTCAACAACATGCCGCGAACTGTACTTAAACGCTAAGTTAAGTGCAAATGGAACGGGGGGAATAAAATAGCTCTATTTTTCAATAAGATAGGGAAAAATGAGCACGTCAAAATTATGGCTTTTATGATTTAGGCGCGTTAAGCTGTTGTTATCATGACTGTTTTTGTTCGATCCAGAACTGTTCATCTGGATGAACGAAGCGAGACTTCATTCAGGTTTATAAGTGACCCCTGAAGAGGCTTGTGAACGCTCGCTCATTTAGCAAGCGGCAAGGTACAAGCGGCAAGGTGCATCTGATGAGGATACAAAAAGACACCACAGCGTTCGCCTATCAGCAAGGCTTGATCTTTGGCGAACTATTAGGTCAACCCGGCATTCAATCCTGATTTTTTCGCAAGGGCACAGTTGGGATGGTGAACGCCCTGCAGGATGCCAGAGGCTGCAGCGCTACCTCTTCAGTCGGCCGCCCACAAGCACTACAGACTGGGTGCCCTCCGGGATACACTTACATCGATACTTGGCCCCATTGAATTAACGCGTCAGCCTCTGTGCCTTTCAGGGTGCAGCACATTTCCTTACGCTTAACTCACTGTCAGATCCGGCTCTTATCGACCATCGGTTTGCAGCATCTGCAGCTGGAAATGATGTCGCGGTGCCGATTAATGAAACCTACTGAATGGTATTACTCGGATATTGAGCGGGCGTCGTGTTCTCGTCCTGCGTCAGATTGAGATCTTGCAGCTCCAATGGCTCTTCAAATGCAGTAGCCAACAGTGCACGTAGCGACTCCATCGGCATATTTTCTGCGCTGACCGACGGCGTCATACCATCAACAAAATACTCACCAGGCAGGCGATTGAGAATTGCAGGTTCTGACGAAAAAATATGAATGGGAACTTCAGCGGAGGGTGCCCATCCGTCAATCACACTGGCTGGCTGATGATCTCCCAAGACAACGAACACACCGTCTTGTGCGAATCGGGCCAGATACTGCCCAATCAGTTTGAGGTTCTGATCGACTGACATACCGTACGCCTCTCTAATGGGCTCTGGACCAACCCAGCCATGCCGCTCACCGTAGCGTTGTGAACCATCAAAAACACTTCCGTCTCCTATGTCCTCCCAAGGCAGAATTTTCGGCAAAGGTCCCCAGGGAGCGTGTGAGTCCAATAGTCCAATGTGAGCCATCAACGGTTTGGATGCTGTCGATCGCACCCGTTCTTCGAAAGCAGTCAAGGTGTATTGATCAGGCATTGTTACGAAACCAAATCCCTTGCCCTGATAGTTCAGCGCATCACGATCGAAAAAACGATCAACCTTATACCAGGCTCCTTCAACCCAGTCACTCTTGACAACCGGCAACAGTGTGGCAGTGGTCCATCCGGCATTCTTGAAAAGACTGGCCAGTGAAAGCCGATCTGATGTTATCAGGCGGTCAAAGCGTGCATGATTAGTCAGTGGTAATCCCGATGCGAATGTTCCATGTGCTAACCAACTGCGACCGCCTCTGATTGGAGAGTTCACCCAGCCGCTTTTTACGTGTAAACCAGCAGCCTCAATCTCTGTAGCCACGCTGTTTAGCCGAAAGGCGGCAGCTTCTTCGAATCGCGAGCTATCAATAAATGTTCGCCCGTATGATTCAACATACAAGATCAGCAGATCCCGCCCACTCAGGGCAGAAAACTGCGGGTTTGAATCAGCAATAGTGTCCTGAGTCAGCAATTCACTGAATTGCCGTTGATCCTCTATCGTCCACTGCGTGTATCGATAACGGGACAGTAGTTCATTGCCTGTCACCCAATCGACTCTGAACCCATCCTTCTGTGGATGTTGGAATGTCAGCAATGCAAGTCCACCCAAAATCGCGATTGCGCAGACGGTCAGTAACGTGTTCCTGGACTTTGTCGAAACATAATTGAACAGACGCAGTCCGTGATAGAGCACAACAGCGATAACTACTAGAACGAAAAGCCCGGTTGCAGCTAATGCAATAGCTTCAAATTTACCCAGGGAATCTGAGGTTAACGTCCAGCCTTGAGACATGAGATGCCATTCAGCGACCGGGTTGAAGGCTCGACCAAAAGCCGTGCGCGAAATAAGATCGCCCAAACGCAATAGTGAGAGTAACAATATTCCCGAGACGATCAGGATATTTGCAAGCGTAAATGATCGACCGCGCAGCAGCAGTAACACGCCAATGATCACTGGAACGTCCAGCGGGAACCTGAGCCAATTGGCGAGCTTCAGATTTTCAGGGTTACCGGGTGTCAGTATCAGAGCCGTTAATAGAAAAACGACGCCCAGACAGGCGAGCTTGAGTTTTATTGGTTCGTCGGATAACCGACCGGTGAAAGCGTATGGCATGTGTTGAATTGAGCTGTCGCAAGAGCGCTCCTGAATTTGCAGCAGCTACACTATGACCGTGTGGAGGTAGATAAGTTTTAGCGCATTTTCCTTTTTATTTGCGACGTAGTGGGCTGAATGGGTGTGTGAAAAAGCAATCTCCTTCAGACTCACTTTACCCTGACTCTTTATCCTCAACTTACATATCGTCGACCCGTTCTCTTGCAAACGACATACCAGTAGATATTGCTCACTACCTTATACGCGTGAACTGGAATCCTGAGACCAACTGTAAGGATAAAACAATGTCAGCTGTTAAAGGGCGGCTGGCCCGCAGGCCAACCGAAAGGGGTAAGTCGGGTTTTACCGAAGCTGTAACTTGAACTGAAAGAACAACACGGCGTTGTTTCTATGGTTACCGTAATCCACCTGCGGAGAACCACTAAGGTTTAAAACCGAGCTTTTGCCAAGCTTGATTTCCATCGCAGGCAGGGGCACGATTTTGGTTTCCGCTTCCGCGTTTTTCTTGTACTGCTTGTGCAATAACGTTGCACCAATAAGAAACCTGACCTTACCGAAAAACTTCGGCTTGGTAGCGTAATTAATACCGCCATATTTAGCTTGATATCCAAAGCTGTCGGACAGCGTACCCACATGCCAGCCGATCTTGGCTGATGGGGAGTATTCCCAACCAACGCCGGGAGTGAAGGCATTGCGTTCATTAAAATTCTTGAAGTGATAAGCCGCTGTACTGAGAACGAGATAACCGTCGTCTGCTTTGGCGACAGCGCTGCCGAAAATCATGCCGAATGTCAGTACTAATACTGCTGAGATTTTGAAAATCTGCGTTTTCATTGATCTTGTCCCCTTATGTTCGTCAGCTGATCTTCTGTCAGCTTTGCGACGTGCTGTTCGACCTGCGTCAACAACATGCCGCGAACTGTACTTAAACGCTAAGTTAAGTGCAAATGGAACGGGGTAAATTAAATATCGCTATTTATCAATAAGATAGGGATAAATGGGCGCGTCAATATTGTGACTTTTATATATTAGGCGCGTTAAGCTGTTGTAATCATGACTGTTTTTGTCCGATCCAGAACTGTTCATCTGGATGAACGAAGCGAGACTTCATTCAGGTTTACAAGCGCCCCCTGAAGAAGCTTGTGAACGCTCGCTCATTTAGCAAGCGGCAAGCGGCAAGGTGCAAGGTGCAAGGTGCAAGGTACATCTGATTAGGATTCAAGCAGACACCACAGCGTTCGCCCTTCATCAACGCTCGATCTTTCGCGAACCATTTAATAAACCCGACAGGCAGTCGGTCTTGATTTTTTGCATGGGCACAGTTAGTGGGACTGGTGAACGCCCTGCAGGATGCCAGAGGCGGCATCGCTACCTCTCTTTTCAGTTGATCGACTTCAACAGAAAATCGAATTCCACCACGAAGTAATCCTCACCTTTAAGTGTATGCTTGATAAGCAGCTCATCACAAAGCGCTTCGTGGTTACTACGAGCCTGGTATTCCATGATCAATTTTTCCCTGACACCAAATACTGCATCCTGATCCAGATAGGGATCGTCACTGGGAAACACCTCCGTCACCAACGTTTTATGACCCAGTGCTGTAACGATAAAATGCAGGTGTGACGGACGCCAGGGTTGCCGTCCAGTCGCGCGAAGAAGCTCACCGACGGGCCCATCGTCAGGCACTGTATAGGGGGCGGGCCTGACCGTTGAAAACAGGTAACGCCCATCTGCTCCCGTTGTCATTCGAGCACGCAAGTTGTATTCGGCCTGCGTCTCGTCCTGACCAGAATACAGTCCATTTTCCGCCGTTTGCCATATCTCGAGTACAGCTCCTTCAATAGGCTCACCTTTATCACTTTTTACAGTCCCGGATACAACTACCGCATCGCCTTCGTTCTCGCCACGCATATCACCACCGACAGCAAGCTCTGGGGCGCCGAGGATATGGAACGGGCCAAGAACGCTTGAAGGCGTGACATTGCCAGGGGAATGGATCATGTCGACCAGTGACGAGACACCCAGTACGTCTGAAAACAATACAAATTCATTGCGCTCTGGCGACGAAATATTACCGGCGGCAAATAACAATTCGAGTCCTTTACGCCACTCATCGTGGGTCAATTCGGTTTCCTTGACGAAGTCATGCAAGTGCGTGACTAATGACTCGAGCACAAAGCGCAAGCGCTCATCCGCCTCGTCTCCTATATAGTCAATGAACGATTGAGTGATAGTGTCTTTGCTTACAGTACGCATCAAGATATCCTTCAGATATGTTGTGACTAAACGCCTTGATCGACCCTGGGACCACTAGCCTAGAATGCCAATGGACAGACTCGGGAACCGGATCAGTAAAATAAGAACCAACAGCATAATGCCGGCAAACGGTAACGCACCAAGGAATACATCCTTGAGCGAGATATCCGAATCATTGAGACTAGTTTTGATGACAAAACATGAGATACCCAATGGCGGTGTCAACAAGCCGATTTCAGCACCAATAACAGTGACGATGCCAAACCACACAAGGCTCATACCCATCGACTCTACCAACGCAATAAACAGCGGCACCACAATAAGAATTATCGACGCAGTATCCAGAATCGTTCCCAGAAACAGCATAAGCACCACATAGATTGTCATGACTTCGACAAAACCAGGATTGTTGTTCTGCAACAAACTATCCAGAGCATTAGGCAATCCGGCATATCCCAACATACGGCTATAGAGCGACGCCATGGCAATCAAAAACAGAATGGCAGCCGTAATGTGGCCTGTTTCAAGCGCTGTGTCCCATAGCCCTTTCCAGGTAATAGAACGACGCAACAAGGCAATCACAAGTGCCACAAGCGCACCAGTTGCTCCAGCCTCCACCGGCGTCAGCCAGCCTGTGTAGATACCACCGAGCACGATGGCGATCAACAGCACAATAGGAACCGTCTTATCAAGTATTTCGAAAACCGTTAATGGCTCGCTTTCTACGGTGTGCAGATTACTACCCAGATACGCCGGGCGTATTCTTGAAGCTGCAAAAATCCACAGTATATAGGCGGCTGTGAGGATCAAACCAGGGACTATTCCTGCCAGAAACATATCCCCCACCGATTGCTCTGAGACAAAGGAATAAATGATAAGCATGGCGCTGGGAGGAATAATCATGCCCAAAACCGAGGAACCCGCTACCACGCCAACGGCGAAGCGTTTGTCATAGTTCAACTTACGCATTTCGGGAACTGCGATTCGCGTAAAAACGGATGCAGAAGCAATCGAAGATCCCGTAACGGCGGCAAATACAGCATTTGCCCCCACAGTTGCCATACCAATTCCACCAGTGACTCTGATGAACACGCGATTCAATACCGTATAGATATCGGTGCCAAGTCCGGCCCGGGAAACGAGTAAACCCATCACCGTAAACAGAGGAATGGTTGCAAAGGGATATTCGGTTACCCCATCGCTTACAGCAATTTTTAAAAAATTGAATGCAAGAATGGATTTGCCACTGATCAACCAGATAGAAACAAACGAGACGAGCCCAAGTGCAACCGGAATGTAAACACCCAGATAAACTAATGTGACGATAGCCAGTACTGAAAACGATCCGATTTCAACAGGGGTCATGCTGCGATCCCTTTGTTCAGATCATCCGCAAATTGATGTTCTCCAACGAGAGCTTTCAGAAAAAAGATGATGGCGCAAAGTCCAGCGCTGTACACAATAGCCATTTTTGCCGGCCACCAAGGGGCTGTGAAGATACCCGGCGTACCAAAATACTCGCAACGGGCAAGCGCCGCCTTGAGATCGGTTAGAGAATGCCCACTGGGCTCAGGCCCAAACTCCGGTGCCGTGAGAAAGTGGCATGAAGCGATAGACTCAGTAAACTCCGGCCACATGGTCCAGGTGATGAGCGCCATGAAAACCGCTGCAGCGAGATCTATTGCGCGATCAAGCACGTTGGTGAAGCGCGGGAACCTACGTCGACCCAGAATCAGAAAACCATCTGATCGAGTCAACCGGTTATTACGAACGACATCGGGCAGTTGCAGGAAAACGATCAATACCAGCGAGAAGATCACCACTTCGACGACACCACGTAGAGGTGTATCAAAAAAATTGCGTGAAAACACATCCGCGTTCATGATGATTATCAATGCAAAAATGACTGATGTTCCCGCGACATTGGCAACCATCGCAATGCCGTGGAAAACACGTTCAAGGCGTTCTACTGTTCGCATTAGTAGTGTCGGGGCGGACTGCCTGGAGTCTTTATTCTAAAGCTCTGCAGACCAATCTCGCACCGGCGTGAAACCTGCAGCTTTCAGTTTTTCGATGTAAGCACGCAACATATCCGATCCTGGCGCACCGGCACTATCCAGTTTCAACGCCCAGTCCTTTGCAATATTGGGCATGGAGTTAGCCCAATCAGTACGCGCCTCGATTGACAACTCGGTAACCTCGCCGCCATCAGCCTTATAAGCCTTGATGGACTCGCCAGCTGCATCCATGGCAACTGATGCGATGTGATCACGATATTCGATAGCAACTGATTGCAGCACCGTTTTGACCTCGTCAGGAAGCTTATCCCAGACATCCTTGTTGACAGTCACGGTCTTGGAATTGACCGATCCCAGATCCGCCTTGAGCATATAGGGCGCAACTTCAGCGATCTTGAACGTCTTGGCTGCCTCTGGCCACAACATGGCCGCATCGACAAGGCCGGTTTGTAGCATATTGTAGAAATTAGGTAATCCACCCTGGACGCCAGCAGCCCCCTCTATGCCCTCCAGATACCGGAGATTATAACCGGCACCTGCGACTTTCTTGCCTTTCAAATCAGCCAGCGAGTTGATGGGTGTAGACGAAAACAACTGATAAGTATCCAGAACCACGCCTGTTGCGAGATAAACCTGATTCTCCGCTTCCAGCTCCTTACCCATTTGCGGGAACTCCCGAGCTATTTCATCAACAGCCGTAGCAACAACCCGTGCGTCGGCTGCAATGAACGGTGTCACCGCTGAAATGCCTTGGCTGGGAAGTACGGAGTTATGAAAAATGGTGGTAACAATGCCGATGTCGCCCAGACCCAGCTTGATCCCTTCGAGAACGCCACGAGGCTTGACTATCTGACCACCGTAGGCTTCTTGCCAGTTGATCTCGAAATTACCGGTTTTCTTCAGCTCCTCGTTCACACGTGGTATGAAGAATCCGGAAAACTCCCGAACCCACATTGATCGATCGGGATAGCCATCAATCGCTATCATGTTAATTGACTCAGTAGCACTGGCAGACGTTGGAAGTGCTAACGTTGCCGTAGCCGTGATGGCCATTGTAATTAGTGCAAGCTTGTATCTTATAGCCCTTAGTTGCATGTTTTTTCTCTTGTTCAAGTGTGGTGATTGGTGAATGACGCCGCCGGAGTCTTTGCTCCGGTATGTCAGGCAGACACCCAATTTTCTTCTATGGATGTACCCGCTTGCCGAAACAGCTTTGACAAGGGGCAATAGAGCGATACATCTGCAGCGAGTCGCTTCAGGTCATCATCTGAAACGTTTTGGCTGGTCGTGATGTTTAGATTTATATTTACGAAAGGCACATCGACCTCTTCCTGCAAGGTCACGCCTCGTCGATCAAAATCACAACTGGCATCGATCTGCAGTGTCCCGATGTCAATGCCTAGCGCTGAAGCACATTTGTGACCGATAACGTTAGTGCAAGCAATGAGTGCTGCCAGTGCTGTATCTGTTGGCGTGGGTCCGAGATTGCTACCGCCACGTTCTGTCGGTTCGTCTATCGCGAAGCTAACATCTCTGACTTGTACTTCAGATAGAGAATGCGAAGGGCACGATGCCTTTGCACGTAATTTGACGGTGTTTTTAACCTTTACAGAAGGAGTCGTCATTGTGGAAATTGCTCAGAATGGAATACGGATATCAGGCAAACGAACATGCTTGATCAAAATCGAATCTTGGTAGCTTCTGAAACAGGGCTGTCTCATCGGCCACACCGATATTGCACAAAAAATTTGAACGCAGCGTGGTGCCTGCAAAGAACTCTTCGTCAATGGCATCGTTGGAAAATCCGCTCAAAGCGCCCACGTCCAGTCCAATCGCTCTGGCAGCAATCATAAGATACGCACCTTGTAGCGTTGAATTGCGGTAGGCCGTGTCGGTGATGTAAGCCTCTTTACCTTCAAAAAAATGACGTCGATCTTCATGGGGGAACAAGTACGGCAAGTGCTTCCAGAAATCCAGATCGTAGGCAACAATAACGGTAAGCGGTGCACCCATGACTTTGGGGAGATTGGCAGGTTTCAACGCTTTTCCGATTCGCTGACGACCTTTATCACTGGTCACGAACACGAACCGCGCTGGACAGCCATTCATACTCGTGGCACCCATTTTGACGATGTCATACATCTCGTGGATTTGCTGCTCTGACACCGGTATGTCCTTCCAGGCGTAGTGAGAGCGCGCACCAGATAAAATCATGTCTATTGAATCTGAATCAAGATGCAATATTTTCTGCCGCAGGTCACGCACTTCCTGCTGCGCGTTGGCCCGCAGAGATTCAATATCGGTATGAGATGCTTCGTTTTTCACTGATAATTTGTCTAAAAATAATCTGTTGAGGCGAAAATAACTATATTCCCTACACTAAGTCAATATAAATCCACATTATTACTCTTTGTACCTTACCATTATCGTAGCGTAACGAGGATAACCAAATGCCTGAATGGAGCACCTACACGGCCAGTGCTAAAGAACGTGGCGCACTGGCCCTCGAACTTTTTGCTGTTGAGAGTACCCCCATTGCTGACGAGCAAAGGCTCAAATCGGTGCTGGCAGAGCATCTGGACTATCAACGCGAACTAGAGGCTGCTGGCAAGCTTTTTCTGGCGGGTCCTTTGTCAGACGATTCCGGTGATTTCATGCAGGGATCCGGCTTGATCATCTATCGCTGCAATTCACTGGCAGAGGCAACCCAGCTTGCCGAAAACGATCCGATGCATGCTAAAAAAGCCAGAAGCTTTCGCTTAAGACGCTGGCTGATCAACGAAGGGTCACCCACTATCTCAACAGCGCTGTCATCGCAATCGGTCACGCTGTCGTGATGTAAATACCGTCATCTGGTACTGACGCATCCACCCTCATTCAGTATCGATGCGACGACTTCATTTTCGCAAAAGCGGGAATCCATACACGCTCGAAATTTCATACACGCCCTAAGCGTATCTAGTTTAAATTACTCATCAAGCACTGAATTTCTCAACACGCCAATCTGCTCGATCTCAACTTCAACGGTATCCCCATCCTTCATCCACAACTGCGGATCGCGGGCATGCCCGACACCGGATGGTGTGCCCATGAGGACGATATCACCTGGCTCAAGCGTCAAGCCTTCCGTTAAATACACCAGCGTTTCAACAACCGGAAACATCATCATGTCTGTATTACTGGACTGTACCGTCTGCCCATTCAATCGGCACATGATGTTCAAACCAGTAGCGCCCGGCGGCAATTCGTCAGCCGTAACAAATACCGGACCGATGGGGCCGGTGTTGTCAAAGTTTTTGCCCATGGTCCATTGAATGGTGTGTCGCTGGTATTCGCGCACCGATCCATCGTTGCTGCATGTGTAGCCCGCCACATGCTCAAGCGCATTTTCAGCTGTCAAATGTCGTGCCCGAGTACCGATCACCAAAGCAAGCTCAGCTTCATAGTCCAGCGTTACCGAATTGCGAGGCCTGACGACAGCTTGTCCATGCGCTACCATCGATGTGCTACTGCGCATAAATATTGTCGGATAGAGCTGAGTTTCGAATATGCCTTCGTCAACATGTTCCTTGTAGTTAAGCCCCAGGCATAAAATTTTGCCAGGTGCTGTGATAGGCACAGCTATATCAATATCATCAAGCCTTTTGTGTGCGCTCTCATCGGCCTTGTTGGCAATGAGCTGCAAGTTTGCAAGCTCCCCGGCTGCTATAACATCCTTGAGATTGGTAGGGGCGTTTGAATCAACTGCTGAAAGATCAACAACAACCTCTCCCTCAAGCAGCCCGATGCGGGGTCCATCCGGACCATTAAATGAAATAATTCTGATGACGGCGCTCCCGAATTCATCTTGAATATGGATTTGTTTGACCATGTTATACAAATATCGACATAATGTAAGTTTGTAGCTGACAATAATGCAGGTAACGCCATGCACATGAATCGACGACATGCACATTGGGCAGCAAGTCTGCTCATAGCTCTTACGCTCTTGAGTAATACCCCTGCTCACTCAGAACCTTGCATGACAATAACGTTGACAGGCACGCAAGGTGGACCACCCGTCTACAAAGGCCAGGCCGGCGCAGGCACGCTCGTTCAATATGGAGATTCGGACAATGCTTGCAACGATATTGCGTTGCAATTTGATGCTGGACGCGGCACAACCCAACGACTGTCAGAACTTAATGTCCCTGTTGGTAAGCTTGCCGCTATCTTCGTAACTCATATGCATTCTGATCACACAGAAGGCCTTATCGACCTCATGCAGCTACGCTGGCATTTTAACTCGCAGGGCCCGAAAGTCGACTTTGTGGTTAGCGAAGATAAACTGTCACCGGCTGGACACACCCTGAGCGGACGCTCATTCGCCGACCATATAGGCGCCACTATGATTCAATCTGGTGAAATGGCACAACGCCTTGCAGAAAATAAACAGCGATTACCCGGTGGTCCCACAGACTTGATGAACGTCATGACTTTCGAACCAATGGAAAAACCGGACACCGTTTGGTCTTCCGGCGATGTAACGGTTGATGCAATCAATTCAAACCATATCCCCGGTCATGCATCGTACCGCGTCAACACGCCAGCAGGTAGTGTCGTCATTGGCGGCGACGCTGGTAACGACAAACCTTCCCCACCGCGAGGCGCCTCAACATCGGCGCAAGTTGAACTATTGGCAAAAGGTGCTGATGTGATTGTGCACTCTACCATCCATCCTGTTATGGGGCCTGATAAAGATAGCGGATTTCCGGCCCCTATCTATTACAGACAAAGCACCGCCACCGATCTAGGAGCAATGGCCGAAAAAGTGGGCGCTGGCTACCTGATGCTGACGCATTTAATTCCGCCACTGAACGCGATAAAACAGGGTCCCTACCCTATTCCTGGCGGTGCGTTGTCCAGCACTGACTACGAGGATGCAGTCTCGTTAAGTGGCTACACAGGCAATACGATAGTAGGTACAGATCTTGTGTCGTTGACGCTACCTGAGCAATGACAGTGAACAACGAAACCGGTGGCAATCACTTACGCCTGGTTGCCGAGAGTAGCGTTGCTGAATCGATTACTCAGCGAGTTTACCTGACACTTCGACGTGACATACTGTGCGGCAAACTTCACCCGGGGTTCAAACTCAAGGTTGAGCAGTTGCGCAAAGACTATGGAGTGGGTACTAGCCCTCTACGTGAAGCGTTGAGCTTGTTAACCTCTGATTATCTGGTAGAAAGAATTGATCAACGCGGATTTCGTGTAAGCCAAGTCAGCCAGGATGAGTACAACGAGCTGTTGAAGACACGATGCTGGCTTGAAGAACGAGCGCTTCGGGAATCCATCGCTAATGGCACCGATCACTGGGACGAGCAACTCATACTTGCCAATTATCGGCTATCGCGAATTCCGCGTTCTGACAACGACGGTAGCTCATTAGCTAATGCCGATTGGGAAATCGCTCACAAGATATTTCACGACACCCTGATAAGCCTATGCGGCTCATCAATGCTGTTGAAATTTTGTGCTCAACTCTATGATCAGAATATCCGTTATCGGCAGCTTTGCGTCTCGACAGCCTACCCGGACAGAAATGTAACTGAGGAACACAGCGCCATCTGCGATGCGGTATTAGCCCGAGATTCAGGCTTGGCCGTGCAGCTGTTGTTATCTCACTATAAGGCGACCAGTGTGTTCGTCAGAGGCGAGCTGGAAGTGTAATAAGATTAGCGATCAGTAGCAAGACTTGCCTCGACTTCACGGACTTCATCTGAATTCTGACATTGAGCACTCTACAAGCTAATTCAAAGCTCACGTATTTTTAATCTGCCTGTAGAACAGGGCTTGATAAAACTGTTTACGCAGCACTTTAGACAGCTGGCATTGCACTAATATCACTTCACAGCTAAAAATAACGAGGCTTACAGTTCCTGAGTGAAACGCCTTTCTGAAGAGTTACAGGTCTTACTTACTTTTGGTCAGTATTCATCTATTATTAAAAATTCAAAGCTATTTTATCTTTATTGGAATATCACGGCGATAGCGGACTACTTTCGGATGAGTGACTCTATTAACAGTTCACAGCTTGCAATCGATATTTCAGTCGCTGCTGTTCCAAAACCATCAACTTCTCGCGATTTTGCGGCGTTGCTATAAAGAGTAAAGCTCAAGGAATTCAGGATTTTCGCTTGCTAGCATGGGGTTGTATTTATTGCGTGAATAACTGCTTTACATAGTAAAGGCCGGTCACATTGCCGTACTGGTTGAGGTTATGGACGGTGGTGAGATTCCAGGTGGGCGTGGTCAGATCAAATACGCGCAAAAGGAAATCAGGGAGCGCTTTGTAGAGTCCTCAACGCTTTTCGCAGTTGATCAGCTTATCAAAGTGCTTAAAGCGGTTAACAAGATTTTCTTGGGTGTTGCAGCGTTACTGCCTATTCCCGGCATTCAGGGTTTGGTTATGAGTTCCCTATCAGCCTAGCGGTACGGGTTCACTTGGTACAAACCAAACTTTCTGGTTGTGCAGTTTTCCGAGTACCGATTGAATGGCGGACATTCTTTGCCGATACTGCTCATCGTTCAGCGCCCCCTGCAGATCCTGCTGCTTTAGTGTCTCTTGAGACAAATTGTCAGCCTTGGCCCGCAAAGCTTCTTCTATAATGTCAAGCTCGCCTGTATTGATTTCAAACTGTGTCTGTGGTTTTGCCTTGATTCTAGTTCTCGCTTCCATCGTTCAGCTCCGGTGAAGTATGTTGCTGATAATATCGACGGCTTTTGAAAAAATCTACACATATCGTGTATATGTGTTAAATATTATATTTACATATTCATTTTTAGTTAATTTGTAAATACCAAGACTTATGGCAAAGATATTCGTAGGAACACGGCTAAGGCAACTACGCCGTATTCAAAACCAGTCTCAAGCGCAAATGGCGAAAGCCGTAGGCGTCAGCACAGCCTATATAAATCTACTGGAGAACAATCAGCGCAGCCTGTCAGTCAAGGTTTTGATGTCCATCGCTGATGCCTATGGTGTCGATTGGCGTGATTTAATCCAGGATGGCAGTGATCGACTATTAGCCGATCTGCGCGCCGCCATTCAAGATCCATTGTTCGATACAGCGCAGCCTGACATTCAAGAGCTACGACTGGCCGTTGATCACGTACCAACACTTGTCGAGAATTTTCTTCATTTGTACCGGAGCCATTCAAACGTTATTGAGCGAGTCATGCAAACCGGTGATCAGTTGTCTGAAGGCTCATTGTTAAATTCACCTGAAGCCATAGTTCATGATTATTTCAGGAGCCATTCAAACTATTTTGATGTGCTTGAAAAATACGCAGAGACTGTTCGCGCAAAAGATCCGTGTGAAACAGATGACATTTATTATCAACTGAAAACAAGACTTCGCGAACGACACGGCATTGGGGTCAGCACTGCACCGATCGAAGAAATGAGCGGATCGCTACGCATCTACGATAAAGCTGACGGCAAAATCAAACTCTCTGAAGCCCTCGACTTTCCTAACCGTGCGTTTCAGTTAGCGCATATGCTCGGCTTGATTGAATGCAACAACCAGATTGAAGCGCTTACCGCCAGGATCACATCCGATGATACTGCCGCTTTGGCAGATGCAAGGCACACCGGCAAAGTGCGCTGCCGCGTTGAGCTTGCCAATTACTTTGCGGCCGCATTCCTGATGCCTTACTCACAATTCAAGAATGCTGCTGAATCAGTGTCCTACGATATAAATCGCTTGTGCAAAACGTTTGGCGTATCGTTTGAACAAGTATGCCATCGATTGACAACGCTTCAAAGAAAAGGCGAACAGGGCATCCCCTTCTTTTTTATACGAGTAGACAGGGCTGGTAACGTAACCAAGCGCTTTAACGCCAGTCTGATAACCATCGCCGAGTACGGTGGTGCATGTCCAGTGTGGGATTTACATGCCACTTTCAGCAATCCAGACACCATATTGCCGCAGTTTGTCGAGCTACCCGATGGGAAACGTTTTTTTACGATCAGCCGTACAGCAGACAGGCCATCATACAGCCGTGATTCTCAAGCGAGACGCCAGGCACTATCCCTGGGTTGCGAGCTTTCCCATGTTGACAACATCGGGTATGCACGAGCCTTTAACCAGGCCGATGAACAGCTCTACGGGAAAATTGGCATTAACTGTCGCATTTGCCCTCGACAGTCTTGTGCACAGAGAGCCCATAATCCCCTGGGCATTGAACTATCTGTTGATCCAAGCCGACGTGGTACTACGCGACTGGAAAGCTAGGCGGACCCTACGAGCTGTTTGACACTTTCGGGCATCGAATTTGCCTGTACCGACATCGCAGTGCTTGCTTGCTCGGAAATTTGGGCACGAACCAAATTAGCAGTCTCCACGGCATAATCTGCATCCATGATGCGGGCGCGTGCAGCGGATTGGTTCTCTGCCCCTGTTCTCAAGTTGGCTATGGCGCTATCAAAACGACTTTCTGTGGCACCAAACGTAGCTCGTGAACTTGAAATGCTTGCAATCATGGCATCAATCTCATCAATTGAGTCCATCGACCCATCCACAGTGCTGATATTCGAACTCAGCGACGCCACTCCTACCAAGTCAACAGACACGGTATTTTCTGCTTCGGTATTAGAACCAACTTGAAAATCTACAGAGTCACCGCTGTTGGCAAGTAAGTTTTCGCCGTTAAACGTTGTCGTCGATGCTATTCGAGAAATTTCGTTGTTCAATTCTGCGTACTCTCTGTTCAGATTTTCTCGATTCGCTGCTGTATTTGTACCGTTTGTAGATTGCAGAGCCAGCTCTCGCATGCGCTGTAGCAAAGTATTAACCTGCTTCAGACCACCATCTGCCGTTCGAGTCATTGAAATTCCGTCATTTGCATTGCGAATGCTGACATTCATACCACGGACCTGAGTGTTCATAAGCTCAGCGATAGCCAATCCAGCAGCATCGTCTTTGGCACTGTTAACATGCAGTCCAGAACTTACTCGTTGCGTGGATTTACTGATTTCTTCCTGGGTCGTATTTAAATATTTCTGAACCTCCAAAGACGCCAGTTTATTGTTTATTGTCTGTGCCATTTTCAAATCCTCTATGAACTTTTTTAATTCAAATAATATGCCGAATCTGCTTTTGAACGACCTGGCACATCAACCCCATACGCCTTACCTGACGACCCTGGAGATAAGAGTGCAGTAAATTATTCAATAATTACCCTCCCATTCCGGTGATGCTATTTGATAAAAAGATATTATTCATGGAACGTATTTGCGAGAACGTAAAAGCCAAGGATCAAGCGCCTGAATCATATCAATTATTTTAAAAAGGCAAACTTATTTCAAAAAGGCAAACTGCCCCTTAAGTAATACAAACTGAAGCCGATTCCTACCTTGTGAAGGTGAAACGCTGGCCACCCAAATGGCACTTAAACGTAAGAATCGTCCGTTGTTGCTTCAAATTCAATAACTGATTCGCATTCAGTTATTTGTTTAAGCTTGTCTTGTAGAGAACGTGATGGGTTACTAACTCTTTTGTTGTAACGCTATTAAACATTGTTGCTTTGAGATAACCCATTGCGTATCGAATGCGCTTAAATTGCGCTGGCGCGAATAGATTAAAAATGCATCTCCTGGCAGAGTACCGTAGTTTTCCAGCTCCCGACGAGTGACACGACGAATCATGCGCCCTAACTCCCGCGGCCCTGCCGTTGTGGTAGCAGGAGTACCACTGAAGACAGAACAATGAAAATCTGCCAACGTGAGCATATCAGCATCGGTCGACCGAATAACGAGCCCTACAACTGATATCCTGTAGATCGACTTACTCATATAGAGCTGAAACACCTATGAAATACATTTTCATCCTGCTATCGCTATTCGCCGTCTGGTTTACCGCAAAGCAGTTCATGAACAAAGGTAAGGCTGAGGAGAACATTCAGCTTGGTCAGGATTTTCTGGAGAAGAACGGCGAATCTGATGACGTGCAAAGTACGGCTTCAGGTTTGCAATACACGCTATTGAAGCCTGGCACTGGCGATACCCACCCCACGGCTACCGATCGAGTCAAAGTGCATTACCACGGTACTTTACTTGATGGGACTGTTTTCGATAGCTCAGTGGATCGAGGCGAGCCCATTACTTTTGGCCTCAATCAGGTTATTTCCGGCTGGACGGAAGGCTTACAGCTGATGGTTGAAGGTGAAAGAACTCGATTTTTTATTCCCAGCTCGCTGGCTTACGGAAACCGTGCTGCAGGAAAAATACAACCCGGCTCCACGCTCATTTTTGATGTCGAGTTGCTCGGCATTAATGTCGACCCTAAAGTCAACTAAGGGATTAAGACAAAATAAAATCACATTTCTGACCATCCATGCATTTCCCACAGCGAGGTTGCTCGTGGTTTGAACTTTTTAATATGCGGGACTGAAACGTAAGTTCCAATTTACGCACGAATCGTTGGCAACTGCGCGAAACCAGAGCATCAAAGTTTCAATTGTGCAAGAGTTCAAAATTGGCATACCTCGAAGCCGACTAACGCGCAAAAGACAAACATCGTTTAATCTCTTGACCTCGCTGCCGCTGACCGTCCATGTGCTTTCATTTATGCCAACGAGAGCAACGCCTTTACAGTCAGGAATCAACATGATACATAATACGAAATTATCCGCATCGATAATCGGTTTAACCGTGGGATTGACCGCAACATTCGTAACACCTGTAGCAGCAGATTCCGAAATTGATGCTGCTGCCAGATCCTACCTGAAGACCCATGCTCAATCATGGCTTGAAAATCCGTTGATTATAAAAGAAATTATTGCGCAGAATAAAAAGCACACCTCCATTGGGCAGTCTGACATCGACAGCTTGGACAAGCAGTGGCGCAGCGAGTCGGTGAGTGGCAGTGGGCCATTAGTGGACGAAGTAATGTCCAATGAGCTCTCAGTGTACTTGCAAGGTGTTCGTGAAGAATCAGAGGGGTTGATTACCGAAGTGTTTGTTATGGATGCTAAGGGTTTGAATGTAGGCCAGAGTGATTTAACGTCTGATTTCTGGCAGGGCGATGAAGCCAAATGGCAGAAAACCTATCAGGTAGGCCCGGATACGCTCTTCGTCGATGACGTAGAACTGGATGATTCGTCACAACGTTATCAGGCACAGGTAAGCTACTCCATCACCGACCCCGATACTGGCAAGGTTATTGGCGCTATAACTATCGGTATTGATGCAGAAGGACTTCTTATGATGTAGCTCAAGTCATACAGTCGTTCCAGGCTCACATGATTTAACTATAATCCCGAGAGCAAACCTCGTTAGTTTCAATTAAAAATTAATATGCCTATTGAAGTGGAAGACGTTATTAATGAAAAGCGTTCCGTGAAACGCGTGACGTCAATAAGTCGTTGGCTTCTTTTGACCACTGCCATTGGCACCGCACTGTCTTTTGCTCTTTTGATGGGTGTGTTCTCGAACAGTAGCTTCAAGAATTCTATTCAACAGTCTGCAAACAGCCATAGTGTTATTTCTGAGCTCCTAGCCGCTCAGGTTTCCGGCGGTCTGAGATGGAAGAAAACGGATGTTGTTACCGCAGTATTCGAATCGGCAACGGCGGCGGTAGAGAACAAGACTCTTGCTGCAGTGAATGTCTACGATTCCTCAGGTGAGCTATGGATTGAGCACTCGCCTGAATCTCATATCGATAGTGGGATTAAACCTGACGAAGATTTTGTATTGGCCAATATCAATACCAAGCTCACCACCGGTGAGCTCAATGGTTCTGCCTATACTGTCGCTGTGCCCATATTCAGTGGGGAAAATAATAGTCATATCGGAACGCTCGTGGCGGTTTGGGATTTTGGAGGAAAGCAGGCAGTGGCTCGCAGCGTACTGATTAATACCGCCTGGTTGGCTGTGTTGTTTCTTATACTGTTACTCGTAGCCCAGTGGTTGATAGTTACTCGACTGGTTGGTAGGCCTTTGCATATGATTACGGCGCAAATGGCACAGCTGGCTGCTGGTGATACCAGCATAGTTATTGTAGGGCAGAACAGAAAAGATGAAATCGGATCTATAGCAGCTGCCGTCAATGTGTTCAAACAGGACGCATTGGCGGCAATCTTTGTAAAACAGCAACAGGATGCGGTAGAGCAAGAGGCAGAAGCACAACGTCAGTTGGTAAAACAGGCAGAAAAAGAGAAGGAGGAAGAAAATAATCTACAGCTAGCGGAGCAACGTCTGCGTTCGCAGAGTGATGCACAAACTGCAGCTAATCTTAAACAGCGTATAGAATCCTTACTTAGGGCCGTTGATGCAGCTTCACAAGGTGATCTCAGTTATCCGATCGAATATGGAGAGGAACAAGACGAGCTTCAAAAAGTAGCTATCGCATTGGACGGCATGTTTGGCGAACTACGCGGAAGTTTTGATCAGATTGGTCGAAGATCAAAGGAGCTTACGCTATCTGCAGCAGAACTGAAGTCGCTCGGTACCAAAATATCATCAGTGGTTGATGATAGTAACGTGCGTACCAGCCACGCATCCACGACTTCTGTCAAGGTGAGTGCCTCTGTTGATAGTGTTGCTAGCGCCACGCAGGAGATGGGAGCGACCATCAAGCAAATTGCTGTTAATGCAGGTGACGCATTTGCGGTAGCTAATCGAGCGGTTGAATTGGCGGAAGCAACTGACGTGAGTATTCGTCAACTTGCCGATTCCTCTCGAAGCATTGGAAACGTCATCAAAGTGATTAATTCGATTGCAGAGCAGACGAATTTGTTGGCATTGAACGCAACTATCGAGGCGGCCCGTGCAGGCGATGCAGGCAAAGGCTTTGCCGTAGTCGCCAACGAAGTAAAAGAACTGGCAAAAGAGACTGCGACGGCAACAGAAGAAATCGAAAAACGCATTGCCTCTATCCAGACTGACACAGGTGCTGCTGTCCAGGCCATCGAAGACATCAACAAAATTGTAAGACAAATCAGCGAGACGCAGGGGATAATCGCAGATTCTGTGGAGGAACAAACCACCACCACACTTGAGATTAACAAAACGCTTGTTCAGGCTTCTGAAGCAAATAATGAAATCGACAGCGCAATGGAGGGAGTAGTTACACAGTCTGAAACTACCAGAGAGTCTGCAGCTAATGTTGAAGCTGCAGCAGGACAGCTTGTTGATGTTGCCAATTCACTTGATGTGCTTCTACAAAAATTCCAGCACAAAAAGGCTGCCTGAGACTAATCCGTTAACGTCATATTTTAGGATTATAAAATATGACATCGACGGACTACTAGCACCAAAGATGACTCTCCAGGACCGTATCTTGAGCTGTACTATGCAAGGCCAGACCAGGATTAAATCTGGATCAATGGCAAAGTACGCCGTCGCTCGCCATCAACAACGGTGAGCGCATTACAAAATGCAGGTGCCAGGGGTGGCACACCAATTTCACCTACGCCACCAATAGGACTGTTCAGATTCATCAGCGCAACCTCAACTTGTGGCGCCTGCGCTAGTCCTACCAGTTTGTAGTCATGAAAGTTGCTTTGCACTACACCTCCATCCTTCAGATCGCATCGGCCATATAGGGCCGCCGACAAAGCATAGCTAACCGATCCTTGCACTTGCGCTTCAATCGCTTGCGGATTAACCACCACGCCACAGTCCACAGCGCACCAGACACGATGCGCTCTGGGACCTGAGGGTGTCATTGAAGCTTCTACAACCTGCGCGATGGTTGATCCAAAACTATGTACCATGGCGACTCCCATGGCACGCCCCTGATCATCCATGCCACTACGCCAACCAGACATCTCTGCCACTTTATTAAGTGTCATTGCAGCGGATGATTTTTCCTTCAACAGGCTCAAACGGTACTGCAGTGGATCAACACCAGCAGTGATAGCTAATTCGTCGATAAAACTCTCAACAAAATATCCGTGTTGTGAGTGCTCTACACTGCGCCAGAAACCCGTGGGCACAGAGTGTGATCCATACGCGAAACTGACGGATATGTTTGGTATCCCGTAAGGCGGTGCTACTGCCTTGATATTCCTCTCTTTACCATAGCTACGCGAACGCCACAAAAGCGGCTTTCCATCATCAGCCACGGCACCTTCAAATTGAGCCATTACCATGGGGCGGTAGACATCGCTGCGTATATCGGTTTCGCGGGACCATGTTGTCTTGACCGGTTTACCAGAATCCACGGCTATACGCACCGCCTGAACCAGCCAGTTCAATGGCTCATCTCCTGATGTACTAAATCCCACGCGCCTGCCGAAGCCACCACCCATCTGCCGCGCATGGAAAACGACGTCATCCAGTTCAACACCTGCTTCCCTGGCAACACGCGCCTTCGCCAATAGCGGATTCTGCACACCGCAAACAACATGCAGTTTGCCATCCTGTTGCCAAACCGTTGCATTCATTGGCTCAAGCGTGGCGTGCGCCAAATATGGCACCAGATACTCGGCCGTCAGGGTAGCGTTGATGTCATCTGGCTTGCCAACGCTCATCGCACTGCTTGATTCTTCAGACAACGCTTTGCGCTGCCCCTCTATCAAGGACTCTGTACTAAGCGCATCATTAGTATGAGACGCACGAGTGAACTTTAACGTGCGTACAGCTTTCTCAGCACGCCACGGATTATCTGCTACTACGGCAACACCGTCGGGCACAATCAAAACATCACTAACACCACGAGCAGTTTTTACATCATCAATATTATCAATGGATGTTACTTGTGCACCAAACACGCCACTGGTGGCAACAGCCGCGTATTGCATATCTGGAACGTCAGCATCAATGCCGTATATATTGTTAGCAAAAACTTTGGTCGGCACATCCTCTCTATCCATTGCCTGACCGACGTAAACATTTTCATCAGATGATTTAAGCTGTATATCTGTCGGACTATCAATCTGTGCAGCTGCTGCCGCAAGTTGCCCATAAGTTAACGCTTTGCCGGAATCGTTATGCACAACCCTACCTGCTTTTGTCAGCAGTGAACTTGCAGATACATCCATTTCAACAGCGGCAGCACTGATCAGCATCAGACGAGTGGCGGCAGCGGCTTTGCGCATGGCATCCCACCCGGTAAAGCGCACCGCCGAACTACCGCCTGTCATCTGCATTTTCATTAGATCACCCATGCGGTAAAAACCGTTTTCAAGCAATGTGCTTGCCCAATCAGGTGTTGCCACCATCTCGCGTATAAAACCTTCAAAAACCTTACCGTTTGAATAAGCGGGTTCTGCCGGTGCTTGCTCCAGAGTCATTTGCGACCAATCCGCATCGAGCTCGTCTGCAACGATCTGCATTAGTCCTGTGCCACTACCCTGCCCCATATCCGTATGCGGACTAATGACAATAATTTTGTTGTCCGGTGTGATGCGTAGCCACATATTGATATGGGTTGAATTATCGCCGTCATGAGCGTCACGCTGAACACCCGCACGGTTGTGGGTAAGCAGATATGCACTGACGCCGCCAACACCTAATAATAGTCCGCCACCCATGGTTGCACCCGTGACCATGAATATTCGTCTTGTGATACCCACTACACCAGCTCCGCTGCGGCAGCTTTAATAGCTGCACGGATGCGATCGTAGGTGCCGCATCGACACAGATTGGTTATCGCTTTGTCTATGTCTTCATCTGTGGGTTGGGGATTGTCGTTTAACAAGGCAACAGCTGCCATCTGCATACCTGATTGACAGTAGCCACACTGTGGTACCTGATGCTTGATCCAGGCACTCTGCACTGCATGGGGAGTATCCGCATTGCCGATGGACTCTATAGTGTGAATCTGCTTGCCAACCGCTGCGCTTACAGGGTAAGAACAGGAACGTACGGGGGCGCCATCTACATGTACTGTACAGGCACCACAAATACCAAGACCACATCCGAACTTGGTACCACGCAGTCCAGCCTCCTCACGCAACGCCCACAGCAAAGGCATCTCAGGCTCTATATTTAGTGAATGCTCAACATCATTGATCGTCAGATTTATCATTTACTGGTAGTCATAGCCCAATTCAGTTACATATTCCGGTGATATCATTATCAAACATATACGCTTGGGACTTCGGACAGATTAAAAGCGCATTTTTCAGGTATTCATGGTGGACACCCAGCCCGCTAACTCGGCAAAGATGTGCTGATATATATTGCATATTACTTAAGTGGCCGCCATCACCCGAACTACTCTATCGGCATCAGCCGGACGTGCTTATAGCAACTTACTAACAGCAACATCCAAACAATTTGAATCAAAACTTTGTTAAATATTGTGTTAACGCTGGCGGTGCCAAAATTATCGCGTTTGTCTTTACCCTCCTGTACAGTGCGCTTGTAATATCAATATTCGCATAAGTATTTCCCAGGAGCTCCTGTCCATGTTGAAGCACTACCGATTTCTGTTGCCATTGTTCAGTTTGTTGTTCGCGGGCGACGCCTTATCGCAAGATTCCAGCGCCATTGGCGTATGGCAGACAGAGCCTTCAGACAAGGGTTATTTGCACGTCTCGATAGAAGAATGTGATGACGCCTTGTGTGGAACAATTTTACAGGCTTACGACCTTGAGGGTGCTCCACTGGAAGGCTACGAGCATCTTGGTGAAAATATGCTTTGGGATATGAAAAGTACAGGCGAATCAAGCTGGTCGGGAGGAAAAATCTGGGACCCTTCCAAGGACAAGACGTACAAGTCCAAAATGGATGTCGCAGATGATGTTCTCAATGTGTCTGGTTGCATCATGGTTTTTTGCAGAGCCCAGACATGGGAACGGGTCCAGTAGCCAACATCGCTTTTCTGGCATTATCCGCTACATGTTTTTATAGCGCTGGCTCGTAAGTGCTGGTCTACGCGATCCGATACCTGTACAACCTGACTAAAATTCGTGAAAACACCCAAACGTATTCAACCTTTGGTGGAGGATGGCCTCGTCGATGAGGTCCTGCGCCCCTTGATGAGTGGCAAGGAAGCCATTGTGTATCTGGTCCGATGTGGTACCGAGATTCGCTGCGCCAAGGTATACAAGGACGCAGCGGTTCGCAGTTTCAAAAAAGCGGTGCAATATCAGGAAGGGCGAAAGGTTCGAAACAGTCGCCGCCAGCGTGCCATGGAAAAAGGATCGCGCTTTGGGCGTGATGAACAGGAAAAAATCTGGCAAACGGCTGAGGTTGAAGCGCTATACAAACTCCGCGATGCCGGCGTTCGAGTGCCTGAACCTTTTGGCTGTTTTGACGGAGTGCTGCTGATGGAACTGATCACTGATGAGGCAGGAGAAGTCGCACCACGTTTAAACGATATCCTGATACCAGTGGAGCGCGCAGCTCAGGATCACAACACCATGATGCACTATATTCTGCGCATGCTGTGTGTTGGACTTGTACATGGCGATTTATCAGAATTCAACGTTTTGATGACAGGTGATGGACCAGTGATCATAGATCTACCACAGGCGGTTGATGCGGCTGGCAACAATAATGCGCCCACTATGCTTGCGCGTGATGTAGCCAACATCACCCGATACTACGCGCAATATGTCCCCGAACTTGCAGAAACACGCTATGCAGAAGAGCTTTGGGCGTTGCATGAGGCAGGCGCCTTACATCCTGAAATGCAACTCACTGGCAAGTTTCATCGAGAAGAGAACGATGCCGATGTCGATTCAGTGTTACAGCAAATACAGGAGGCCTTCAGTGAAGAGATGGAACGGCGTGAGCGCATGCGTGACGACGATGACTAGTGGTGAATAGTGTTCCGATGCACCAGCTCCTGTTCACCACAATTATGATTTTGGCGCGAGCCCAAGCTGTCCGTCAACGTCATACTTTGGGATTAGGAGGATTGCCACAGCCGCCAGAATAGGCCCGAGTCAGGTTTACTCGTTGATTTGCCGAGAGTCAAGAATAGCTTTTTTCAAGCTCTCGGGAGACGACTCGCCTTTGACAATGTAATTAGCAACAGTCGCATAGTTTTTTGCCCGGCTTTTGTCGTCATCAGCATCTGATGTTGAATACATCAGCACTATAGTCGGGTTTAGCTGTATCTCGTGGCGCCGCCTCTCCAGCTCTTCCACAAACTCCCAGCCGTTCATCAGTGGCATATTGATATCCAGGAGCAATGTTACCGGCGCGTTAATGCCTGGGTAGTCTGTCGCCAGCTCTTCAAGTGGTTTCGTTAATATTTCGATTCCTTCCGACCCGCTGCTGGCTTCGATCACAACCAATGACAATCCCGTTTTCTTGAGATATCGCTTGAGAATAAAACGATCCTCGGAATTGTCATCGACAATCATTACGGTATCAGTTCGGTCCATTATCTTCCAACTCTATGTCTTCAGCGAAATGCCAACGATCGGTTTTGGCAGCTTGCAAATCAAACACCAGAGTAACCACTGGTGGACGTGTCAATAGTGAACCGGTATTTTTTTCCGAGCCACCAAGAGAAAAATTTAATCACTACCGGTGACCTTTAAAGTCTACTGACAACAACAGTAATACATTGACCATTGTGTCGCAATGATGGTGCCTGAAGACAAGATTGCATAGATATTACGAATATTACTTACACCTAGTGTTGAAAAAATTCCAGGCGACAGGCTCCTAGTTCTGATACATATAGCTCCAGCAGCTTGTCCGAGAAGCTTCTGAGCTCAAAATTCATGCAAACACCAGGGTAGAGTTAAGGAAAGATTACAATGTCAATTTAATGTACCTCACCACCAACATACTCTTATCGGCGCTTGAGCCATACTCCACAGTAAACTAGGATCTATTCTATGTGACGGAGGTAGGGTTACTTTGGTTTGGAACAATGCAAAGGCCTAACTGTTCTGGCAGTAAAAGCAGTCTTACCTCGCCTGCTTCATAACAATCAGTGTCATAGGCAGCAACTTAAAGTTGGACGCCGCTTTGAGAGTAACTGTAAAAAGGCTACATTTTGCATTCTGCGGGCCAAAGTATGTGCCCCACCATGGACGTCGAAAAGATGCACAACGCTATAATAGTGTGCCTCTGTATTGAGCGCTCATACAATTCTTTCCCAAAGAAGCTACTTATGTCAGACGAATTTCAGAACACGGAGGAGAAGAGACTCAAGGCCTACGCCGAATTACTGGACAGTGCCATTCGCCTGCCTGGTGGTTTTCGGATCGGTCTTGATAGTATCGTCGGCATTGTCCCCGGCGTTGGTGATGCCTTGGGAGCGGGCCTTGGCGGCTACTTTATCTACAGCGCGTACCGGCTGGGGATACCGAAAAAAATAGTGGCTCGAATGATTCTGAATACAGCCTTGGACACAGTGATTGGCGTAGTGCCCATCATAGGGGATATCTTCGATTTCACCTTTAAAGCTAATAGTCGCAACGCCCGGCTACTGCATGCAGCACTTGAAGCCCGTGAAGCTGATCGGCGCCTTCAAGGTACCGACAAATAGGTAAAGAGCATTTTTGTAAACCAGAAGCATCATAAACAAATTTTAAACAATTAGAGCTCTTTAACTGCATGTAAGCAACGGTGGTTTACATTACGTTTGGCGGGCACCCATTCGGAAAAAACCGACGCCGGCCAGTAAGCAAAGTAACCAAAGCATGGCACCGCCTGTACTTGTTTTGGCCACCCCTTCACCAGCGTTGTCCGGGTTACCACCTGTAGTGGGCGCTTGCTCATTGTCGCCAGGTGGTTCTACGTCAGGTTCATCTGTGCCGGGCGGATTTCCATCCGTTGGCTCTTGCGCATCTCCCGGTCTGGCGGCAGGTTCTGTGTTCAAGGGTTGAGGAGCAACAAAGCCCGGGGTTGCCGGATTAAGAGGATCTGTAGGCGTGCCGACAGGTAGTGGATTCGGGCCCGTTGGATCGGCTCTTTCATTAAATGAGAGCGGTGCAACGTCGCTACCAAGGTTCACTGCAGCGGCAGGAAAACCAATTGACTCCAGACCTGGTGCAGTTTCAGGCGCGCTACCCACAGAGGCAAGCCCTGTCGGACGGCCATAGAATACATAGCTATCTCCCTGGCCAGATGCGCCCACCACCACATCATCACGCCCATCATCATTAAAGTCACCTGCACTAGCTACAGAGACTGCATAGTAATCGACTGTTCCGGTTCCATTGATACGAAATCCGTTGCTTCCATCCAGATCGGACAATCGAAGCCTTGCAGGATAGGCACTGGTAGATCCATAAACAAAGTAGAGCTGACCGACACCCTTACGACGAGGATTGATGATGGTATGAGGTGCACCAATCATCATGTCGTCAATGCCGTCGCCATTGATATCACCGGCCGTATCGATATCTGCTCCAGCCATGTCACCCCATATCGCCTGATCCGCCTCAATGGGAATGACACCACCACGTATTCCACGAACAATCAGACCGTTGGTACCATTCAAATCATCTTTGTCGAGTGTAGCTAATACACTTGAAGCTCCGCCAAATAGCACATAAACCTCTCCGGGGTAGTCGCTGGGCACACCGAAGGGACCCTTGCCCGGAGCGCCAATCGCCAGGTCATCCACACCATCATGATTAAGATCACCAATGGGTGAAACCGATGCACCTGCCAAATCCTGAATGTTACTGCCTTCGAAAACCAGGCCATTGCCTGCAGCTATATCACTGAGGTTTACTGCTGAGGGGAATGTGCTACCACCTAGCAAAAGATAAGCTGCGCCAGCTTCCGCCTTGCCGTTCGTGGTTTGATAGGGAGCACCAATAAGCACGTCATCAAAACCATCGTTGTTAAAATCTCCAGCGCCAGCAACATAGCGGCCGGTTCTGTCTTGAGCGCTAATTCCAACGATGGCAAATCCATTGCTACCAGTTAAAGCTTCTGGCGTAATTGTTGCGGGAAAACCATTGTTACTGCCAAAGATGACATAGCTGACGCCTGCACCTTCGAGGCCATTCGGTGATGCATTGGCGTTACCAACAACAATATCGGCCAAGCCATCTGCGTTGATATCACCGGCACGTTTAATATCAGTTGCACCTGAGGCAAAAGCAAACCCATTGGTTCCGTCGAGGTCTGCTACGTCTAATGTACGTTCAAAACCACTGGAGGATCCGAAAACAATATTTGTACCGCTGACAGACGCAACGCCGATGTCGTCAAGCCCATCACCGTTGATATCTCCTAATCCCGCTACCAGCGAATCGTCGTCGGGGTCGTTCAATATGACAAACCCGCTTGTGCCGTCAAGCTGTTGACCATTAAGCACACCGTTATTGCCGTTCGTTGGGCCAAACACTACTCGTACTGCACCCACACCAGCACCAATCAGCAAATCTTCCAGGTTATCACCGTTGACATCACCTGCGCGATCAACTGGCCCACCTCTATCTATAGTTAGCTGATCTGCTGCTCCTAACCGGATATTTTCAATTATTGGCTCGTAACCCTGGCCATGAGCTGTTGTAGCGCAGCAGAATAGTGCGACCAGTGCTAGCAAATGTCGCTGTCGGATGGTGGTTAAAGGCATATCAGTAAGGCTTCCGTGACCATGAAGTTGTGAGCACGTTCACGTTGCAAACGGGCTTGGATTTATTCCATGCAAGTGTAACGCCGTCAGACCTCGCTGACTATTGCAAACACCTCATACAACACGCGTGAGGTAATATTCCACAGCACAACTTGACTTTAAAAACAACCCACTACCGTGCTTTCGCGCCGAAAAACACCACTAAACCACCAGGAAAGTGCACGCTCATTAACAAGTGGTTTCGGTTTATAACCGTCAGTGGTTATTACGTGGTACACCTTTTTTCTGCGCTATGCGTTGAAAGTCAGGCGCGCTATCCAACACCATACCTTGGTCGAACTGGCTGACCATCGAACGTTGAATCTTTTGCCACGGTGTTTGATCTTCAGGAAACGTATAGCCACCAGATTCTGATAGTGCTTGCTTACGCTGCTTGATTTGCTCATCGCTGACGAGTAAATCTACTCGGCGCTTGCGCAGATCTACACGCAAGCGATCACCCGTTTGAACAATCGACAATCCCCCCATAACAGCAGCCTCTGGCGCTACATTGAGTATCGAGGGCGAGCCTGAGGTTCCTGATTGGCGCCCATCGCCAATGCAAGGAAGCTCAGTGATGCCGCGGGCGATAAGGTAGGCTGGTGGCTGCATATTGACCACTTCTGCACCACCAGGGTAGCCTATGGGCCCGGCTCCTCGCATCACCAGAATACTCTGCTCATCCATCTCCAGCGAGGGGTTGTCAATGAGTTCGTGATAATGCTCTGGACCATCGAAAACATAGACATTACCTTCAAACGCCTCCGGATCATCCGGATTGGACAAGTAACTTTGCCGAAAACTGTCGGAGATGACCGAGGTTTTCATAATCGCACTGTCCCACAAATTGCTTTTCAAATCGAGAAAGCCAGCGTGCGCTTTAAGCGGTGACTCATAGGACAGAATAACATTGGCATTGCTTACTTTTGCATTACTGTACTCGTCCTGAATAGTCTTGCCCGTTACTGTCATCGCATCGGCACAGGGCAAGGCATCTGCATCGAGTAATGTTCTGATAACAGCCGCTACGCCACCGGCACGATGAAAATCCTCTCCCAGATACTTGCCCGAGGGCTGCATGTTGACGATTAACGGTATGTCATGTCCGAGCGTCTGCCAGTCACTGTTATCGAGTTTGACACCCATATGAGCTGCAATTGCATTCATATGGATCGGGGCATTGGTAGAACCACCGATCGCTGAATTAACGACAATGGCATTCTCGAACGCCGAACGCGTCATGATGTCTGAAGGTTTTAGATCTTCATGCACCATGCCGACTATTCGTTGCCCCGTCTGATAGGAGATTTGTCCACGTTCACGATATGGCGCTGGTATTGCTGCGGCCCGAGGAAGCTGCATACCCAGGGCCTCCGCCAGACTATTCATCGTGCTAGCGGTACCCATGGAATTGCAATAACCCACCGAAGGCGCAGCATCGGCAGCGAGACGCATGAATTCCTGCTCATCAATCTCACCAATAGATAGCTTTTGACGCGAATTCCAGATAACGGTACCTGACCCGGAACGCTCCTCACCTTCCCAGCCGTTGAGCATGGGGCCTACGGATAAGGCAATGGCTGGAATATTGACCGTTGCTGCGGCCATAAGCAGCGCAGGGGTGGTTTTGTCGCACCCTATCGTCAGCACAACACCATCCAGGGGGTATCCGTACAACGTCTCTACCAAGCCGAGATAGGCGAGATTGCGATCCAGTGCGGCGGTGGGTCGCTTACCCGTTTCCTGTATCGGATGCACTGGAAATTCGAAACAAATACCACCTGCCGATACAATACCCTCTCGTACCCGCTTGGCAAGCTCGACATGATGGCGGTTGCAGGGCGTCAGATCATTACCAGTCTGGGCAATACCGATCAGCGGTTTTCCAGACTGAAGCTCTTCACGGGTAAGGCCGTAGTTTAGGTAACGCTCAAGATAAAGCGCCGTCATGGACGGATTATCCGGATTGTCAAACCACTGCTGGGATCGTAGCTTCATGTTCCTTGCTTCACTTTACTTGCTCATCGATCTGAATAATACGTGTTTGCTACCACCGGTGTGGCGCAAACACGCCTTTGCGCGAACATGGCCACGCACTGGTGTAGCTTTGTTGTATATCTTACTGTCTGCACATCGGTAGACAAAACAGCGATCAGTTACCTCGATATTGCAGTATTTAAACTTATCGGGAATAGAAATTGAAACGCCACCAGCGCCTGACCCCTGATTGATCTCGCAGCCTTGAAAAAGACAATGTCTACACGTCCTAACTTTCTCATTATCTCGGCACACCAGCATTGAGCTGATTGCCTCGGCGTTGCTGGTCGAAAAGTGAAAACACCCCATCTGGATTCTCTGGCGAAATCAGGAACACGCTTTAGCAGCTGCATAACTCCCTCGATCACCTGTCAGCCAGCGCGCGCCTCGATATTGACCGGCCAACTTTGTAAAACTCATGGTGTATATGGCGATGGTCTTGATCTGGATCCGAATATTGGCGAAAAAGGCTTTGCTGGAACACTGGCTAACAGAGGTTACGACAACGCATCGTTTGGCAAGGCTCACTTTTCCGCCTATCACCCGAGCACGCCTAGCGGTACACCCGAGTGCGTTGTCTCTTCAGCCAAGCGGCAAAGTAGCTGGAACGGCCCTTACATGGTTTTTAACATGTCGAATTAATTCTGCAGGGGAAAAATGGTTTTGCCCCTGAGCAACCACCTCGCGGCCAGCATTACGAACGCTTCTTTCACGCTGACGGACGAGGTGAATACAAGCAGGATAGATATGAGAAGGACATGGGCTCCTCTCTGAATCCGGAAAACTGTTGGCAATCTGGCCTTGCCCCTTCACATCACAGCACCCAATGGACTGCAGATAGAGCTATCGATTGGCTGCGCCATGGGCGCGATACGGAGAAACCTTTTTGTAACTGGGTAAGCTTTGCAGATCTTCAGCATCCCTATGTTTGCCCAGAGCCCTGGTCAGCAATGCATGATCCAGAAGATGTGGATCTTCCAGCACACAGGACCCTGAATACTGAATCAATGCCCGGGTGGTATCGCACAGCGCTCGGGAACGAAAGTTCAGCATCGGAAGCCCTGGCAAAGTCGCCGACGCACAAACAGCAATCGAGGCAACAATCGGATAAAAACTGCGCGAAATTATTGCGAATACCTACGCCAGGATCGCGTTTATAGATGATCAGGTAGGTCGACTCATGAGCATCTTGGCAGAACTCAATCTTGAAGACAACACGCATGTTTTTTATGTCTCTGATCACGGTGACTGGCTTGGCAATTATGGCCTGACACTCACCGGGCCCCTGTTTTACGATTGCCTGTTACGAGTACCGATGATCTGGCGCGGTCCTGCTGTGCCTCAGAACCGAGTCAATTATGAGCCTGTTTCAACGCTTGATTTGTCGCCCTCTTTGATGGAGCTGGCGGGTATCGAACCACAATTGCAGCAGCACGGAGAGAGCCTGTACTCGCTACTGGATGGACACTCAAACCATGACCTTGCAATGAGCAAGTGAAAACTGTTGCCGGGACGCGTTAAGGCAACAGTATCGTTTAGATCCGTACGAACACGAACCTACAAACTGACCAAGGATATGATTACAGATCAGGGTGAGCTTTATGACTTGCTCGCTGACCCTAACGAATGTCAGAATTTATTTGATAATCCCGCTGCCATGGATGTCCGAGTGCGTCTGGAGTCGTATCTGGCGAGGCGCTCCCGGGAAATGGACATATCCAAAGCATCGTAAGGAAGCATCAGTACCAGCCCGTGATTCGTCCTACAATCGCTATACAGGCAAGGAGAACCGGCACGCCTACCCACCATTGCCGAATGAAAATCGTGGGCGGCTGCTCCTGAGATGTCCAGTGGATTTTTCCCGTGATCATCGGTAGTACGAGATTTCTCTTGGAATATAATGCATAAATCAGAATCATACCGATATGCAGTATCAGAATAATCTTGATAATGTCTGCATTGATATGATGAATGCGGTACATCAGATCAGCTAGATCGGCACTTGCATTTGCGTATAACGCACCCTCCACAAATTCATCTTCATCGGCGATGAACAGTCCGGTCACGGCCTGTGTGCCTATTATCAGAATCATGGCAAGCACAGCCCAGCCACCGGCGGCGTTATGTTCTCGCTCTTGGGGCACCTGACGGCGAGCTAGCTGTTTTATATGTTGGAACCCTTCCCGCGGCGACTTGAGAAGTCCAGATAAGCTGGCATTGCTACTACCAACCAAGCCCCAGACAAGCCTGAAGATTATTAGCAGTAAAACAAACTCACCCACATCTTTGTGCCAATCAAAAAAGAGATTGCCAGTCAGGCCGCTGTACAGTAAAAATCCGACGGATGCCGCAAGCGTCCAGTGAAACAGACGAATCCATATATCCCAGATATGTATTAATTGGCTGCGAATCATTACACGACTCCAAAAGCATGTACAGCGATGAACTAAACAGTGACCGCTCGTACGGCATTAAAAAACTGTGCTTACTTCTGACACTCGTCTGCGCTAAGGGCTGGAGACAAAAATAAAATTACATTAAGCTTAAAACGCTTTCCGCGATCCTTCGCGATGCTTGTTTTGCGGTACAAAACCGGTGCTGACTGGTTCGCGTGGCTGCGGTACCCAAAGCGCTCGATCCGGATGCATACCAGCGCCATAAACTGCAGATACAGCAGACAAACGCATACGATTAAGCAGTCGCGTATCGACCTCGCCACACAGGGGATGAGTCCCGTCGTTGTCAAAAACCTCTTTGTCCCATAATGCCTTGCGAGTAGTGTAAACGAGCGTATCGTCCAACTCTGTACAGTTGATTTCGCTGACATTCAGATCGATGATGATTTCGTCGCCATCGACCAACAGGGCAATAGCTCCTCCCAGCGCCGCCTCCGGACCTACATGGCCGATAACAAGGCCCACCGAGCCACCAGAGAAACGTCCGTCAGTCATCAGGGCCACAACGATGTCACGCTCACGACAGAGCGTGGTGATACGGGATGTCGAATCCAGCATTTCAGGCATACCCGGTGCGCCGCTTGGACCCTCATAGCGAACAATAACAACGTCGTTATTCTGAAAATCATCAGGGGCTGACTCCAATGCGTCCAGCAGCGCCTGCTCACCATTGAAGATGCGGGCCCGGCCAATAAAGCGGTTGTCTTCCAGGCCGCCTTCAACACCTGCAAGCTTGAGCACCGCACTGAATTCTGGCGACAGATTACCACCGAGTAGTCGCAGTCCACCCGTTTCCTTGTAAGGTTTGGCAACCGGATAGACAACCGTACCATCGGGTACGACAGTTTCAAGTCTGGCAAGCTGTTGAGCCAATGTCTCACCTGTACAGGTAAGTGTATCGCCGTAGAGAAGGCCTGCATCCAATAATGCTTTGACGATTACCTGAACGCCGCCCTTCTCGTCGATATCGACCATCGAATAGGTTCCATAGGGGCGTGCGTCGGTGAGTACCGGCACTACGTTCTGTGACAGATGATTGAATTCCTCGGGCGACATGATGTCTTTTGCAAAATTCCTGAATCCGGCTGCGCGAGCAATCTCTGGTGCATGCAACAACGCGTTGGTAGACCCACCGACAGCCATCGCCACAATCACAGCATTGCGTATGGCATCACGACTGACGATATCGCGCGGGGTGTCGTTGCGTTCTATCATTGCTTGCAGGTAGGAGACAAGTTGTTGCGGAAATTCGTTTAGCCTGCGAGGGTCATCCGAAGGCGGCGCCACCATGTGCAATGGTTGCATGCCCACTACGCCTATAAATGTCTGCATGGTGTTATACGTGAACATACCACCGCAGCTTCCGTAGCCAGGGCACGCCTCTTTCGCGATTCGCTTTTTATAATCTGCGTCAAGACTGCCAGCAACTTGAAACGCCGACACAATATCAATAGCTTGCTCGGTCTTCGAGTCGCGACCTGGTCGAATCGGTCCATCGGACATAATAATGGCAGGCCGGTTATGCTCCAACAGCGCAGCAAGTGTGCCCACGGGCGGTTTGTCACAGGCGACCACTGCGATAGTTCCTTCAAGGCCGCTAGCGCTAAGGTGTTCACAAACCGTGTCGTGCGTTACCTCACGACCAATCAATGAATAGCGCATTTCGCGGGTACCGTTACGCATCCCGTCCGATGTAGCCACGGTGTATTCAGGCTGAACGAGCCGCATGGGCATCTTGCCTGCTTCTCTACCCAGCCTGGCGCGCAGAGCCTCGTGGATAGCCTCGACTTTTCTCTGTACCCCGATGTAGCATTGACTATCCCCTTTTGTGCCGATGACTCCTACAGAAGGCTCGTGAATAAGATCCGGGTCCGCACCCAACTCCCTGGCAACGCCATACGTTTGCGCATTGCGTCCCGGGTTGTTATCAAAAACGACGGTTTTAGTCTTGTTGGACATGGGTGTTTCCTACAGTACCTTGAAAGTATAAAACTTAAGAAAGAAGATGGTAAAGAGCCCACGCCGTGAAGATTTCACTCGCGCAGATATCCAGCCTGAGTTAATAAGAAGCTGCGCTTATTCTGCCAGATTGAACCGCATTGCGAGCAACAGAAAAGCTGAATCAATCGTCTGCTCACAGGCCATCGGTGCAGACCCATAGTGCAGACCCATAGTGCAGACCCATAGTGCAGACCCATAGTGCAGACCCATGGAGCAGACTCATAATACAAACTCAGCCAGCTCTGACCGTCACACGCTCGCCAATGTCGTTAAGGATACCGCGCAAGGCATCGTAGTCCTGATGACGAACCCGCAGCCAGGCGTTGGCCATGTAGCCAGCCTCCACCCCCTGAGTCGGCGTGCCGGGCTGTGGCAAATACTGCTCTACGATGTTCTCGCCATATCGCTCGAAGACCTCGTCGATGCCGTTGTAGCTGAAGATATTGCCATCGCGTTCTGGCCGTAAAGCGATTATTCCGCAGGCGTATCGCCGTGAACTTTTTTGATCGGTATACTGATGACAGACTGCCATTGCCCATTCTCTGTAGAGATCGATCTCGTTTCCCGCGCAATAACTCTCCCATTGCCCGACGCCAGGAGGTCGGCAAGCTATTTCCGAAAAGCGCAAGCCTTTTGGGCTTAGAAACCATTCCATGTGGGTGGCTGAGGTTTGTAATCCAAGTGCATCAATGACCCGCTTGCCCATCGCCTTGATCTTGTCATACCCCGGCTCATGGATTCGGTTAGTGGAGATGATCTGTGGCGATATCCAGCGCGCCCGCATGGCCTCCAGAACATTGGGGTAGTAGTGGCTGATAAATTCATGTTCTACCTCACCATCGACCACCAGGGTGTCGTAGAAACCCTCATGACCTTCAACGAATTCTTCAATGGCTACGGCGGCACCATCAGCTAAACCACATTCCTGAGCGACAGTGACAAGCTCAGACTCATGATTTGCACGAAAGGTGCCCGATGCTCCAGCAGCATCTCGCGGCTTGATTATTAATGGAAAACCTACGTGCCGACCAAAATCTATCGCCTCTGCCAGTGAATTCACGCCAGCTGAGGCACCGGTCGGTACTCCAGCGGCTCGCAACACCTCTTTCATGGCTACCTTGTCCCGGCATAGAAAGGCGGTTCGAGACGAGATGCCCGGAATCGTACAGCGCTCACGCACGTGGGCTGCAGGCATCACATGCGCCTCGACCACGGCTTCCAGCCGATCAATCCACTGTTTGTCCTGCGCCTGATGAACGGCCCACTCAAGCGCGGCCTCATCGGTCACTGAACCTATTTGCTGGTAGGAGCCAAGCCAGGATCGCGTCTCATCATCCAGCCATTCGTAGGGTCTTTCGCCAATGCCAATGACATTTGCCCCAATCGATGCCAGGGCGCGCACGAACTGCTTCTGATTGGCAGGAAAACCAGGCTCTATAAATATTACATTCATACTTGATCTCTCATCTCATAGACCCGGCCGACGGGCCTGAGATAGTTGGCAACAATGCGCCCGTGACAGGCAAGACTAATTTCGCAAACCTCTATACTGAAATAACGATGGTTTGCAGACCACACTAGTCCACAAGCTCATCTATGTATCTGGGTAGCATCTCACGCCAGGTGGGCCAGTCGTGATCGTATTCATCACCCCAGGCGTCAACTCGGTTTGGTATCCCCTTGTCTCCCAACAAACCTGCCAGACGCCAGGACTCACCAGGATCTTCCCATCGCCCTTGCCCAAATGATAATAGAACAAGCCGGGTTCGCAGGATGTCCAGAGTGGCGGCATTTTGCATGGCAGAAAGAAAGCACAGTGGAGTAGAAAGGTAGTAGTCCTCATTGCCCTCGAAAGACATGAGCGATTCAAGATCGAAGGTTCCACTCATTCCCAGCGCAGCTTTAAAAACATGGGGATAGCGGCACAGCATCGCCGTTGCGTTATACGCACCTATGGATGCTCCTGCAACAATGAGTTCCTGTGTGTAACCACCGCAATCTGCAGTTATGGCCGGAACCACTTCATGCAAAACATACTCGCCAGTCTGCTTTAACAGCCAGCAACGATGAGCGACCGAACCCTGTTGTTCTGCCAGTGCACGTCCGGCCACACTATCGAATGAGTATATTTTTAGTCTGCCTGCATCTATTAGTGGCTGCACCGAGGCGATGAGATGCATCCTTTCTACTTCCTCCGCGTTGCCACCGGCTGTTGGAAACAGAATGACGGGTTGCCCCCAATGCCCCCAACGAGCGAGCGTAACTTCCTGCTCCAATCTGGGCGAGTGCCATCGCGTAAGTTGTTTCATTCAAGACCCGAACTAGAATCCATCAGGGTCTCCCATAGCTCCTTCCTGTGAACGCCAGGTCTGAATCCGAGACCAGAACAGTTCAGTATATTCATCAATCTCGTGCTCTGGGTATAGTGCTAGTACTTTCTGATGTACAGCATCGCGCAACGTATCAGAGCCGAAAAAATCGTAAGCCATCTCATCCAGATGCGACAGATGGGTATGGCAAAATTCACGGAACTCTTCAGTCTGAAATCCTCCATGTGCGATTGCCGCATACTCGCTGAGCTTTTCTCGTGGCGAAAGATCCTTGTCGGCAACAGCAAAATACGGATCCCAATTCATATTACGATGCATTTTGCGATCAGTGGACGCACAAAAGATCGACCATCGCAGATTGGCCTTGATCAACCAGGGAAAATGATAATGCAAGGATGTTACTTGACTATCAGGGCAGGCATTAGCGAAATCGATCGGGTGCCAGATGCCATCGCGGCGCAACGCTTCACAGGAATTAAAATCCCAACCAAAAAACCCGTTGATAGTGGCCGTCATATCTTCAAGCACCGAGGCATCTTCTGCATCCAGGAAGTTATTATCCATTTGATATCGATCGTGCAGCGGCGCACTCGGATCATAGTTTACCTTTCGCATTTGTGGACCAAGGCCAATACAGCGCACAAAACAGTCGTGGGGAAGGACTGCAGATTGAAGGTTCATGACCTCAGTTCCGCTATTGTCATAGGCCTGTTGGAACTCATGCAGATTATCCACTTTTGAAACCCCTTTCCAACCGCCGCCATGGTAGGGCTTCATAAAAAACGGATAGCCCAGATCATTGCCGATATCTTCCAGCGAAAACATACGCGCGTATTTTCTCAGTGTCTGCTGCAAATCTTCTGACTCTTCGTAGGCTTTTGGAGGCATCATCCAGGTCTCTGGCACCGGCAGTCCCAATCGCAACATGGCAGCGTAGGAGGTATGTTTTTCATTTGATTGTAGCGACCATGGATTGTTATAAACGTAAAGCTCATCCAGCAGGATGCCTTTCTTAATCCACTCTCGACTTGTCGAGTACCAATGCGTCAGGCGGTCAATTACCACATCGTACTTGACAGCTTGTTGCAGATTGAATGGCTCAATGGTAACGCGCTCAGACTGGAACGTTTGCTGCTCACCTTTGTGATTGATGCGTAAATCAAGATCTTTCAACAATGTCTCATAACAGACCGGCCAACAGATATCAGCACCCAGTGACAAGCCTATCGTTAATGTTCGCTCAGCCATACTCCCCCTCCAGGTTCCTGTCCTGTTTTATTTCGAATACCACTCAACGTAACACCCATACCAACCCATCGCGCAACTGGTTTCGCCAATTGTGCCAATGATGCCCATCCCAGGCGCTCTTGAACAATACTTCTACACCATTGTTCCGCAATAACCGGGCAAGTGAGCGATTTTCCATGGCGAGTCCTTCCAGCTCACCCGTGGACACAAACGCACGTAATTCCGGCATGTCGGATACGCGTCGAAAGGCCTTTACCAGACGCGCTATTCGGCGAAATACCGGATCTGGCCTGCCCTTCAGTTTTTTTTCATCCAGGATAAACGACCCGGAATGAAGAACCACACCGCCGAAGACTCCCGGGTATCTAAATACCGTGGACAGAGATGCGACTGCGCCAAGGCTTGCCCCCAGTAATATTCTGTTCCGTGCATGTTTTGATACCGCGTAATCTGACTCAAGAACGGGGAGCAAATCATTCACAAGATAGCGCGCGTGTCGCCGACCGCCAGAGTACTCACCGGGCCTGTCGCCGGTTTGCACCAACGCCACGATAATCGGTTGAATGATTTTGGCGTAGATCAGGTTATCAAGTGAGGTGGCAAGATCAGCGTATGTCAGGTAGTCAGCTCCATCATGAATTATCAGAAGCGGCATTATCTCTTTGCCGGTGTAGCCACACGGCAAATAGATCTGTTCCCGACGGGTCTCGTCAAACGAAGCACTGTTGATTGTTAATGGTTCTATCTTACCCCTGGGTGCACCCTGCGGCATACTCCACTCAGGGCGGACATACCCGAACGTTTTACATACTGAGTTGTCGCCGAAGGGATCACCTGCCTTACTATGGTTTAAAGGATCCAGTATCCAGTGCTCCTCACCACTCTTGTTAATACCCAGCTTGTATTCAAATCGTCCGCCATCCGTAACATCCAGATCGAGCCACCACAATGGAGAATCGGCGACTTGCTGGAACGCGGAACGATTCACACCACCATGGATCCATCGCAGAAGTTCCACCTGCGAGGCATCACCAACCCAGACAAAGCTCACCCGACCCTTTGCCACAAGAGGAAAATCCTGATCGTCGAGAAAACGTTTGAGCGTCGCAGGCGTCAACGCGTTTGACAGTAACTGGCGCAGAGCTGGATGGGATACTGTGCCTGTGTTCATGGCTTGCACCCGCTCACCGCATTGACATCAACATGATTAAACAGGATTACCTGCCCCTGTTGATTCACTCGGCACCGACTCTGAGATAAGCCAGTCCACGACGGCTATTTGTGCAACACGATCAGTCGCGCCTTGCTGCAGGGCTTCGTTGTAGACGCGTAGTTGTTGATCAGAACTGCTACCGCGACGCACAATGTTTCGCGCGTTCTCAACCTCATCAATACAACCCAGATCCTCAGCGTGCGGCCTGACAAGCTCTATCAGTTCGTCGATAAGTTCGGGCAAGGGCACCGCCTGACGCTTGCCAAAATCGCCAAGCTCCGCCTGCACACCATAACGCTGGGCTCGCCACTTGTTCTCAAGAATCAGAATACGTCGATACTGTCGCCATCTTTGATTGCTTGCTCGCAGGTGACTGAGAAAGGTGAGTATCGATTGATACAAGGCGGCAACCGTCAGCCCGTCTTCCGCCCACGTACACACATCGCAGATCCGAATTTCCAGGGTAGGGTGACGCACGCTTGGGCGAAGATCCCACCAGATCCTTGACGGATCGGTGATCATGCCGCAAGCGGTCATATCATCAACCATTTCTATCCAGTCATTCCAGTTATCAAAAGACTCAGGGAGCCCGGAGCGTGGCAGATGGCCTGCGATCGTGGGCCGCATCGATTTAAGGCCGGTATCGATGCCTTCCCAAAACGGAGACGACCCACTCAGCGCCAGCAAGTGCGGCATGAAGTAGCTCACCTGGCTCATTAAATCAACTCGCAAGTCCTGGTCGGGTATGCCGGCGTGCACATGCATGCCGCAGATAGCCATACGTCTGGCAATGCTCGCCTGCTCTACACCCATGATGCGATAGCGCTCCATATCCACCGGTTGCTGGTCACTCCAGAGCGACCATGGGTGGGTAGAGGCTGCAACAATGCTCAGATCAAAATCGCTGGCAATTGAAGCCACGCCACGGCGAAGTTCGAGAATCTGTGCGCGTGCATCTTCTATGGTTTGACAAACGTCAGTGCCAATCTCGACCTGGCTTTGTAGCATCTCGTAGGTTACACGCGAACCCAGTAGATGGTTGCAACGCTCCATAAACCCCTTTGGCTGATGATTAGCCAACTCTCGGGTTTCCGGATTGACAAGAAGGTACTCTTCTTCGATCCCGATTGAGATGGCGTCTGTCAAGATGTGTCCCTGTAGATATCGAATGCTGGCAACTGGCGGATACCAGTAGCGCCCGTCTACTCCAGCCGGGGTGCTATCACGATCCTACACGATTAGTTTCAGATTGCAAAACGTTTCACATCCAGAACCTGACTAACTTAGCCAGAGACGTCCGTAGGCTCTGAGATGGATATGGCCACTGCTTGTCACGGCTTGTTGCTGTTCAAGCTCATCAACCATATTGAGCAAAGCCATATCCGGCAGGTGATCAATCCGGATAAGCTGAGTTTGCTCAGTGAAATTATAAAGACCAATCAAGCTACCATTGGGATGACGATTAATATTGGCGAATACACTGGGATGGCCAAGATCCAATATCTCGGTGTCGTAGCGTGCGCTGAGTTGTTGTGTTCGCCGTCTTGCCTGAGCGATAGCAATAATGCCATTGAAAAGACGCCCTTCTATCGTGGATACATCGTGTCTACGCGCCGCGCGTTCCCAGTTCATCACGGGCCGATGCACCCACCGACTGTCGCCGGCATGATCGGGTGATGTCGCATAGCTGTGGTCGTTTAGTAAACCTAGTTCGTCACCCATATAGAGCAAAGGCATTCCGCCGAATCCGCAGATTAGCGCGTGACCGAGCAAGATACGCTCTATGGCAAGGTGTATATGATGCTCATTGCCTTCTTCCAGCGCAATTTCCAGACCGGCAAGGCTTGCAAAAGTGCCATTGATACGACGATCACCGTTTACCTTATTATGTTGAAATACGACGCCTCTGGCAAAGCCACCGGCAAATTCTCCAGCATAAAAATCTGACAAAAAGCGTCGATGAGCAAAACCGTCGAGATGAATAGCCCTGGCATCATCATCGGCAATCGCCCAGCCTATATCATCGTGGCAACGCAAATAAGTTGCCCAGGAGATGGAATTGGGAGTACGCGGAAATTCGCTCAGGGCATGTGTCATCAGACGGGTATTACGACTGGCCAAAGCGCTCCAGTAATGCACCATCAGCGAGTTATGATAAGCAACGTTTGACACTTTACCGTGATGGCGGCCCACACCAAAGTAGCGAATGAGGTCATCCGGGGCAACAATAGCTTCGGCTTTGTGAGCCACGGCTGGCGTCGCAATGCGCGAACAGGTACGTAGCGCCTGCATAAGATCAAAGACCTCTTCCTGATTCTGACAATCGGTTCCCGGTCGCTTCCACATGAAGGCCACCGCATCCAGCCGAAAAACCTCGACACCCAGGTTCGCCAATTTGAACATGACGTCCACGATTTCCAGGAATACATCAGGATTGGACCAATTCAGATCCCATTGGAAATGATTGAATGTTGTCCAGACCCACTTTCCACTGACCTCATCTAACGTAAAGTTTCCAGGCGCAAACTCAGGAAAAACTTCGGGCAGAGTTTCTTCGTAAGCATCCGGCAGCTGTCGATCGTCAAACATATAGAAGTAGCTCTGGTAATGCTCATCACCGGATCTGGCGGCCATTGCCCAGGGATGCTCACTGGCACAATGATTTAACACCAGATCGATGCACGGTGACATGCCTCTGTTTCGTAAGGCAGTACACACGTTTTTTAAATCATCATTGGTACCCAGTGACTTATCAACGCTTGCATAGTCGGTTACTGCGTAGCCACCATCGTCTTCTCCGTCTCGCGATTGCATGACTTTCATCAAGTGGATGTAAGTGGCACCCAGCTCATCAAGATAATCGATGTGATCAGTGACTTTTGCCAACGAGCCTGCAAACTGTTCCACATAGAAGACGTAGCCCAACATACTCTCGTGCTGAAACCAGTCAGGCTGTAAATCGCGTTTTAAATCCAGCAACTTCAGCGCTTTGGGTCGGGCGGCATACCCTCCTGCCATGGTGTCAATCAGTTTTTGCACAAAGCCGTTGAAGTCTTTTCGATGTCCGTACACTGGTGCAAGACCGTCGTAAAGGTTCTGAAACCATCGATGCTGGCGCAGCTTGAAAAGCAGCTGATCATGCTCCGGAAGAGTGCTCAACACCGTATCAAGCTCGGTGGAGCATTCGTTCAGGCATAACCGCGCTTCCGCACTCAGATGATACTCACTGAGCGGCGGTAAATCTGCAAAGGTGTTTTTTTCAGGGGTCATCCGCGGCAAATCGACAATAATTCAAAGACTGATCACCGTTATTTTGACATATCACAAAGCGATCTGATCGCAGTTTTCACCAGCCGTGCAGTTGTCTGGCGATTCCACGGACAGGCACCAGAATAAGCTAGCAACTATTGTGTCAATCCATCCAGACGGGCTGCCCAAATAAAGTCATTTTCAGACAGCCCACCAATATCGTGCGTTGACAACAGGATGTGACAATACCCCCAACCGAAGCTGACATCGGGGTGATGGCCTTGCTTATCAGCCATCCACATGCATAGATTCGCCAGATATGTGGCTTTGGCATATCCCTTGAAAACAAATCGTCGTTGCAAGGAGGTGAAATCCGGACTCACTTGCCAATCGGTGTGTAACTGTTCAGACAGTTCAATAATACGCCTCTGTGAGAGCCGAGGTATCTGCCCGCTACAAGGAGTACATTGTTTATTCGCCAGATCGGCTATATCGCTTAGTGTCATGCCTGGAATAATAGCACTTGCAACAGAGGTGAATACTTCATGCTGGTGCAAGCAGAACTGGCCCCTTGTCCATGAACCCCACTCCCACGGCGGTGCCTAGTGAAAAATCGGCTTCCGCATCAGCTACAACAAAAACACTCCCTACTGATGTGCTGATGCGATATTCCATATGGCTACCGACGTAAGTTGATTTCTCTACGGTACCTGCAAGCACATTAGGTGCATTAGCCGCTTGTAACTGAATACGACCTGGTCGAATGGCAATGCGTGCCGGGCCTGCACCGGACGTGCGAGCGGGTGTGGTGATGTGCATTTGCTCGGCGCCCAGAGAGACTTTGGCCATACCATCGACCACCTCCAGAACGATGGCATCCAGCAAATTGGCCTCACCGATAAAGTCTGCAACAAAGGCATTGGCGGGGGCGTCGTAAAGCTCGCGTGGTGTACCAAGCTGTGCTATCACGGCATTGTTCATTACGATAATCCGATCAGACACTGCCAGTGCTTCTTCCTGATCATGAGTTACATAGACAACCGTAAGACCCAGCCGGGTTTGTATATCGCGTATATCTTCACGAACCTGACGCCTGAGCTTGGCATCCAGATTGGACAAAGGTTCATCAAACAACAACACCTGTGGCTCCAGCACCAATGCCCGTGCAACGGCAACCCGCTGCTGCTGACCGCCAGACAGCTCACTAGGCAGTCGATTGCCGTAACCTGCCAGACCGACAAGCTCCAGCCCTTCTTGTGCACGTGCTACCACCTCGGCTTTCTTGAATTTCGAAATTTTCAAGCCATAAGACACATTTTCCATGACGCTCATATGCGGGAACAAGGCATAGGACTGGAATACCATGGAAACATCACGATCGGTTGCAGACAGTCGGGTCACATCCCTGTCGCCAATCAGAATTTTACCACTCGATGCCATTTCAAGGCCGGCGATCAGACGCAATGTGGTGGTTTTGCCGCAACCTGACGGCCCTAACAGGGTCACAAGCTCTCCGGCCTCGACCTGCATAGATACCTTATCCACCGCTGTTACATCTGCGCTGTAGATTTTGCTGACGTACTCGAACCGTACCGAGGCCGCCTTGCTATTTATCGTTTGTCGTACGTCGCTCTCGACAGGGGCAATGGAGGTTGTCATGAGTGGCTCCGAAAACTCAGGCTAAAGCAGTTGAAGGTTGCCGGCGGCGTTTTGTATTGACTCGTCCCACCAACAGCTGAGTAGTTGCCACCAAAAACAGCATGACGACAATCAGCACGGAGCAATAAGCTATGGCAATACCGTAGTCGTTGTTTTCCACACGTCCGATGATGTAACTGGTTGCCATGTTGTACTCAGCACTGACGAGGAATATCACGGCACTGATTGCCGTCATGGCGCGCACAAAGCTGAACACTAAAGCGGCCAGAATAGCGGGGCGCATCAATGGCAGGATGATCCGTGTGAAAGTACGCCAAGTGCTCGCACCGAGCGTCAACGACGCCTCATCCAGACTCTTGTCCAGCTGAGACATCGAAGCAATTCCTGCCCTGACTCCCACCGGCATATTTCTGAATATAAAGCTGATAACAAGAATGACACCCGTACCTGTGAGCTCGATAGGTGGCACATTGAACGCTAGTATATAAGAGACGCCGATAACGGTTCCGGGTATGGCAAAGCTGAGCATAGTGCCGAATTCAAACAACGATTTACCTGCAAAGTTCTGTCGTACCAGAAGCCATGCTGTGATCAGGCCGATAATGGCGGTAATAGGTGCGGCGATGCCCGCTATCTTCAGTGTTGTAAAAAAGGAATCCCAGGCACTTCCCTTAAAATGCAGTCCGAAGTCGTTGAAGCCTACCGCAAAGGCTGCCAGGTAATGCTTGAATGTCAATGAATGATCAAGCCCCCACAGCTCAACAAAACCACCGTAGAGGATCATGCCGTAGACCGTCAATGTGAACAGTGTCCAGATGCCTGCAATCGCATAGCAAGGCAACATTACGCGCTTAGGCAGCAACACATGCATACCACCATCACCCTTCCCTGTTTGTGTGGTGTAACTTTTTTTACCGAGCCAGCGGCGTTGTGCATAAAAAGCACTTAGCGTAAAAATCAGCAGGGCAACAGCCAGAACTGCAGCCTTACTCTGATCGTTCTGCGCGCCGACAATGGCAAAAAATATCTCTGTCGACAGCACATCAAAATTGCCGCCCAGCACCAAAGGATTTCCGAAGTCTGCCATGCTTTCAATAAACCCCAGCAGGAAAGCATTCGCAAGTCCCGGCCGCATCAAAGGAAGCGATACCGTTCGAAATGTTTGCCAGCGACTGGCGCGAAGTGTTTGTGCCGCCTCTTCCATCGACGGGCTGACGCCTTCTACAACACCGATAAGGACCAGAAACGCAATAGGTGTGAACGACAGCAACTGGGCGATAAATATTCCGGGTAGTCCGTATATCCATCGCGTGGCTTGCAGGCCAAACAGCTCTGCAAATAACTGGGTGATAGTCCCGGACAAACCAAATAACAATATGATGGCTAGTCCGATAACAAAAGGTGGAGTAATAATCGGCAAAACTGTCAGACCACGGAGCACTCGGCCGTAACGAAAATTTGAGCGGGTAGCAACCAGCGCAAATACCAGCCCGAGCAAGGTGGTGAAAAAACCGACCAGTACAGCCAGAAACAACGAGTTCCACGCGACACCACAGCGAGTGCCACCCGTCAGACAAGCCAGACCCCAAATTTTGTCTTCAAAAAACTTCGTAGCAAACAGGCCGGGAGAGAACACACCATCGTTGTCGGTAAATGCACTGGATAGCATCTGCACGATAGGAAAGAAAATAAACATCGTGACCATAGCCACTATCAGGCCGATGGCACCGACAACAAACACATCACCCTTTATGGCACCACGGCCTGCCACGCCTGTGGTCAACCAGAAGAGAAACGCTGCAGCGACCAACAATGCACCAGCGCCCATACCGAACTGCCTATCGTCCAGTGCACCAAAGAGCGCGTCAAATGCTGCAAAATTCCAGCCGCGCAAGCCGATTCCAAAACCTTGAAGCAGCATCCAGACAAGGCCAGCAATACCGGCAATGATTAAAACATTGGCGCGGCGAGTGGCAAGCACTGAGAAGTCGCCAGACCTTGCGCTAAAAAATTTTCCGATACCGGGTAATAACAGGAACAACAACAACGGGGAGAGCCAGAGCTTCTCCCCTTGCAGTATTAAAAACAGGGCAGGCGCGTAGTCTGTGTCGTACGGGTACCCGTCAAACAACCACTCAAAACTCCAGAGGCCGTCCTCGAGAATGTACCAGGGCAGGACGCAGAACCCCAACAAACCAATCCATAGCCAGAGCCGTGCACTGTTTTTCACCGGTGGTACAAACTCATACGCCGGTCTTGCCCCCTGATTAAATTACTGCTCTAGTACGGAGACCTCATCGTCCCATTTCTTTAGCAGACGTTGACGCTCATCAGATGAACCGTATTTTTCAAAGTCGTATTCGATCAGCTTGATGGACGCAAGATCCGGCGCCATTGGCGAGCTTGTAGCCGCCGTATTCGACATGACCTGAAACGCATTCACTTCAAGAGCACGCGTTTGCACTTCGGCACTCAATGCCCAGTCATAGAACTTGCGGGCATTTTCCGGATTACGACCACCTTTGATCAGCGTCATTCCACCAATCTCATAACCGGTACCCTCACAAGGAGCAACGGCCTTGATCGGGAAACCTGATGCTGCCTGCGCAACGGCATCGTGAAGAAAGACGATACCAATCGTGTTCTCTCCACGAGCTGCGGCTTTTATGGGCGCAGAACCTGACTTGGTGTATTGGTTGATATTCTTATGCAGGCCTTTCATGAACTCAAAACCTTCTTCTTCACCAAACAACTGGACGATAGTTGCAAGGGTGGTGTAAGCCGTTCCAGACGAGTTCGGATTAGCCATTTGTACGTGGCCTTTGTATTCCGGTTTGAGTAAATCAGCCCAGCATTCAGGCGCTGGCAGATTATTCGCCTTTAGCACATCTTCGTTGTAGCCATATCCCAGTGCGCCAGAATAGATACCCATTGTCTGATTACTGGCAGCCTCTGATTGACGGATGGCCCAATCATGTTGCTCGGATCGCAGAGGTGATTCGTAAGCCTCACCAAAGCCCTCTTCCGCAGCCTGCAAATGCGGGTCCCCGGTACCGCCCCACCAGATATCACCCTTTGGGTTGTCTGACTCTGCTTTTATCTGCGCCAGAGTCTCGCCTGAGCTTTTGCGCGTCATGCTGACTTTGACGCCCGTTGCCTCTTCGAAGCCAGTTGCCATGAGTTCGCACCAGTCCTCTTGTGCGCTGCAATAATAAGTCAGTTTTTCTGCTGCATGGAGTGGTGTAGAAATGCCCGCTGCCAGCATTAGGGCAGGCAAGGTTAGTAGTGGTGTCTTATGCATCGGATAATTCTCCTCTAAGCGTTGGATGGCAGGTATACCAGGAACCACTCAGAGATTGCCCTCTATCTATGCATAAAGCAACAATTTTCCGTTTTTAGCCGATGATCCTGGCCACCGAGATTTTTCTGTTTTCGCCAGACTTAAGCGACGGAGATCGCTGTGAGATCTTGGGCTTTTCGTGTTGCTGGCGTCCACATCCGGTAGGATCTGCGTTGGCACCGGTATCGGTGTCGGAGCCATTGCCACCATGCTTTGGCTTTTCGCCACCGGGGCCGCCTCTATCGCAATCAGAGGCTAGCGCCGAGCGAGCTGCACTTGTTGATGCTGCACTTATAGCGGCTACAAAGACTGCACCTTTTCGCATAAAGCGACGACGCTCTGCGCTGTCGTGAATCACAATGCTATCGGCAGTATTTTCTTTACTCATGGGACTCTCAAAGGTTAATTGTCCAAACACCAAAACTATCAAGCGTCACCCTCATGGTCAAGCAAGTCTATGCATGAGGTAACGCACGTTTATCTACCACGCATTTATCTACCACGCATTTATCTACCACCCGTTTGTCAACCACGGAGTCAATTAAGGGCCTAAAGTATACCGCTACATCAACTCGACCAGATTGGCATGCAACAGGCGTTTAACCACTGCAATGCGCTGATCTGTCTGCAGCTCTTCCAATTCATCCTTGTCAAGCTTGCCACTATCGAGCAGCTTTCCGACGGTCTGCGCAAGCGGGTAATCGAATTCAAGAATTTGTCCGAAGGTGCGTATTTTTATACCTTCCGAACGCCGCTCGGCATTGATTAGCACATCTTTGCGCAAGCGGATAGATTTGACTGCGGGCGAATCTTCCTCAGACAAGTTTCCCTCCGACCAGAGTACAGCATCAATCCTGTCTGCAAGGCCCCGACAGTCCTGAGAAGCACCTATGGCAAGTTCATCATGAAACCTTGCCTGAAACATTTTGATGTTGTCAGGATCGTCAACAAAGGTGCGAACGTCAAGCATGAGGGATGCCAGTGAAGCCTGCAAGCACCCAGGATTTCCATGTACAGGCAAACTCATATACGAATCGATGGATTGACGCAAACGGCTGTCACGTTCGCTCATACACTGTATAGCCTCCTGCAGCATGTCCCGCATCAGTACAGGATAAACACCTAGCGTTACATGAATAGATGGCATCTTGCTGTCCGCTACAGCATCATGTACCACACCTCTGGGAATATATAAGGTGTCGCCAGGCGATAAGCTGATTGACTCGTCAATATCACCAGACGCCAGCTTGCTTGAATCAAAGCTCTCTTCTGGACAGGGTAGCTCTACCGATGATGGATAGAAATTAAACGTCTTTGCGCCACTGACCTGCAAAATGAATACGTCGTGTGTATCGTAGTGCGCGTTAAACCCCTGATTGCCTGGAGGTGAAACGTAAATATTTGCCTGACAACGCATTTGCATCGTCCGTATAACTTCACGGCACAATTCATCCATTGGTGCGAAAAGCTTCTGTGCTTGCGATAAAACGATGGTCGCACCCTGCGCATAAAGCTCAAACAGGCGTAACGGCAATATTCTATTCTGTTCGTCAGCGTACTCGCTGACGTTAATTACTTTTCCTGTCTGTGTCAGTTGTATGCCCGGAAAAAACACGGCTTGTGATGATAGTAGAGTCTCAATGGTCGCAAGATCAACCATTGTTTCACGGCTCTCTTCTTTGCGCTGAATATGAAGCGGCTGTTTCTCCCAGTAGACAGTGTAGAAGTCCTCCATTGTCAGTGGTTGCAAGAAATGCGGAGCTTTCTTATTCACGATAGCCGTCATTTTGCGTCTTATATCAAAGTTTACGGATAGCATAAGCCATCAGATGCCTGTTGGACACCGATCTTGATACACAGAAGCACCAGGAATACATCCCGAATGTATGTCCCCAGCGGCCAGATATTTCAGCGTGCGCTCCAATGTCCAACCAGCACACGCTTCTCGGCTTCAACATCCAGAGTATCAATATAATCTTCTTTCGCACCTGTACAAGGCTCAGCTTTGTAGCCCAGTACCTCCAGAGCACAAAGCAAATCGGTTGAATAAGCGTTTTGTTGCACATAGCTGTGATCCCACCACACCAGAACTCCTGCGCGTACCACCGCATATTCAAGCATGGTCTCCTGATCAGCGAATACCATGCAATCGACGGTTGCCGCACAGTGAACAACAAAATCAGTATTGCGCCTCGCCTCAGAATCTTCGACAGTAAAAATGTCCTCCGGACCCTGTGCAGCGATATCCACCTTTCGATACCGATCGATATTCAGGAGCAATGCCACGTCAAGTACAACCAGGGTATTGTTTCTGCCAAACGCTGCGGTCCTGGGCAACGTCCCTTCGGCTACATCATTATCCAGAAACTCGAAATGCACCTGCTTGTCTCTGGAATTCACCCAGGACAGGAACAAGGCTGGCATACCGGTAAATGCTTCAACATTGTGAAACAGTAAATCATCAACCGCCTTGAATCTGCCAGTTTTCTTTCCACGGCTGAAAGCCCGCATCACAGTTTCTGCCGGGTGCGTTACCATGAAAAAAAGATACACCTGATGTCCAAATCTTGACAACAAGCGGCTGTCCGAATTTCGATCTATACCAACGGTAAAGCTGTCAAATCGAAACCGATCAATCAGCAAGTGAGACATCGTCCCGTTAGATGCCTTGGCAGCCATATAGTGATCCAGCTTCTTGTCAACTATCTCCAGCTCGCGTCCAGTCAGCATGGCACCGTATTTATAGTCATGACCAAGCGAAGCATAATCGAGTAGATATTTACGCCAGTAGTCGGGACTAATCAAGGCAAAATCTTCCCACGGGATATCAAGCTTTTGCGCTAATCGTCTTTGTTGAGGCCTGATAGTGCTTTTACCAGAAGCGGAAGCGCCTTTTACATTCATGACGACAGGCTGACTCTGTGCTGGTAGTAGTCGATAGCCTTCTTTTTCAATTGCCTCATTCCATACGCTATCAATCATCCTGTCTACAATAGTGCCACCATGCGTGTTCATTACCTGATTAACCACAATTCTGCTCACCAGCTCATGATCAGGCAACATTCGACCACGGTGGCCAATAATCGAGCCCACACTTTTTACCAATGCCTCAAAACAAGCACGCATCAGCGGCTCATCACAATCATCGGCTTGCTGCTTCCAGTCTTTCAAGGCTGATAGCTCGAGTTGTTCAGGGCTGAGAACAACTTCCGACGGTGTATCAGACTTCCCGAACCATCGAGCAAACAATGAACGATTGTCAAAAGATGTCGCTGTTTTCGCTGGCTTTCGTTGAAATCCTTCAGACAGCAATTCACCCACTAACTGTAAAGCGAGTTTCCGCTCAGCATTCAAGGCCTGATCAATAGAGGGCATGATGGCTTTGATATGCCGGGTCTGGATTCTTTTAACCATACCGCGCAGATTAAGTCCCAGATCTTCATAATTTGGACCATCCGGAACCGTTAAATCTGCCGTGACCCTCACCAGTAAGGCATGGGTTACGAGTCGTTCCGGGCGCAACGATGCAAGCTCAAGTGCTTTGAGCCCCGTGAGATCAGCAAGCTCCAGCGCCTCGACATAACTGACCGTTGCGTTCTTTTCGCAAAACAACGTAACCTTTGAACACAACGGTTGAGGTATGTCCGACTGTAGACCGGGATTCCAGGCACTGTCTGGTGCTTGCCTCATGCACCCAAGCCTTCGCTAATGAGGCAACTAAGTCTGCCCATTGTGCTCCGTGTTGCGCCCTTTGCGTCTCTTGAGCACAAATTTAAACAGCGGCAGCAAAATCAATATAACGGCCACGACCGTTATCGGACCTGCAATGGGGCGGGTTATGAAAATCGATGGATCACCTGATGAGAGCAGTAAAGATTGTCGCAACGTGGGTTCTGCGATAGGCCCAAGTACGATAGCCAGAACTGCCGGTGCCAGTGGATAATCAAGCTTTCTTAACATGTACGCCGAAAAGCCAAAACCAAGCATTAACCAGACATCGTGCATGTCCCTGGTGGCTGCATATCCACCCACCACGGATAACACGAATATCATGGAGGCCAGTATGGTGAATGGCATTCTTAACATCGCAATAAACAAGGGGATGAACGCTAGATTGACGACTACGGCCGCAAAGTTCGAGACGTAAAACGACCCTATAAGACCCCACACGAATTCAGGTTGATCGGTAAACAGACGTGGGCCAGGTGTTAAGCCCCAGATAACCATACCGCCGAGCAGAATAGCCGTTGTTGGAGAACCAGGAATACCTAACGTCAACATGGGTAGCATTGACCCGGTAGAGGCTGAATTGTTGGCAGCTTCAGGAGCCGCGACACCGCCAGGATGCCCCTTACCAAATTCCTCGGGCTTTTTGGATACCAGTTTTGCAACACCATAGGCCATTAGCGAGCCAGGAGTGGCACCGGCCGCTGGCAGAATACCCACAAAAAAACCAAGTGCTGAACCGATAGCGGTGCCTTTCCAGCCGCGACGCATTCCCTCCCTGGCATCATCGATCGACCCTTTGACGGTCATCTTCGCTTCGGTGGTTGTGATCTTGCCGCGGGTACTGTCGATGGTCCAGAGCATTTCGCCAATACCGTACACGCCAATAGCCAACACGAGAAAGTTGATGCCATGCAGAAATCCCGATATGCCACCGAAGATAAGTCGCGGCTCCCCGGATATTTCATCGAAGCCCACTGATGCGAAAACCAGTCCGATACAAATTGAAAATACTGTCTTGGGTATGTCATCACCACCTAGCCCGACAAATGTGGCGAATGCGAGCAACATTAATGCAAAGATTTCCGGAGGACCGAAGCTTAAGGCTACCGAGGCAAGCAGAGGTGCAAAGCCTGTAAAGAATATATTAGCGACTGTACCGCCTGTGAAAGAGGCTAGCGCCGCAGTAACCAGAGCCAGACGTGCACGACCTTGCAGCGCCAATGGCCGACCATCGAACGTGGTTGCTACAGCTGTCGACGCTCCAGGTATGCCAAGTGTCACCGACGATATAGCTCCGCCGTACATCGCTCCGTAGTAGATGGCTGCCAGAAAAATAATAGCGGACCCTGGAGGCACCAGAAAGGTGATGGGAAGTAAAATGGCAACACCGTTTACAGAGCCCAGACCCGGCATGGCGCCAATAAAGAGGCCTAACGTCACACCAATTAGAATCAGGAGTAAGTTAAGTGGCTGAAGCGATAGCAGTATGCCGTCACCCAGATTACCGAGTATCTCTATCATGGCTTTACCTTCCAGATGGCAGTAGATCGATGATTTATGTCAGTTTGATAGCTCATGATGTTGTCAGATCAGTAAATGATCGTGTTCATGAAATTAAAAAACGGTTCAAGGAAAGGCAGTCCCTTAGGCATGGTAATGCGCATCAGCGCTTCAAAGAAAAAGAAGAAAATGATGGGTGTCAGAATTGAGATAGTTAATGTAAGACGAAGCGTATGTCTGCCGAGAAACCCAAGGTAATAAAGTAAAAATACAAACATGGCACCGTACATAGAGATGATGTCTATCAGTGCTACAAATCCGAAAATACCGCCACCCACAAGCAGCAGCATTTTTTTACCATAACCATCCAGCAAAGGTTCTTCGGACTGAGATGGCGAGGATTTTTTCATCACGCCGTTGTAGGCGATAATACCTGTGCAGATAAGCATGATGGCTGACAACCAGAAGGGCCATGCACCTCCTCCCGGACCCTCACCGCTGATATAGCCGAACTCAAGCTCAGTACTCTTCACCATAAGGTAGATAGAAAACACGGCCAACACAGCCGCCGTTATTATTTCTGCGCGCCGCATACCAATAACTCCTTGAAAACCACTAGATATAAACACATGATTTACCACTGCCTTCAGCTAGCATTGTTCCTCGACCCTGGCTTGACCCTGGCTTGACCCTGGCTTGACCCTGGCTTGACCCTGGCTTGACCCTGGCTTGACCCTGGCAATAATGCAAAACAATTTTCATACATCGTCCGGGCTGGACACCTGAAAATAATCAATGAACAAATATGACCGGAGTTTCGGCATTGTCGACAACGTGCTGCGTATTGCCTCCAAAAATAGTCTCTCTTTCATGGCTATCGCTATAAGCTCCCATAATGAGCGTATCTGCATTGATCGATGCCGCTTGCTTTAACAGCTCTTTACCAATCTTTCTTTCTGCCTCGAAGCGAACTACCGTTGCCTTGATGCCACGAGATGCAAAGTAAGCCTGCAGGCTTTCCGAGTCAGCGCCATTAATCTCGGTACCAGAAGACAAAATGGATACTTGCGAGGCACTCTCGATAATACCCATCGTCAATGCCACGGCTCGACTTGCCTCGGCAGACCCATTCCAGCCAATAGCGATGTTCTGACATAGCGTTTGCGGTGCTACATCTGCAGGCGGGCACATCATGACGGGCCTGCCAGTATTGAATAACGCAGCTTTCAGGGTGTTGGCTCCAAGGTTTCTGTCAACATCAGGCTTGGCGACACAGATAAGGTCTGCAATTCTGCCATGACGTTTTATGACATCAACCTGCCGGCCCTGCTCCTCCACCCATGAAGCCGATGCTTTGCCGACAAGAACCGTATCAGACATGGCCACACCCATAGAGGCAGCCAGAGTTTCAAGTTCCTGGCGCATGCCCTGCTCAACCTGATCAGCAACATCAGCCGATTGTGACAACAGCAACTTGCGAAGCGGTGCTGTGATGGCTATGCCGTATGGCATAAGATCTTCGGGTCTGGGCCTGCAGTGGGCCACTTTTATGTGAGCATTGTACTTTCCGGCAAGTATCGCTGCATGGGCAAACACGTTGTCACCTTTTCCATCGCCCCGAACGGGCACCACGATGCTGTGTATCACGTGTCTATCTCCTGAAAATATACGTTGAACAGTTGGCTGCATGCATAAACATCAAGAGCCTAGTCGATCACCCACGGTAAGCTCTACATCTGTTGACCATTCCCGGGCACTCTGTTTTTTCCCGCCCTCAATCTTGACTCGCTTTACCAACACCCTGCCGCCAACGCTTTGCACACAAATACCTTCTTCCGTGATACCCACAACCTTTCCCGCCACACCGTCACCGGGAAACTGCTCGCTATCAAGAACACTGAGCTCAACACCGTTGAATGTAGTCCAGGCTCCAGGTGCCGGATTACATCCTCTAATGAGGTTATAAACTTGAGCAACCGGTTTATACCAATCGATATGGGCATGCTTTTTCGTACAGCGCCGTTCATAAGTTGCGCACGCTTCATCCTGTTTCATGCGCACAGGATTGCCAGTACGAAAGAGATCACATACCTGTAAAACGGACTCAATGGCGGACGGGTATATTTTTTTAAAGTACAGGTTTATGACAGTATCGTCGGGGGCGATCGGGCATTCCCATTGCAACAATATGTCACCTTCATCCAACCCGTCGGTCGGATAGAACCACGAATATCCTGATTTTTCGTAACCTTGAATAATGGGCCAATTAACGGCGGACGGGCCTCTATGCAACGGTAGCAGGGATGGGTGAAAACATATGGATCCCATGACAGGGGTGTCCCGCGCAGACTCCGGCACAAAAACGTTTACAAAGGCCATGATCATGAGATCGGCGTTATAGCCACTCAGCGTATTCAGCGTCTGTTGGTCATCGAAATTTGCTGGCTGCTGAACAGGCAGGCCATGCTCCAGTGCAAATTCCTTGATAGGGTCTATCGCCGCCCCATCTCGATCCGGCTCGCAATACACAGCGACAACCTCATCGCTTCCAGCACCCAGTATTTTCTCAAGGACATCTTTACCAAAAGCCTGTTGGCCCATCACTATCAATCGCATGATGCTTTCCTTTTTAAATTTACAAACCGATTCCTGAAATTACTGCCACTCTCCATTGCATCCACGCTTTCAACTCTTGACATCACCAACAGCCCCTGAATCGATGACAGCCTGCAACTCATCATTCGAGTAACCCAGCACATCACGCAGAATTTCTGCTGTATGTTCCCCAAGCAAAGGGGATCTGGTGACTTCAACCTCGCTGTCAGAGAGCTTGATAGGGCAACCGACACTTAAATACTCACCACGTTCCGGATGATCGACACGCACCATCGTTCCAGTAGCAAATAAACCTTCGTCTTCTGATATTTCCTTCATGGAGAGTATTGGCCCCACTGGAATATCATGTGGGTTGCAGATGTCCATGACCTCGAACTTGGTTTTTGTCATCGTCCATTGCTCGATGGCTCCAAAAATCTCATTAAGCTTTTCGAGTCTTTCCGGGGGTTTGGCATAGCCGCTTTCAGTTTTCCATTCGGGCTTACCAATAACGTCGCAAACTTTCTCCCAGATGGCCGCCTGAATGATGAAGTAGGTATAAGCGTTTGGATCCTGCTCCCAGCCCTTGCACTTCAGAATTCGACCCGGCTGACCGCCTCCCGAATCGTTACCAGCCCTTGGCGTGGCCTCCCCAAACGGCACACCTTCTCCAAATTGCGAGTACTCTTTAAGGGGCCCGGAATCCAGCCTTTGTTGATCGCGCAACTTGACGCGTGCAAGATTTAAAACGCTGTCTTGCATGGCACACAGCACTTTTTGACCCCGCCCGGTTTTCTCGCGTTGAAACAATGCCGTGACAATACCAAGACATAAATGCAATCCCGTACCTGAATCTCCGATTTGTGCACCGGTAACCAACGGCGGACCGTCTCTGAAGCCCGTTGTAGAAGCCGAACCTCCAGCACACTGAGCAACGTTTTCATACACTTTGCAATCTTCATACTTGCCCGGCCCAAAACCTTTAATGGATGCCATGATGATGCGCGGATTGATCTCCTGTATACGCTCCCAGGTAAATCCCATTCTATCCAGCGCACCTGGTGCAAAGTTCTCAACCAGTACATCACAGGTTTCAATGAGCCGAGTCAGCACCTGCTTGCCGGTTTCATTCTTGGAATTGAGCTCTATTGAGCGCTTGTTGTGATTCAACATCGTAAAGTACAGACTGTCAGCATTAGGGACATCGATAAGTTGCTTACGCGTAGCGTCCCCTACGCCTGGACGCTCAACCTTAATGACATCTGCACCAAACCAGGCCAGCAACTGTGTACAAGTTGGACCTGATTGAACATGCGTGAAATCAAGAATTTTTACACCTTCAAGAGCTTTCATGTCTTACTAACCTGTCAATTGAAATCAGTTATGTCGTAGCTGGAGGGGCAAACACGTTCACGCTTGGTAATCAGTCAAACCGGCAACTACGTCTTGGAAACAATACTCTGCGGATTTAAATTACCAATCCGCCCGCTTTCGGTTCCTGCATTTTCGTCTATCACAGCATTGATCAATGTCGGCTTACCTGATTCGAGCGCCTCATTGACTGCCTTGGATAAATCATCACGGGTATGGGCCAAAACGCCAATACCGCCAAACGCCTGCATCATGATGTCATAGCGCGCGTCCTTGACAAACACGGTGGGAGCGACTTCAGGACCACCCGTCGGATTGACATCCGTACCACGGTAAATGCCGTTGTTATTAAAAACCACGATGCATACGGGCAAGTTGTAGCGACAAATGGTCTCTACCTCCATGCCGGAAAAACCAAAGGCACTGTCACCCTCGACAGCAAGCACCCGGTTTCCTGTTTCTACCGCGGCCGCCACAGCAGCTCCCATACCGATGCCCATAATTCCCCATGTGCCAACGTCAAGACGTTTGCGGGGTTTATAAATATCAATAATGCTGCGAGCGAAATCAAGCGTATTGGCACCTTCATTGATCAGCATGGTTTCAGGCTGCTCTTTCATTATCTTTTTCAGTACGCCCAATGCCGTATGAAAATCCATCGGCTCAACCACATTGCTCTGCAGCTTGGTGGCCATACGCGCCAGATTGGTTTCGCGTTTTTGTGCGATAGCCTGTATCCAATCAGACGATGGCGGTTGCCAATTTCCACCCATAGCTTCAAGTAAGGCTGACATACACGAGGCAATATCACCCACCAGTGGTGCCGCAATCTCCACATTACTGTCCATTTCCCGCGGCTCTATATCGATTTGTATAAAACGTTTACTGCCGGGCGCGCCCCAACTCTTGCCTTTACCGTGGGAGAGCAGCCAGTTCAGACGTGCTCCCACCATGATGACCACATCAGATTCCTTAAGCACCAACGAGCGAGCTGCACCTGCCGATTGCGGGTGATCATCCGGCAACAGACCTTTTGCCATACTCATGGGCAAATAGGGGATTCCGCTTTTTTCAACGAACGAGCGGATAAGCTCATCAGCCTGAACGTAGGAGGCACCTTTCCCCAATATGATCAGAGGGCGTTTTGCGCTCTTGAGTAGGTCTATAGCTCGTTTGACCGAGTGCGGAGCCGGAAGCTGCGAGGGTGCTGGATCAACTATTGTGACGATGGATCTTGCACCCTCTCGCGCATCTATTACCTGACCGAACAATTTGGCAGGCAAATCCAGATAAACGCCGCCCGGTCGGCCCGATACTGCTGCTCTAATGGCGCGAGCAACACCAATACCAATATCTTCAGCCCTTAGAATACGAAATGCCGCTTTACACAAGGGTTTGGCAATGGCGAGCTGATCCATCTCTTCATAATCACCCTGCTGTAAATCAACAATCTCCCGCTCCGATGATCCGCTGATCAGAATCATGGGGAAGCAATTCGTCGTAGCATTTGCCAGCGCGGTAAGACCATTCAGAAAGCCGGGAGCTGACACTGTAAGACACAAGCCGGGCTTTTTCGTCAGATAACCAGCGATGGCCGCAGCATTACCGGCATGCTGCTCGTGACGAAAAGAAAACACACGCATACCACTGGCTTGTGCAAGCCGACCGAAATCCGTAATCGGTATGCCCGGTACGCCATAAATAGTGTTTAAACCATTTGCCTTGAAGGCATCAATCAGTAGATGAAACCCATCAGTAAGCTCATTGACAGGCTTTGCGTCCGGGCGTTTCTCTTTCTCAAGTATGGCATCTTCAAGCATCACAGAACCTCCGACCTTCAACGGGATTAATCAAATATAAGGATCACGCGCCACTTGCAGACTGGTTTCCGAACTGCTGCCAGGTCTGTCGTATGTGATCGTGAAGTTTCATCGTATGATCACGAACCAGCATTGCTGCAAGTTCGCCTTCGCGGTTTTCGATAGCCTCAATAATGGCCATGTGATCGACGACCGATCGGTTAACGCGATCGCCTTCGCGCATGGTGCGACGACGCACCGCGTGCATGTGTTGCAGCAAACCAAAGGCGGTGTCTTTCAGAAGTGAACAGCCCGCCAGTTCAAGTATGCGCTGATGAAATTTAATGTTAGCGTCAGAGTACTCTGCGATATCGGCTCGGCCCGAATCGCCATTCTGATTAGCGCCTAGACCCCGTAGAGTAGCTATGTCCTTGTCGCTGGCAACATGAGTGACAAGACGGGCAGCCATACTTTCCAGTGCTGCCCAGACCACCACCATTTCCAGAACTTCTTCCAGGCTCTTCAACTTCACGTAGACACCCTTGCGAGGTTGAATGTCTACAAAACCTTCTTGTTCAAGCTTTGCGAGCGCCTCTCTGATGGGAGTACGGGATATGCCCAGTTGTTCTGCAAGCTTGCGTTCATCGAGTCGAAGATCAACCGCATCACCATAGATATCCATCTGCATGATCGCCGTGCGGAGCAGCTGGTAGGTGTGGGCCTTTAGCGAGAAATTTTTTGCTACTGGGCGCAAATTAGCGCTGATAGACAGCCCTGCTGGCGGTGTAGAAAAAGACATTAAATGCTTGAAACACTCATACAAAATCCCATAAAAAACAAACAGTTGATCTCATAATACTCACTATCTACAGTATGTATCTTGCATCTGACATGTGGTATACCATACACCCAACGCCAACGAGGTCAAGTTCTTAACGAGTGTTTGAGTGATGAGGGGCAACGCAACCGTCAAACGAACCACGTTGCCCCGATGCCGTAAAGCACTTACAGATCTATACAGATCTGCCAAAGAAGCAACTACTCGCCCATTTTTGCGAGTAATTCTTCATGGCGTGCTACCTGGGTCTCCCAGTAGGCTATTTGCTCTTCCGCATCCATCCAAAGCGGTGAGAGACTTTCAGAGGTCATGTACTCCTGCCACTCATCACTTTCATAAATGGTTTTAAACAGATCCTGATAATACGCTGCAGCATCTGCAGACATACCTGGCGCCCCGACTACTGCGCGCTGGTTGTAGTAGCTGAAGTCTTTACCCAGCTCTGTCACGGTAGGAACATCTGCCACCAATGGTAGTCGCTCGTCAGAGAATGAAACTAATGGAACCACATCGCCGTTCTCAAAGAAGCCTTTAGCCTCAGATGGATTGTTCACGGAAGACATTATCTGCTGCCCGGCCAGATCCTTGGCAACAGCACCACCGCCCTTGTAGGGAATGTACTTCATCTTCATGTCGTAATTCTGCTCAAGCCATGTGGTTACAAGGGAGTCTTCCTGTCCCTTACCTGTGCCACCCATAACCCACTCGCCGTCAGCTTCCTTAACGGCAGCCTGCCAATCTTCAAACGTGTTGATACCACGGTCCTTGTGAACCCAGAGCACAAAGGGATCTACACCCATCATGGCGATAGGCGTGAAAGTGCTGATATCGATACCCAGACCTTTCTGCCGAAGCGGCGTTGTGAAAAAAGAATTCAGTGTGACCAGAATGGTGTGATCTGGATCTTTCGAACCGTTCAAGGCGATAAGCGCCTCTGCGCCAGAACCACCGCCTTTGTTATTGGGTATAAGTGGACGCGGAGTCAGTTTCTTCTTTTCGGCAACAGACTGTATGAATCTTGCTATCTGATCGGCACCTCCGCCAGCGCCTGCCATGATGACAAAGTCAATGGGCTTGGTAGGTTCCCATGCATGTGCAACTGAACTGAAACCACCCGCACCAAGGGCTGCTGCCGCAACCAGTCCGAGAACAGATTTTCTTGTCTTGCTTATGAACATTAGAAATTTTTCTCCTTCCAATTATTTTTGTTTGTAAAGAATTACGTGGTCACTACTCTCCTTCGATGAGAACGTACTGAAGTGGTGTTCAGAGCTTATTCCCAGTATGACATGTCGATAAACGACATAAGAAATTGACGATCCATTAGACAAGGCGTCAGAGGATGGCCGCAATAGTATTTATGTTGCTGGATAAGCCAAAAACACTATCGATTAATGCACCCTAGCTATAAGGACCCCTTTTTATAATCCGGACGGTAGGGTAGAGATTTGCGCTTAAGCGAGATTATAATGCGCAGATGCGAGATAGTTTGTAAAGCCAAATTGATCTCAAATCTGAAAACAATTTTGCTTAAAAATCGAAGCTACCCTTTACATCAGACATTGAACTATTGCTTGATGTCGTTACATCAAGTCCTCAGAACTCAGACTGGCTTGTTTTGCGCAATTCGGTCGTCCACAGTTTTAACAACCAAGTCGACGGCATCTGATTGAATACCCAGCTCGGCCCCAACCATCTGCACTAGCTTATCCACCCTTTCAATACTGAACGACCCACCATCTATAGCCCGTGCGACAGATGAAGGTTTTAAAAGATTCTCGGCAGCAGTGGCATATTTTTCAAAGGGCACCAGATCAGCAGCATCAGCTCCAAGTGTCTTTGCCAGCGCATCCACCCAAGCGTACATATTGCTGGATTCTTCGAGATTTGAATGCACGGCATCTCGAATTGCTTGCACCGATGACGGTGTCACACAGCGATAGTTGCCCGTCAGCAACATGCTCCATTTAGCCATGGGCACAAACAGAGAGTCAAAGACACGCAGCTTGACAGGCACATCTTTGCCGTCCAGAGTTACTGCTGCAATGTCGCTCTCCAGCTGACGCAACATCGCATTGTGCTCCGGGCTATCAAAGACAGCAGCTTTGAAATTCGTGGGTAGTCCGACGTGTAGAAAATTCGCCTTTTCTTCAGGCGGACGAAACGCCTGGGGGTCTGGGCTGCACAGACTTATCAGGCCTGGCTCAAACCCGTCCCACACAGGAGGGTCGTCGTAGCAAGCGTTCAGATCAGCTCTAGACAAAGAGGGTATTCGCGCCAGGTAAGGACTTGGAGGCATGTTCATTATCGACAGACACGGCACTTTTGCAGAGGCAATGTGCATCATCAGGTCTTTAACCTGACCCGAAGAATATTGAGGCTCCTGCATAGCCAGGGCCACCAGGTCAAAGTTTTGAGGATTGACTTTGTCAGGCGTGGACGCAGATAATGTTCCGGGCAAGTCTTTTGAATTGATGACACGGTGTTCGGGCTCATCACGCAGCTTGATGCGCACCTGAGTGCCTTCCTCGTTTATGAGTTTTGCGGTGGCATCCCGGCAAACCAGAGTGACATCATGCCCTGCCATGAGCAATTTTGTAGACAAAAGCGACCCGTAAGACGCGCCCAGTATCAGTACCTTCATTCCTACTCTCTCCAGTTACCCTTAGGGTTAGATCGTACAGAGAATCTACACCGTATGTTTCGTCAGCGTTGAGAATTAAACTACTTTGGCATGAGGGGCGAGATTTCTGCGATAGCAGGGCGGTGATTGTCAACAACTCTTAAGATAATGGAAGCCGGTGAGCATCGCGGCAAAATTCTGCTAACAACCTAATGATTGTCCTGATAAGCGGTGTAGGCTGAATTGTAAAGATTCGAATAACCGTAACGCCTCACACATGCCAAAACAATATCCGGAACGGGGGTTTATAATAAGACATGCTTCTTATTACATATAGTGTTGCATTATTGATGGGCAGACATCGGCCGTTAATCCATCAGTGGATATCAATATTGACTATTACGAGCTGCTACATGTGCAACCCTCTGCACCGGAGCCTGTGATCAAAGCAAGCTACCGCGCCATGATGCAAAAACTCAATCACCATCCTGACAAGGGGGGTGATGTTGGCTTTGCACAGCTACTGAATGACGCAGCGAAAACCCTTTGTGATCCAGGCACAAGAGCACAATACGATGCTCTGAGAAAACAGCACACGTCAGCTAGCGGAACGAAGTCAGGTAAAGAGCCGGCACACAGAAGCCGGGACGATACGGAAAAACCCCCGTCAGGTGAATCCGCACGGCGCGCTGAAACTCCCGAAGCGCCAAAGGGCGAACCTTCCAAGTCCGACGACATTTATCCCGAAGAAGAAAACACCGCTCTGCCACCCAAACCTCAATGTCCATTTTGTCTGTCTTTTTATCCGACAGACAGAGGCCTGACAAGCACTCCCGTCAGCTATGCCAGCTCCCGTCGTTGCCGCGGTTGCAATGGCGCGAAAACGCCCATTGAGAATCTGCCGCATGCCAGCAATCAAGAGTTACGTAAAATGCATCGGCAGCATCACCAAAGCGATGCACGGTTCTGGCTCCAGTGGCCAGGCAAAGCGTCATTGACGTCAACGATAAGCGACTTTTCTCCAGCAGGATGTGCACTCATCCATCCGGGTATCGTTGCAGTCGGTCAAACCGTCATGATAGAAACAGAGATTTTTAATGCCATCTGTAAGGTTCGGCATTGTAAGGATTCTGGCAATCGACGCTACCTTATCGGCCTTGAATTTATCACCCTGGACATGCTGGCAGTTCCAGGCACGTTGCTAAGCGCAACGGCTTAGTGTCACGGCCTAGTGTCACGGCCTGTTTTTACGGCCTGTTTTTACGGCCTGTTTTTACGGCCCGGTTTTACAACCTGGTGTGATCAAGATACTTAAAAATTTTTTGCGCACAAGGAAGGATCAAAGAGCCTACTTCTGGCAGGCCACCGGCACCCAGCCCATCTGGCGTATTGGCGCGTTGCTCATGGTAGCACTACCAACCGTATCACCTTGCAGATTGACCATCACCCACAGACCGGTCTGCGGACTCACGCAAGCGTCAATGACTTGCAGCGTTGCCTGAAACGCTGATTCGCGCAGGCGTTCGCCACTGGGTGTGCGATAGACAACACCATCCCAGTCTGCTACCAGTTTTGTCATGGCATTCATGACGACAAACGCGTAGGGTTTGTAACTCAGGCTATCAGTGTGCTCTATCCACTCAATATCTTGCGTGGCACTAACAGCTTTTGATACATCCACACCGTTCGACACGGACCCCTCTTGCTCGATATTCACGCGTTCGGAGAGATCAACCTTGTAATAGACAAGCTCTTCTTCATGACGAAATTCGTAAACAGGCAGGCGATACTCGACGTTGTTATCCAAACCCTGCAACTGACCTACCGAGCGCCGTGGCGAAGAATGATTCGGATCGAGTTGTAACGGTGTAAACGGTAAAGTACTGGCTAGCTGTATTTTCATGGTCTTTAAAATGACTTCCTGATTAAATTATCACGCGCCACCTGATGACAGTCCGGTAACGCGTGTTCATTCATAAATTGGACTTTATAAAGCTTATTGAACACTATCGTCAGTGCAAGCTGTTGGCACAAAACCGACGCAATTCTGATGAATTATGTCTTTCGGAATTCCAATGTTCACTTTCATAGCTCATCAACGCGTGTCAATTCCATCTGGTCCCGTAAAAATACCGCTGCTGGTGACGTTATTTCACACTTAACAGGTTTAGATGATTTTGTTTCCGAGCTAAACTGTAGCCTGTTTTGTGGGAATTTCATGATAATCCTGCGGAAGACTTTGGCCGTGGTCCGTCTCTTGCGAGAAATTCTGCTCAATATTGCTTGGCCAGTCTTTCACTGTCGGCTAACATCCACACACACCTTGTAAAAAACGAGGCGTCTACCCATACGCTTCTTCGTTCTTTTTCCCACCCGGCTGTATACAGATCCCAATGACCGACACGGTAGCGCTAACGCTAGAAATGGCCCTTGTGCTATTTTTGCTCTCCGCAACGGTCTACATGTTCGCAATGTCTGTCGTGAGGGTAGATGTGGCGGCCCTTGTTATTATGGTAACGCTTGGACTCTTGTCCAAAATGCCAGGGATCGAGCCCATACTCAGCCTTACAGAGCTGTTCTCAGGCTTCTCCAGTAACGCCGTTATCTCCATCATTGGCGTCATGATTATCGGTCGGGGTCTGGATAAAACCGGATTAATGGGAAAGCTTGCTCAGCTCATTTTGAGCATGGGAGGCAAGACAGAAGCTCGCATCAGTCCATTAATGAGCGCCATTGCAGCGCTTGCTTCAAGCTTCATGCAGAATATCGGTGTGGCTGCATTATTTTTGCCTGTGGTGAGTCGCGTCTCTGCTCGCACGGGCATTCCGATGTCACGCCTGCTTATGCCGGTCGGCTTTTGTATCATTCTTGGCGGCACTGCCACAATGATTGGCTCTAGCCCCCTGATTTTGCTGAACGATCTGTTGCTCTCTTCCAACCGACAACTGCCTGATTCACAACAGATGGAGAGCTTCGGTCTGTTTTCTGTCCTGCCAATCGGTATTGCGTTAAGCATAACCGGTCTGCTGTATTTCGCTTTGGCCGGACGATTCATCCTTCCCAGAATTGATCAGGACAGCAACCGCACTTTACGCACTGACGACTATTTTAAAAGCCTGTATGGAATAAGCGGAGAATTGCTCGAGGCACAGGTAACCGTTGATAGTCCAATGGTTGGTATGAGCATTCATCAGGTAGAAGACACGTATAAAAAGACACCCTTCATGCTGGCATTGTACAGCGGTGATGTTGTCAAGGTTCCACCCGATCGTGAGGAAACCATCTGGGTAAATACCCGGCTTGGCCTGCTTGGCGATCGAGATCAGGTAGAGGCTTTCTGCAAGGAATACCATTGGGATCTTAAGGGCGAGCCTGACCGCTTCGCCAAAGTTCTTAACCAGCAGTACAGCGGCATCGGCGAAGTTGTTATTCCACCGGCGTCCAGCCTGGTTGGCAGAGCAATTGGTGAAATCAAACCGCGTCGGAATTTTGGCGCAAATATCATGCAGATATATCGAGCCGACCAGATAATCAGCCGCGATTTCCGAGACACTGTATTAAAAGCCGGCGACACGCTAGTGGTGCACTCCAGCTGGAAAGATTTACACAAACTTAAATCCAATCGCGATGTGGTGGTAGCAACCGATGTGAAGTATGAGGACATTCGCACACATAAGTTACAGCCAGCCATCCTGTTTTTCGTGTTGTCGCTTGTCTTGTTCATGCTCACCGATACCTTGTCTATCTCGCTGCTCGCGGGTGCTTTAGGCATGATCCTGTCAGGTGTTCTGACCATCGATGAAGCATACGATGCCGTGAGCCTGCAAACAGTGTTTCTACTTGCCTGCCTTATCCCCCTGGGTATCGCTGTAGATCATTCGGGAGCCGCTCTCTGGATATCCCACCACTTGCTGGAAATTATCGGTGATGTACCCATCTGGGTCATGCAGACAGTAGTCGCCGGACTTGCCACATTTTTCACCCTGGTCATGTCCAATATCGGAGCAACCGTGCTGCTAGTGCCGCTGGCCGTTAACATCGCTGTCAGCATCGGGGCTGACCCGGCAATGTTTGCGTTAACCGTTGCTATCTCCACCTCCAACGCTTTTCTGATTCCAACCAATCAGGTCAATGCACTCATTATGGGGCCGGGTGGTTACCGCGTCTCAGATTTCATGCGCGTCGGTGGTGTGATGACCATCCTATATTTGATCGTAAGCTTGCTGGTCATGAATTTTGTCATGTAGTCGTTTCAAAGGTTAGGATGCAAGTCGCAAATAACTGAATATCATCGCTATTTCAACTAAGGACTTTATGAACATGGGCACCTGACTGGCCGATATCCCGGTTGTGCAGCCGCACTCTACGAGACATTTACCCATGGGAAAAACATACGAATCTCTTATCGATGACGAATACGGTGTCGACTTGTACGAAGACGACATGAACCTTGAGATGGACGTCGACGAAGATATGGAGATATTTCTTGAAGACCAGACTTCGATCAGCCATTCACAAAGCCGGAAAACCAATCATGCGAACAAATCAGCCGCTGGCGCTGATGGCGAATTCAATAAGCATCGGCTACCCCGTGACTGGCAAGATTTCGACTACGCACCTGAATCCAGCCTTGACGACGATTGGCAATAAAAAAACCAGCGCTATCAGCAAATATAACGTACACACATCGCTTGAGAATACGCCCGCAGAGCACGATTACTGCGGGCGTAAAATGAGTTTGGATATAAATCAGTCGAAATAGCAGGCCCGCCTATGCAATACTAATGCATTAGGCAGTGTTTGATGTATTGCATGAAACCATATTTACGCATCTCGAATCAAGTCAGCGAGCAACTCCTGACTATTTGCTGTAGAAATACAGCGCGTGCGTGTATTCCACTCATGCTCTCTATACTGCTGACATATCTTCTGCTTCAAAGCAGCGTTGACAATACCCAACTGCAATGTTGGGCACTTCTCAGTTGCACGATGACGCTTGCCCGAGTTGTGCTGCTACGTGTGGTCAGACAATCGGATTCCTTGAGTCACCTTGCAAAAAGAATGTGGGCCACAGCGCTTACGTTTCTTCTGGGCTGCAGCATAGCCTCAGTGCTTTATTTTTTCGGTTATCTGGACTTATTCGAGCGCGCAATGCTTTTGGCAATCATGCTGGGAGTATGCACCGCCTCCTTCAGTATCAACATTGGCTACCTGCCCCTGTTGCTTGCCTATATCGGACCACTACTTGGCACATCAAGCGTGCTGTGGGCTATAAATTTGCAAGGAGATATTGATACATTCCTGGCCATTGCGGTGAGTGCCTCCATCCTCATTCTTTCTCATTTGCTCGTTAGAAACGGCAAATTCATGTTCGAGGTTTTCACGCTTGCCATTGAATCATCCACCAGACTGGAAGAACAATCTCTGAGACTCTCCGAAGCACTTCACCGCGCAGAAGAGGCAAAGAAGGCGGCCGAAACCAGCAGTCAGTCCAAGTCACGGTTTATCGCAGCAGCAAGTCACGATCTGCGCCAACCTGTACACGTACTCAATCTGTTCAGTGGCGCGCTACGGAACGCGCCACTGGATAAACGTGCGCAAGATATCGTCGACAACATGAGCGTCGCGGTAACCTCACTGTCATCACAACTCAATTCTCTTCTTGACATATCCGAACTTGATTCGGGCAGCATCAAACCTGTCATCAGGAGCGTCGATCTTTTTCAACTCTCACAAACGCTCATGTGCGAGATGAAAAAACTGGCTGAAGATAAAAATATAGAAGTCGTAAATGAAGTGCCACCTGCCCTTTTCGTTCGTACTGATCCTTGCATGCTTTCGCAGATCATCCGAAACCTGTGCGGCAACGCCATAAAATACACACAGGCTGGCTCTGTTCGTATGACAGCAAGTGTAAGCGAGTCACAGGTGCTGCTGTCCATTATTGATACTGGAATTGGCATAGACACCGGCGATAGTGACAAAGTATTCGAGGAGTTTTATCAGGTATCCAACCACACCCGTGACAAAGAAAAAGGCCTGGGTCTGGGTCTCTCTATTGTATCCAGACTGGTAAAAGCTCTCGAACACTCACTAACGTTAAAATCCCGAGTAGGTCAAGGCACAACCATCAGCATTTCAATACAGAAGTGCACTGCTAGCCACAAGCCAGCTTTGTGTGATCCAGACCTCACTGCACAGGTGCACAACAAACTGCCAGAGGGCTTCTGGGTGCATCTGGTTGATGATGAAACTGCTGTACAGAATAGCGTGAAAGCTTTTCTGGCTTCCGTCGGAGCAAAGGTGACATACAGCGAATCATCAGACGACGCAATAAAATTTCTTAGTGATAACCAACCTGATGCTCTGTTGATAGATTTACGATTGCAGGATGGCGACTCCGGGCTAACGGTTGTGGATTCGATTAATGATCTCTCAATGCCTGTAGCGCTTATAACCGGCGAATCAATTAGCGATGACAGATTATCAAAGCAATATCCGCACTTATTAATGCTACAAAAACCCGTGTCAGATGAAGCTCTACTGGATTTGCTGGACTACATGATCATGAATAGCGATGAGGAAATACCCGTCATCACATCTGCGTAAATAGTGCGCTAACACATTACAACGGCAATGGCGAGCGAAATTGCCGATTATCGGCACTGTAAAAAGTCGGCGGATACAGGTATGGTGTATCCCAACAATTCGGGTTATACGTCCGCAGACGTAGCCTGCCCGGTTCGTAAATCCATTGGTCTGACCTACATCAGACTTCTGCCAGAAATACCAATTTATCCAAATCAGGAATAAATAGGCTCAAGATGGCGCTTAATGAATAGAAAGGGTACTTAATGAGTTCATCCGTTCAGGCCTCTTCGGGTATACGCGGTGCGGCTGTCCGTTTCGAACATGTCCAGAAGAGCTACGACGGCGTTGTTCTGGTCGTCAAAGATCTCAATCTTGACATTGCGCCCGGTGAATTCGTCACTATGCTTGGGCCGTCGGGCTCTGGAAAAACAACATGCCTCATGATGCTAGCGGGCTTCGAGCCTGCGACTCACGGCGAAATTTATCTGAATGATAAGCCTATAAACAACGTTCAGCCCCGTAAGCGCGGCATTGGCATGGTATTTCAGAACTATGCACTGTTCCCACACATGAGCGTTGCGGAGAACCTGGCCTTCCCTCTCGAGATACGCAAGATGGGTAAAAGTGAGCGCGACGAAAAGGTCAAACGTGCTCTGGATATGGTCGAACTAGGTGCATTTGGTAATCGACGACCCGCGCAGCTCTCAGGTGGACAACAACAACGTGTAGCCGTTGCTCGCGCCCTGGTCTTTGATCCGGATCTGGTACTGATGGACGAACCCTTGGGTGCACTCGACAAACAACTGCGTGAACAGATGCAATATGAAATAAAACACATCCATGAAAGCCTTGGAGTAAGCGTCGTCTATGTCACGCACGACCAGACAGAAGCCTTGACCATGAGCGATAGAGTCGCGGTTTTTGAGGACGGTGTCATTCAGCAGTTATCATCCCCTGATAGCTTGTACGAAAGCCCACAGAATTCATTTGTGGCGCAGTTCATTGGTGAAAACAACAAGCTATCAGGAGTTGTCACACATATTGACGGTGCCAGTTGCGCCATGACACTCGACGATGGTAGTCAGGTATCTGCCGAGGCGGTTAATATTGGTGCTGTTGGCTCACGTTCCACGATATCTCTACGACCCGAGCGCGTCGAGCTCACCCCCTCTGATTCCAGAGAAAACATACTCGAGGGCCGTGTCAGTGAAGTGCTGTATCTGGGAGATCATCTGCGCATTGTCATGTCGGTGGCGGGTAATGACGAATTCATTGTCAAAGTTCCTAATGGCGGCCGGCACCCCTCGCCTGTAGAGGGGCAGAATTATAAAATTGGCTGGAGCGCAGTGGATGCAAAGGCACTTGATCCAGTTGACTAATGGAAGATCTGTATGCCAATGGCGTGTTCCAAAACCTTGCTACAAAGGGTTTCAAAATACGCGATGTCATCGGGTCGTACCACACTGTAAGCACAGCCGTATGGCTTACGATACCCTGTGTAACGATATCGAGCGCAGCCTTGGCAGGCATGCCGATATCAGTACACTATTAAGTTGTTTTATCAAAAAGAGGAATTACACAATGAAGTTTACAGCCGGATTAGCTGGCATATTCGCACTCAGCACATTGGCAACCATTGCCAGCGCTGCGGATGAATTACCAGCCTGTGAAAACTGCGGTGACCAGATGACGATCGTGTCATGGGGTGGCGCATACTCAAACTCGCAGAATGAGGCTTACCATAAGCCCTATACAGCAATGACAGATGTAGAGATCATCAACGACGAATCTGCTAACGAAGCAGTCGCCAAGCTACGCGCAATGAACGAAGCAGGCAATGTCACCTGGGACGTAGTAGACGTGGTTGCCTCTGATGCCATTCGCCTCTGTGATGAAGGTCTTGCCATGGAAATCGATGTTGACGCGCAGCTTGCAGCGGCACCCGATGGCACACCAGCATCTGAGGACTTCGGCGATCTGCTCGTGTCAGAATGCTTCATTCCACAGATAGTTTATTCCACCACTTTCGGTTATCGTACCGACGTAGAAGCCTGGGGTGATAACACACCTGAAGAGATCTGCGCCGTGTTTGATACTGCTACCTTCCCTGGTAAGCGTGCCCTGGAAAAGCGTCCCATAAACAACATGGAATGGGCACTGATCTGCGACGGCGTTGCAAAAGACGACGTCTATGATGTGCTGTCAACTGACGAAGGTGTACAGCAAGCATTAGACAAGCTGGCTACTATCAAAGATGACGTCATCTGGTGGTCCGCTGGTGCAGAAACCCCTCAACTGCTAGCCGATTCAGAAGCAGTCATTGGCTCTACTTACAACGGTCGCCTGTTCTCTGTTATCGAAGAACAGAAGCAGCCTGTTGCCATGCTTTGGGACGCTCAGGTATTCGACCTTGACGGTTGGATTATTCCTACTGGTTTGAGTGAAGAGCGTACCAATCGTGCTCTGCATTATCTCAAATTCGCGACAGACACACAGCGACTGGCAGATCAGGCGAAGTACATCTCATACGGCCCAGCTCGTGCTTCATCTGCACCTCTTGTGGGCCAGCATGCAGATCTCGGAATAGACATGGCACCACATATGCCTACCGATCCAAATAATGCTGTTAACACCTTCTTGTACAACTACGAGTGGTGGGCAGACAATCGTGACGATCTGGATGCCAGGTTTCAGGCATGGCTGTCACAGTAGTTCCAGTAGCTGACTAGCTATTTTATGAAAGCTGTTCACTCGGATAATAATGCCTGAGTGAACAGCCCCTCTCTATAAAAGCTGTGCGCGGAGCTGTCCTTGTCAACGAGTATGCAAGCAGATATGTCTGAGCAGACACTATCCTCGGAAACAGATGCCGCTGGTGGCGCACTGACGAAAGATGGCGTGCCTCTTAAACGCAGCCTGGCGAAAGCCTTACGCCGGGAAAAATTTCGCGCGCTTCTGCTGATAATGCCACTTCTGATATTCGTGGTCGTCAGTTTTATTTTTCCCATCGGCGACATGCTGTTTCGTTCTGTGGAAAACAAGATTGTAAAGGACACCATCCCGGGCACTGTAAAGGCCCTGGAAAGCTGGGATGCGTCTACCGGGGAACTCCCCGACGAATTTGTCTTTGCCACCATCGCTGACGACTTGATGCTGGCTCAGGAGCTGAAACTGCACACGCGACTGGGAAGCAGGCTCAACTACGACCAACCCGGAATTTCCAGCGTTTTCAGAAAATCGGGCAGACGCATCAAACGTCTTGATAACAGCATGGCGATGGATGCTCTGGTACAGATGAATCCTGCCTGGGAATTACCCGCAGCATGGACAGACCTGCAAGCACTTGACGGCTTTGCCGGTACATTCCCATCAACCTCCCAATCCCTGCGAAACTGGACTCGCTATGTAGCCAGTGAAGAAGGTGAGGATGTTGACCCTGCGGCGACTGTACCCTATGGTTTTACGTATTCAATGCTGTATCACGATCTCAAGCGACTCGAGCCAAATCAGCTTCAGTCACTGGAATCTGATGCCAGCAATCTCTTTGCTGGCATCAGCGATCAGATTGGCGACATGCCTGTCGATAGTTTTAAAGAGCAGTTTGGCAAGATCGATAAAGGCTGGCTTGAAATTGATAACTGGCAAGCCATCAAACGTCTGTCACCACCTGTTGTCGACAGCTACTTTCTAGCCTCTATTGACGCTGAACGTACCGAAGCCGGAATAGAGCGCAAGCCAGAGAACGAACGCATCTATATCACACTATTCGTTCGCACCGTATTCATGAGTCTTGTCATTACTGGCAGTTGCATTTTGCTTGGATACCCGGTTGCCTATCTATTGGCTAATTTATCAGTTAGAGCATCCAATCTAGTATTGATACTTGTGCTTATACCATTCTGGACATCACTACTGGTCAGAACCAGTGCCTGGAAGGTGTTATTGCAGCAACAAGGTGTCATTAACGATCTGCTTGTCTGGATAGGTTTGGTCAATGATGCCGGACGTGTGGTTATGATCAACAACATGACCGGCACCATCATAGCCATGACCCATATCCTCTTACCATTCATGATCTTGCCTTTGTTTTCAGTAATGAAAACAATATCCCCAACGTATATGCGGGCAGCAAAATCCATGGGAGCCAGTGACTCACTAGCGTTCTGGCGCATTTATTTCCCCAACACGATTCCGGGTATCGGAGCCGGGTCGATACTGGTCTTCATACTGGCTATTGGCTATTACATAACCCCGGAGCTTGTGGGTGGTACCAAAGGTGTTTTCATCTCCAATAGAATCGCTTATCACATCAGCTCATCGTTGAACTGGGGGTTGGCAGCAGCGCTTGGCTCCATCCTACTAGTTCTGGTACTAGCCCTGTACTGGACCTACGATAAAATCGTAGGCATCGATAACGTGAAACTGGGATAAGAACCATGAGCAGCTTGCCTTCCTACGCTTCACTCGGTCAACGCATCTGGTTCTATACCTTTCGTTATGTCATTTGCGGATTTATTCTGTTCTTTCTTATTGCGCCCATCCTCACCATCATTCCCTTATCGTTCAATGCCCAGGATTTCTTTACATTTACCCCAGAGATGCTAGCGCTGAATCCAGACGGCTATTCCTTAAAGCACTATCAGGATTTTTTTACCAGTAACGACTGGCAAAACGCTCTCAAAAATTCTTTCATGATTGCACCTGCTGCAACACTGATTGCCACCGTATTAGGCACGCTTGCAGCTATCGGCTTATCGCAAAGCCATGTGCCATTCCGACGCGCCATCATGGCCATCCTGATTTCGCCGATGATCGTGCCACTTATCATCTCGGCAGCAGGCATGTATTTTTTCTATTCGCGAATAGGCTTACAGGGAACATACCTTGGCGTCGTGCTTGCCCATGCCGCTCTGGGCACACCCTTTGTTATCATTACGGTGACAGCAACCATGGTCGGTTTTGATCGCTCCCTGACTAGAGCAGCTGCAAGTCTTGGCGCGGATCCTTTAACGACCTTTTTTAAAGTACAAATGCCGCTGATCGTACCTGGTGTTGTGTCAGGAGCATTGTTCGCATTCATTACCTCCTTTGATGAAGTCGTGGTGGTTCTCTTTCTCGGTTCGGCAGGGCAGAAAACCTTACCCTGGCAGATGTTCACAGGCCTTCGTGAGCAGATATCCCCGACCATACTGGCGGTAGCAACCATCATGGTAGCGATGTCTATCATTCTTTTGTCCATGCTGGAGATGTTGCGTCGCCGCTCGGAAAGATTACGGGGACTGACACCCAACTAGCAGCGAACCGAGAGTTATAACCCCGAGTTACAACCCCGAGTTACAACCCCGAGTTACAACCCCGAGTTACAACCCCGAGTTACAACCCTGAGTTAAAACTCTGAGTTATCGACACAATGAGGCCAATGTAAATTATGCATTTTTCTCAGGCTGAATATGATCAACGCCTGGCTAAAACCCGTCAGGCGATGGATAAAGCCGGGATCACATTGTTGCTAGTGACCGATCCATCAAATATGGCCTGGTTGACCGGCTACGATGGTTGGTCGTTTTACACTCATCAATGTGTTGTCGTTTCCATGCAAGACCAACCCGTCTGGTGGGGTCGAGCTATGGATGCACCAGGTGCGTTGCGTACCGTCTATATGGATGATGCCAACGTTACAGGCTATGACGACATCTACGTCCAGAACCCTGATATGCACCCGATGCTGACACTCGCCAGCCTCATACGCGAAAGAGCCTGGGACACTCGCTGTATTGGCGTAGAGCTGGATAATTACTATTATTCGGCCGCGGCCCACCTGACACTTGTTAATGAATTCAAGAACGAGACGATCATAGACGCTACCGCGCTCGTCAATTGGGAGAGATCGGTAAAAAGCGAAGCAGAAATTGCTTATATGCGTAAAGCTGGCCGCATTGTAGAACATATGCATCAAACCATTCTTGAACGCGCAGAACCCGGACTCCGCAAGCATGTTCTGGTGGCTGATATCTACAAGGCAGCGATTGAAGGGGTAGATGATTGTTGGGGAGATTATCCCGCTATCGTGCCACTGACGCCATCGGGTATGGATGCCACAGCAGCTCATCTGACATGGGACGATAGCCCAATGAAATCTGGGGAAAGTACGTTTTTCGAAATTGCCGGTGTTCACAAACGATATCATTGCCCACAATCACGAACATTGTTTTTAGGTGAGCCACCCGACAAATACCGCCGTGCAGAACAAGCGGTTCTGGACGCTACAGAGGCAGGCCTGGCTCAAGCAAAACCGGGCAATCATTGCGAAGATATCGCCAACGCCTTTAACCACACTTTGAAAAAACATGGCTTTGTAAAAGATAGCCGCTGCGGCTATGCCATCGGGCTGTCTTACCCACCTGACTGGGGTGAGCGAACGATGTCTTTCCGAAGCGGTGACAGAAGCACCCTGCAGCCCGGCATGACCTTTCATTTCATGCCAGCCTTGTGGCTGGATGATGGCGGGCTTGAGATAACAGAGCCTCTTCTGATAACCGATAGTGGTTATGAGTGTTTGTGTCGCACCCCTCGACATTTGTACACCAAGTAGCGTTGCAGGGGCATCTGACGTCCGGGAGCTCATCCGTAACCACCGCCCGCCGTCAGGAGTAGTAAACCCTGCACACTTTGATGATGTTGTCATTTTCCGGATTTATGACGACCTTCTTTATCAGTTCAATGCAGATCCCAAGTGCTCGGCCGATACTTCCCTCAGACAAGACCAGCGGATATTTGATGTGGGCTTAGCCAGAAAACAAGTTGATGAGTCACAGGATACAGATAACCTAATGTCTGGAACTGTTACTCAAATAGCAACAGCAGCAGTGCCGATCAATGCACGTAAGGCTCCACCACATGTGGAATTGAGGTCTACGGCATATACACGGCATGTCAAACCGGCAATAGACCGCTTTGCAGCACTATGCGCATTGTTCGCCCTTGCAGTGCCAATGCTCGCTATCGCGTTGCTACTGGTGTTTAAAATGGGGAGACCTATTCTTTTTCGACAACGCAGGGTCGGATTAAACGGTACTGTATTTAATGTGCTCAAATTTCGCAGTATGGGTCCGGATAGACGCATGAAAGAAATGCAGGTGCAAAGTGAATATCGAATTACTCACAAATCTGATGAAGACCCAAGACATACCCGCTTTGGAAAAATTCTTCGTCGATACAGTCTTGATGAACTTCCCCAGTTGATCAACATATTACGAGGTGATATGAGTATCGTTGGGCCGAGACCAGAACTCGAATCGGTCGTAAATGGAAATTACCCCGAACATTTAAAGAGGCGGCATCTTGTACGCCCCGGCCTGACTGGCTTGTGGCAGATCTCTGCCAGAGGCGATGGACCTATGCACGAAAACGGTGAATGGGATTTGGAATATGTTGAAAAAATTTCGCTTTTGACAGACATTAAGATCATCTGTAAAACACCATTTGCCATGTTTGGCGAAAATCGGGGCAATTGAGCAGGCAATCTGAGTAAGTGATGGCTCGTTGTTGAGGGAGTCTGTGGGATAACAGGTTGATCGACCGGGGTGCTCTTGGTCACTGTCTTTAGGCCACGATGCATTCTAAACAGTTGAACCGCGTACAGTGCGAAGTCGAATATGCTAACGTCTGACGCGCAGTCATCAGGCTCAGGGTTCCAATAATTAGGCTACTAGCCGTTTAATCCCCTTTGGTGGATCTATGGATGACAATTCATACGTAACTTGCAAATTCATCCAGAATTCGGGTGAAGTGCCAAGGGCTTTAGACAATAACCATGCAGTGTCTGGCGTGACCCCACGCTTACCTCGAATCAATTCGTTCACACGTTGAATGGAGATATTCAAATGGCGGGCAAGTTCGGATTGCGATATCTCCAAAGGCTCCAGAAATTCATATAGAAGAATTTCACCAGGGTGCGTGGAGGTTCTATTATTCGGTAACATGCTTCACCTATGATAATCAACAATTTCTGCATCTTCCGCCCCACCATCAACCCATCTGAATACCAATCGCCACTGTTGGTTGACACGGACGCTATGAAACCCCTGCAAATCGCCTGACAGCTTTTCAAGTCTATTGCCTGGCGGCGATTTCAAATCCTCGACCGTCGCTGCTGCGTTCAACATATCTAGCTTTCTTAAAGCTTGAGGTCGGATTACAGCCGCAATTTTTCGGGACTGAGTCGTGCTTCGTCCGTGATAGAAGTCTTCCGTCGATTTACTTCCAAATGAACGAATCATATCTTAATATTAACACTTACATGAATACCGTGCAAGCGTTAAGTATCGATTGTAAATTTTGATACGAGAACGATGGATCCAGTTTGTCACGGCCCGTTGCCTCATTTATGTTGTATCTCGCTTCGCGCACCTAGATCATTCGACACCGGAAAAGGCTCGTCTATTGCTTTACCCTGCTATTGCATAAAATCTCGAGTCCAGAACCGTATAGAGCAGTATATAAGGCGCCGCACGGAGTTTCTACTGGATTGAGTCTAGTCATACTAAATGAGATCCAGGAAAAATCTATCCCAGTGATATCGATCAGTTTTCGGACATTGTATCTGCGGATGTGCCGACTATCGAAGAATGGTCAGAACATATGAAGGCCACACCTGAGAAAGTAATAAAAGTAGCTTTTTGTAGTCTTCTGTTGGAATTGACGGAAAACGATTGGGGAGGCGAACAATACGATCATTTTTCAGCTAGTGTTACCACTGCGAGTAAACCAAGGTCTGCTGCGTTTATATTCAAAGGGCCTTCTGCATGGGGAGAAATGAAACCAAAGCATTTAGGGAAGAATGGCGATCAAATCTACCGTCTTCAGCAATCGAATGTAGATATACTAGTGCTACAGCACTGCCATCACATAGGTGAAGCTGTATGGGAAACACTTGCATCATTCGCAATTCGCCTATGGAGGCCTAGACATTACTGTCTCATAGATGGGAAAGACACATATCGCATATTGATAGCCTATGGACTTACTGGATAGAAAAACATAACAAACGCTTACAAGCGAAACTCGACGGCGACTGACCGGAGCGACTGCGAAGGGAGGGAGCGGTCAGGTTCGTATGAAGCGGGCGTTAAGTAGAAGAAGGCGATCCCAACAGATACAAAGTATCGTTACTGAAGTCTTGTTCGTTGGGCCATTGAACCGAACCAAAAGCAACACTAACTTGCGTAAAGTATTCTTCGTCTTTGAGTTCAACGAAGATGCCTTTGTCTAAGAATGGTCCAACGTCAAATTCTTTGATTTCACCATTATCGAAACGAACCTTCAGTTTATAATTTTCCATTGGTTCGGCGGTTTCAACATAGGGATTCATGGGGCACCTATTTTAAAGGGTCAATTTTAAAAACTGGTTCGCCTGCTATTGCCAACTGCCAGTCTGCCAGTCTGCCATCAGGTCTTCCTGGTGTATCTCAATCCATGCCAACACCAATTTGTGTTTCGCTGGGGGCAAAGAGCCACCAAGTACATCGCCGGTTGGTATTTCGTACACGGCAGCATCGTCTTGATAATGCACATGTATGTGTGGCTTGTTGTGCTGTTGATTATCAAAGTAATACATACGTATAATCAAGCCATAAAACATTTATATTGTTGGCATAAATTGCGCCTAGTGCCTGAGTTGAGGGCAAATGCACTTAACAAGTCAATGCACCCGATAGTGTACGCGGCATCCAAATTGCCATTCCGCTGATCGGGTCAGAGGGGACCAAAGGCCCCCGTCTGCCCACAGAACCGTGCGTACGGGTCCGTACACGGCTCCTCACGTAAGACGTATCCAATGAGAAACATCAAACCAGTGTGCTAACTTTCTATCGGAGCGTATGACCTGTTTCTGCTGATGTATAAACCAGCTGTTTGGGTAGGCCTTCGTTAGCGCACGTACATTCGACAACGCCCAACGCTTCTTATTGCAAAATACCGCGCTGGCTGCTTGTCTTGAGGGTACTCCCCGTTTCATCAGTTTACGATACAGATGCTGTTTCCTCTTTTGTTGATGCACTATCCTTGATCTTAACCGTCGCCTTATATGGGCTTCGATCTTCCTCAATTGGCTCGGGTAGCAGGTCAGCGAATAATAACTTGACCACCCCTCGTACCATTGATTGATCTCTTCGAGTGTCTTCTCCAGAGTTTTATGGGTTCCTCGTGGGGTCAGCTCCTTGACTCTACTCATGGCCGTTTGCAAGGCTTTGTGCGATATCGCTATTGCCTCACCAACCACGGTAAAACCTGGAAACTTCACCCCATCAGACTTGGCCACTTGGCTCTTATCTCGATTCACCTTTAATTTCAGCTTCTTTTCGATAAATTGGCTTATCTTGTCCATCACTCGTTCTGCCGCTTTTGGCGACTTCACGAAGATATTGCAGTCATCTGCGTATCGGCAGAATTCCAACCCTCGACGTTCCAATTCCTGATCCAGCTCATCCAACACAATATTACTCAGTAGCGGACTCAGGGGCCCACCTTGCACTGTGCCTTCTTCGCTCGGTTCTACGACATCACCGATCATGACACCACTTCGTAGCATCATCCCTATCAGGCGCAGTATCCTCTTATCGGATATCCGCAACCCCAACCGATGTATCAGGCGATCATGATGAATTCTGTCAAAGAACTTCGACAAATCTATATCCACCACGAACTCCTTACCACTGGCAACAATATCTCTTGCCGCCCTCACCGCCTCGTGCTGACTTCGCTTTGGGCGAAAACCATAACTGTGCGCTGAGAAGTGCGGGTCAAATATCGGCTCCAGCAGCAACTTCAATGTCGCTTGTACCACCCGATCTCGTATCGTCGGTATACCCAGTAAACGGACACCCTTGCCACCTGGCTTGGGTATTTCAACTCGGCGTACCGGCGATGGTTTGTAAGTCCAGTCTGTCAGCTCCTGTGACAACTGACTTAGCTCTTCGCTAAGCCGGCTTTCGAAGTCCTCTATGCTTACCCCATCTATCCCGGGCTTGCCTTTGTTCTTCTTGACCTGCTTAAAACCTGTAATCAAGCTCTGGCTCGATCTGAGGATGTCAAAGAGACTCTCGTCCTCTATCAATAGTCCACTTTCGTTCATTTCACTCTCTCTTGCAATGGCCTGTCTGCGATCTCGCATCGTTGATTCATCGGTGGTCTACGTCACCAAT
>ENA-ORXR01000034-ORXR01000034.1-marine-metagenome-genome-assembly--contig:-NODE-34-length-196515-cov-8.874154_pt1 | contig 196515 bp, 143 predicted proteins | sample MGYA00237866_ERZ511479 | MGnify/ENA metagenome assembly ERZ511479 | reverse complement strand
CTTCCTAGTCACGGTCTGGTTTACTGCTGAACCTACGACCTTCGGTCGTATGCGGATGGCCGCCCCGTTCGAATCCTACCCCCGCTACCAACTTTCCTCATAAAGTAATAGCTTCCTAGTCACGGTCTGGTTTACTGCTGAACCTACGACCTTCGGTCGTATGCGGATGGCCGCCCCGTTCGAATCCTTCCCCCGCCACCGCTGAGCTTTCTCTGGTTCGCATCCTAATGTTCTTCGTCTCCAATTTTTTTTAGTTTACCTGTCATATATGTTCCCCAGTCATTTACTGTATCCGTGTGTAGCTTAGGGGAATACCCCGGTTTCTTTTGATCGTAACGCTCTATACTTTATTATTGTGATATTTGAACGTCCGCATGCGAAGTAATCGATTAAAAGGAACTGTTGATGCTAAAACAGCTAATCGTGCTGGCACGTCTTGCAATAACAGGCTTTACTGCGCTTATGTCAATCGGGTGCGCCAGTTTTTTAAATTCACCTGTCACCTCGGTGACCATCGACAGCAACCCGCAAAACGCGTCGTTTGTCATTGAGGATCACAACGGAGAGGTGATTCATTCTGGCACTACCCCAGAAGACGTGCTGCTGCATAATTCTAAAGCCATGTATCAACGAGCTCAATACTCAGTACGCTATGAGCTGGCCGACTTGCCGCCGCAGACCACCGAACTTAACGCGACATTATCGCCTTACTATTTTGGCAATTTGTTTTTTTTATACCCTGGCGTATTCGGGTTTCTCGTTATTGATCCTTTCACGGGGGCGATTTTCGATTTGCCTGAATTTCATTCTGTTGATCTAAATGCATTGAGTAATAACACGCTAAGCAATGATACGTTGCGCAATGATGCCAGCGCACTGAATCCTGCAAGTGATTCGATCACTGTGGCACAGGGGCGAGTGCAATGACCAGGCAAATACTGACTTTACTGACTTTGGTTTTAGTTGTTGCCTTTACAACGTCCTGTTCACTAGCGCCGATTACACCCAGAGTCGATGCAGCGTCGGTTGGCAAAGGTGTTTTCAAAATTGAAAATAATGTTTCCCCATCATCTTTCAGTGTCATTTATGGGGCTGGCGAAAAGTTTGATGTCGGGTTAGATCTGGAATTAATCATGGCCACGGCCTGGGGGCGGTACAGTTTTTTTAACAGCCCGAATGGCTTTTCGTTAGCAGTAAATGGTGGTGTTTTTGTGGGCGACGCAGATATAAAATCCAACGGTTATTTTTCTGGCTTGATTGCCAGTAATCAGTGGAGCCCAAAATTCAGAACCACAGCCAGTGTTCGCTATGCCGAGCTCGACTACCAGTTTAGCCCGGAATATGACGATGATTATTGGTTCGACTGGTATGATGCTGTTTTTTTTGACAATTCCGAAGAAGGCTCGGCCAATATACAGGCAGACTTAACATTATCTTTTCTGGTAAAGCCCTATATTGAATTAGCCCTTGGTGCGGTATGTCAGCATCTACCCAGAGTTAAAGACTCAACACGACGTTCCGAGGGGTGCGTTCCGACGATTGGCTTTTCTTACTATCGTCTTTAGTTAACGGTTTTTAGCCTAGTTTTATCCAGCTGCCATTCTTTTTGTTTGAACTAACGGCAGCACTGATAAAAGCGATGCCTTCAGCACCTTCTTTAATACCCGGGCAAAGCGTGTCAATGGTTTTGCCATCGCGTGCTGCGTAAATTGCTTCGGCAGTTTCTTTGTACAGTGTGGCAAAGCCTTCCAAATACCCTTCGGGATGGCCTGCCGGTATGCGAGATACATCGTTAGCTGCATCGCTGGCGCCAGGGCCTGCACGAGTGATGAGTTGCGTTGGCTCACCAAGCGGTGAATACCAGAGTTTATTCGGTTCTTCCTGTGACCAGCTGATACCACCTTGAGACCCATAGACGCGCAAGCGCAATCCGTTTTCATTACCAGGGGCGACCTGGCTGGACCACAACATGCCTTTAGCGCCACCTTGGTAGCGTAACATCACGTGCACGTTGTCGTCTAATTGGCGTCCTTCAACAAACGTATGTAAGTCAGCGCAAAGTGATTCAGCTGTAAGTCCTGTGACAAAGCCTGCCAGGTTAAAGGCATGCGTACCAATGTCGCCAATACAACCACCCGCGCCGGAGCGCGCAGGATCGACGCGCCAGCTTGCTTGCTTTTGTTCGGTGGCTTCAAGTTCAGTTGACAACCAGTCTTGTGCATATTCTACCTGCACGACGCGAATATCTCCCAGCTTGCCATTGGCGACTAATTCGCGTGCTTGTCGAATCATCGGGTAGGCGGTGTAGTTGTGCGTTAACATAAACAAAGCGTCCGAATCGTTAACGAGGTTCACGAATTTTTTTGCATCGCTGGCCGTGGAGGTTAATGGCTTATCGCAAATAACATGAATGCCACGCTTCAGGAATTCTTTGGCCACGGCAAAATGTAAGTGGTTGGGGGTAACTATGCTGACAGCTTCAATACCGTTTTTTAATCGTGCTTCGCGAATGGCCATCTCTTTAAAATTGCCATAGCTACGATCTTCTTCGATACCTAAATCCAGTCCGCTGAGCTTGGATTTTTCTACGGTGGATGAGAATGCACCTGCCACTAACTCGTAGTGATCGTCTATACGTGATGCGATACGATGTACGCCACCGATAAACGCATCCCGGCCACCACCGACCATACCTAGGCGAATTCTTTCTGGTTTGGCTTGAACGGCCATGCGTATAACTCCAGGTTAGTGATGTATAACTTATAACATGCCATGTTGTTTGCGATTATTCAACTTAAACCAACCAGCTCGCTGCTTTGCGATGTTGAGCTTACGCTGTTTGGGCCAGGGTGTGTTCGTCGGGTACTTTGGCGCCGGTCATGAAAGCGACAGCATCTGACATGGAATGTTCTTTTGGGTCGATGACGCACAGGCGCTGGCCCAGTCGGTGAATATGAATTCGATTTGATACCTCGAAAACGTGTGGCATGTTGTGCGAAATTAAAATGATAGGAATTCCCCGCTCGCGAACATCCTGTATCAGTTCGAGAACTCTGCGCGACTCCTTGACACCCAACGCGGCGGTTGGCTCGTCCATGATGATCACCTTGGACCCAAACGCGGCTGCACGTGCAACAGCAACGCCTTGCCGTTGTCCTCCGGAAAGTGTTTCAACTGACTGTGAGATATTCTGAATGGTGAGTAATCCGAGTTCTGACAATTTGGCACGAGCCTGTTTTTCCATTTCTCTCCGATCGAGCATGCGCAAATGTTTGCCTAATATTCCAGGCTTGCGTAGTTCGCGTCCTAAAAACAAATTATCAGTAATTGAAAGGGCAGGAGAGAGTGCAAGATTTTGATAGACAGTTTCAATGCCGGCATCACGTGCCTGAATAGGCGAATTAAACTGGACCTCCTCACCGTTTAACCAAATCGAACCACTATCGGCTCGCATTGCACCAGAAATCGCCTTGATTAACGATGATTTGCCTGCGCCATTGTCACCAATCAAACCCAGAACTTCACCCGGATATAAATCAAGGTCGGCGTGATCGAGGGCAACCACCCGACCATAGCGTTTAGTCAGTCCGCGAGCTTTAAGTACCGGGTGTGACTGGATCATGTTGACACCTTTCTAATCCATTGGTCGACAGCAACCGCGAGTATGATCAGCAAGCCAATAAGCAAATAAGTCCATTGCGGGTCGGTACCAATAAGCCTGAGCCCTAAAGAGAATACACCGACGATTAACGCGCCGAACAACATGCCCAGAATAGAACCACGCCCGCCAAACAAGGATATGCCACCAATCACCACCGCGGTTATTGATTCGATGTTAGCGAATTGGCCAGCAGTGGGGGATACAGAGCCAATCCGACCAATGAGTGCCCATCCAGCCAGAGAGCATATAAGTCCGGCTACAACATAAACAGAGATCAGTATGCGTTTGGTTCTGACACCACTTAGCTCGGCAGCTTCTATGTCATCACCTACGGCGTACACGTGCCGACCCCATGCGGTGTAATTGAGAACATAAGATAACAACAAGACTAATAAAACCAGCGCAATAACACCGTAAGTGAAAACTGCGCCTTCGTATTTAATTTTACTACCAAAAAATTGCAGTATTTGCGCTTTTTCTGCAATGTCTTGCGAGCGTATGGTTTCATTAGCAGAATACAAATAGTTTGATGCCAAAACAATTTGCCACATGCCTAAAGTGACGATGAATGGTGGTAGTCTTACGATTGCTACCAATACACCGTTGATGTATCCGCACAGCGCGCCTACAGCAAATCCACTTAACACTGCCAACTCTGCAGGTAAGCCATATCGAAAAGTAAATTGCCCCATCACCACGGAAGAGAGAACCATAATAGCGCCGACCGAAAGATCGATACCCGCCGTTAAGATAACCAGAGTTTGTGCAGCGCCAACAATACCGACGATGGCGACTTGTTGCAGAATTAAGGTAAGCGCAAAGGGCGAGAAAAATTTTGGTCCCAGATAAAAACCGAACCCGGCAACAGATGCAACTAATACGATTAGTGGCACCAAAGACGGATTTTGATGGAGTGTGCTTTGTATCCAGTTTAATATGCCGTTGCGTTCGTTGTCGAAAGTTGCTATGTCATCGGCACTCTCATCAACACGCGCTTTTGCACCTTCATCAGCGGCTCTGGCAAGTCTTGCTTCGTCGTCTTGTGTTGACAAATTTTATTTCTCCAACTAAAAAACGGCGCTTTTAACGGCGCCGTTTTAGTTTACTGCTATCGTATAGAGACTACAACTTAGTCAAACTATCCCCAGCACTTGTCAGTGCCTTCAGTTGTGTCGATTGAATCAACACCATCTGCAGGTTGATCTGTAACCAGGTTAACGCCTGTGTCGAAAAAATCCAGACCTGGGGTATTTTCAGGTTTGCTGCCATCTTTGGCCCATGCTGCAATAGCTTCTATGCCTAACGATGCCATTAACAATGGATACTGCTGAGAGGTTGCACCAATAACACCGTCTTTAACATCTGCAACACCGGGGCAACCACCATCAACAGAGACTATCAGGACATCGCCTTCACGACCCACAGCTTTAAGCGCTTCGTAAGCACCAGCGGCCGCAGGTTCGTTGATGGTGTAAACAACATTAATACCCGGGTCTTTGGTCAGGAGGTTTTCCATTGCCTTACGGCCACCTTCCTCGTTACCGGCTGTAACGTCGTTACCCACGATACGAGGGTCAGTTTCGTCACCCCATTTATTAGGATCACCCAGGTCGATTCCAAAGCCTTGCAAAAAACCTTGATCGCGCAGTACGCCAACTGATGGCTGGCTTACTGCCAGGTCAAGCATGGCGATTTTAGCGTCTGCAGCTGCGTCGCCCATCGCTGCGGCCGCCCATGAACCGATTAGTTCGCCGGCTTTGAAATTGTCGGTTGCAAAAGTCGCATCGGCAGAGTCGATTGGCTCCAAAGGTGTATCGAGCGCTATTACCAGTAAGCCTGCATCACGGGCTTGTTGTACTGCCGGCACAATGGCCTTGGTGTCGGATGCGGCTATTAAAATACCTTTTGCACCATCGACAATGCAGGTTTCAATCGCTGCCACTTGACTTTCGTGGTCGCCGTCAACCTTACCAGCGTAAGACTTTAGTGTTACACCCATCTCTTCCGCTTTTGCCGTTGCACCTTCTTTCATTTTCACGAAGAACGGGTTCGTATCTGTTTTGGTTATTAAACATGCAGCTGTTTGTGCTTGTACCAGCGTTGCCGTTCCTAAACTCAATGCAACTGCTCCGGCCGTGAGGCACAGAAATTTAATGGGTCTCATACCAATTTTCTCCAAGTAATTGTTTGTGGTGTGTTCAAAATTAGTCTCACATGCAGCGAGTTGGCTTGTCAATTGAAGTCCGGCCGACCGGAAGCTCGATAACTGATTTAGTTTTGCGGTAGGTGCAAATTGGACCACTTTCCGGTAGACGGTCAATATTGCTCTAAGTCGTATTTGTAACTGGTTTTCGGAGCGATTTGTGCGCCAATTCTCATTCGAAATGTTACATGCCATCTCCATCGGTGGACAAATTGCGTGGTACGCCGATATCACAGTTGTTGCGGAAGACTAAAGACTGGTTTGTTGTACCGCCTCGTTGAACTTAAGGATATACAATGAATTCTTCCTCACTGATTGAAGCTCAAGGCCGATTCGGAGGTAATCATAAATTGAACAGCTATAACCTCCCAAATCGTACACTTGCACTTGTATTGGCTGGTGGTCGTGGATCGCGCCTGCATGGTTTAACCGACTGGCGAGCTAAGCCTGCAGTGCCATTTGGTGGCAAGTATCGATTGATTGATTTTGCATTGTCAAATTGCCTTAACTCAGGTATTGGCAGAGTGGGTATTCTGACCCAGTACATGTCTCATTCCTTAAACCAACACGTACAACAAGGCTGGGGCATGACCACACCTGATGGTGCGCCCATGATGCAGTTACTCCCCGCACAGCAACGCACAAAAGAACATAACTGGTATACCGGCACCGCCGATGCAATCTATCAGAACCTGGATATCATACGAGGGTACGGTGCAGAGTACGTGTTGGTCCTGGCTGGTGATCACGTTTATAAAATGGATTACCGACCGTTGTTAGAAGAGCACGTTCGTACCAATGCCGATATGACGATCTGCGCAATAGAAACGGGTGCTGAAGAGGCGAAACAATTTGGCGTGCTAAGTGTTGATGAAGATGGTTCTGTTTTAAGCTTTACTGAAAAACCGGAACAACCCGAAACCATTCCTGGCAAAGATGGACAGTGTTTATCGTCGATGGGTGTTTATGTTTTCAATGCCAAGTTCTTGTATCAGGAATTAATCGATGGGCATGAAGGTAAGGGCTCTGGTGATGATTTTGGCAAAGATGTCATCCCGTCATTAATTGGCAAACGTAAAGTTATGTCTTATGCGTTTCGGGATGAAGTCAAAGACAAGCCAGCCTACTGGCGCGATGTTGGTACTCTGGATGCTTTCTGGCAAGCCAATCTTGAACTTATCGGCGTTGTACCACCGTTAAATTTGTACGATAACGATTGGCCTGTAAGAACGTTTGTTACTCAGTCACCTCCTGCTAAATTCGTGTTTGATGCAGAAGATCGGTGCGGTGCTGCGGTTAATTCAATGATCTGCGATGGCTGCATAATTTCGGGTGCCAGCATCAAAAATTCGGTTGTGTGCAACAACGTCCGCGCGAACGAACGAACCGAAATAGACGAATCGGTATTGCTCCCTGACTGTGTCATCGGTGAACACTGCAAACTCAAACGCGTGGTATTAGATCGATACTGTGAAGTTCCTGCAGGCATGAGTATTGGCTACGATCTGGAGCTGGATGCCAAACGTTTCCATGTGTCTGATGACGGTATTGTGTTAGTCACGCAGCAAATGATTGAGCAGCTAAAGTCCGATTCTGACCGAGCGGTTGCGTAACGCGCTGTTTGCGCCAGTGTAAAAACGGTAGCCTGACACCTAAAAGAATGCCTGGCCTTTTAAATCTGCTAGGCTTGGATAAATGAGCATTTCAAAAAACGGCCGCTTAGTTGTTGTGGTCGGCCCGAGTGGTGCTGGTAAAGACAGCATACTCAAAGCGGCACAAAAACACTTCCAAACTAATCCTCGTGTCGAATTTGTTCGACGGGTAATTACCCGTGAGTGTGACCCTGCCAGTGAAATTCATGACAGCGTTAGTGAACCGGTATTTTTCGAAAAACAAACCGCTGGTGATTTCGCCGTTTGGTGGCAGGCAAATGGCTTGCACTATGGATTGCCAGTAAGCGTAAAGCAGGGCTGCGATGCTGGTCAGTTAATGGTGGCTAATGGAAGTCGTGCAGCCATCCCGGATATTAGAGACAAGTTTCCCGGGCAACTGGTTGTTGTGCACATAACAGCCACGACTGAGATATTGTCTCAACGTTTGGAAAATCGTAGCCGTGAAGCCGCCGCTGATATAGCCAAACGACTGCAACGCAACCAGACTATTGAACCGCTCACCGGCTGCGATGTCCTGACCATTGACAACAGCGGCGAGCGCATCCTAGCCATACAACACTTTATCGCCTTACTAGACTCCTTGCATTAATGGGGACGGAGGGATTTGTTATTGTCCACAGAGAATCTGTGGACAATAACAAATCCCTCCGTCCCCATTAATGCTTTCATCGGTGTTAATGTCGCAGCATTTGCATCACAGACTCAGTAGGTAATACGCATGAAAGTTGGATTTATAGGCTTGGGAAATGTCGGTGGCAAATTGGCTGGCAGTTTACTGCGTAACAATATTGCTTTGACCGTACGCGATCTGGATAAAGCAGTCGCTCAGCCGTTTCTCGACGCAGGGGCGTCCTGGGGTGAATCACCACAGGCTATGGCACTAGGGTGTGAACTTTTAATTACCTGTCTTCCATCACCGGCGGCCAGTGCAGCAGTGCTCGAAGCCGATGATGGTTTATTGGCTGGATTGTCGACGGGCAAAATTTGGGCTGAGATGAGTACCACTGACGAAGCTGAAGTGCTGCGTCTGGGAAAGTTGGTGCAGGCCACCGGTGCGGCGGCTGTTGATTGCCCGGTTTCGGGTGGGTGTCATCGTGCTGCAACGGGCAACATTGCCATATTCGCGGGTTGCGACCGTGCTGTGTTTGATCGCATGTTGCCAATATTAACTGTATTGGGCAGACGCGTTTTGCACACAGGCGAACTTGGCAGTGCTTCTATATTAAAAGTAATGACTAATTATTTGGCTACAGCAAATTTGCTGACTCTGTGTGAAGCATTGACCACCATGAAAGGGGCGGGACTCGATTTAGCCACCACGTATGAAGCGATCAGAATTTCATCGGGCAATTCGTTTGTACATGAAACCGAAAGCCAGGTTATTTTGAATGGTTCGCGAGATATTAATTTCACGATAGACCTTGTTAGAAAAGACATAGGTTTGTTCCAGCAGGTGGCAGATCGTGCGAACGTGCCGTTGGATATCAGTCCTGTGCTAATCGATGTTATGCGTGACGGTGAAGAGCGTTTCGGACCGCGTGAATGGTCACCCAACATCATAAAACGTTTGGAGGAAGCTACCGGACTGTCCATTCTCGCTGATGGGTTCCCTGCCGATATAGTTGACGATGAACCAGAGGAAGCAGGCTTTGAGGTCATCCCCCACAACCGCGCCTGATGTAACAATGGGGACGGAGGGATTTAATATTGTCCACAGATTCTCTGTGGACAATATTAAATCCCTCCGTCCCCATTGTTACCCATTGTCAGGTATTGGTCAGGCGGTTTAGGGGGACTTTGAGCATCACATTGCCTTGCTCGTCTTTAGGTAGATTGCCAGCGCGCATATTGACTTGCAGGGAGGGAATAATCAGTTTAGGTGCGGACAAGGTAGCATCGCGTGCTTCTCGCATGGCAACGTATTCTTCTTCGGTTTTGCATTGTTGCAAATGAACATTTTTTCGTTGTTCGCCAATGGTAGTCTCCCACTTAAACTCGCGCCCGTTCGGTCCATAGTCGTGACAAACAAAAACGCGTACCGCGTCGGGTAAGCTCAATACGCGTTGCATTGATCGGTACAGCTCTCTGGCATCACCACCAGGAAAATCTGCTCGGCCAGTGCCGCCGTCGGGCATAAAAAAAGTATCACCAACAAACACAGCATCGCCGATAACGTGGGTTGTACAGGCAGGCGTATGACCGGGCGTGTGCAGGACTGTTGCTGTCAATGAGCCGATTGAGTATGTGTCGCCGTCAGCGAACAACTCATCGAACTGCGAGCCATCGCGCTGGAACTCTGTGCCCTCATTAAAAATTTTACCAAAGGTTTCCTGCACCAGTGTTATTTGATTGCTGATACCCAATTTGCCACCGAGTTCTTGTTGAAGAAAAGGTGCTGCTGATAAATGATCAGCGTGTACGTGCGATTCTATTATCCACTCGACGTTCAATTTAAGTTCGCGAACTTTGTCTATAAGCAATTTAGCATTGTGGTATTCAAGATTCCCTGCGGCGTAATCAATGTCGAGAACGCTATCAATAATGGCGCAGGCGTTTGAATTTGGATCTTTTACAATGTAGGTAGCTGTATTGGTTGTTTCGTCAAACAGGGGTATCACTTGCGGTGACACACTGAGATCCAGCGAGGGTAGAAGTTTGATATTCATGAGCAATGCAGCCAAGTATTTGGTACTGTTCAGATTAAGTCGTCATTATCGCATAGATGCAAAAGAGGCACGGCAAGATGGGAATCAAACAAAGTTTAGAAGATAAATACACGGCCGAGGCAGGTCATGTGTTTATGAGCGGCACTCAAGCTCTGATTCGATTGCCAATGGTGCAAATGCGCCGTGACAGAATCAAAGGCCTTACTACAGCAGCTTATATATCAGGTTATCGTGGGTCTCCGTTAGGTACTTATGATCAACAGTTGCTTCTTGCCCAGTCACATCTTCAAGCGCTCGACATAAAATTCCATCCCGGTGTTAACGAAGATTTAGCTGCGACCGCTATTTGGGGTACACAGCAAGTGCCTCTGATTGAAGATGCGCAAAAGCAAGGTGTGTTGGGTATTTGGTATGGCAAAGGTCCCGGAGTTGATCGTTGTGGTGATGTCTTTCGACACGCTAACGCTGCAGGTTCCTCAGAACACGGTGGCGTCTTATGCTTGGCAGGCGATGATCATTCTGCAAAATCATCCACGGTACAACATCAATCTGATCATGCGTTTATAGCTGCACGTATGCCCATGTTGTACCCGTCTTCGGTTCACGAATTTGTAGAGCTGGGTTTGCTTGGCATTGCTTTATCTCGATACAGCGGTTGTTGGACAGGCTTTAAACTTATTTCTGACACGGTAGAAACCAGTGCAGTGGTGAGCGTTGACAAAGAAATGATGGACATCCATATACCAACCGACTTTGAACTTCCAGAAGGTGGCCTTAACATTCGTTGGCCTGATGCGTTTGCTGATCAGGATGTGCGTTTGCACGAGATGAAAGAAAAGGCAGTGTTTGCTTTTGCCCGAGCTAATAACATCGACCAATGGGTGCTCAAGCCCCATCGTAAACGCCTGGGAATCATAGCTTCAGGCAAAGCGTATGAGGACACACGTCAAGCGTTGCAACAACTGGGAATAGATGAGTCAGTCAGTGAGGCCATTGGATTGCACTTGTACAAAGTACGCATGCCGTTCCCGCTTGAACCGACGGGTGTTTGCGCATTTGCTGATGGTCTGGAGGAAGTGCTGGTGTTAGAAGAGCGCCGCGAGATCATTGAACAACAACTTAAAACGGCGTTGTATTACCAGGAAAAACGTTCGCGCATAGTTGGTAAGCAAGATGAACATGGTAATGATTATTTGCCAACGGCTGCCACTTTATCTGTGTCCATATGCATGCGTGCTATCGCGACGCGATTGTTAAATCTGGATATTGATGAATCACTCAAAGCCCAGTTACAAGAGCGATTGAGCGAACTTAATAACAACACGCAAAAACAGTTGTTGCACAGTACGCCCACTGAGCGAAAACCATGGTTTTGTTCTGGTTGTCCGCACAATACCTCAACCCGTGTTCCGCAAGGCTCAAAAGCGCTTGCCGGAATTGGTTGTCACTTTATGGTGCTGTGGATGGACAGAGACACTGAAACGTTTACCCACATGGGAGCCGAAGGCGTGCCGTGGACGTCGGTTTCTCATTATGTCGATGACAAACATCGTTTTGTTAATATCGGCGATGGTACTTACTATCATTCTGGTTATCTTGCCATTCGCGCAGCAGTTCATTCAGGTGCTAATTTAACCTATAAAGTGTTATACAACGATGCTGTTGCCATGACTGGCGGGCAGTCCATTGATGGCGGATTAACACCGACTCAAATAACCCATCAACTCAAAGCTGAAGGTGTATCACCCATTTATCTGGTGACAGATGAACCTGAACTGTATTCGTCTAACAACGTTGCTGAAGGTGTAGTCATTCGTCATCGCGATTACCTTGATGAGGTAATGCGTGATCTTAGAGAACTCACTGGGTGTAATGCGATTGTCTATGTGCAAACGTGTGCAGCTGAAAAGCGACGACGCCGTAAGCGTGGCTTAATGGTGGACCCTGACAAGCGGTTATTTATAAATCCGGATGTATGCGAAGGGTGTGGGGACTGTTCTACACAGTCAAATTGTGTCTCCGTAGAGCCCCTTGAAACACCGTTGGGTCGCAAGCGGCGCATCAATCAATCCAGCTGTAACAAAGACTATTCCTGTATCAATGGTTTTTGCCCCTCATTTGTCACCCTGAAAGGTGCCACGTTGAAACGCCGGCAAGCTCAACAGTTTGATACTTCTCAAACGCTGCCCGACCCTGTTATGCCAACGCTCACTAACAACAGTTGGAATATTCTGATCACAGGCGTTGGCGGTACTGGTGTGCTTACCATCGGGTCAGTGTTGGGCATGGCGGCGCACATAGATGGGCACGCTGCCATGTTGTTGGATATGGCCGGCCTTGCGCAAAAAGGCGGGGCTGTGCAAAGTCATGTTCGAATAGCAAAGGCTCCCGAGCACGTCACCAGTGCCCACATTGTGCCGCAGGGGTGCGACTTGTTGTTTGCTGCCGATGCTGTGGTGGCTTCATCAAAGTCGGCTGCCGAACTACTCAATAACAAACGTACTCATGCCGTTGTCAATACAGCCTCCACACCCATAGCGGACTTTGTTTTACATCGTGACCTGGATTTTAGTGATGATAGCGTCGCGTTAGTCATTAAAAAGCAGGTAAAAAACGCAGAACACTTTCGCAGCTTTACTCAGGTGGCAGAACAACTAACCGGTGACGCTATCAGTACCAATATATTGATGCTGGGTTATGCCTGGCAACAAGGCTTGGTGCCGGTCTCTTTACACGGCTTGCAATCAGCGATTACCTTAAATGGTGTTGCCGTGAAGTCAAACCTGAGAGCGTTGCACTGCGGCAGGGTGTTAGCCGCGAAACCCGCCACGCTCTCCGCATTGCTACAAGAACCTGCAACCATCAGCGCCCGCAAAACCACGGCAGAAATCATCGAGCATAGAGCCGAGCATCTCATGGCCTATCAGGGACGCAAGCTTGCTGCTAAATATCAAAAAACGATAAAGCAACTCAGCGATTGCATTGTTACAAAAGGACTTAACCCCGAACTACTCAATACAGCTGCGCACAGCTATGCCCGCGTACTCAGCTACAAAGATGAATACGAAGTATCACGCTTGTACGCTTTGCCCTCGTTTCAACGAAGTCTGCAAGATCAGTTCGACGGGGACTACACAATAGAATTTAATCTTGCCCCGCCCATGCTGGGTGGTGTTGCGCCAAACGGGCGGCCTAAAAAACGTGCGATAGGTCCGTGGGTTCTGTCCTTGTTCAAGCTATTGCAGCGAGGCAAAGTGCTGCGGGGTACGCCTTTGGATGTGTTTGGTTACACGAGGGAACGACGTCAGGAACGGCAATGGATAACCTGGTATGAGCAAGACTTACAGCGCCTGTTAACTGAACTAACGAAAGACAATCAAGCTGTCGGCGAACAACTGCTGGCAGTGCCGGATCAGATTCGTGGTTTTGGACCGGTAAAAATGCAGGCAATGCTGGAGTGTGAAAAACGTCGGGTGTCATTGTGGCAGGAATTAGAAGCGCCCAAACCCATCGACCTGACATCAGCGGCGTAACAGGATGATTGACTGTGTGTGCCGTTGGTTTACGATGTGGCCTGGGTGAAGACATTGATGTATTACCGGGGACAGTCCAAAGACAGAATTGGCCGGACTCCAGAAGACGCGTTTGGCGACAAACTCTCGTCATTCTTCCAATACAGGGGTCACATTGAGGCGTTATTTTGGTCGCGATGTGATTGGTGCGAAATAAATTTGATCTGATGCATGCTGCCTGCAAACCTGCCTGAAGACCCTATGAGCAAGTAAAATAGGGCTATACGAGTTGTTCGAGGGTCATCGGCATTCAATTTGCACCTGATAATGGCATTAATTGGCCTCGCACAATTGCGACGTCAGACATCAGCCTGTTATACTTAGCGGCTGAATGCGTGAACTCCCTCATTACGACAGCAACGCGCATAGGAGAGCAAGGTTGAGTCAGTCGTTTATTGGCAGCGGTCAGTAGGCAAATTTGATTGATTCGCCATACAATCAGAATTTGAAAAAAGGCTCCCCCAGGGAGCCTTTTTTTTGTTGTGAGCTTCTGAACTGGTGCGAGAACTTTTATTGGAGCAAACATGCGACGTGTGTCGCCAGGTATTGAAACTGTTATCGAACCCGTGGTCAGTGGTTTAGGGTATGAATTCGTCGGCGCACAATTTGGCCAGGGCGAAAATGGCCAGACCTTGCGTGTCTTTATAGACACCGAAAATGGGGTGGTTGTTGAGGATTGTGTTGCCGTTAGTAAACAACTTAGTGCTGTACTCGATGTAGAGGACACAATAAAAAGTGCTTATCAGCTCGAGGTGTCATCTCCCGGGGTTGATCGGCCATTGTTTACGGTTAGTCAGTTTAGTGAACAAAAGAACGAAGTAGTAAAAGTTAAAATGGCAGTAGCGGTTGATGGACGTCGCAATTTTAAAGGCCGCTTGGTTGATGTGGAAAACGAGGCGGCAATTATCGAAGTTGATGGTATTGACTATGCGTTGCCGGTTAGTGATGTAGAAGAGGCGCACTTGGTAGCTAAGTTGTAGCCGCCGGACTTTAGTCGCGAGATTGGTAGCGAGATTGAGTAGCGAGATTGAGTAGCGAGATTGAGTAGCGAGATTGAGTAGCGAGATTGAGTAGCGAACTTTTTTAAAAATCAGGCGCAAATGATAAAGCGCAGGAGAGTGATATGAACGAGACAATGAGTATGGTTTGGGCAGTAGAGCGCGGCAACGCGTCAGGGCTATGAGGCTCTCTCACCATGAGTAAAGATATTCTGCTCGTCGTTGAGACGGTTTCAAATGAAAAGGGTGTTGAGGAAAGAATTATTTTCGAAGCGCTTGAATCTGCACTTGCGTCCGCGACTCGAAAGCGTCACGGGCAGGACATTGAAGTTCGTGTAGCGATTGATCGGGAAACCGGCGAATACAAAACGTATCGGCGATGGGAAGTGGTAGGTGATGACGAAGAGCAGGAGTTTCCGTTCCGTCAAATCACGATTTCTGCTGCGCAAGTCGAAGAGCCAGATCTGGAATTGGGTGGGTACACGGAAGAGGAGATCGATTCGGTTGACTTTGGCCGTATCGCCGCTCAAACAGCCAAGCAAGTCATTGTTCAAAAGGTTCGTGAAGCCGAGCGTGAGCGCGTTGTTGATGCGTACAAAGAGCGCATTGGAGAGCTGGTTATGGGCATCGTCAAGCGCCTTGAGCGCGGTGGTGTGTACCTTGATCTGGGTGCCAATGCGGAAGCTTATATCTCGCGTGAAGATATGATTCCTCGTGAAGCTGTTCGACCAGGTGATCGACTTCGTGGTTATCTTAAAGATGTTCGCAGTGAACCCCGTGGGCCACAACTGTTTGTATCGCGTACTGCTCCAGAATTTTTAATTGAACTGTTCAAGCTGGAAGTACCCGAAGTGGGGCAAGGCGTAATTGTGATTAACGGCGCTGCCCGTGATCCAAGCGCACGAGCCAAAATTGCGGTGTCATCGCTAGACCCAAGACTCGACCCGATCGGTGCTTGTGTTGGTATGCGAGGGTCTCGTGTTCAAACGGTATCAAATGAATTGGCTGGTGAACGGATAGATATCATTCCTCACCACGATGACCCGGCGCAGTTTGTTATTAACGCCATGGCGCCTGCTGAAGTTAAAGGCATCGTGGTTGATGAAGATAAAAAAGTCATGGACATCGCTGTCGAGAACGAAAAGCTCTCGTTAGCCATTGGCCGTGGTGGTCAAAACGTACGTTTGGCATCTGAGCTTACGGGCTGGGAACTAAACGTGATGGATGAAGCAGCTGCTGATGAAAAGAGCGAAGCCGAATCAAAAGTGACCGTCCAGGTGTTTGTTGATGCACTTGATGTGGATGAAGAAGTTGCACTTATTTTGGTGCAGGAAGGCTTCACCACGGTGGAAGAAGTGGCCTATGTGCCACGTGAAGAATTGCTCGATATTGATGAATTTGAAGAAGACATTGTTGATGAGCTACGAAGCCGTGCCCACGATGCACTGCTGACAAAAGCTATTGCAACTGAAGAAAAGCTGGATGGCAACACGCCAACAGCTGAACTTATTGCAATGGAAGGTATGAACGAAGAGCTGGCCTTGGATATGGCCAGTCACGGCATTCAAACGGTTGACGATCTTGCTGATCAGTCCATAGACGACCTGATGGTCGTTCAGGACATGAACGAGGAACTCGCTGGCCAATTGATTATGAAAGCACGCGAAAGCTGGTTTGCCGAGGAAGAGGCAAGCGAGTAAGGTCGCGATAGCGGATAAAGTAGAGATTCAATGGCAGAAGTTACAGTAAAACAACTCGCTCAAGTGGTCGGTACGCCGGTCGAGAAGTTGCTCGAGCAGCTTAAAGACGCGGGTGTGGAAAAGTCTGGTGAAGCAGACATGATTTCTGACGCTGAAAAGCTGACCTTGCTTTCGCATCTGCGCACCTCGCGCGGTGAGGCTGGAGGTGCGGCTGGCGGTGCAAGCAAAAAGATCACGCTGCGCCGTAAGAGAGTCAGTGAGCTTAAAACTGATGCCTCTGGTCGACGCAAAGTTAATGTTGAGGTACGTGGACGGCGCACCATTGTTAAGCCCACAGTTGCAGAAGAAGCAGAGGCGGAGCTTGAAGCAGAAGCAGAAGCACCTGCGGTTGACGCAGTTGCAACAGACACGACCGCAAGCGATGAGCAACCTACCGTTGCTGATGTAGCAGCTGAGACCTCAGCTGATGCGAGTACCAGCGACACGGATGCTGATGCAGCAGCCAAAGCTGAGGCCGCGGCTGCTGATGCAGTAGCTGCTGAAGTTGCACGCGCGGCAGCACAAGGGGCAGGCCAAAGTCCAGAAACTGGAAATGAGTCAGCGGCGTCAACAGAGGCAGCAGATGCGCCGGCACCTGCAGAACCCGCCGCGCCCGCTGCGTCAAGCGCAAGTGATCGCATGCGTTTGCAGGCAGAAGAACAAGCCAGGGCCGCAGCAGAGCGACAAGCAGAGAAGCAAGTTGCGGCTGAGCGCCGGCGTGAAACTGAAGAAACGCAAAAGCGTGACGCCGAACTTCGCGAAACCCAGCGTAACGCTGAAGAAGCTCAACGTCGTGCGGCGATGGAAGCGCAACAGGCAGCCAGTAGCAACGAGCGTGGTGCTGGTGGTGGTGGCAGACCTGATAAGAAAAGCCGCAAAGGCAAGGGTGGCGGTAGTCATAGTGGCGGTGGTGACACACGTTATGGCCGTAATCAATTGCATGTTGCGAAGGGCAAGTCTGGTCGGCGTAAAGGTAAGCCACGTCGTGCACTTCCAGCAAATTTTGAATCCAAACATGCCTTTGAAAGACCAACCGAACCGGTTGTACGCGAAGTAGAAGTACCCGAAACCATCACGGTTGCTGAGCTTGGTAATCGCATGGCGGTCAAAGCCAATGAGGTGATTAAGTCAATGATGGGTATGGGAGTTATGGCCACCATCAACCAGATTCTTGATCAGGACACCGCTATTTTGGTTGTCGAAGAAATGGGTCACACGGCTATTCCGATGAGTGCCGATGATATTGAAGCGGCATTGGCAGAACGCATCGCTGGTATTGCTTCAGCCGATGCAGAAGTCCGGCCTCCGGTTGTGACGGTTATGGGTCATGTTGATCATGGTAAAACATCCTTACTTGATTACATCCGAACATCGCGGGTGGCTTCTGGTGAAGCTGGTGGTATCACCCAACATATAGGCGCTTATCAAACAGAAACCGACAACGGTGTGATCACTTTTCTTGATACGCCTGGTCACGCAGCGTTTACGTCGATGCGTCAACGTGGCGCGCAGGCAACCGACATTGTTGTGTTGGTCGTTGCAGCAGACGATGGTGTTATGCCACAAACCATTGAAGCTGTTGAGCATGCACGCGCATCCAATGTGCCGTTGGTTGTTGCCGTAAACAAAATGGATAAAGAAGGTGCTGACCCTGAGCGTGTTCGCAACGAATTATCGCAACACGAGGTTATATCGGAAGAGTGGGGTGGTGACACACAGTTTATTCCGGTGTCAGCGATTAATGGTGATGGTATCGATAAACTCCTTGATGCTATTACCTTGCAATCAGAAGTATTAGAACTTACCGCGGTATCCGAAGGCAGCGCCAGTGGTACGGTCATCGAAGCGACTCTTGACAAAGGCCGCGGCCCGGTTGCCACTGTGTTAGTACAAAACGGTGTGCTCAAGCGCGGTGATATTCTGATTTGTGGTGCCGTTACGGGTCGTGTTCGTGCGATGTTTGACGAAGACGGTAACCAGCTTGAAGAAGCTGGGCCATCGACACCAGTGCAGGTTCTGGGCTTATCGTCTACACCCAATGCCGGTGATGAAATGCTGGTTGCGGCAGACGATAAAATTGCCCGTGAGCTTGCCACCTTGCGTGAGGACAAGAGCCGCGATGCGCGTCTGGCCGGTAGAAAGATGACCAAGCTCGAAGATGTATTTACCCAGTACAACAGTGGTGTACCGAGTTTAAATCTTTTGGTCAAGGCTGACGTGAAAGGCAGTTTCGAGGCCATCCGCGATTCACTGGAACGTCTGTCAACCGAAGAGGTCAGCATTCGTGTCGTTGGCGGTGGGGTTGGTGGCATAACCGAATCAGATGCAAACCTGGCGGCCACGTCTAACGCAATATTGGTCGGCTTTAATGTGCGTGCCGACAGTGCTGCACGGCGACTAGTGCAGGAGCTGGATATAGACCTACGCTATTACAGCGTTATCTACGAGCTCATTGACTTAGCCAAATCGGTCGCCGGCGGCATGCTAGCGCCTGAAGTACGTGAACGCATCATTGGTAATGCAGAAGTTAAGGATGTGTTTACCTCGCCCAAGTTTGGACAGATCGCTGGCTGTATGGTCATTGATGGAGTTGTGCGTAAAGACGAACCTATTCGCGTGTTACGTGACAGTATCGTTGTGTACGAAGGCGAACTCGAATCACTGCGTCGCTTCAAAGATGACGTAAAAGATGTGCACATGGGAACCGAGTGCGGTATCGGTGTTAAGAACTACACCGATGTTCAACCGGGTGACATTATCGAAGTGTTCGAACGCACCGAGGTGGCTCGGTCGCTCTAATGCCTAACGAATTTCCTCGATCGCATCGCGTTGCTGATTTTATTCAACGCGAAATTTCTGACCTTATCCGTACCGAACTAAAAGATCCGCGAGTCTCCGAGATGATCACCGTATCGTCCGTGGAGGTCTCGCGCGATTTAGGTACAGCCAAAATCCACTACACCATTATGGGCGCTGAGCCTGGTGAACGTGAGGACACCGAAAAGGCTTTGAAGAATGCCGCCGGTTTTTTGCGTAAAAAATTAGCACCACGTTTGAATACCCGTTCGGTTCCGCAGTTGCGTTTTTATTACGACGACTCGATTGAGCGTGGGGCGCACATGTCAGCGCTAATAGACGATGCGGTGGCGTCCAACACGACCGATAACGAAGCTGCAGTCGATACTGGATCCGGCGCTGACACATCAGTCACGAAAGATGGCCCGTCGTAAACACGGTCGCGATTTGCACGGCATTCTACTGTTCGATAAACCCGCTGGCGGTAGTTCTAATCAAGTGCTGCAAAGAGTGCGTCGCCGATTTGATGCAAATAAAGCCGGGCACACTGGTAGTCTTGATCCGCTGGCCACCGGCATGCTGCCTATCTGTTTTGGTGAAGCAACCAAGCTTTCCAGTTTTCTTATAGATGCCGCTAAAGGCTACGAAACCACGCTCAAACTTGGTGTGCGAACAGACTCGGCTGATGCCGACGGCGATGTTATCGACACGCAACCGGTACCGGACGATCTTGATCTGGCCGGTTTCGAAAAAACTGTCGCAAACTTTCGTGGTGAGCAGCTGCAAATACCGCCAATGGTGTCGGCTATCAAAGTTAACGGACAACGGCTTTACAAGCTGGCACGCGAAGGCATTGAAGTTGATCGAAAACCCCGGCCGGTGACTTTTTATGAGATTCAAGTGTTGGCATTTGATCAAGCTGCGGGTGAAGCCCGTCTGTCTGTCAGCTGCTCGAAGGGCACCTACATTCGCTCTCTGGTAACCGATATTGGCGATAGCATTGGTTGTGGGGCACACGTGAGCGCCTTGCGCCGTACTTTTGTCGCGCCGTTTGCGGGCTTGCCCATGTGGGGTGAATCTCAACTGGACCAACACAGTGACCCCGATAGCTTATTGATGCCAGTGGATGCGGGCCTGCAGCACATGCCCAAATGCACTCTGGACGCAACGGCTACACAGGGATTTTTTCACGGCCAGCAGGTCAATCCGGAGGAAATTTTCCCCGTTGATCAAGCGCTTGGCGAATATTGCCGGGTTTATGGCCCGAACCAGCAGATACTGGGGCTTGGCAGCTTTGCGCCAGCCGGCAAGATAGCCCCGAAACGCGTGTTGCAAATGGCTTGAAGTGTTACAATAGCGGGTTACATAAACCGTAGTTAAACCCATAGTTGGAGCTATATATTTAATGTCTTGTCTCAGCGCTGAAGCAAAGGCGGAAATTGTCAAAGAACACCAGATCGACTCTACGGACACAGGGTCACCGGAAGTTCAAGTTGCATTATTGTCCGCACGAATTACACACCTAACCGATCACTTTAAAGCCCACAAGCACGATCACCACTCTCGACGTGGGCTGTTGCGTATGGTTAATCAACGTCGCAAACTGCTGGATTACCTGCATCGTAAAGATGCCGGCCGTTACCAAAACCTGATCAAGCGCCTCGGCCTCCGCCGCTAGTCGCCGCCCACAACCGCAAAGGAAATCCAGTGACTCATTCAAAAACTTTTGAGTACGGTGCCGATACCGTCACTCTGCAAACCGGTGAGATAGCTCGCCAGGCCACAGCCGCGATTGTTGCCAGCATGGGTGATACGGTCGTGTTGGTCACCGTAGTTGGACGTAAGGAAGCAAATCCACACCAGAGCTTTTTTCCGTTAACCATTAACTACCAGGAAAAAACCTACGCAGCCGGAAAAATCCCGGGCGGGTTTTTTAAACGTGAAGGTCGACCCGCTGAAAGCGAAACACTCATATCTCGATTAATCGACCGTCCGTTACGTCCATTGTTTCCAAAGGGCTTCATGAACGAAGTGCAGGTTATCGCCACGGTCATGTCACTCGATCCGCAAATCTCTGCTGACATTCCGGCCATGCTGGGCGCGTCTGCCGCGTTGGCATGTTCAGGTATACCGTTCGCAGGCCCAATTGGCGCTGCACGTGTTGCTTACACCGACAACGCTTACATCCTGAATCCTACCGTTGAGCAACTTGAGACATCTGAGCTCGACTTGGTTGTTGCGGGAACAGACAATGCAGTCCTGATGGTTGAATCAGAAGCTAATGTGCTGTCTGAAAAAGTCATGCTTGATGCTGTTATGTTTGGTCACGAGCAAATGCAAACCGCTATCACTGCTATTAAAGAACTGGCCAGCGAAGTTAATACGCCTGCATGGGACTGGCAAGCGCCTGCCACCGACGAAACCCTGGCATCCAAAGTTGCAGACACTATTAAATCCGATCTGACCGCCGCATACAGTGTTGCTGACAAGATGCAGCGTCAGGATGCAGTGGGCGCAGCTCGCGACAAAGCAGTCGACGCACTTGCGGCTGGCGAAGGTGAAGATGGTTATTCAGCAGGGGACGTCAAGAAGGCGTTTGGTTCGCTGGAAAAATCAATTGTACGCTCACGCGTTATCTCAGGCGAGCCACGTATTGATGGTCGTGACAACTCAACAGTTCGACAAATCACTTGTCACACTGGTGTACTGCCACGTACTCACGGCTCGGCTGTGTTTACTCGTGGTGAAACCCAAGCCATCGTGACGGCGACGTTAGGCACCACACGTGATGCACAAATTATAGATGCATTGGCTGGTGAACACCGCATGGCGTTTATGCTGCACTATAACTTTCCTCCGTACAGTGTTGGTGAAACCGGTTTTGTTGGTTCGCCAAAGCGTCGTGAAATTGGTCACGGTAAATTAGCCAAGCGTGGTATTCAGGCTGTTATGCCAAGCGATGAAGATTTTCCTTATACCATTCGTGTGGTATCTGAAATAACAGAATCAAACGGCTCAAGTTCTATGGCCTCTGTGTGCGGCACTAGCCTGGCATTGATGGACGCAGGTGTGCCTCTTAAAGCGCCAGTAGCCGGTATCGCCATGGGTCTTATAAAAGAAGACAATGGTCACGCTGTTTTAAGTGACATCCTTGGTGATGAAGATCATCTGGGTGACATGGACTTTAAAGTGGCCGGTACATCCGAAGGCATTACTGCACTGCAGATGGATATCAAAATAACCGGTATCACCCGAGACATCATGGAAACTGCACTGGAGCAAGCCAAGGGTGGACGCCAGTTTATTCTTGATGAAATGGCGAAAACCATCAGCGAAGCTCGCAGCGATCTGTCGCAGCACGCTCCGCGATTTATCACTGTCAAAATTGACCCTGAAAAAATTGCAGCGGTTATCGGTAAGGGTGGTGCGGTTATCCGTGCGCTCACAGAAGAAACCGGTGCAACAATCGATATCGGTGATGATGGTTTGATCAAAATAGCTTCAAGCGATCGTGCTGCCGGTGAAGAAGCGCGACGTCGCATTGAGCTGATCACCGCCGATGTTGAGGTGGGTACTATTTATGAAGGTAAAGTCCAGAAGATCATGGACTTTGGTGCCTTTGTTAATATCCTTCCCGGTAAAGACGGACTGGTGCATATCTCTCAAATCTCTGAGGAGCGTGTACAGAACGTTGCCGATGCTTTATCTGAAGGCCAGATGGTTACCGTTAAAGTGCTTGAGGTTGATAAGCAAGGTCGAATTCGTTTAAGCATGAAAGCGGTAGAAGCTGGCGAAGTGGCTGCTCCTGCCTAAACGCCGGGTTAATCGTCAAGCCAGGCTTTGGCCTTGCCCCGGTGTTCATCTTTATTCTGATGGCACCATGGGCAAGGCCGAAGTCGCTCTACCTTTGGTAAGCTGCTCATGGTCATGACGCAGCCCACTGTCCAGGAAAAAATCGATACAGCCTTTATGCGCGAGGCTCTGGTGCTCGCAGAAAAAGCGGCACGGGCCAATGAGGTGCCTGTTGGTGCCGTGGTGGTTTTAAACAACCAAATTATTGGGCGAGCACACAACCGTACTGTTAACGCATGCGATCCCAGTGCGCATGCAGAGGTTTTAGCCTTGCGCGATGCTGCCAGGTATACGTCCAACCATCGCTTGCCAGAATCTACTTTGTATGTGACCTTGGAGCCGTGCTTGATGTGTTGCGGCTGCATGCTGCACGCGCGTATTGCCAGAGTGGTCTATGGCGTTCGTGAGCCGCGCACCGGTGCGGTAGTGAGTGTCAATGAGGCACTCGCCGATCGCGCACTCATGCATCATATCAGTGTGACAGAAGGTGTATTGTCAGACGAATGCCAGGTTGTACTGCAACGGTTTTTTTCGCAGCGACGCTAAGTGCGTATATGGTGGTCGATTCGCATTACATTGCTCCACAGGTAATATGTTAAGATTCCGGCGTTAAATCAAGGATGACTAATGCTGTCAAAACAAGGAATCAGTTGTATTGTGCTGTGCGCAATTGCGTTACTCCAGTCAGCGTGTTCAGCGTCTTATCAAGATAATCCTGTTCAATCATCTAGCTCTGAAAACGTCACAACTGGGCTCGTTACTAACAGTGCGAGTGGCAGCATGAACGGATTATTAATATCTGATCCATTGATATCAGGTGGTTCGTGCTCCGAGCATGCGATACCTGCACAAGCACCTGAACCTGATTTTAAAAACGCCATAAAAGATGGATACTTTGAGTGCGGTGAATTAAGTCCGCGCACCACAATCGATTTGCCTGGTGTTTCAAGCACGGGCAGTGGATCAATTACTCTCAGTGCATCCGGGAGTACGGCAGAAATAACATCGGAAAACTCACTCAATGCATTGGCGGTTGAAGTATTCCCACAAGCCGTTTTTGAACGTCACAGCGGCATTCGGCTTTATCTGCACAACGGTGAGCTCAGAGTAGCTGAGCAACATTTTCGGCAGCAAAACGAGGTACGCGAAACTATCGTCAGGCATAAGGTGGATTGGGGTGTCTACAACGGATCAATTGTGTTCTCCGTTGAATTAGCGTCTGCATCGCAAAGTAGTTTTGAGGGTGGGACATTTGAATTCATTGGTAGTCAAAATCCGAACGATTTAGAATTCAAAGGAATGGATATACTGACCAAAGGGCTCGTTTTTCACGACATTGACAACAGTGGAGCGCTGGATGCCGCAGACGAAATTGCTCAAATCGTTGCCGGAAACATCAGCATCAGTGGCAGGCGACCAGAGTGGTCGATCTCGGTAGATGTGCAGTTGGACAGCTCTGAGACGATAAGCGGTTATTTCAATGGCGACTATATTGAAATTCCGTTATCTGATGCAGGCAGTTTGCGGTAATCACAAAGCTGCGATGACAGCATAAGCCACTTCCAGCAAAGCTTTATCAGAATTGGCGGGCATCATCATCTGAAGACCTGTCGGCAAGCCTTGTTTATGCATAGGCACTGACATCCCACAAAAGCCAAGTAGATTTCCTGGTTGTGTGTTGCGCGATGCTAACAAGGCTCGTTCGTGTAACTCACCGGACTCGATATCTGCAATGGCTATTGGTTCAAACGGACATGTGGGGGATAACCAGCAATCAAGTTCGCTGAACGTTGCTTGTGCTTTTGCGGCGAGATGGGCTCGGCGCTTTTGTGCAGCAATGTATTCGACCGCACTGACTTGCATGCCATGTGCAGAGCGGGTGGCCGACACCGTATCCATGCCTGAGCGGATTTGACTGAAAAATTCTGGTGTTAAAGTGGTGATAATTTCTGCGGCAATAATGTCGGGCATTAAATAGGCCCGTTCAACAACCTCGGGAAAATCCATGTCAAAGCGAATCGCACCAGCGGCAACCAGTGATTCACAAGAGCATTCAAAATCAGCAGCCACCTTTGGATCAAGCTCCTCCATAAACAGGGAACTTGGCACGCCAAAACGAAAGCCTGCCAATGAGCTGCGGGCAACAATTGATTCGCCGGTCATCAGTGTGTGCAGCAAAGCACAGTCATCTACGGTTCTACACAGTGGACCCACTGAGTCGAATGTATGCGATAAAGAAAAAATGCCGTCTGTCGGCCAACAGCCGACTGTAGTTTTGTGTCCGACAATGCCAGTCATGCAAGCCGGGATCCGTACTGACCCGCCGGTATCAGTGCCCAAACCTAAACCGACGATGCCTGCTGCAACTGCAACTGCCGAGCCACTTGACGATCCACCTGGCATGCGGTGAGTTTCGCGATCGACAGGATTCCACGGTGTTCCGCGTGCTTCGTTGACACCAGTTGCTCCGAATGCAAACTCCACGGTTTTGCTTTTACCTAGCACGATAGCACCGGCAGATTTTAAGGCCCTCACGACTGAGCCTTCTTCACCGTTGAGGTGAGCCGTGTCGGCGTTTGAGCCATTAGTTGTCGGCAAACCTTCGGCGACCATAATATCTTTCACAGCGATGGGTAATCCCATTAAGGGACCAAGGTCGCGGCCGCTTGCAAGTAGATCATCCAGGGCTTGAGCAGATGCGATGGCTCGCGTCGTGTCAAGGCATTCGAACGCCCCTAATTGTTCGCAAGCATCAGCGCGCGCAAGGCATGTTTTTATCGTATCGGTGAAACTAAATTGTTGGTCGCGGACCTGTCTTGCCCATGCAGCAATGCCATCGGCGAACAAGTCAGTATCGGAGGTAATAGCTGATGTCATAGGTTTTCCAACTTGGCTGTATGAGTGGTGGTTTTGAATATAGTGCCTGCTACCTACGGGGTCATGATATGCCAAATACCTCACGCGGTGTCGCATGATATTAATGCACTGCTATGCCATTTGATCGTGTAGTTCATGAATATTTACAGAGAACCAGTTAACGGTTTCGCATATTTCGGGTAGCCGTGCGCAAGCTCGGATGCCATCCGCGGTGGTTAGCGTCAAATCGGTAAATCTAAGCTGAGTGGTGGCCGACAATAGGGTCAACAAAAGAAAATAAACATTGGCAAGGAACTGCTGTGAAGAAAATTTCGCGAAAGAGAGCGAACTCGATGAAAGCCAGCGATAAAGGGCTGTACAGGGCCTTCGCTCATTTGGCTACAGATTGGATCTGGGAGCTCGATGACAAACTGTGCTACGTATTTCACGACGGGTGGAAGGTTTCAGTGACCGGCAAACCGGCCAGTGAACTGTCGGGTCTGAATCGTATAGATGCGCTTTCTGAAAGCTTCCCACCTAGTGAGGCTCTGGAGGAACATCATCAATGTATGCGACAACACCGCAAAATTGATCTTGTGTTGCCCTATACGAATAACGGTAATGATGCCTATGTCCATATCATCGCTGAACCACAATTTAATCAACAGGGTGAATTTACCGGTTACCGAGGATGCGGTCGAGACGTAACGAGCCGCGTGTTGTTAGAAGCCAAAATTGCCCATCTGGCAACACACGACGATTTAACCGGTGTTATGAACCGACGTGAATTTGAACGCCAGTTGGGCGAACTACTTCAAGGTGTAAAAGAGTCTGGGGAGCATTATTCGCTTTGCTTTATAGACCTTGATCGTTTTAAGGCAGTTAATGACACCGGCGGACATCATGCCGGAGATCAATTACTGCGCGAGCTGGTGGGTTTAATGCGAAAACACCTGCAAGCAGGCGAGCATGTTGCGCGACTTGGTGGTGATGAATTTGGATTGATTCTGTGTTCAGAAGTTAATGCCGCCGCAAAAGTTGCAGAAAGTATTATCGACGAGATATCCAGATACAACTTTAATTGGAACGATAAAACTTTTCGAGTGGGTGCCAGTATTGGTATTGCAGAAATATCCAGTAGAGATTTATCCATTGACAGTTTAATGATAAAGGCTGATAACGCTTGTTATGCTGCGAAAAACAACGGACGAAACCAGTCACATATATCAGATGACGATACTGCTATCCATGTAACCGGTGGTGATCGTATTGATGTAATAAAGCGCGCGATTGAAAATAATCAATACAAGTTGCTAATGCAGCCGATTGTCAGCAACGCCAAGTCTGAATTGTTCAGTCGTTACGAGTTGCTGGTTCGTTTAGCCTGCGACGATGGCAATCTGCTAGAGCCAGCGGAATTTATGCCATTGGCTAAAAAGTACTCCTTGTTGCAGGAACTGGATTACTGGGTTATTGAAAATGCTTTGGTAGCTTTGGAGGATGTCCACGCAGCAGGCGAAGATTTGGCCATCAGTATAAATTTGTCGGCCAGCACCCTGGCCAACACCGAAGCTTTAAGCAGAATATCTTCAATATTCAAGCAGCATAAAATTCCCAAAGCACGTGTTTGTATTGATATAACAGAAACCTATGCCATCCGTAATTTGGAAGCAGTGTCATCATTTATGCATTCGTTAAGAGCGGTTGGGGTTGAGTTTGCATTAGACGATTTTGGTAAGGGGCTTTCATCGTTTACCTACTTACAACATCTGCCTATAGATTACCTGAAAATAGATGGCGAACTCATTCGAAAATTATCAACCGATGAAACGGCTCGTTGCATTACCCGTTCGTTTCACGAACTAAGCCATCGGCTGGGTATCAAAACAGTCGCTGAGTCTGTAGAGGATGATGTCACCTGCCAATGTGTTAAAGACATTGGTATCGATTACATGCAGGGCTTCGGTGTGGGACCGCTTACTGAAGTTGATGCGATAAAGACGCTAAAGTCCACCGCACTTTATTGAGTTATCGTCGCTAATCTGCTTTGCTTGTGCAAGATTTTATTTTAAGTGTGTCAGTTATACTGATTCAAAGAGATTTTACGACATCCTCAAGCGCGAACCTTAAGTGATTCAGGCAAACTTCATCTGACAATCGATGGTCGGCGCCGCGTATTAATTGCAGCGCCGCATCGTTTGTGTAACAGAATTTCTCCAACAATAGCTGCGAATATTTCCACGGTACGTCTACATCGGCCGTACCGTGGAGCATGCGCACAGGTATATCAACATTAATGTCTGTGTTGTTATCAAGCAATAACAAGTCGCGACCACTTTTAAACAGCGTATTGCTGACGCGCCAATTCTGCTCATCGTATCGACTGGGCAGGCTAATGCATTCACCTCGGGTAATACCCGCTTGCTGATCCTTGCTTAGCGCAGGCCACAGCAGGCGTTGTGTAAAGTCTGGTGCGGCGGCAACAGTGACCAATGCTGCAACGGTTGAGGGGCGTTGTAACAATACATGGCTGGCAAGCCATGCACCCATTGAGGAACCTACCAGCACAATCTTCTGATGCCCGATTTCGGCCTGCATGTGATTGTTGTGAGTCTGGTCAACAACTGCCAATGCATCACCGAGCCAGTCGTGTAAGGAACAGTGTTCGAATACACCGTCAGACTGACCATGGCCCTGATAGTCAAATCGTGTGTATCCCCATCCATATTGTTGGCTTAATGTAGACAAAAACCGTGCTTTATCGCCAAGCATGGAGGAGTGGAAGCCACCGCAAAATACGATGGTGGGGAGATCCGTGGATTGGGGCGCTGTCGTTTCTACAACGATCGAGTGTGAATTGCTATCGGCAGTGGTTCGTGGAATTTTGTATAGTGTAGGTATTGTTTGCATCCAATCAGTATAAAGGCGATATCTACGACCATGTTGGTGAGTTTTTAATGAGTTCCGGTGATTCAGAATCTGAGATAAAAGCCTCTGAGGTTAAAGCTAAGCCGCATGTCGGTCTCTTCGTTACGTGCCTGGTTGACTTCTACAGACCAAACGTTGGTTTCGCTGCTATTGCATTGCTCGAACAAAGTGGTTGCACAGTCAGCGTGCCCGAGTCTCAAACCTGCTGTGGGCAGCCGGCTTATAACAGTGGTGATCAAAAGTCGACGCTGGACATCGCCGAACAAACTATCGAAGCCTTTGAGCGATTTGACTATATCGTTGCACCATCTGGCTCGTGCGCTGGCATGCTAAAAACTCACTATCCAGAAATTTTTGCTGGTACTGCGTTGGAGAAAAGAGCGCTGGCGTTTAGTGAGAAGGTTTTCGAGCTGACATCCTTCCTGGTGGATGAGTTGGCCTATGAGCCAGTGGCTGAGCTAAATGCAAAGCCGGGGGCTAAATCACTTGAAACCAATACGTTTAATGAGTCAATTACCTACCACGACAGTTGTGCAGGATTACGTGAATTAAAAATAAAGCAACAACCGCGCGATCTTTTGGCAAAAGTCGACGGTCTTAAACTCATTGAGATGGACGATACGGAGGTGTGCTGTGGGTTTGGCGGCACTTTTTGTGTCAAATTTCCCGATATTTCTGAACGTATGGTGACCGATAAAGCCGCACTCGTGCAGCAAAGTGGTGCAGGCGTGCTGGCGGGTGGTGATATGGGTTGTTTACTCAATATCAGTGGCCGGATAAAACGTGTTAATGCTGATGTTCGTGTCTATCATGTGGCCGAAATTCTGGCGGGAATGGCCGACGGCCCTGGGATTGGTGACGCTTAGTGGAAATAAAATCAGTCCATTTTAAAGATGCCGCTGCCGACGCGCTCAAAGACCAGGATCTGCGTCAGGCGATGGAATTCGCTAAGCACGGTTTTATAGGCAAGCGCACAGCAGCCGTTGCTGATTTACCAGAATGGGACCGCATCAGGGAAGATGCACGCATCATGAAAAACCACGTGCTTGAGAATCTCGATCACTATTTGCTGGCCTATGAGGCCGCTGTGATAAACAACGGTGGTCAGGTGCACTGGGCACAAACTTCAACAGATGCCGCCAGCATTGTTGTTGACTTGTGTCAGCAGGTGCAAGCTAAAACTGTTGCCAAGGGCAAGACCATGGTAGGCGAAGAGGCTGATATAAACGGCGCGCTTGAAGCTGTGGGTATAACGCCAATAGAAACCGATTTGGGTGAATACATTTTGCAGCTGGGCAAAGAGCCACCGAGTCATATTATTGCGCCGGCGATACACAAAACCAAAGAACAAGTAACCGAGCTATTTCACGAGCATCATCAACAGTATGGTTTAACTGAAAAGCTGATTGACCGTGCAGCGCTGGTCAATGAGGCGCGAACGGTGCTGCGCGATAAATTTATCGCTGCTGATGTTGGCATTACCGGCGCTAATTTTCTGATTGCAGAGACGGGTCAGCACATACTGGTCACCAACGAGGGTAACGGTGATCTATCCAGTGTATTACCGAAAACACAAATCGTTATTGTCGGTATCGAAAAAGTGATACCTAACTTAAACGACGCTGCGGCGCTGTTGCGTATGTTGGCTCGCAGTGCAACAGGCCAGGATTTTTCTAATTACACCAGCCTGATGAGTGGGCCGAAGCGGGCCGATGACACAGATGGGCCCGAGAATTTTCATGTTGTTTTAGTCGACAACAAACGCACCGACATGCTCGCCGGAGAGTTGCGTGAGATGTTGCGTTGTTTTAAATGCGGTGCGTGCATGAACCATTGCCCGGTGTATGGCGCTGTCGGTGGGCATGCTTACGGGTGGGTGTACCCGGGTCCAATGGGCTCCGTTGTCACACCCGTTATGGTCGGTTTGGAGAACGCACCAGATCTACCACATGCTTGTACTCTAAACGGACGATGCGCCGATGTATGTCCCATGAGTATTCCGTTGCCCTCCTTGTTAAGAAAACACCGTCAGGCTACATTCGAGCGTCAGTTAATCTCTCCAGGCTCTCGGTTTGGTATTTCTGCCTGGGCCAGTCTGGCAAAGCGGCCTCGCTTATACCGCCTTATAAGTAAAACGGCAAATAAAGTGTTACACGGATTGGGCCGAGGTCGGGGTCGTTTTGCAAAAATGCCACTGGCCGGAGGCTGGACTCAGAGTCGAGATCTACCTGCGCCTCAATCGGCTTCCACGTTCATGAGCTTGTATAAACAATCCAGAAAAGCAGATGAGCAAACTAACCAGCAACCGAAGGGCAAACCATGAGTGCGCGCGAAGCGATATTGGGTCGGGTCAAGGCTGCCTGTGGTCGGTCTGACGGACAACACATTACGCCAGCATCTACACCCGTGGCTGATGTACTTTCTCAGCTGCCGCAAGATGTTCAGCAACGCATAACGCAACCGGTCTGCCTGACTCAACCAGCAGAACCACAGTCGTTAACCGACACCTTGATTGAGAAAATGGAAGCAGTGCAAATGAGTGTTGTACGCTTGCAAACGCGCGACGATGTTATTGACGCGGTCAACTGGTATTTACAGGAGCATGGCATTGAGGGTGGCTTAAGCGTTTCTCCATCGCTGGACGCATTGCACTGGCCATCCGATGTGCACGTGGGGCCAGCAACCGGCCACGAGGCCACCAGCGTAACCACAGCGATGTCTGCTGTGGCCGAGACAGGTAGCGTGACGCTTAATAGCGGTCCGGAATCACCGAGCACGCTCAACTTTTTGCCCGAAAACCATATCGTGGTTTTACACGAATCTCAAATTGTCGCCTCTCTTGATGATGTTTGGACTCAGGTGCGAAACCTGGCCTCGTTACCCAGAGCCGTAAATCTTGTCACCGGGCCATCGCGTACAGGTGATATTGAGCAGACTATTGAACTTGGCGCACATGGGCCAAGGCGTATGCATATATTGCTTGTCGCTGCCGACCATGAGTAGTCTCACTGGTCATCAGTCCGCTGTTTTAAATAAGGTGCGCGCCGTATCATTCGATCTGGATGACACATTCTGGGATTGCGCGCCGGCTATTATCAAAGCTGAAGAAACGCTTTACCAGTGGCTGGAAAAACATTATCCGGCGATAATGGATGCGCACTCTCGCGAAGACATGCCGCGAATGCGGGCGGCTATGTATGAGACTCATCCGCATTTAACTACAGATGTGACATTAATGCGTAAGGCGTTTCTTGAAGAATTACTGCAACCGCATCTAAACGACAACCACACTGCCGAGCACGCTTTCGATGTGTTTTACTGCGCACGTAGCGAAGTCGTGTTGTACGAAGGAACACACGAACTATTACAGGCACTGAAGAATACCCACCAGCTGGCTGCAATCACAAACGGCAACGCTGATCTAAAGCAAATAGGATTGGCGCACTACTTTGAAGATATACAGCGTGCCGCGATCGATAATCCGCCGAAGCCGAGCAGTCATATGTTTGATACCTGTTGCTCAAATCTGGGAATCGCTGCAAACCAATTGTTGCATGTAGGGGATAATCCTGAAACTGATGTATTCGGGGCACAGCAAGCTGGTGCACACACTGTGTGGTTTAACCAACTTGAAGCGCGATGGCCCGATGAGCTTAAAAGCGCCGATTTCGAAGTTCGCTCATTGCCGGAGTTGCAGCAATTGTTAGGTGCATAAGCAATATAGCTTTGCTTAGAAACGCGTTGTATTAGAAAACCACTGATTGGATATCCTATGACCAGACTCATTTACGTTAATGGCGATTTTCTGCCCGAGCAGGACGCAAAAATTTCAGTATTGGACCGAGGCTTTCTGTTTGCCGATGCAGTCTATGAAGTCTCGACCATTCTGGACGGAAAACTAGTCGACAACAAAGCTCATCTGAGTCGACTCGCCCGTTCACTATCAGAGCTGGAAATGGCAGCCCCTTGCAGTGACAAAGACATTATTGCCGCTCAGCACAAATTGCTTGAACTCAACGATGTGAAAGAAGGCTTGCTGTATTTGCAAGTCTCACGTGGCGTGGCTGATCGTGATTTCCCTTACCCCGATCATTCAGACTCTTCATTGGTGATGTTTACTCAGGCAAAAAACTTGTTAAATAACCCTAAAGCCAAGAGCGGTTTGAAGATAATTTCTGTGCCTGATATCCGCTGGCAGCGTCGAGACATTAAAACTGTTGGATTGCTTGCTCCCAGCATGGCCAAGCAGCAAGCGCTTCGAGCAGGGGCTGATGATGCATGGATGGTAGAGGATGACCTTATTACTGAAGGCACGTCAAACAATGCTTATATTGTCACTGCCGACAATGTCATTAAGACTCGCCATTTGGGTAATGAAATTCTTGCAGGAATTACCCGAACAGCGGTGTTGAAATTTGCAGTCGAAGCAGGCATAAAGGTGGTGGAAGAGCCTTTTAGTCTTGCGGAAATAAAACAGGCTAAAGAGGCGTTTATAACCAGCGCTTCGATGTTTGTCATGCCGGTTGTTAATTTTGATAGCGAAGACATCGGAAATGGAAGACCCGGTCCTATTACCATTCAGTTACGCAAAGTTTACATTGACACCGCGATGGAACGCGCAGATCTGTAGTTTTAATGCAGAAAAGAAGCAATAGTTCCAATTCGGAAAACTATCTGCAAGACCTTGGGTCTACAATATGGTACGGGTGTTTTTTACCTGTCTAACTCCTTTTTATAAAGTGGGATCAGTGGACTTCCTAAAGGTATTGCATTGCATGTACGGCGCACGTCGAACGTTCGCGCCTGGTTTGCAAATTTGCAACTTACGTCTGTGTCTATCGCGAACAGCTGTTTGTCTTTTTGTGTCTGTAGTACTCGTTTCATGCAGCGCCTCCGACTCGGGCAGCAATGCAGCTGGCACGTCAGGCAGCACCTCGGGTCAGGATGCACCAGTCGCTGGCCAAAGCATCGCAGGTGAAAACCCTCCCGGGCAGGCTACTGCGGGCCAGAGTGCTGGTGGTGGCACCGTGGATGATGCTGGTTCTGATGACGACGGCTCAGAGGATGCTGGCTCGCCAGGATTTGCAACTGCTGATGACGGGGATGTGCCTGAAGTGGCCACGCCATCTCCTATCGTGTTGGAAACAGAAGAAGAACTATCGATAGATGGCTCTTTTGCGCTCATTGGTGAATCAGACGGTGGTTCCTATCCTGAACAACGATTCTCCATTGTGACTCCACCTTTGTATGGCAGTGTTATTCATTCGGGTGGTAGCAGACAATTTACCTACGCGCCAGAGCAAGACTACTTTGGCACCGATTCGTTTGTTTACGCTATTGGCTCTGGATTGGCTGCGTCTGTTTTCATAGAAATCAGCAACGTTAATGATGCGCCTACCATATTTAACGATATTGCTCGAGTAACCGAGCAGGGCAAGCGATACAACGAGCAATTACAGGCCAGTGACCCTGACGGCGATGTTCTTCAATATCAAGCGACTAATCTGCCATCGTGGTTAACGCTAAATAGTACCTCCGGGATTTTAAGTGGAACACCTGAGCAATCAGATGTTGGTCTGTTTGAAAATATCCGGTTTAGCGTCACAGACCCACTCGGTTTGTCCGGTGAAATTACAGGCGTACGCATAGAGGTTATCGATGTCAATGATGCGCCGACGATCAATGTCGATCAGTTCCCTGTGGAGTTGGATGCGGGTGAGCTAATTAGCGTTAGCTTGTATCCGGACGACCCAGACGGTGATTTGGTAAAGATTTCTGTCGAGCCTAACGATTTTCTGGGTGTGGATGTTCAAGGCAGTGTAGTGAGCATTATTGCTGATGATATCCCTGAAGTAACCCAGGTCAATCTCGTGGTAGTCGCTACTGATTTGCGCGGCAGAGTATCCAGAGCGATCGTGCCTTTGACTCTGTATCCCATAAATGCCACCGGTCGGGGACGTACGCTGCTGGGTGGAAACAGTGATGCTGCAGGCGTGCATTTGGTCGTGCTCGGAGACGGCTACAGGGGCGACCAGCAAAAGCAGTTTCGCAGCGATGTGGAATTGCTGATTGAAAAGATGGAATCGGATCCTGGTTTCAGCGCACACTTGTCAGCCTGGAATATTCACATGGTTGAAACACCCTCTGTCGATTCGGGTATTGATGACAATATCGAACTTGACGTCCGCAATACTGTTTACAACTCGGGTTACTTCTGTAAATCGGTGCCGCGTCTCATCTGCGGTGATCGACCGAAATTGTTTAGCGTTGCCATTGCCGAATACCCTAATTTCAGGCAAATAGTGTTACTGGTTAATGATCGTCGTTACGGTGGTAGTGGCGGCAACAATATCGCCATCTCATCGACCGCTGCTATGGAAATAGCGTTGCACGAAATGGGACATTCGTTTGCTGATTTGGCTGACGAATATGTCGATCAATATATTCCAGAGGCTGGGTTGCCGGTCTACGTTGAAGGTCAGTTCGCCAATGTTTCCAACAGCGCTAATGCCGCTACGGTTCCATGGAATCACTGGATTGACTTTACTGATAATCTGGGTTCAACACCCAGCCCTGAACAGGTGGGTGTATATGAAGGGGCGTACTATCGCGCCGAAGGGTTTTATCGTCCTACGCTCGATAGTTTAATGCGCAGCTACGATGGTCAGTTAGGACCGGTAAACAGCGAACAGTGGGCATTGAGTCTGTACTCAAAAACCAATCCAGTGAGAGAAATTTCACCGGTCAGTCGTTTGATCAATGTTAACGCCGGGGAGCCAACTGAATTCTCCGTGGTTCCGTTGTTCGACGACAGCATTCAGTTAGTGGAGTGGCGATTGGGCGATCAGTTGATTGCCCATTCGGGTGGCAATCGGCCGACGGTCGCATTAAGCTTGCCTGCCGGGAGGCACGAACTTATGTTAAGCGTAACGGATGTCAGCGGGCTTATTCGCAAGCCTGCACCGCACCAGGGTGTGTTCACCTGGAACTGGACAATCGTTGTGCAATGAACCACAAAAAGACCCAGGATAGTATCAATAAGAAGACCAGCAATATGTATTGCAAAATCTTGAATTCGGTGTTGCTGTGCGCTTCAAGTTTGCTTGCTAGTGTGGCGAACGCCGATGTTCGGGTGCTCATTGAATACAATCAGCATGCGCATCGTGTTTTGCAAATTGTTGAGCTTGATGCAACGAAATCTGTCCCTCAGTCGGACCATTTGCGCAGCGATGCTGACAGGGACGTTGAAGCGGGCGGGAATGGTAACGCGCAGGCCGACAGGAACAAAGCGCTTGCCAATTTACTCCAAAGCGCCAATGGTCTTATGGTCAATGTACTTTGGACTTCCAGTGATGGTCGATTATTGGCGAAGGACATCATTGCCGACCCGCGTTCTACCCATGCACCAATTACCGCTGAGCAGCCGCGCCCCAGTGTCATAGGCATGGAAAAAGGTGCCTACCTGCTGGATGGCCCGAAGGGCAGTGCGTTTGTAGAAATTCAATTACCGGCTCATTCGGATTTGGGTCTTGGTGCTCAAAGCTGGCGTTTTGATCTAACTCTGTAATCCGTCTTTACTTCAGGTTGAATGATTGCCAATTTGCCATGGGAATTTTACCGTTACCCATGTTTCGTGACTGGTCATACAGTTTGAACCCCGTAATTTCAGTAAGCTGCTGAAAGTTATAAGGTTTCCCGAGCACCCGAATTGACAGTTTCACTTCGAAAAACCTTGTGTAAACATATAATTACCGCCATTTAAACAAGCGCAATCCGCTATGATTGCACTATAGATGTGGTTTAGCCGCCGTTGCCGCCATATTATTGCCAGCAGGTCTGTTTTTTTTGGATCGTTGTTTAGACCAATGTTTAGACCATATAAGTTTCAGACCATACAAGTAGAGTGGTTGCACCGGAACAGAAGTACCGGAACATCAGTAACGGAGCATGTGGCGGTTATTCATTCACCAACGAGGTTAATAGAGGTTCATGTCAACCCCGGATTTTGATAAAAAGCAGGACGAACAAGACGGTATGTTCGACTTCCTTGATGAGGAAGCCGCGAATAACCCTGCTCCAAAGAAAGGCAGACGCTCGCGCAAAGAGCTGGTGATGCCGATCATCCGAGAGCCTGTGCCTGTTTCTGAGTCTGGTCCAGCACGAGTAACGCCGTTATCTGATGACGGCATCAGTATGCTAAACGATACGCAAGCCAATGCTGCAAGTAATCGTAAGGCTTCTGTAGCGGTCACGTCCAATGTCTCTGATAGCAGTAATGACTATGACACTGACTCAGAAACCCATTCAGAATCCGACTTCGAGTTCTTAAATGGTCGAGTCTCCGAGCCCAGACAAACATCAGCCACCGAGTTTGATTCCGATTGGAATGAAGGTCTGCATCAAGACGACGACTATGCAGACACAAGCAGCAGGAAGAAATGGGTATGGCCTTTACTTGGCTTGGGACTACTTGGTCTTGGTGGATTGGCCTCCATGTTGTTTATCCAGCAAAAATCTGATGCGAACCGCAGCCCAGTGGTTACCACTTCAAATGCAGCTATAAACGATGAAGCAACTGACGCAGTTTCAGGATTGCAAGTGCCTGCAGATTCGCGCTCGTTGTTCCAGCGCTTTGATGAACAGCTAAAACTGCTGGAAGGGTTGATTGCAGATGGAAAATTAAACGAGGCGGAGCAGGCCATTAGCAGTATGGACAGAGCCGTGTATGGGTACGGTGCGCCAGAATTTTCCGAATTGGAAACGCGTCTGGCGGGACTCAAGGCTGGCTTATTTGATCCGCAAGTTGAAGATGAAACTGTAGCTCAGGCAACTCAAGCCGTTGCAGCGGAACAGCAAACTGAGGTTGAGCGCATCGCAGAAACGCAAAGTCAACTGGCTGCTGAACAACTGGCAGAAGAACAGCTGGCAGAAGAACAAAGAGTGGCAGAAGCTGCGCGGGTTGCAGAAGAGCAGAGGCAAGCTGAGCTTGCTCGTGTTGCAGAGCAGGAACGAGTGGCAGCAGAAGCTGCGCGGGTCGCAGAAGAGCAGAGGCAAGCTGAGCTTGCTCGTGTTGCAGAGCAGGAACGAGTGGCAGCAGAAGCTGCACGAATCGCGGAAGAACAAAGGCAAGCTGAGGCTGCTCGTGTTGCAGAGCAGGAACGAGTGGCTGCAGAAGCTGCACGAGTTGCAGAAGAACGGAGGCAGGCAGAGCTTGCTCGCGTGGCAGAGCAGGAACGTCAAGCAGCCGAAGCTGCGCGAGTTGCGCGAGTTGAGCAAGAGCGAAGACAAGCCGAAGATGCGGCTCGCCTGGCAGAGCAACAACGTAAAGCTGAGGCAGATCGAACGGCTGCAATAGAGCTGGCTGCACAGCAACGTCAAGCGGAACAAGCGCGACTGCTGGAAGTAGAACGCCGGGCTCAGGCTGATCGATTTGCTGCAGAAGCGTTGGTGTTGGCTCAGCGTGAGGCGGTTGATCGCGAACGTATCGAAGCTGCACAAAGAGCCGCGGCTCAGCGCAGAGCTGAGCAAACTACGGCTGCCGCTTTGGCTGCAGAGCAAACACGGCAAGCAGAACAGGCGCAGGCAGCTGAGCGCTCCTTAGCTTTGGCTAGGGCTAAAGCTGAAGAACGCAGAGCGCAGGAAATCCTTGCAGAGCAGGCCGAAACCGAACGACGCATTGCCGAGCGTAATCGTCTGAGTGATGAGCGAGCCCGTGCGGCAGAATTTGCCCGCAATCAAGCAGCTGCTCGAGAAGCAGAGCAAGCGCAAGAGCAGTTAGTTATTGTGCCTAAACCGAATACGATCAGTGATTCAGACTTCGATTATGTGACCGAGCAGTTTCATGGTTTGAAGACAGCGATTGAGCAGCGAGACATTGCAACCGTTATTGCATTGACCGATCGTTCAGGAAAACGAATACATCAAATGCTGCAGTTATTTGAAAACAATGCCAGTGTCAAGGCCAGAGTGATTAATACCAGCTCGCGTGTTGCTGATGGTGTTGTGGTTGGCACCTTAAAAATTGAGAAGCTAACCAAGTCATCGGGAGCAGTGGTTAATGCGCCTTCAAATCTTTCATCTATTTCGATATCAAGCAAAAAAGGGCCAGCAGGCTGGTCCGCCATTCAATGGTAGCGTGGAGAAAACTATGCGTCGTACTATCTATTCCAAGCTGACGTCCAGCCTTGTCGCAATAACTCACTTGGTGTTCAGTGTGCTTTTGGTGGCTCCGGGTCTTGTGCAGGCACAATCTACCGATGTTGATCCGCCATTTATTGAGCTTGAGATAGTAGAGGAAGGTGTTTCAGGTGAAACTCAGGTGTTTTCGGCTGCGGTCTCCGACAACGAGTCCGTCTCGTCGGTAACGCTGTTTTACCGGTTTGGCAACACGGCTGCATACATTTCCGCTCCAATGTCTGTGATTCAAAGCACCGACATTTACACCGCTTCTATCGATACCTCCAGCACCGGTGCGAACCTCATTCAATATTATATGGAAGCCCGTGATGCTGGTGGAAATCGAACGGTACAAGGGTTTGCTTTTGACCCGTTCGAGCGACTTCTAAACGAAGAATCTATAGCCGCATCGAATTCGGTGGTGGCGGCCGCTCCGGTTGTACCAGTAGCCGCGCCGCGAATGTCGACCAGACGCAAGCTTATTTATGGTGCTTTGGGTGTCTTGGTGGTTGGTGGCTTAGCCAGTTCAATTGGTGGTGGTTCATCAGGCGGTGGCGGGAATGAACAAGTTGATTTGACCATTTTGGTCGACCAGTTTCAGTAAGGAGTAGGATATGTGCGCTTTGTCAGTAGGTACAAGCCGTCTCGCGTCGGCGCTTAAACGGACGTCAGTAATTGGCTGTATAGGTGCCATGCTGTTTACTGTGGCATCGTGCGAATCTGAAAGTGTGGGCACGGTCAGTGGCAATATCAGTTCTGGTGCCACGATTCAAATGGGACCACCGCAACCCATAGTGCAATCCCGAGCAATAGATAATGACGCGCTGGTATTAAAGGTGAGTGTCAATGGCATTGATGTACCGATGGATGGCTTCGACGCCAGCACCGGTTTGCGTGCCGGGAAAATCTCACTTGAAGCTGGAACAACTAACACGATCAGCGTAACCTGGTCAGAAAGCTTTGTTGGTACGATACTCGACTTGGCCAGGGCCTCTCGCACCATAGACATCACTGCTTCTGCTGACAACACCGCCGAGGTACGATTCAGGCAAAGTGATTTTGACTTTAATATTGATGACGATTCAGATGATCGCTCAAATCTGCAAGAGCGTAATGACGACACAGACCCGTATGACGAACTGAGTCCGGGTACGCCGGTTGTTCAAGTGCCAGTTGTGGTGCGCTTTCAGTTGCCCGATCCAGCCTTTTTAGATAATGCGGACTTGCTGCAAAGCCTGACCTTTGTTGCGTCTTTTAATGGCGAAGCTTTACCGTTAGTGCGAGAAGGCAACACCTGGATTGGTAACACTACCGCGCCAGAGAACAGCAGTGGTTTTGCCGCTGTCAGTGTCTACCGGAGTACAAATCTAAGAATCGAGTTGGCGCGTGCTCAGCGTAGTCAGGACATCGGTAACGCTGCAGAGTTTAATTTTCTGGCTGAAAGCTATGAGACAGAAAACATTGATGAAGACGGAGATGGTCTTTCAAACATGCAGGAAGTGCTGCAAGGGTTTAATCCACTTGACTCAAATGATCCTGCTCCTGACCCGTGTGCTGAAAGTCAATTTAATATTGGCTGCACAATAGATTCGGATGGCGATGGTGATGCCGATAGTCAGGAGACTGAAACAGCAGACACCGATGCAGACGGTATACCAAATTATCTTGAGTCCTCTGATATCGACAGGGATGAAGACGGTCGCAGTGAAGAGCGCGACATCGACGACATTAACCCCTGTATTCCTTCCACTAACAATGTCAGATGTCAAAACCTCCAAACGGATACTGATGGCGATGGCAAAACCGATGTCGAAGAGGGCGACGGTGATCGTGATGGCGACGGTATACCGGACTTTCGCGAGTCATCTGAGGACGATGCGGACGGCGATAACGAGACTGACGAATTTGACCCAGCCAACACTGATCCCTGTATTCCGCAGGCAAGCGCGCAAGCTTGCCTGGACAAGCAAAGTGATTTTGATGGTGATGGCAAAACGGATCAGCAGGAAACGCTGACACTGGACAGCGATGGTGACGGTAAACCTGACTATCAGGAATCAGCGCTGGATGACAATGACGGTGACAACCGAGTTGACGAGAACGACCCGGCTGATAACGACCCGTGTGTTCCGTCCACCAGCAATGATGTGTGTGCCGCACTTCAAAATGATACCGATGGCGATGGAAAAACTGATGTACAAGAAACGCTGACCCTTGATTCTGATGGTGATGGTATTGAGGATTATCGTGAATCGTCTATCTTTGATACCGATTCTGATGGCGTTTTTGATGAAGATGACATCGACAATGATGACGAGTGCATTCCGTCCACGGCTAACGCAGCCTGTCAGGCGACTGCCGATGCTGATGGTGATACCCGCCCTGATATCACTGACAACTGTCCGGCAGTGGCTAACACCGATCAGGCTGATTTGGATGCCGATGGCACAGGTGACGCGTGTGATGCTGATGTTGACGGTGACGGTGAAGCTAACGGCTCAGATAATTGTGAGTTCGTAGCAAATGCTAATCAGGATGATTCTGATGGTGACGGTGCGGGCGATGCGTGTGATTTGGATAATGACAATGATGGTGAACCAGACAATTCGGATAATTGTCCGTTGATTGCTAATCCTTCACAGCTGGATACTGATTCCGACGGGGATGGTAATGAATGTGATTCAGACGATGATGGTGATGGCGATCTGGACTCAGCGGACAATTGTCCTTTAATTGCAAATCCATCCCAGGACGACAATGATGGTGATGGCGACGGTGATGCCTGCGATCTGGACAACGATAACGATGGTGAGCCAGACACATCAGATAACTGCCCATTAGTTGCTAACCCATCTCAGGACGACAATGATGCGGACGGTGATGGCGATGAGTGTGATCTGGACGACGATGACGATGGCGAGCCGGATACCACTGACAATTGCCCGATGGATGCGAATCCGCTGCAAGACGACAGTGATGGCGATGGTGAGGGCGACGTGTGTGATCTCACTCCATAAGAGCGCTGGCTGCCTTTAATAAAGCGACCTGCTTCATGGTTTTTATCTGAACCCATCGGTTTTCGATGGGTTCCTCCCAGTCTTTGTGTACCTGTGCTCGGCGCGACCCCTGCGAATGCGCGACACTGCGCACATGAGATACTTCAATACCACAGCATTCGTGTTCCTCGCAGGCCTGAGCGGCACGCTGCAAGCTACGATGCTTGCAGCCGCAACCCTGGCACCCATTGAGCGCATCGTTCCTTATCACGATGTTGACTACGGGTTTCAACTAGCCATCCCTGAAAACTGGTCACGTATCTATGCCGCAGAAGATGAGCGGGATGCTGATGCTGTAGAGCCAGGCTATGCGCTTGGATTTGAGTCACCGCGTGCAGGTGAGCAAGATGTGTTTGCTGACTATCTGATGATAGAAATTTTGCCTGGTGCTCAATCCGGTGCGTTTGAGAGCGACGGTAGCAACACTAAAGTGGTGATTGTAGATGGACGCGTTGCTGTTACCGATAAAATCCACTTAAATGGATTTGATGTCGATGGAAACAAAATAGACTTAGTGGTATTTCAAGCTGAGATCGTTGAGCTTGGATTTACGGTTGGCATTTTTGCGATTGGTCAACAGCATGAGGCTGATATTTTGGAAGATGCCTTTGGTCTTGCTCTTAAAACGTTTAAAGTGCCGGACGATCCGTTCTCACTGAGTTAAAGCTACTCTGTAGAGCTGATCGTCCAACACTGTCTTGTTCGCGTTCGATAGCGTTTGTTAAGCTACCGAACGCGAACATTCTTCATTGGTATTACTATCTTTCTGGATAACCTTCTGGCCACAGGTCAAACGGTGGCAAGTGACTTGGTGATGAGTTTGGTACGTCATCTCCCAGTCGTAACTTCGATGGTTGGCCTTCAGTTGGATCGCTCAACAAGGCAGCACCACCAGCTTTCTGGTAGGCGCGAATGTAGTCAATTTGATATGACGCAGGAAACTCAGTCAAGCGATTAGGCGAACCTGCCCACCAGCCTCCCAAGGCCAGGTTTGCAATGATGTACATGTCTTCTTGAGACATTTTAGAATCAACAATCTCATGTTCGCGGATACCGTCAACGTAAAAAACCGCGCTGCCTGGTGTCCATTCAACGGCATAGGTGTGCCAGCCGTTAGTGAAATCGCGACCGATAGACGGTGTGGATTCACTTGATCGCAGATTGCCTTCGCTGTCGTAGTAGTGATAAGTGTGATACACCACGTCCTGATCATCACCGATAAATTCCATGATGTCGATTTCTGGCTTGTCACCACCTATGTCGTAATAAGCATTGAGCAACCAGAAAGCCGGCCAGATGCCTCTGCCAAAGGGTACCTTAGCACGCGCTTCCACGTAGCCGTAAGTAAATCTGAACGACTCATAACTGGTGAATACGCCCGACAGATACTCTTGACCGTAAGCTTTTTCAACCAATTCATCAGGCGTTTCAACCGCTGTGATCGTCACTGACTCGCCATCAAATGAAAACGGGTTATAACCGAAATCAGGTTGGGTCATAATATCAACGTAGTGTTGTTCTTCGCTGTTGATAATTATCTGGTCGCCCCACAAGTATTTTGTCACCCACTTTGAACTATCCAGCTCAGTGCCATTAAACTCATCAGCAAAAACCAGCTCGTAGCCGTCAAGAAGATTTTCTTCAGGCTTTGGTGAGTCTGGGTTAACTCTTCCAGTGCCAGTAACTTCAACCGTTAAGCCACGCGCAATGTAATTGAAATTTTCGTCAAAGTCGAAAGCCTGTACTTCGTAATAGTAGCTCTCGTCAAAGGTATCGGTATCAATGTATTCAGCATCGAAAACCGTAGTGACGTATTCGGCCTGGCGATAGATGTTATAACCTCGTGCTGTTGGGTCCGTATTCCATCGCACTCTGACCACACCATCATCAAGCACCTCGCCTACAAACCCATCAGTGTTGGTTGCGGTGAATTGCGCTGCTGCGCCACCTTGTTCAGCAGGTGCGATAGTTGGCTCTACCTCAGCATCTGTTTGCTCTTCGGGAGCAATAGTGGGTTCACGGGACGCATCTGTTGGCTCCGCCGGAACGATAGTAGGTTCAGGTTGAGCTTCTTGAACAGGTTCAGCAGTTTGTGTCTCTGCAACAGCGATTGCCTGCGCAGGAGCAGCGTTCGATGTCGCTACTGCATCGGTGGTGTTTGTCGGTACAGCAACACCGGCTACAGCCGCACCCAGGTCAGGAGTTGCACCAGTATCAACAGACGCTACTTCTTGAGCTGCACTGATGCCACCAGCAACTGTGATATCAGTATTGGTTGAGCTTTCGACAGACTGGACTGGCACCAGGCCAGCGCCGGTAGCCTGAGCCACACTTAATGAAATTGTGCCATCAGCAGACAATTGTGCCGCACTGACTGACGGGCTGCCAGTGGCAGCATTCTGCTCTTCAGCACCGTCCGGTCCATTGCCGCTGCCGCATGCACTTAACAAAACAACAAGCGAAAGGTGGCATGCATTCATGCCCGCATTTCTATACAACTTAGTCGGTCTGTGCCGTTCGTAATTCATAATTTTAACCGTTCTTTAACCTAGTCAAAAGGGTGTGTGCTCGTTCACATCAGTGCAAACGCTAATACAACGTGCAAGCCTGAGGCCTGATCGTTATCTACTTAGTTATCGGATAGTTAGGGAAACGCTAAAGCCTGCTTCTGTTAACGGTTGGTCATTCAGGGAATGGGTTGGCACAAATCCTGTAGATACACCATTGATAATCATCATGGACACTGTAATGCCGATGCGAAAATTAACACTTCATACCTGTTTACTTGGTGTGACCCTCTGTGCAAGCTTGCCCGCAAGCGCTGCTGAGAGTCGGGTTGGCAGCTACGCTGCTGACGGAAACTGCTATTGCGCCGACTCAGTTGGTCGGGAAATTGACTCCAGGATTGTGCCAACGCCAATCGGTGGGCAGTCTGTGGCTCAAATTTGTGAACGCGTCGGTAAAGGTCCAGCGTTACAAAAAGTTAACGGAAAATTTAATTTCACGGTTTATGCCGATGCACAATGCGGCCACGGACCAGCTTTGAATGCGTCAAATTCAAGCGACTCGTGCCTTGGAAATCTAGGTATAGCCGGTGAAGACTGCCAGGGTGCAGGGCCTGAATGGGACTTGAAAGCAGCCTATGCATCAACCCCTGGCTCTGAAGCCATTAGTGATGATGACAGCTCACAGGGCAGTTACGCTTTGGGCCAATCTCGCTATATTGCACCTCCTGCAGATATTGTCTCTACTAGTAGCGCCTCTTCTGATGCCTCTTCTACTGAAGAATTGCTCGTAGCCGAGAGCACGTCGGTGACGCAGATTACTAAAACTCGTTCTAGCTCGACTCAGATTCAAGCAGCCGAACCGGTAACACCAGAGCAACTGCGTGAGCGCCAACTTGTACAAATGGAAGCTGCGCGCGAACGTGCGCGTATAAAAGCAGGTGGCTTACCACTTACGCAAATCAGCAATGCGTCGGCTCCTGATTCGGAGCTGGAAATCATTTTGACTGAAGAGCAAAAAATTGCGCAAGCCGAAGCTGAAGTTGTAGCTGAGCTTGCAGCGGCATCAAAAGAAGAGTCAACCGAACAAGCGCTAAGCGAAACGGCTGAAACTATTGCGCAAACAACCGCTACATCAACACCTGCTGTTGTGAGCGCACCTGTGTCAGCTTTGAAGTTGCCTGCTGGTGTTAGTACCAAGTCTCGCGACTTTGATTACGTTGAAGGCCTGCCTGTTAACTATGATTTCGGCGGCGCTGGGATCGGTGTTTCGGCATCTGCCTCACACCGTGACATGTTGCATTTTAATCTGAACGCCGTTACGGCAGATTCGTATCAGGAAGCGTCTATTGGTGCTGGTATTTACCTTACACCAGAGAGCGCAGACCGACTTACCGTGGTACTGAACGGTGGTATCGAATACGGGAAGCTTGATTTTCAAAACGCTGCGATCAGTACTGATCTTTCTGATACAGGCGCGTTTTTTGGGCTCTCATCGCGTTTAACTATCAATCATAAATTCGAGTTGCAAGGTGGAGTTCGCTTCAGCAGCTTGTTCGAAGGTGATGCCGCGCTAACAGGCGCAGCGTTTTATCACCTGACTCCTCATCTGGATTTAACCACTAAAGCTGAGCTCGGCGACAACGACATGCTTGGCCTTGGTATTCGTTTCTACTACTAATCGGGCGGAAGAAGAATGAACATGAAACAACGATTCAACTCTTCGGCTTTGACTGCCGCTTTGACACTGGTATTTATAACCGGCTGTGGTGAAAGCGACATAGAGGACATAGAGAACAGAGAGCTGGAAACAGCTGAGCGTGAGTTTGCACAGGCACAGCTTGAGCTGGATTCTCCTGACGCTGGCGCCGCTCAGCCAAGTGTTGATCCCAATGGTCTGGAACTGATTTTCAGCGATGAATTTAATGGCACAGAAATCGACGACACTAAGTGGTCCACGTCTTTGCAGTGGGGACCAGACTTAGTGATCAATGATGAGAAACAGTATTATGTTGATACGCAGTCTAACCCACAGTTTGGGTATAACCCGTTCAGTTTTGATGGGGAGTCGTTGATCATTACGGCTGCTCAAACACCGTCAAACCTGATGTCGGTTGCTAACGATCAACCCTATTTGTCTGGTGTGCTCAGTAGCTTATCGAAATTTGAAATTACACACGGTTATATTGAAGCGCGTATAGACTTCCCTGAAGGTGCTGGTCTATGGCCCGCGTTCTGGATGCTAAGTGCTGATTTCGTTGATTTAAAGCCACAAGTATTCATTGCAGAAGGCAACGGTGCTAAACCGGACAGCATTTTCCATAACTACAACTACCACGACGACGAAGGCAACTTACGTTCGCCAGGACAGTGGCAAGTAACGTCCGAAGTGTTTGCCAGTGGCTTCCACACCATGGGTGTGAGCTGGAAATCGGATGAGTTGTTGTTCTTTATTGATGGTGAGCCACGTTATCGCGTCATTGGCGAAAACGTCTCAAAACAAGCCATGTATCTCATTACCAACCTGGCTGTTGGCGGTGTTTGGACAGGTTCGCCGAATGCAGCGACTCAATTCCCTGCACAAATGAAGATCGACTACATACGAGCTTATCGTCACACTGGCGAATAGTAGCCAGATTATATCACCAATAAAAAGAGGGGTCATGGATGACCCGTTTCACCTGGTCTAACGCGCCCTCCAGCGTTCCTACCCCTATCGGCCAGTCTAAGTTTACACTTCAGTATAAGTTCATCATCGTGTGGTGCTAAAATAGTGTGGCCGTCACAGGCGTTTATTTTAGTTTCTATGTGCGTTACTGGCTGCATACTCGGAGGTTTGTTATGCCATTGGTCATTCTGGTTTTTCTTATGCAGGCGGTTTTGGTCGTGCACGTCATGAAAACTGGGCGTGATCAAAAGTGGATCTGGATAGTCATGATGTTGCCGGGGGCTGGAGGCCTTGCGTATATCCTGCTTGAGCTGGCACCAGATCTGTTGGCAACGCGACAAGGAAGAAACGCATCGAAACGCGTTATGTCATCGATGAATCCGAATAAAGAATTTAACGACGCATCTCTTGAATACGAGCGATCTTCAACGGTAGCCAATTCCATCAGACTTGCCGAAGAATGCCTGACAAAGGATCGGTTCAGTGAAGCGGCCGATTTGTATCGTGGTTGCTTGCAAGGCATGAACGAATTTGACCCTGACATTATGTTTGGGCTTGCACAAAGCGAGTATGGCTTGGGCAATTATGCCGACGTCAGGTCTTTGCTCGATACCGTCATCGAGAAAAACCCTGACTATAAGAATCAAGAAGCACACCTGTTGTACGCAATGAATCTTCAGCAACTTGGGCAAGTGGAAAAGGCCATTGAAGAGTACGAGGTTCTGGTTAACTACTACACTGGTCCTGAACCGACATATCGCTACGCGATGCTGTTGAAGGAGCAGGGTGAAGTAGCAAAATCGAAGCAATTGTTTGAATCAATTATGCGTAATGTAGAGCTGTCACCCAAACACTACAGTTTCTTGCATCGGGACTGGATTCGGGCAACTAAGAAAGAACTGAACTAAATACGAGAGATGTGAACCTCGGCGCGAGTGCGGTATTTTCACCGACACAGTTGTTTAACGGATGCCAAAAACACTGCGTTGTTTGCCTGTACAGTTAGGTCAAAAGGAATTTTTGATTCCTCCCTTCTACGCAGTTTTTCCAGATTGATGCAGGATACTCGAATGACCGCAATTATCCCCACACACTTTCGGTACTCACTCGTTCTGATTATCAGTATGTTGTTTGTTTCTGGTTGCTCCAGTTACAGTGATTTCAATTCTGGTGAATCTGTAATGGCACAGAAGCGGGCGGTAGCGATGGAGATGGGTTGACTGTAGATGATGCTACTGATGGTGCCGCAGACACCACTACTGGTGATTCAACTAGTGGTACGCAAGCCGGGTCTACCGACGGTCCAAGTGAATCTACAACGGGAAGCACAACGGGAAGTACAACGGGAAGTACAACAGGAAGTACAACGGGAAGTACAACGGGAAGTACAACGGGAAGTACAACAGGAAGTACAACGGGAAGTACAACAGGAAGTACAACAGGAAGTACAACGGGAAGTACAACGGGAAGTACAACAGGAAGTACAACAGGAAGTACAACGGGAAGTACAACGGGATCAGGCTCAGAAGACCAAACTACAACACGCGTTGATTTCGATATAACTGTTCCTGTCTATTCTTCTGATACGCTGCAAGTACGGTTGGTTTGAGGTGACATTAATACCACAGCTATGTGGAACATCGATCAGCTTTGCACAGCCTCTGCTGATTTCCCTGTAAACACAACCAATCAACTGGTTGTTACGTTTAGTGATGACAACGGCGCGATAACGTTAGCCAGTGTTGAACGATCTTTAACAACCGGTGCTAACGACTCTGAATCTGTGCAAATAACCGCGGATGAATTCGATACTGACCGATGGGACATTGATGGTGACCGGTACGCTGGTCAGCGCTATTGGTGCAGATGAAGCCCAAGCTGGTGAAGTAGTCAGCTTGAGTGCTGATGGCAATACACTGGCGGTTGTAAGAAGAGGGCCCGTCAATCTCTATTAAATTTAAATTATTTTTAAGGTCATCAGAAGAAGATGAGCCGACTGTTAAGGAAGCTTAGACTCAAAAAGTGAGCAACAACGTTCGTGCGAAGGCGTGCCGGCCAATCAATACCAACATTGATTGGCTGACGAGCTCGCTCAGCCGAGCGGTTTCAACTCTATATTTAAACTATCCCCAGACAAGGCACAAAATTGAGTGACACCGATTTTTTTCAGTGACTCTAATTGTAGCTTCAGGTTCTTTTGTCTTATTTCCAGTGATACATCGTGTTCGTTTGACCGAAGCTTTGCAGCAGCGGCAAACAGTTGAGGCAGGTCGGCTTGCTTGGGGTCGTAGATAATTGCGGAGCGCGTACGCTGTGTGTCGGTTTGCAGGCCGCGATTTTGTTCTTGTAATATATACAGAATACGCTCAAAGCCAATTGAAAATCCGCAAGCAGGTATATCGGTATTTTTTAAAAACTTGCCAATCATGTTGTCATAGCGTCCGCCGCCGGCAAGCGATGAACCAAATTCTTCTGATGCCACTTCGAAAATAGGGCCGGTGTAGTAACCCATGCCACGCACCAATGACAAATCAAACATAACCTTGTATTGACCATTAGACAAAGCGTCTGCGGTTTCAATAATCTGGGTTAGTTCGCTAATGACGTGGTCTTCAATGCCGCTTATGTGAGAGCTAAGCGTGTTGAGTTGTACGTCCCCATTGGTATAAGCATTTAAAAAAGCGGTTAGCTTCTCAATGCTTTTTGCTTCTAGTTGCCGGCCTTCGAGTTCTTTTACGATGCCTTCAACACCAATTTTATCCAGCTTATCGAGTGTGACTAATACACCGGCGACGTCTTTGTCTGCAACACCACAATGCGTGGCTAATGTTTCCAGAATACGTCTGTCGTTTACTCTGACAGTAAAGTCATTAAAGCCCAGCTTGGTAAGGGTTGTGGCTGATGCATTGATCAGCTCTATTTCTACGGTGTGAGAGTTTGAACCCAGGCAGTCAATGTCGCATTGAAAGAACTGACGGTATCTACCCTTTTGAGAACGTTCCGCTCGCCACACATAGCCCATTTGAATGCTTTTAAACGGCTTGGGTAGCTGGGTGTGTGTGTTTGCATAAAAGCGCGCCAGCGGCAGAGTTAAATCAAACCGCAAACCGTAGTCGACCAAGTCGTTTTCGTGAGCGATTGGGCCGTCTAGTTTTAGTTTTTCACCGCGCTTTAATACTTTGAATAACATGCTTAAGTTTTCGCCGCCATCGGCGTTTTGCAGTATGTCGATGTTTTCCATAACCGGTGTTTCAATTTGGTGATAACCGAAACTGCGATAGCTTTGTAAGATGACCTCTTTAACTTGCTCACGCAAGGCAGCATCTACTGGGTCGAAATCACGAGTCCCTTTAACGGGTTTTGTGGACACTGGCATAATGTTTAACTCAGGCGAGCGGGTGTAATTGAATGTCCCGCTGTTGATGCTTGATTATAGGCTATAAGCATTTGCGTAGCGTGCTTCGACCATCAAGCGCTTCATTTCCCGGACAGCATCAGGCAAGCCTGTGAACATGGCACGAGCAACCAGGCTATGACCGATGTTGAGTTCGTGAATGGTCTCCACCTCAGCAACACGCTGCACGTTATTAAACTGCAAACCGTGCCCCGCATTAACCAACAAGCCTAAACTAAATGCATAGTCGGATGCGCTGACGATACTGGCAAGCTCGGCTGCACGTTCGGTGTCGTTATTGGAGTCCGCATAGCGGCCAGTGTGAAGCTCTATTACAGGTGCACCGATGCGAGCTGCGGTTTCTATCTGTGCCTCGTCTGGATCAATAAACAGTGAGGCGAAAATGCCAGCTTCGTGCAATTGCGCGCAGCAGTCTTTGAGTTTATCTTGCTGACCAATGACATCCAGGCCACCTTCGGTAGTCAGCTCTTCACGCTTTTCAGGAACGATACAAACGTCGTGAGGTTTGATACGTAAAGCGATGTCCATCATCTCTTTGGTGGCTGCAACTTCCAAATTTAATTTGGACTGCGTGCAGGCAGCAAATCGCTCGATGTCATGATCTTGAATATGACGTCGATCTTCTCTTAGGTGCATGGTAATGCCGTCAGCGCCAGCGAATTCTGCTTGCAAGGCGGCGTGCACAGGGTCGGGATACAAGCCGCCGCGTGCCTGGCGTACAGTAGCCACGTGATCAACGTTTACACCTAAAAAAATCGGTTGTTTCACCTGTAGATTCCTTTGTTTTTACGGGCTGTTCAGCGATTACATTCCACACTACCAGATGCGCAGGAGTGGGGTAACCGTGCTGCGTGGAAAATCAGCTGTAACCGTCGTTTATAGCAGCTGTTCTCTGGAGGTTAGCGCCAGCTGGATGTGCAGCGCGCTGAAAATCAATGGATCGACCGCGTCGCGCCATATAACCGCATGCTGTTCGCAACCGTTGTCAGGCTTTACAGCAACGACCACCACCAACATGCTGCGATAGCTGCCCCCAGCCAAACGGCCTTGGTGACTCTGGTATCCGTCGTCAATTTGCCAGCTGTAGTCCTCGAACAAGCTCAACTGTTTAGTTTGCCTGGTTTGCCGGTAGATCAACACACCACCAATACCGGTTACCAACGCGAGGGCTGTTTGATACGGCCATTCAACAGGGCATTGAACAATGGCTACAAAACTAAGCAGCAGGGCTTTGATATAAAGTGTGCGAAAAAGCTTAGACGGTCGGAGAGTTACCCGCCAGAGTGCGGGCGATTTTGTCGATAATGGTTTGATAGCGAGCATCCTTGTCTTTGCCACAAACGAGCCTGTAGAGCTCAGGTTCCTGCCAATCCAGCAGGCATTCAAAGTCAGCTCGTTCCTGTGCCGACGCGTCATCATAGTACGAGTCCAAGTACCCTAACATGGCTTTGTCCAGCTCACGCATCCCACGCCGACACTTCCAGCGAAGTCGAGACTTCTCACTCACAGCGCCATGCCTGAATAAAGGGGACGGAGGGATTTAATTTTGAGCATAATCGGGGTCAGGTCTTTGATTTTGCATAATCGGGGTCGGGTCTTTGATTTTGAATGTAATTAGTAATCAGGGTCAGGTCTTTGATTTTGGAGCACACATAATCGGGGTCAGGTCTTTGATTTTGAATGGGAGCATAACCGGGGTCAGGTCTTCGATTTTAAATTGAATTGGAACCTACGCTCGCTATGATTGCATCCATCCATTCAAAATCAAAGACCTGACCCCGATTATGCTTGACCCCAATTATGCTCAAAATTAAATCCCTCCGTCCCCTTTAAAATAATGATTAGCCGCGTCTTTCGACTAGCATTTTTTTGGTTTCGGCGATGGCTTTGGCCGGGTTCAAGCCTTTGGGGCACACTTGCGCGCAGTTCATGATGGTGTGACAGCGATACAGCTTAAATGGGTCTTCCAGATCGTCCAGTCTTTCACCGGTGGCATCATCGCGGGTGTCGGCCAACCAGCGGTAGCTTGCGAGCAGTGCGGCTGGGCCAAGGTATCGATCGCTGTTCCACCAATAGCTTGGGCAGCTGGTCGAACAACAGGCACACAAAATACATTCATAAGCACCGTCCAGTTTCTCTCGATCTTCAGGTGTTTGTAATCGTTCACGATCAGGTGGTGCCGGTGAGTCTGATTTAAGCCAGGGCTCTACCGATGCATACTGTGCGTAGAAGTGCGTTAAATCAGAAACAAGATCTTTGATGACGGCTTGATGCGGAAGAGGGTAAATGGTGATGTCACCTTCAATATCAGCCAGTGCCATTGTGCAGGCCAGTGTGTTGCCGCCATCGATATTCATTGCGCACGAACCACAAATGCCTTCACGGCATGAACGTCGAAACGTCAGCGTGGAATCCATTTCACTTTTAATTTTTATGATTGCGTCAAGCACCATCGGACCGCAGGTGTCCATATCGACATCGTAGGAATCGACACGAGGATTTTTGCCGCTATCAGGGTCGTAGCGATAAATCTTGACTGTTCGTGTGTTGGTCGCACCTTCCGGGGCAGGGTAGTGCCTGCCCTTACCAACTATCGAATTTGCCGGCAGTCTAAATTCCGCCATGGTGTTCTCCCGTCTTGTCTTTTGTCTTAACTTTATTAGTTAGCGGCCAACAGGGCACGCTTGCTTAATTTACTTGTGCTGCTTAACTTTTTGATTAACTTATCAATTAGTAAACGCGCGTTTTAGGCGGTATAACTTCACATTCGTCAGTGAGGGTGTACATATGTACAGGTCGGTAGTCGATGCTCACGTTGGCTTTTGCATCTGTCCAGGCCAGCGTGTGCTTCATCCAGTTTTCATCATCTCGGTCTTCAAAATCATCTCGCGCGTGAGCACCGCGACTCTCTGGTCGATTGTTAGCACCGTAAATAATGGTTTGCGCCTGACACAGAAGGTTTTCAAGTTCCAAAGTTTCAACCAGATCGGTGTTCCAGATAAGATTTTGATCATCGACTCGCACATCATCAAAGCTATCAACAATCTCGCGCATCTTAACGATGCCTTCCTCAAGCGATTCGCCGGTTCTGAAAACAGCCGCATGCTTTTGCATAGTACGTTGCATGTTGTCACGAATTTGTGCTGTACCCGTATTGCCTTTAGCGCCACGAATGCGATCAAGGTGCTCAAGAGCGGGGGCGGAGTCCTCACTGGTTAGTGGTTTGTGCGGGCTGCCAGGTTTGATTAATTCGGCGGCTTTAATGGCTGCGGCACGACCAAACACCACGATGTCGAGTAGCGAGTTACTCCCCAGTCTGTTTGCGCCATGCACTGACACGCACGCCGCTTCGCCTATGGCCATAAGACCAGGTACAACGGTATCAGGGTCACCGTCTTTCAAGGTCACGACTTCGCCGTGATAGTTGGTGGGGATACCACCCATGTTGTAGTGAACCGTTGGCAATACAGGAATGGGTTCTTTGTTGACATCAACGCCAGCAAAAATACGCGCCGATTCCGAAATGCCGGGCAAGCGTTTTTCAATAACATCGTTACCCAAGTGCATCAGGTTTAGAAAACAGTGATCGTTATCTGGACCAACACCTCGACCACCGTTTATTTCCATGGTCATCGAGCGACTAACCACATCACGCGAGGCCAGATCTTTAGCGTTTGGCGCATAGCGCTCCATAAAACGTTCGCCTTCGTTGTTGGTCAGGTAGCCGCCCTCGCCACGCACACCTTCGGTGATCAGCACACCAGCGCCATAAATACCCGTCGGATGGAACTGCACAAATTCCATGTCTTGAAGTGGTAAGCCTGCACGCAATACCATGGCGTTACCGTCACCGGTACAAGTGTGCGCAGAAGTCGCAGAAAAGTAGGTGCGACCACAGCCGCCAGTGGCGAGTACAACCATGTGTGCCTGATAGCGATGTAGTTCGCCTGTGGCCAAGTCTAAAGAGATGACCCCTTTGCATTCACCGTCAACCATAATCAGATCGATAGCAAAGTGTTCAATATAAAATTCAGCGTGGTGCTTCATTGATTGTTGATAAAGCGTGTGCAAAATTGCGTGACCGGTTCTGTCGGCTGCCGCGCAAGTGCGCTCGGCTGTGCCTTCACCAAAGTTAGTTGTCATGCCACCAAAAGGTCGCTGGTAAATTTTACCTTCTTCAGTTCTGGAAAAAGGTACACCGAAGTGTTCAAGTTCTATAACCGCAGGCACAGCTTCACGACACATGTATTCAATTGCGTCTTGATCACCTAACCAGTCAGAGCCTTTTATGGTGTCATACATGTGCCAGTTCCAGTGATCATCACCCATGTTGCCAAGCGATGCACTCATGCCGCCTTGCGCTGCAACTGTGTGCGAACGTGTTGGGAACACTTTCGTAATACACGCTGTGGACAAGCCTTGTGCGGCCATACCTAATGTCGCGCGCAGTCCTGCGCCGCCAGCGCCGACAATAACGACGTCATAGGTGTGGTCAATAATTTTATATGCGTTGGTCATAATGATTAATTAGCTGGTGGATTACTTGTTGAATCCAAGTTTATTAAAGGCACTCTATATTCGAATAAGGAGTCAGGCCGTGAACGCGATTCGCATAACCGAGAACACACCAAGCACTGCCATGAAGACGCATAGCATGGTCACGCCAATGATGACGGCGGTACGCGGGCCATGGTCGCCGATGTAGTCTTCGATGACCATTTGTAAACCAAGCTTTGCGTGATAAAAGCCTGTGAGTATTAACAGAATCAATAACACGGCGGTAAACGGCTCGCTTATCCAGGCGCGTATTTCCGGCTGAGTCATACCCGGCAAGGATGCAACCGAGAAACATAACCACAAAACCAGTGGCACCATCGCTATGGCGGTGATGCGTTGTACCCAGAAATGGCTGGTGCCGTCTTTGGCGGAGCCATGACCTTTAACTTGCGATAATGGGGTTCTTAAATTACTCATGATGCGCTCGCAATAATCCAGGTGACAATGGTTAAAGCAACGGCCACGCCTATGCTCACCTTCGCGGTTTTGTCGGCGTCTTCTATGTCAAAGCCTTTGCCTACATCCCAAAACAAATGTCGAATGCCATTGCACATGTGGAAGTACAAAGTAAGCGTGAATCCAAACAACACCAATTTTCCAAACCAGGAACCAACCAGAGAGACAAAAAAACTGGAATCACCCGGGTTACTGGCAGCGCCTGCAATGACTAACACTAGTAGTATCAATGCTGTGCTGTTCACTACACCGGCAACTCGGTTACCAATGGACACGTACGCTGTCAGAGGTAGTTTGTAAATTTGCAGGTGAGGCGACAGAGGTCGCTGATCATTACGGGCCATGTTGTATTTCTCGTTTCTTTAGACTTGTAAGTTTGTTAAGCAAATTTGTTAAGCAAGTTTGTTTTTCTGGCTCATCTGATACGTTTGTTGGTCGTGTCGTCTTGTTGGTCGTGTCATTGAGCAATTGGTTTAACGCTAAAAATCAGTACAACGGCCATTCTTTTCCCAATCACCGTAGCGAGTGGGCTCAGGGCCTTTTTGGCCGCCGAATTCCTTCGCCATATTCGATGCTGCATCGCCATCTGGCAAAGAGCCCGAATCTGAGGAGGTATCATCGTCGTTTTCTACACGATCGGTTACTGAACCATCGACTGCAGAGTCAGAGGCAGTTTTCCCAGACAGGGCTTTCTCAGTTGTGGACTCTGGTATTTTGGGCTTTACGGGCCTTGTCATGCTGTTGACCTTGTTAAGTTCGTTTTCCAACGTGGCTGCTGGTGCGAGCTAACTCTTCCGTTCAACGGTGCTCAAAACCTGATACGGTGAGCACACCAGTTTGGTCCATACTCATGCAGCGATTTTGCACTGTTTGCAGCGCTTCGGCTCGCGATCTTACTTTTGTGAATAAGGCGCAAGCGAAGGCGCTTGGTATGTGTCTGGACGAGAAGGTTCTGATACACACGACAGGCCGTTTATTGTAGCAAAATGCGCTCCTGGGCGCATTACTGGCCGACGAGTTGGCCAACGAGTCGGCGCATGTTAGCCGAGCGCATTACTATTAGCATTGGGCACTACCGGAGTTGAGTCTAAAGACCTATGAACAAACTATGGCAAGAAAAGCTGGAAAGTCTGGGCGTAAAGATTGACGCTGCCCACAATGTCAGTTTTCCAGACGAGCCTGCTGCACGTGAGCAGGTACTCTCAACCCCAAAAGACACGTCGATCTCGCAGCCAACGCTTATCGAGCTTTCGCGGTTAGGTGTTGTGGATATCCATGGACCAGAAGCACGTGAATTTTTTCAGGCCCAGGTGTGCAATGATTTAACAGCGCTGGGAGACACCGACGCGCAAATGAATGGTTACTGCAGCCCAAAGGGTCGCCTTTTGTCGCTGTTCCAAGTGTATGCAAACAACGATGGTTTCCGACTGATTTTACCATTTGATGTTATACCGGCCTTTGTTAAACGACTGCAAATGTTTGTGCTGCGCGCTGAGGTCACCATCAGCATAAACGACGAGCTGATTTGCACTGGTTTGATGACGGAAGATGGTGCCGGACAGGCCGATTTATCGTCATTGCCTGAATTACCCAGCGATGTGATGGGTTTGACGACGGGGAGTAACGGTACACAAGTGCTTCGGTACCATGATGCCAATGTAGACTTAGAAAGTGACTCATCAGTTGCTCGCTATTTAATAGTAGCCACTGCCGACACTTTGTTTTCACTATGGCAATCGGAGCAGTTTAACCGAGCAGGTTATGCACTTTGGCGATGGGCTGATATCAAGGCTGGAATGCCATCTGTGTTTGCCGCGAGCAGTGATCAGTTTATCCCGCAAATGCTTAATATGCAGCTGATTAACGGTCTTAGCTTTAAGAAAGGATGCTACCCCGGACAGGAAATCGTGGCCCGTATGCAGTACCTTGGCAAGCTTAAAAAACACATGAAACACTTACGGGCACCAGGTCTTGAACGTGCATTACCTCCTGGCGATGTGCTCACTACAGAATCAAATAACAATGCAGGGCAGGTGGTGGATTCCATTGTCGATGACGCTGGCGTGTCTTTACTTGCTGTGGTTAACGTTGCGACGATAGTTAACGAAATACAGATTGATGGCGTAGCCTTACAAGAAGAACATCTGCCTTATGAACTTGCGCCCAATCTTAACTAGCAACGCAATCCTCTGATGCCAATAGTTTATCGAGCCGCCAATATGATCGATGCCCAAATGGTACTCGATGAACTCAAAGCTGCGGGTATGCAAGCGCGCATCAGCGGAAGCTATTTATCAGGTGCTATTGGCGAGGTGCCACCTGACGAACTCATTAGTGTATGGGTTGACTCTGATCGGCAATACGATCGAGCGCGTGAAGTCGTCGCAGATTTTGAAGCGACCCAGCGTCTCAGTGGTGCCGATAAACCTTGCCACCAATGCCAGGAAAAACTAGCACCACAGTTTGGTCGCTGCTGGAATTGCGGCGCCTGGCAAAATTAAAGGGGACGGAGGGATTTAATTTTGAGCATAAGCGGGGTCGCATAAGCGGGGTCAGGTCTTTGATTTTGAATAAAATTGAACGCTACGCTCGCTATGATGGCTTCCATCCATTCAAAATCAAAGACCTGACCCCATTTACGCGTGCAAAATCAAAGACCTGACCCCGCTTAATGCGCTTAAGACCCCGCTTAATTTTTTAGTTAAGCAGGGTGGCGAGTTTGCGCCGGTATTGGCCGGCCAGTGGGTCATCGCCGAGCACGTTGAACAAAGACAATAATTGCTTTCGTGGTGCGCCGTCGTTAAAGCCGGGGTCCTTTTGCACTAGTTCAAGCAAGCCATCCATGCCGGTTTGGACATCGCCGGACAGGGCTGTGGCAATGGATAACTGATAGCGAATTTCGCTGTTGTCTGGTTGTGATTCGAGTTCTTGTTGCAGGGTCTGCACTGATTTTGATGTGTCAGCCTCTTTTGCCAATTCTAATGTGCCTGACAGCCGATTTGCAGCAGATGAGTTCTTGTGCTCTTCAGGTAAGGCGTCAATGCAGCTGGCCGCTGTTTCAAGGTCACCGGTACTAACACAGACTTGCCCCAGTGCCAGTAAAATTTCAGCGTCAGCCGGGTCCTGAGCCTGTGCGGCCTTCAAATGTGCTTTGGCTTCCTCTACCTGGCCTTGTTCGTACAGCGCCATGGCTTGATTCACGGCATCGTTCACCGGAGGTGCTTCATCTTCTGCCGCCGCGCCGTCAACTGGCACGATGTTGTGCTTTTCAAAAAAAGCGCGCACCTCAGCTTCAGGCAGTGCGCCCATGAATTCGTCGACCAATTGTTGTTGATTAAACAATTTGACCGTTGGCAAGCTGCGGATGCCCAGCTGTTGAGCGATGCCCTGGTGGGCTTCGGTATCCAGCTTGGCCAGCACAAACGCGCCGTTATATTCGACCGCCAGCTTTTCCAAAATGGGCATCAGGGTTTTACAGGGGCCGCACCAATCTGCCCAGAAATCGACCAAAACCGGTTGGTTAACCGAGCCTTCGACAACGACCTCCATGAAGTTTTCTTCATCGAGGACAACAATATGTGGTGAATCTGCCATGCTAATTTGCTTCAAAAAGTGGTCTCAGGTAGTAGTGTGTCGCCTGATGGGATTAACTTCAAGGCCTAAGCGCTCATACAGAGCGCTGTTTCACGGGTCTATGCGCTACACTTTACGTCATAGCACCGACGCTGCACCCCGATATACTAAAAACCGGCGCGTGAATCCAGGATTCGCGGGGCGAGAAATAATAGCTGAGAATTATGAGCCGAGAATATGATGCCGCCTCCATTGAGGTGCTCAGTGGCCTGGACCCGGTGCGCAAGCGTCCCGGCATGTATACCGACACCCAACGTCCCAATCATCTGGCCCAGGAGGTCATTGATAACAGTGTTGATGAGGCACTGGCTGGGCACGCCAATGACATACAGGTAAAGCTCTACAAAGACGGCTCTCTTGAAGTCACTGACGATGGTCGTGGCATGCCGGTTGATATGCACCCTAAAATGAAAAAGCCGGGTGTCGAGGTTATTCTCACCACCTTGCACGCAGGCGGGAAATTCTCGAACGATAACTATAAATTTTCTGGTGGTTTGCACGGAGTTGGTGTGTCGGTGGTGAACGCGCTGTCCAAAAAACTGGAAGTGTCCATTCGCAGAAAGGGTCACGAGTTTTTAGCCACCTTTAAAAGCGGCAACGTCGATAAAAAACTAAAGCCTATCGGTAAAGTGGGGCAGCGAAATACCGGTACCAGAATTCGTTTCTGGCCAGACAAAAAATATTTTGACTCCGACAAAATCTCCTTGCCCAAGTTGCGCCACTTGCTGCGCGCTAAAGCGGTGTTGTGTCCAAAACTGCGTGTGCGCTTACACGATGAAGCCAGTGGTGAAAAAGACGAATGGCTATACGAAGATGGTCTGATCGACTACATGATCAGTGCAGTTGAAGGGTTCGATCGATTGCCCGATGCGCCATTAGCTGCAAACATGGAAGCAAGTTCCGAAGCTGCTGAATGGGCCGTAGTGTGGTTGCCGGAAGGCGGAGAGAGTGTACAGGAGAGTTACGTTAATCTTGTGCCAACAGCGCAAGGCGGCACGCATGTTAACGGGCTTCGGACCGGTTTAACCGATGCTATAAGAGAGTTCTGTGATTTTAGAAACCTGACGCCTCGCGGTGTAAAAATTACGCCAGAAGACGTGTGGGAAAAAGTCAGCTTTGTGCTGTCGATAAAAATGGAAGACCCTCAGTTTTCGGGTCAAACCAAAGAACGATTATCTTCACGTGAGTCGGCTGTGTTTGTTGCTGGCGTTGTTAAAGATGATACTGCTCAGTGGTTAAATCAGCACCCTGAAACAGGTGATCAAATCGCCGCTATGGTCATTGCCAGTGCACAGCAACGCTCGCGTGCCGGTAAAAAAGTGGTGCGCAAGAAAGTCACTACCGGTCCTGCCTTGCCAGGCAAGTTAGCCGACTGTGCGTCGACCGATCTGGAACGTACAGAACTGTTTTTAGTTGAAGGTGATTCAGCTGGTGGGTCTGCAAAGCAGGCTCGTGATCGTGAGTACCAGGCCGTCATGCCACTGCGCGGCAAAATTCTGAATACATGGGAGACCGACGTCACCCAAATTCTAGGTTCACAAGAAGTTCATGATATTTCAGTTGCCATTGGGATGGAGCCGGGTACCACTGACTTGTCGGGCTTGCGTTACGGCAAAATTTGTATTCTGGCAGATGCCGATTCTGATGGCGCTCATATAGCCACATTACTTTGCGCGCTGTTCGTCAGACACTTTCGCGCACTGGTTGCAGCAGGTCATGTGTATGTGGCCATGCCACCGTTGTATCGAATCGATGTTGCCAAGGAAGTGTTTTATGCGGTGGACGAACCAGAGCGCCAAGCGATTCTTGATCGCATAGAAGCTGAGAAGAAAAAAGGCAAAATCAGCATCATGCGATTTAAAGGCTTGGGGGAGATGAATCCTTTGCAGTTACGAGAAACCTCTGTTGCACCTGATACACGCCGTTTGGTTCGATTAACTATCGCCGATGGTGATGACACTAATAAGATAATGGATATGTTACTGGCGAAAAAACGCGCCAGTGATCGTAAGCGGTGGTTGGAGAATAAAGGTGATTTAGCGGATGTTTAATCGAGCAGTAGATTTAAGGATAAGTTTATAAACTTATAGGTAATAGTTATAAAAATTATATGAAAAGGTTATAAATAAAACTTTATTGGTGAAGTAAACTGCTATTTAGGAAGGGTTGCTGAATGGAGGTGCTAAGGAGCAGGGGTCAACTAAATCCGTACTAATGTTATTTCAACGGATTTATAGGTATTTAGGTATCGTTAAATCTGGGTTAACTAATAAGATGGTAGATAGTGGGCGAGCTATGGACGTTACACCACGAAGTTTAGTAGTTAATTAGGAATTACAGGTATCTACCAGAATTTGTGTCTGATTTTTATAGATATTTCCTATAATTCAAGTTAGTCGTTTTTTATTAAAGGTACAACCTATCAAGCAGTTAAACATGGATGCTTATAATGTTTTCCTATAATCGACACGAGCTGTAAATACGCAGCATCACTGGTAGTTTGTGCTCACACATTGGCGTTTTCCGTACCGCCAGCGTTACATTTACTGACGGCAGCCCGATTCGCAGGGGGCTGTCAGTGGTTACTTTTGTGGGTATTTTTAATGTGACGTCAGGTCTGGCGTTAACAATTCTAATAGTGAAGATCCCCCCCCCCCCCCGCAGCATAACGAGGCAGGTTGCCAGCGGAATCAAGCCAGAAACCCGTCGTTTCAGCTACTTGTGGCATTTTCACAGCAGATTCTCTGGCAATTCATATAAAGATATGTTTATATGTGCATGACTTTATTCGAATATCTCAATAAGATCTTCGAATTTGGCATTTCCCAATTTCATGCACAAATACAAAAAGACCCCCAGTTAAACTAATGAACCTGCCAGTTAACCCACCCACAGACACGTCAACTGCCGAAACGCGGCTCCGTAATGCATTAGCAAAGCAAATACTGATTCTGGATGGCGCCATGGGCACGATGATCCAGCAACACAAATTAGGTGAAGCAGAGTATCGAGGTGATCGCTTTATAGACTGGCCGTCTGACCTGAAGGGTAACAACGACCTGCTCACGCTAAGCCAGCCAGACATCATCAGACAAATTCACACCGACTACCTGGAAGCCGGTGCCCACATTATTGAAACCAACACATTCAATGCTAATTCGATATCCATGGCTGACTATGGCATGGAGGCACTGGTGCCTGAGCTAAACCTGGAGAGTGCCAAGCTTGCCCGGCAGTGCGTTGACAGGATGTTGAAGCAAGACCCATCTCAACCGAGATTTGTAGCCGGTGTCATCGGCCCGACAAACCGCACAGCGTCAATATCCCCCGATGTGAATGACCCCGGTTTTCGCAATGTCAGTTTTGACGATCTGGATGAATCCTACTACGAAGCTTGTGATGCATTAATCGAAGGTGGCGCTGATATTATTTTGATTGAAACTGTGTTCGATACACTGAATGCAAAAGCGGCTATCTTCGCGATTAAACGTGTATTCGATGATCGTGGCGTCTCTTTACCGATCATGATCTCCGGCACCATAACCGATGCGTCTGGTCGTACGTTGTCCGGACAAACGGTTGAAGCGTTTTGGAATTCCGTGCGTCACGCAAAACCTGTATCCATTGGTTTCAATTGTGCTTTGGGGCCTGAACAACTACGTCCGCACATTGAAGAACTGTCCAACATTGCAGATACGTTTGTTAGCGCGCACCCAAACGCAGGCTTACCGAATGCGTTTGGTGGTTATGATGAAACTCCTGAGCAAATGCTGGAAGAGATTGCCGGATGGGCCAACGCTGGTTACTTGAATATTATTGGTGGGTGTTGCGGGACTGGTCCTGATCACATCAAAGCTTTTGCGAAAAGCTTAAAAGACGCTGAACCTCGCGAAATACCCAACATTCCCAGAGAGTGTCGATTGTCGGGTCTTGAAGCTTTTAATATCAATTCAGATTCGTTGTTTGTCAACGTTGGTGAGCGCACCAACGTAACCGGGTCTGCTGTATTTCTAAGGTTGATTAAAGATGGGGATTACGATTCAGGGCTCAATGTTGCTCGTCAACAAGTGGAGAACGGGGCTCAAATAATTGATGTGAATATGGATGAAGGCCTGCTCGATTCTGCTGAGGTGATGCAGCAATTCTTACGCATGGTGGCAACAGAACCCGACATTTGCCGAGTACCAGTAATGATTGATTCATCCAAGTGGTCGGTCATTGAAGCTGGTCTGAAATGTCTGCAAGGTAAATGCGTCATCAATTCAATCAGTATGAAAGAAGGCGAAGAACAATTTTTACAACAAGCCACTATGGCACAACGCCATGGCGCAGCTGTTGTCATAATGGCATTCGATGAAGCTGGTCAGGCAGACACAATAGAACGCAAGGTGTCAATCTGCCAGCGTGCCTACAAGCTGCTGGTGGACACTTTAGATTTCCCGCCAGAGGACATTATATTTGACCCCAATATATTTGCTGTAGCCACCGGTATTGAAGAGCACAACGATTACGGTATTGCGTTTATTGAAGCCACAAAACAGATTAAGCAAACTCTGCCAGGCGCGATGGTAAGCGGTGGTGTCTCAAACGTATCCTTCTCGTTTCGAGGTAACAACGCGGTACGCGAGGCTATCCACGCAGTATTTCTCTATCACTCTATACAAGCAGGGATGGACATGGGGATTGTCAACGCTGGGCAATTGGCGATTGTCGATGAGATTCCCGCATCACTGCGTGAAGCCGTGGAAGATGTGATTCTTAATCGTCGCAAGGACGCGACCGACAGATTGTTAGAGATTGCTGAGCAGTACCGAGGCGACGGTAAAGTTGTTGAAGCACAGAACAATGAATGGCGAGATGCACCGGTTAATGAGCGTCTGGCACACTCATTGGTGAAGGGCATTGATGAATTCATCGACATAGATGTCGAGGAAGCACGACTCGCAGCTGCAAGACCGCTTGATGTGATTGAAGGTCCGTTAATGGATGGCATGAACCGGGTTGGTGATTTATTCGGTGCGGGAAAAATGTTTTTACCGCAAGTGGTCAAGTCTGCACGGGTCATGAAAAAAGCGGTTGCGTGGTTACTGCCGTATATGGATGCGGAGAAAGACGAGAACACACGCAGTGCAGGCAAAGTACTTATGGCAACGGTAAAAGGTGACGTGCACGATATTGGTAAAAATATTGTTGGCGTTGTGCTGCAGTGCAATGGTTACGAAGTCATCGACTTGGGTGTGATGGTTCCATCAGCCACCATTCTGGATGAGGCGAAAAAACACGAGGTCGACCTTGTTGGTTTGTCCGGCTTAATTACGCCGTCACTGGAAGAAATGACACACGTTGCTGCTGAAATGAAACGCTCTGGGTTCACCATTCCGCTGCTGATTGGTGGCGCTACGACATCGCGTATGCACACAGCCGTAAAAATATCGGACGAATACAATGAACCCGTCGTGCATGTGGCCGATGCATCTCGCTGCGTGCAAGTTGCCAGTGATCTGTTAAACGAAAATAATTATATAAAAGTTAAGTTTAATAACGATCTGGAGCAAGACTATGAGCGATATCGAAAGCGTTACGAAAACCGTAAACAAGGGGTAGATCTGCTTGATATAGAAGTAGCCCGGCTCAATAAACTTAAAGTCAATTGGAGCGATTACCAGGCACCCAAGCCTGCCATGACCGGCGTCAAAGTCATTGATGATCTTGCGATCAAAGATCTCATTCCCTATATTGACTGGACGCCATTTTTTCAGACCTGGGAACTGCGAGGTAAGTACCCACGCATACTTGAAGATGCAACGGTTGGAGAAGAGGCGACCAAGTTATTTGCCGATGGGCAGGCCATGCTGGACGAATTTTGCACTAACGACAGCTTGTGCGCAAAGGGTGTGATTGGTTTGTTTCCAGCAAATTCAATAAATGATGATGACATTGAGATCTACACTGATGACAGCCGAACAGAACGCCTGAACATGGTTCACTGCTTACGCCAGCAACGGGTCTTTCCCGATGGCCGTCCAAACTTAACCTTGGCCGATTTTGTCGCACCAAAAGAATCAGGGCTTGCAGACTACATTGGCGCATTTGCGGTTACAGCCGGGCTTGGCCTGGATGAACAGATAGCGCGCTACGATAAAGAACACGACATCTATAAAAATATTATGGCAAAGGCAATCGGTGATCGACTTGCCGAAGCATTTGCAGAATACTTGCACAAAAAAGTCAGGACTGAGCTTTGGGGTTATATACCAGAGGAAGCCCTTGAGAATGCCGAACTTATTAAAGAACGATACCGAGGAATTCGTCCCGCGCCTGGCTATCCGGCCAACCCCGACCATCGACAAAAAGAGGTGATCTGGGACCTGCTGAATCCGGATAGCATAGGAATTACCTTAACGACAAGCCTGGCTATGTTGCCAGCATCTTCGGTTAGTGGATTTTATTTCTCCCACCCTGATGCCCGTTATTTTGGCCTGGGCAAAATAAAGCGCGACCAGGTAGAGCAGTACGCGGACCGGATGGAAGAATCCACCGAATTAACTGAACGGTGGTTGGCTAATTCATTGGCCTATTAGTGAGTCGATCTATATTCCCTAGCGCATATTTAAAAATGCGCGCGAAACATATTGGAGAAGTGTTGAAAATTCTCGAAGCCGTATTTGCAGGCGATCTCACTGATCGATAAGCTCGTAAAGCGTGGGTCGGTCAAGTCGCGTGCAACGGCATCCTGCCGGGATTGTCTTATAAATACACTCAGCGACGTATCTTCTTTGGCAAAAATCGCATTGATGCGTCGAACAGACATGCTAATTTCGTTGGCAACAAGGTTTCGATCAAGCATCACCCTGGGATGCGAACGCTTTGGCCATGATTAATATCCTTTATGTGTTGTAGGGGTTGTCGAGTGCGGGCAGTATCGTACCCGTGCATTTGCCAAAACCGATGCAATAGTCTGCTTTGCGCGCCTGGCCCGTTAAGGTGAGGGTATCGCCGTCTTCAAGAAACGTTCGGGTTTCACCGGTATCAAGCGTTAAGGGCTCTTTGCCTCCCCAGCTCAGTTCCAGCAAAGATCCACGCTGGTTTTTTTGTGGACCAGAAATAGTACCCGAGCCCAGTAAGTCCCCCGTTCGCATAGGGCAGCCTGAGGTCGAGTGGTGTGCCAGTTGCTGAGCGGCGGAGTAATACATTTCCTTGTAGTTGGTGCTGGCAATAGACGTGGGTTTTTTATCTGCTGGTGCCAGTGTCACTTCAAGATCAATGTCAAATAGCATGGGCGTGGTGTCTTGCAGGTGTGGTAGTAAAGTCTGGTCGCGTTCAGGTGTAGAGACACGAAAGGGGTCCAAAGCCGCACTACTAACAATCCACGGGCTAATGGTTGTGGCTGTAGCCTTGGATTGGAATGGACCCAGAGGTTGGTATTCCCAGGCTTGAATGTCTCTGGCTGACCAGTCATTAAGCAAGACATACCCGAAGATCATTTGATCTGCCTGATCAACGCTTACGGGTCCATTGGATGCGGTACCGACGATAGCGCCCAATTCCAGTTCAAGATCAAATCGTCGACAAGGCAGAAAGGCTGGCAGCGCTTCATCTGGTGACTTTAACTGACCCCAGGGCCGTCTGACTGATGTACCTGATACCACGACCGATGAAGCTCGACCATTGTAGCCAATGGGGATGTGCAACCAGTTTGGTGGCAACGCATTCTCCGCACCTCTGAACATGGTGCCAACATTAGTGGCGTGGTGTCGGCCCGCATAAAAATCGGTGAATTCGCAAACGGTGAACGGCATGTGCATGGTGGCATCCGATTGAGCGTGCAGCATGTTTTCCAAAGTTGTTTGATGTGCAGAGCCTTGCGCCAACAGATCAGTCAAGTTGTTTCGAAACAGATGCCAATGATCGACAGGTTGCTGCATTAATGCATTCCAGCTCGCGTGCTGACAAAGTGGTGATGGCTCCATGTTTAACAGGCCGCTGTTTTCCACAGCGGACATGTCAAGTATGAAATCGCCGATAGCGACGCCACAACGAGGCGTTAATTCATTCGTCGAAAATACGCCATACGGCAGATTGTTTAATGGAAATTCGCAGCCTTTACTGTTGGCACTGTCTATCCAGCTTTTGATCAGACTCATTGCTTTGGTACGTTATGGTTAGGTGATTGATACAGAAACTGTTGTGGCCTTAACATTATTTCGGCTCCGGACTGCCGTCGAACTTTTTTTCCAGGCTTTGCCAGCCATCTATGTAGTTATCCTGAAGCGGAGCTTCATTGGCGGCAAAGGGTGTTAGCTGTTGTGGAAACCGTGTCTCGAACATAAACGACATGGTGTTGTCCAGTTTCTGTGGTTTAAGCTCAGCTGTTGATGCACCATCAAAGGCACCACGATCGGGACCGTGCGGTAGCATCATGTTGTGCAAACTGATGCCGCCAGGAACAAATCCCTCCAGCTTGGCATCGTACTGGCCGTATATATTCCCCATCAGTTCCGACATGATGTTCTTGTGGTACCACGGCGGACGAAAGGTGTTTTCTGCAACCAGCCAGCGTTCTTTGAACAGGACGAAATCTATATTCGCTGTACCTTCAGTGCCGGAGGGTGCTGTTAGTACGGTAAATATGGACGGGTCGGGGTGATCAAAAAGAATAGCGCCGATAGGACAGTAATGGTTAAGGTCGTATTTTATCGGGTTATAGTTACCATGCCAGGCGACAACATCCAGCGGACTATGATTAATATCAGTACGATGAAACTGCCCGCACCATTTCACAGTGACGGTTGACGGCGTATCGCTATCTTCAAAGTACGCCACAGGTACTTTGAAGTCTCGTCTGCTGGCCATGCCATTAGCGCCGATGGGGCCGCGGTTGGGCAAATCAAACTTTTGACCGTAGTTCTCGCAGACAAACCCACGTGCTGGTCCGTCTACTAATTCCACTCTATACAGCAGGCCTCTGGGGATAATCGCAATCTCACCGGCGGTAACGTCCAACCTACCCAGTTCGGTGCAAAACCGCAGTGCACCGGTTTGAGGGACGACGAGTAATTCGCTGTCAGCAGAGTAGAAGTACTCGTCTTGCATTGACCGATTTACCAGGTACACATGACTTGCCATACCCAACTGGGTGTTGACATCGCCGGCTGTGGTCATGGTTCGCATACCACTTACCCATGTCAGGTCTTTGTCAGAGGACATAACAGGATCCCAGCGATATTGACCGAGACTGACAACATCCGGATTAATCAGCGGTGCCGATTGCCAATAAGGCACTTCAATTTTTGTATAGCGTCCTGAGTGTTTAACCGAAGGGCGAATGCGATAACACCAGGTTCTTTCATTCTGATGACTGGGTGCGGTGAAGGCGGTGCCGGAAAGTTGTTCGCCATACAAGCCATAAGCGCATTTTTGTGGACTGTTCTGGCCTTGTGGTAGCGCGCCCGGCAAGCTTTCAGTTTCAAAATTGTTACCAAAGCCCGACATATACACCAGTGCGCTTTCGTCTGCCTGGCCAGCGCTCTGCTTTTGAGTTGCTTGTGAATCCGTGCCCATAATGCGTCTCGCCTATTGTTGCAAATGCAACTATAATGGTTGCAGTTGCAACTGTCAAGACATTAAGTTGCACTTGCAACTGTCTGCACGTTACTATGCTTTCGAAATTTCCTTAACGTTGGTGGATATGAGCAAACTTAACATTTTTGAATTTATGCCATTTCGACTTTATCGTCTGGGCATTGAAGTCAGCAACGAGATGACAAAGGTTTATCAGGATCGCTTTGATATAGATGTAGTTGAATGGAGAATACTGGTCACACTGTCTCAGAGTGAGCCGTGTAGTGCACAGCATGTCGCTCGAAGCACCCGAACCCATAAGTCAAGAATTAGCCGTGGGGTAAAACGCCTGCTGAATATTGGGCTGATAAAAGCTCAGGGTAGCAAAGAGGATGCTCGAGAGATAACGTTAAGGCGTACAGCAAAAGGGCGTAACGTGTACGAAAAAATGGAGCCATTAATTCTTGAAAAAGAAAAGAGCCTTCTTGCTTGTCTAAGCAAAGATGAACGTAAGCGGTTCGCGACAATGGTCGCAAAGCTTGAAGACCATCTTGGGTTGGAGCAGTCGGTAGACAAAGCCTGACTGGCTGCCAGGCCGGCCAGGTAAAAGCAAGAATAGCGCGAAGGTAGTACCATGCGTGCAAAACACGATCAACTACCATGCTCTCCAATAACAAACAATACCTGCGTTTTATATTCGACGAACCACCTGAACCGGGAAAATTGCAAGAAGTGCTACCCGGTATCGACTGGTTGCGTCTGCCACTGCCTTTTGCCTTAGACCACGTTAACTGCTGGGTGTTACAAGGTGACAGTGACACCAGCATTATTGATACTGGCATCAACATGCCAGATTCCATTGCCTGTTGGGATTCGGTACTGGAGAAAATCGGTCAACCTAACAACCTATTGGTAACGCACTTTCATCCTGATCACAGCGGTATTACCAGTCGATTTGCCAACGCCGGTGCCAAAGTGTTCAGCAGTGAAATTGAATGGGACATTATTAAAGGCTTGCATGCCATGGATGCGCAGAGCTACCAGGACTATTACGCCAACTGGTATAAGGCTCACGGGATACCGCAACAGTACATCGATGCGGCTGGCAAAGCCGGCAATACTTACAAACGTGGCACATTAGCGCCGCCAGCGCAGTGCGAGTTTCTGGAAGCCGGTACCAGCATCACACTGAGTGGCCGCGAGTTTGATGTGCTAACAGGTCAGGGCCATTCTCCCGATATGATCATGTTGTACAGCCAGGTCGATCAATTGCTGATTGCGGCAGATCAAGTACTGCCATCAATTACGCCGAATATCAGCCTGATGCCCAGAACGGCCGATTCGAATCCACTGGCCAGTTTTTTAGCTTGCCTGGAAAAATTGACCGATCTACCAGAAGAAACACTTGTGCTTCCATCTCACGGGTTACCATTTCGCGGGCTGCACGATCGCATCGCATTCTTGCAAGAGCACCACCGATTACGCCTGGGTGAAATTGAGCAAGCTTTGACCAAAGAGCAAACCGCTGCAGAGTTATTCCCCGTGTTATTCAGTCGAAAGCTTGATCATCAGCAAATGTCTTTCGCGCTCGGTGAAACACTGGCTCACTTAAGCTATCTTGAGCATACGTCGCGAGTCTTGCGAGTCGAGCGTAACGGTATAAGTTTTTTCCGCGCGGTCACGTAATATTTGCTGGCGGTGCGTTGGGGTGCCGTTTGGTTTTGGTAGCAAAAAACCGCCACAAGCAGTACCATAGTCACCCGTAAGGACATTACGGGGAAAGCGGATAAATAGTGCGCTTTTCCCGTCGTCGTATCTGCCTACGGGAATTTATTTTTTGCAAACGAAAGCCTTTCTGATACTCGCCGATGGCACCCGCTTTAAGGGTCGTGCTATTGGTGCCGAAGGTCAGACCACCGGTGAGGTGGTTTTCAATACTGCCATGACAGGCTATCAGGAAATATTGACTGATCCTTCTTATGCCAAACAAATTGTCACTCTGACATACCCGCATATTGGCAGCACGGGCACCAACGATGAAGATGAGGAGTCGAGCCAAACTCATGCGGCTGGGCTGATTATTCGTGACCTGCCAACAGTGCACTCCAACTTTCGTGCAAATTCAAGCTTGTCCGATTACCTGGTCAAAAACAATCTTGTTGCCATCAGTGATATTGATACGCGCGCGCTAACAAGACATTTGCGAAAGAACGGTGCGCAAGCCGGATGCATTGTCACTGGAGATGCAAGTGAAGATGCAGCACTTAACGATGCCAGAGCCTTTCCCGGATTAGCCGGGATGGATTTGGCTAAAGTGGTTACGTGTGATGAATCTTATGATTGGACGACAGGTACGTGGTCACTTGATGGCGTTAGCGCAACCAGCGCTAACGCTACCAAGCATGTTGTGGCAATGGATTTTGGTGTTAAGCGAAACATATTACGTATGTTGGTTGATCGTGGCTGCAAAGTAACGGTCGTGCCGGCCACCACCAACGCAGATGCTATTCGTGCGCTCAAACCATCGGGTGTGTTTTTATCCAATGGCCCTGGAGACCCTGAGCCATGCACTTACGCGATTGAAACTATTCGAGCATTACTCGGAGACAAGCTGCCGACCTTTGGTATTTGTTTAGGTCATCAGTTGTTAGCTTTGGCTTCGGATGCAAAGACCATCAAAATGAAGTTTGGTCATCACGGTGCGAATCATCCAGTGCTTGACACGGCGACTGGCAAAGTAATGATCTCAAGCCAGAACCATGGTTTTGCAGTCGATAGTGATTCGCTCAATGATAATTTGGCGATTACTCATATATCCTTATTCGACAATTCATTACAAGGTATTCGTCGCCTTGATGTACCTGCGTTTGGTTTTCAGGGTCACCCCGAAGCCAGTCCTGGTCCTCATGATGTTGCCGGGCTGTTCGATCAGTTCGTCGCAATGATGCCAGATGCTTAAACTTATTTTTTGCTCATTTACTAAAGAACCAGACCATCAATGCCTAAACGCACAGACATAAATAGCGTCCTGATCATTGGTGCAGGGCCGATTGTGATTGGTCAGGCCTGTGAATTCGATTACTCGGGTGCCCAGGCTTGTAAAGCACTCAGAGAAGAGGGCTATCGCGTTATTCTGGTGAATTCCAATCCGGCCACCATCATGACCGATCCGGATATGGCTGATGCCATTTACATCGAACCCATCGACTGGCAAGTGGTTGAACGCATTATCGAACGCGAAAAACCTGATGTGCTTCTGCCTACCATGGGTGGTCAGACAGCACTTAATTGCGCTCTGGATTTAGCCCGTGAAGGTGTGCTTGATAAGCACAACGTGGAAATGATTGGTGCAACCCCTAAAGCGATTGACATGGCTGAAGATCGTGACCAGTTTCGTGCAGCGATGACCGACATTGGTCTGGCCACACCGCGTGCCATGATTGCGCACAGCATGGATGATGCAGCGAAAGCCGAAATTGAAATTGGCTACCCATGCATCATCAGACCTTCGTTCACCATGGGTGGCTCTGGTGGTGGTATTGCGTATAACCCGGAACAGTTCAGAGAGATTTGTTCGCGTGGATTAAATTTGTCACCAACCACCGAAATATTAATTGAAGAATCAGTGCTCGGCTGGAAAGAGTACGAAATGGAAGTGGTGCGTGATCGGGCTGATAACGTCATTATTGTTTGTGCCATCGAGAATCTTGATCCAATGGGCATTCACACAGGTGACTCTATAACGGTCGCGCCTGCACAAACTCTGACAGATAAAGAATATCAAATAATGCGGAACGCATCGATTGATGTATTGCGTAAAATTGGTGTGGATACTGGTGGGTCGAATGTGCAGTTTGCGATAAACCCCGCTGATGGCGCGATGATCATTATCGAAATGAATCCGCGTGTATCAAGATCATCGGCATTGGCCTCCAAAGCAACCGGGTTCCCGATTGCACGAGTTGCTGCAAAGCTTGCCATTGGTTACACCTTGAATGAATTGCGCAATGAAATTACCGGTGGTCTGACACCCGCATCGTTCGAACCCAGCATTGACTACGTGGTAACCAAAGTACCGCGTTTCACCTTCGAAAAATTCCCCAGGGCTGATAGTGAACTGACGACTCAAATGAAGTCGGTGGGTGAGGTTATGGCCATAGGCCGTACGTTTAAAGAGTCCATACAAAAAGCGCTGCGTGGTCTTGAAATCGGTGTCACCGGTCTGGATGAAATTATCCCCACTGAGCTTGATGAGGAAGAGCGAAGAGAATTAATTGCGCAGGAGCTTCGCAAAGCCAAAGACCGGCGCTTATGGTATGTGGCCGAAGCGTTTCGTGACGGGCAATCCATTGAACGTGTTTTTGATCAGTGTTATATCGATCCATGGTTCTTGTCCCAGCTAAAAGAAGTGGTTGAGCTCGAAGAGAGCATACGCACAATGTCGTTAGATAAAATAGATGCTGACACCATGCTGATGTTTAAACGCGACGGCATATCCGATGCGCGTATGGCCAGTTTGTTGAAGGTGCCGGAAAGTGACGTGCGTGCGCATCGGTTGTCGCTGGATGTAAAGCCGGTGTATAAACGGGTTGATTCCTGTGCGGCTGAATTTGCAACCAACACTGCATATATGTACTCGACTTACGAACAGGTTTGTGAAGCTGAGCCGACCAATCGCGATAAAATTATTGTGCTTGGTGGTGGTCCTAATCGTATCGGTCAGGGTATTGAATTTGATTACTGTTGTGTGCATGCAGCCTTGGCCTTGAGAGACGATGGTTATGAAACCATCATGGTTAATTGCAACCCTGAAACTGTATCCACAGACTACGACACATCAGACCGACTCTATTTTGAACCTCTGACACTCGAAGACGTACTTTCTATCGTTGATCTGGAAAAACCCAAAGGGGTCATTGTTCAATACGGTGGTCAAACTCCGCTTAAGTTAGCTGAGGCGTTGCAGGCTGCCGGTACACCTATCATCGGCACTTCACCCGACTCAATCGATTTGGCCGAAGACCGGGAACGTTTTCAACAGCTATTGCATGAGCTGGATTTGCGTCAACCTCCCAATCGTACAGCGCGTACTCCCGAGCAGGCAGTCGAATTGGCAAAGGAAATAGGCTACCCACTGGTGGTTCGGCCCAGCTATGTGCTTGGTGGCAGGGCTATGGAAATTGTCCAGAAAGAATCGCAGCTGGTTCGTTACATGAACGAAGCGGTCAGTGTTTCTAACGACTCGCCAGTATTACTTGATCGGTTTTTAAATGACGCTATTGAAGTTGACGTTGATGCCATTTGCGATGGCGAAGAGGTCTTGATTGGTGGTGTTATGGAGCACATAGAAGAGGCAGGCATTCATTCGGGTGACTCGGCCTGTTCACTGCCGCCACATTCACTGAGTGATGCTCAGATTACAGAGCTAAGCGAGCAAGTGAAAAAAATGGGGAAGGCGCTGAATGTAGTTGGCTTGATGAATACGCAATTCGCGATAAAAGGCGATGATATTTTTGTACTGGAAGTTAATCCTCGAGCATCCAGAACTGTGCCGTTTGTGTCAAAAGCGACCGGGGTGCAACTGGCGAAAATCGCGGCAAGATGCATGGCTGGACAAACACTGGCGCAACAAGGTATTTCTGCGGTACCGACTCCGGACTTCTACAGCGTAAAAGAATCGGTCTTTCCGTTTGCAAAATTTCAGGGAGTCGATACATTGCTTGGTCCTGAAATGAAATCAACGGGAGAAGTCATGGGCAGCGGTAAAACCTTCGGCGAGGCATTTTTAAAAGCAAGCCTCGGAGCGTCGACTCGCTTACCAAAAAGCGGCAGTGCTTTTTTAAGTGTGCGTGATGATGACAAGCAGGGACTGGTTGGGGTAGCTGCAGAATTAAAGGCAGCTGGTTTCGATTTAATTGGCACGCGAGGCACATGCGATGCCTTGTTGCTCGCTGGTATAGAATGTCGGGCGGTGAACAAATTACGCGAAGGACAACCGCACATTCTGGACATAATTAAACGAGATCAGATTGATTTGATAATAAACACCACCGACGGCCGCCAGGCGGTGGACGATTCCTACTATATTCGAGAGGCGGCTTTGGGACGTAAAATCCCTTACACCACCACATTGACAGGTGCGACAGCAATTTGCTCAGCGCTGAGTGTGCCTGCGGACGGGCCGGTTTATCGTTTAAGTGATATCCATCAGGAGTCAGTATGAGTAAAGTACCTGTAACAAAACGTGGCGAAGAAAATCTGCGCACCGAGTTGGCCGATTTAAAAACTAACCAACGGCCCACGGTCATCGAGGCAATAGCTGAGGCACGAGCGCACGGTGATCTTAAAGAGAATGCGGAATATCATGCAGCCCGTGACCAGCAAAGTTTTATCGAAGGGCGTATCAAGGAAATTGAAGCCAAGCTGTCGAATGTGCAGGTCATTGATGTGACCAGCCTGCCTGCCACAGGCAAGGTGGTGTTCGGTTCCACCGTCACATTGATGGATTTAGACACCGAAAAAGAAATCACTTATCAAATCGTTGGTGATGATGAAGCTGATCTGAAAGCCAATCGCATTTCGTTTGGCTCGCCAGTGGCAAAAGGGCTCATCGGTAAAATGGAAGGCGACGAGGTTGGTGTTAATACGCCAAAGGGTGTGCTCGAATATGAAATATTAAAAGTAGAATACGTGTAGGCCTTTTACGGTCCTATTGCTGCCAAGTTTTCAGCATTCTTTTGCCCGAATCCATGCAGAGTTTCTCGCTGGATATTGTTACTCTTCGAATACGGTAAGTCACCGGCTCCGCATTGCACAAGAATAAGCGTTTATCGATAGATGTCGATTTTTCTGGATGAATTGTATTCACCAGTTCTCGAAATATTCACACGTTTATGTCACAATGCGTTAGTTAATTGACAGTCAGTGCGCATTTTTTGCGGATGGCTAATAAAAACAGCGTATTATCCAAGGATCTTCATGAGCGAAGGTAACAACCAGTTAAGTAATCAAACTGGCCGTAGAGGCTTTTTGCGCGGCACCTTACAAGTGGCGGCCGTTGCCGGTGCATCTTCTGTAGCCGCGAGCGCGTTCGGTTCGGCATTAACAGCGCCGACTTATGGCCCTGAACGTCGACTTCATCTTGTTAATGCGCATACCTGGGAAAAACTCGACATTGTGTACTGGGCTGAAGGTCAGTATTTAACCAAAAGTATGAACCGGATCAATCACCTCATGCGCGACCACAGGGCCGACGAGGCCACGGTGATGGACCCGAAGCTCATTGATGATCTGCACAGACTTTATACGTTGTTAGACACTGATGAACGTATGCATATCCTGTCTGGCTACCGCACCGAAGCGACTAACGCAAAACTGCGAACTCGCTCAAACGGTGTAGCCAAATACAGCCTGCACATGGAAGGCCGCGCCCTGGATTTAAGTATGCCTGGAAGAACTGCCAAACAGATTCAGGAAGCTGCGCTCACCATGAAATCTGGCGGGGTTGGCTACTACGCGTCATCAGGTTTTGTGCACATCGACACAGGTAACGTCAGGCGCTGGCAGCAGGGCTAGGCGTGTGCATCCGTGCATCTCGGTTGCACACCAAGTTGCTTTCTAAACCACATACTTTACTGAAAAGTAGCCAAGTTCAAACCCAGCCGACATTTCAGGTTCGGCTTCTGTGATTTGTATCCCACCTCGATTCGCTCTAATACGATGAAATACACCTAACGCGGTAAATAAGTCCAACTGGACCGACGCCGCATCGAAAGTGTATCGCAAGCCGTGAAAGATGCGGGTGGGAAAACAATAATGAAAAACAATTCAGTTCTATCAAGTCAGCTTCAAAAGTTAGCTCTTTCAATTTCAGTGCTGGCTTTGTCGGCCATCTCAGTTTCTGCGCAAGCCGCGCAGTTTGGTGTTCGTGTTGTTGATGCTAATGGTGTGCCCGTAGCAGGTGCCTCTGTTTGTATTGGTATGCAGGGCAACTACAAGCAATTCGCTGCCACCTTTACCGACCAACAAGGTCGTGTTTCGGTTGATGTGCCAAATGTGCCATTGCTGGTCACTGTATCCAAGGACCGGTTTACTGGTATGCGCACCACCGAGCCAGCACGATCGTTTAACTTGCTAAAAGAGGTCAAACTTCGTGAAGGTACTCCAGGACCTCGCTGTCGTGCAGGCAGTGTTTTAGCTGAGCATAAGCCAGGTGTTGGCACCATCGTCGTAACTGATATCGCTATAGATGGTGGCGCTAGCAAAACCCTGTCACCGACGGTTAGTGGTGCCCCGAATCAGTATCGTGTGGGTTCCTCTGAAGATCTGGAAGGCGCGCAATGGAAACGTTTTTCAAGCGAGATTGCCCTGGGTGGTGCGTTGTCAGACGAAGAGAAAGTGTATTTGCAAATGCGCAAGTTTGCCGGCACCTCAAAAGCTTTTCTTGAGTATCGCTCTGATGTGATGACTGTTCGTTTAAACTAATCGTTACAGCCTGTTGTGCGGCCGATGAATACGGCCGCACAAGTTTTTTTAAGATGCGTTGTCGTTGTCCTTTAAAGAACTGATCTCCACACTCGTTAATGTTCGTGCCTCATCCCCGACCATCTTTGGAATACCGTCGACGATAGGGTAGGCCAAGCCGGCACTGCGGCTCCACAGCTCTTCGCCTCGTAGTTTCAGTTTTCCTTTGGTCGCCGGGCAAACCAGTATATCCAACAATCTTTTGTCCAATTTTTTCACTCCAATTTTTTAAGTCCAAAGTTACTCTGAATTTGCTTTGGCCATGCAGCGGTGTAGCTCATTGGCTAAATTTCTCATCATAAGAGCGTAGTGTTCTGGGCCCAATGGTACCGTGCTTCCCAAGGGGTCGAGTATTCCGTGCCCAATATCCACACCCTCACTCACCGTGTTAATAAAACCATCGTCGTGCTGGGCTTCGGCAAATATGCAGGCACTTTGCTGGGCTATTTGCCTGACCTTTAAAATACGGGCAGCGCCAGGGGTGCGCGCATCACTTTGTGCTATCGCTGTTGGGGCTTGCAGACCAAATGCCTCTGCAAATTGTGTGTAGGCATCATGATAGACAATGAAAGATTTGTCCCGGACGCCATTGAGCTGCGTTTTAAGTTCCTGTTGTAGCGTGGTTAGCTTGTCCACCGCAAGTGTTTCCAGTTGACGGTACTGCTTAGCATTTTCCTTATCTAAATCTATGATGGTTTCAGCGATAGGTGTGAGCCAGCTTATTGCATGCTCAGGGCTCAACCAATCGTGTGACTCGGCAGAACTTTGAGGAATAGTCAGCACCGTTGCTTTGCTTTGGGTGGAATCAACGTAACGCAAAATAGCAGGGCTCACATCGCTTTCTAACATAATGATGAGCTGAGCCTTTTGGATAGAACTCACCTGTGAAGGCTTTAATACAAAATCGTGTGGTGATTGATTGGGTTGCACCAGCAATTCAACATTGGCATGCTCACCGGCAACCATTGAAACCAGCGAGTGGACCGGGGCGATGTCTGTGAGTATGTCCAGCTTGTGCTGCTGTGCCCCTGCATTAGTACAAAGGCAACTTATCAACACCAAGAGCGCGCGCGTAGGGTGATACAAAGTTTTGTCGTCCGGTTTTTATGCTATGTTACATTATAACACCGGCTGCATTTAATCCACATGCGCAAAGATGGCCTGCTTCGATTCCAAAAAGGTGGTAGGCGGGATTGCGAACAAGCACACAAAATAGTCAGCAGGTGTGAAGTATAGATTTTGTAGGGTTGGGGTGAGACGTTCTGTGAGATATGTTCCGTATGAGACGTTCCGTGTGAAAGAGTTGGTGTGAAAGGGTTGGTGTGAAAGAGTTGGTGTGAAAGAGTTGCCAGGAAAGCGAACGAGACTTTAAGTGTGAAAGCAAGTCTGAAAGAAAGTGATAAAGCAAAGAAGTCAGATGCTTCCAGCGTGGTTGCGTTCGTTAAACACGACCATCAGCTGTGTAAACGCAGTGTCATGTACGCTGTCAAGGCCTTGTGTAAAGAACGTCAGCTGCGGTTTACGCCGGTCCGTCAGCGAACTCTCGAAATATTGTTGCAGTCTCATAGAGGCCTGGGAGCGTACGAGGTGTTAGCTAAACTAGCATCAAACAATCTGGCACAGAAACCTCCTCAGGTGTATCGGGCTTTAGGTTTTCTTATTGAGCAAGGCTTTGCACACAAGCTTGAACAACAAAACGCCTATGTTGCCTGCTGCGAACCGGGCACATGCGTCAATCCGTGTTTTATGGTTTGCGCAAGTTGTGGTCGGGTGGCTGAGCAACCAGTGCCCAGCGCAGCCAGGCAGTTGGTAGCAGCTGCCAGCGATTTAGGCTTCTCGGCATCAAAGTCGGTAATAGAGCTTGTCGGTGTATGCAACGAGTGTCCTGGCTGAGTCGTGATGGATAAACCACTCATTTCGATGCACGACGTGTGCTTACACTATGGTAGTGACGTGGTGTTACATGACATTAATTTTGCCGTGCAAAAAGGTGAGATTGTCACAATACTGGGTCCAAACGGTTCAGGGAAATCGACTTTTTTGCGTATTTTAATCGGTGCTTTGAAGCCGACTGCAGGGAAGTTAAACCAACAGCCAAGCTTGCGTATTGGTTATGTTCCTCAACGTCTCAGTATTGATGCCAATTTACCGTTGACCGTTAATCGGTTTTTAAGCCTGGCAGCGCGGGGCCAAATGCACTCCATGGCGCAGTCCATGTCGCACTCCATGTCGCACTCAAAAGCGCAGGCAATGTCTCATTGGGTAGAGCAGGTGGGTATACAAACTTTACTGAGCGCACAAATGTCGCAGTTATCGGGTGGGCAGTTGCAGCGTGTCATGCTGACACATGCCTTGTTAGCCAATCCGGACATACTTATTCTCGATGAGGCGACACAGGGTTTAGATCAACAGGGTGAAGCTGCGTTTTATCGGTTGATAGAGCAAGTGCGTAAAGATCAGGGTTGCGCCGTGGTGCTGGTCAGTCACGACTTGCATGTTGTTATGAGTGCTTCTGATCGCGTTATATGCCTTAACGGTCATGTGTGTTGCGAAGGTGCGCCCACTATTGTGTCAGCCGCACCAGAATACCGGGCGCTGTTTGGATTAGGGACTGAAGGTGCTTTGGCATTGTATCGACACGATCACGACCATTCTCATGACCACACTCATACTCACGAACATGCTCATGACCACTCCCACGATAATCACGGCAGTTAATTGTGGTGTGCATTTGCATTACGCGCTACATGCATCTGACTTGTGCAACATGCTGAGTTGCACAGATGCTTGACGATTTCATGGTTCGAGCATTTCTGGCAGGCGCAGGTTTGGCATTAGCGGCGGGGCCATTGGGTTGCTTTGTCGTCTGGCGTCGCATGGCTTATTTTGGTGATGCCGTTTCGCATGCAGCGTTGCTTGGGGTCGCACTTTCCCTGGGGTTTTCTCTTTCTCCGATTGTGGGTGTCTTGCTGGTTGCGGTGCTCGTAGGCTACTGCATGGCACGATTCAGCGGTGCTTTGTATGCTGTAGATACCTTGTTGGGTGTAGTAGCACACGTGTCTTTGGCTGTGGGTTTGGTTGCAGTGTCAAAGCTTTCAGGCGTTCGATTCGATTTAAACAGCTACCTTTTTGGCGATATCCTAGCGATTACTCATAGTGGCCTGTTGATCGTTTGGGCTGGTGCATTAGTGACCTTTGCATTGCTGATGTGGCGCTGGGTGCCGTTACTCACCAGTACTTTAAATCCAGATTTGGCTGCCGCTAAAGGCTATGATGTCGATCGGGAACAATTGGTTTTAATGATGAGTTTGGCCGTGTTGGTCGCGGTGGCCATAAAGTTGGTGGGGGCTTTGTTGATAACCGCTATTCTGATCATTCCAGCTGCAACTGCACGAGTATTCAGTAAAACCCCTGAGCAAATGGCAGTGATCGCCGTTGTTATTGGTGTGTTGTCGGTGGGCTCTGGTCTGTTATTGTCGTTGTATGCTGACACGCCCAGCGGCCCGAGTATCGTGGTTGCGGCGGGTGCGCTGTTTTTAATGGCTAATGCGTTGGCCGCCCGGTGGGTGGCAAGGCCAAAACATTAAGCATTTAAATATTAGCCAACTTGCTCTTTTACAAAATTGATCAAGCTATCGGTGTCAGCATGGAAATGGTTATAGACAACCGTGCCATCTGGTGCAACCAGCACCAGCCATGGTGTACCGCCGGTTCGATAATTAATCATGCTTAATGGATGATTACCCGTAACCTCAGTGCCTTCATCGTGCCCCATGACTATGGGCAGCTCATAACGCAGTTGTAAATCACGAACGGCTGATTTTGTATTGACACTCCGGCCTTCAAACACAGTTTGAATTGCGGTAATGGCCACCTCTGGATGGTCGTTGAATTCTTCGGCGAATTTTTGCAGGGTAGGGAAACCATACTTGTGACAACCCGGGCACCAGTTCTGGAAAAACTTCATGAATAACCATTTGCCACGTTGTTCTTTAATGGAGTATTGGGTTCGGTTACCGTTAGCGTCTATCCAATAGTCGAGCTCAATTTCGGGCGCTGTGTATTGCCTGATGCCGTATTTTTCCTGCTCGGGCTCGATGATAGTTGGTTCGCTACTCTCTGGGTTGCCCTCTGAGCTGGCCAGCAGCGCGGTGGGGGTGGCCACAGACAATGCACCGATTCCTTTGAGTATGTGGCGGCGGTTAATGTTGTGCTCGTTTGACATGGTTAATGGCTCAGGGTTGGGCAAGCGTTGAATCTATGATTAATGTGCTGCTGCAAAGTTCCATGCCGTTAATCCTCTAGTGTGATTGAGTTAACAGTGATAACTTGGTTGATAATTGTGTTTGTATCGCGTGGTTAGTTCGGCGATCAAAGATTCATCGGGTTCTGTTTTAAAAAAATAAGTATCGATACCTGTGCGCTGCATAAACAACAACTGGTCAGCCCTGATATCGCCTACGGCACGCAGCTCGCCAGTATAACCAAGGCGTTTGCGCAGTACTCGGGCATGAGAATAGCCACGACCATCGGTGTAGACAGGGAAGTCTATACAAATCAGTTTCAATTGATTAACAAACGGCGCCACCAGGCTCACATCATCTGCCGGGCTTAACGTTAACCCGCCTGGCGTAGAGGATTGTTCGTGAGCCAGTTCTATATAGCGTGCCAGACTGGTTGCGCAGTGTGTTACATCGTCTGGTAACTCATCTTCATCTGATAAGCTTACCCACGTGTCGGGCACAATCGAATTACGCAGCAACGGCATAAACTTTCTCCTTAAAAGGCTCAATTCCGACACGTTCGAAGGTGTCATTAAAACGCTCTTCAGGCACTCGCTGTTCTATAAACGTATCAAGAATGTGTTTGATTGCGAGACTAACCTCGTCTTTGGGGATAGCTTTGCCTAACCGTTTTCCCAGAGCTGCCTTGTTACCTGCATGTCCGCCCAGAGTCAGTTGATACCATTCGACCCCACCTTTTTCGACACCAAGAATACCAATGTCGCCCACGTGATGATGGCCGCACGCATTCATACAACCTGATATCTTGATGCTTAAATCACCCAAATCGTGCTGGTAGTCCAGGTCGTCGAACCGGGCGTTAATCTGATCGTATATCGTGTATGTACCGGCATTAGCCAAAGAACAAAAATCAAGGCCAGGGCACACGATCATATCGCTGAGCTTGCCAATATTGGGTGTCGCTAGTTTTTGTTTGCCCAGCAATTGCCAAAGCTCGTAGAGCCCGGTCACGGGTACATGTGGCAACACCAGATTTTGTTCATGCGTTGTACGAATTTCTGATTCGCTGTAATTCTCTGCAAGCTTTGCAACGAACTGCATTTGCTCACAAGTTGCATCGCCAGCCGGTGCGTCTGTCGACTTCAGGCTGACAAAAACAATACGTCGTCCCGTATCACGATGGGCTCGGGTGTTGCTTTGATACCATTGGTTAAACAGCGGGTTACTGTAAAGTTGTGGCGGCGCTTTTTTGCCGTGATCGACTGCGTTCTGCTTTCCCGGGTCATGCTTTCCGGAGTTCGACTTTCCGGAGTTCGACTTTCCTGGGTTCGACTTTCCTGAGATCGACTTTCCTGGGTCTTGCTCACTCAGCGTCGGTACGCTGGGGAACTGAGCCTTCAGCTCATCAATTTGACTCTGCGTAAAAGAATCATCTTCGTTTTTCGATAGTGCCCATTCTTCATCAACAGCGTTGGTGAAACTCTCTATACCCATGGCATTAACCAGAATCTTTATGCGTGCCTTGTATAAATTGTCTCGACGTCCGGCTTGATTGTAAATGCGCAGAATCGCATTAAGATAAGTCAGCAAGTGTTGCTTGGGAAGAAACGACTTTATAACTGAACCGATATAAGGCGTGCGTCCCAGTCCACCACCGACAAGTACTTCAAAGCCAATCTCGTCGCGTTCGTTTTTAATAAGACGAAGACCAATATCATGTACTTGCACAGCGGCTCTGTCATTCAGCGATCCTGTGACGGCGATTTTAAATTTTCTTGGCAACCAGTTAAACTCTGGGTGTAATGTTGACCATTGTCGAATTAACTCGCACCATGGGCGGGGGTCTTCTATTTCATCTGCAACAGCGCCTGCCAGTGGGTCTGTGGTGGTATTTCTGATGCAATTGCCGCTGGTTTGAATAGCATGCATATCAACGTTAGCCAAGTCTTGTAGTATTTTGGGAACATCGCTCAGTTCGGGCCAGTTGTACTGAATGTTTTGTCGGGTAGTAAAGTGCCCATACCCTTTATCGTAGGTTTTAGCGATATCGCCCAGCGTGTGTAATTGTTTTGACGAGAGCACACCATAGGGAATGGCTACGCGCAGCATATAAGCATGCCGCTGATAGTACAAACCGTTGCGCAGACGCAGTTGCTTGAATTCGTCTTCATCCAATTCACCGTTCTCGTAGCGCGCCACTTGATTTGCAAATTCATCCACCCGAGCTTGCACAAATTGCTTATCTTTAGCATTGTATTGGTACATGTCTAAGCCGCCTCTGTTTCATCATTGGCGTAAGGGTCATCGACGCCTAATCGCTTATGCATATTCGGACTGGTGGTTGTGTATTGCAGATGTACTTTTTCGCCAGGATTAAGCTGTTCTTTAATGGCAAAGGCGGCCAGTGCAGCCTCGTGAAAACCACTAAGAATCAATTTCTTTTTACCTGGATACCAGTTGATATCACCTACCGCGTAAATGCCAGATGCGTTGGTCTGGAATTTTTCTGTGTCAACGATAATTTGGTTTTTCTTCAGGTTGAGCCCCCATTGAGCTATGGGTCCTAACTTTGGTGACAAGCCGTAGAACACCAGCAACTGGTCCAGATCGACCCGGCGGGAGACACCGTCCTGACCGGTTACGCTAATGCTTTTAATGTGCTCGTTGTCGCTCTCAATCGCACGAACGTTGCCAACCAGAAACTGCATCTTGTGCTCATCACACAATGCGCGCATGCGTTCAACGGAAGCGGGAGCTGCTTTAAAATTTGTCGACCGGTGCACCAGTACAACACTGTTCGCCTTTTTATAAAGTTCCAGCGCCCAATCCAATGCGGAATCACCACCGCCGAGGATAACGATATCTTTACCGGCGTGATCACTGGTGTCTTTAACGGAGTAAAATATCGATTGGGCAGGCAATGCAACTGTCCCTGGAATTTTTAATGGTTTGGGCGCAAAAGCACCCACACCACCAGCAACGACAATAGAGCGCGTTATAAACTCCAGACCGGAGCTAGTGACCACGTGATATCTGTCGTCGTCTTGTCGTGTTACTGCGCTGACTTGCTGCGAGTAGTGGAACGTTGGTTTGAAAGGCGCGATCTGCTCTTGCAGCCGATCTATAAGCTCTTGCGCACCAATAGTGGGATAAGCTGGAATATCATAGATGGGCTTATTTGGGTACAGCTCGGCGCATTGACCGCCTGCGGCTGGCAGGGATTCGATAACGTGGGCATGCAGGCCCAGCAGTCCAAGTTCAAATACCTGAAACAACCCGCAGGGACCGGCACCAATAATAACGACGTCAGTTTCTGTTTTCATGCTTGGGTTAAAACGCTGTGTGTGTAGTTACACAGATTTGAGCAGGAAATTGCGGCGTTGTTTAATGCTATTTTGGTATAACCATATATCTAAATTGTCGCGCACAAAAAAGGCCACTGATTTAACCCAATCAGTGGCCTGTTTCGTACTTTATCCAGCGTTAGTGCCAGACAGTTAATACAGTTTACTCACCCTCATCCTCACCGTTATCCACCCAGAACGTTCGGCGTGTCAGATTTTTGAAATCCGGTGTAAATGGTTGTTCTGGTCCAGCCAACAACGTTGGACCGTCATCGGTAATCAGTACCGCCGGCTCAGGTGGGATACCACCGTGCGCCAGTTCTTTTTCGCGATCTTCTTCGTCTATCTCACCGTCGCCGTTCATATCCACTGTTGGTGAGCCGTCGATAATGTTGAGCGCATAAACCGACCCACCACCAATCGCTGTGGTACAAGCACCAACCGACAAAGCAGGGCGATAGCTGGTAAAAATTACCTGGTTATTCGCGGTTACGCTGGCGCCAAGCACCTTTTCACCGGTTGCTCCCAGGTCGTATCGCCAGCCGAATTGATTGACCTCTGGTGTCAGGTTATTGGTAATGTCAATCAAATCTGCCTCAGTAATTGGCTGGTAAGTTTGGCCACCGTCGGTGGTTTTTCCGTAGCCGTCAGGTTGGTCAAACAGATTTCCTGTTTTGATCATGTAAAAGCGATCATCGATCAATAAATCGAGCGGGTGTGCACGCCAGCCTGAGCCAATACTGATGGATATAAAACGATCACCGTCATTGGAGATAATCGCCACATCAGGCTCATAATAAAAACGGCGTTCGCCATCGTAGTCGTCGCCTGTTGACAGGTTTGCCAGCACACCGCCTTGAAGCAGGGGACCGCTTTGGTGGAATTGCGTGAAATCGAATCGCCACACCTGACCACCTGTGTCAGATGCGTAGATTTGATCGGCAAAGCCATCATAGTTAGTATCCAGAATTCGCAGATTCGACGGTATGGAATAATCCATGTCGGCGAATTGTTGATTACCACCGGTGGTACCCAGTGCTGACCAAATCAACTTTCCGGTTTCGGCATCGACAATATAAATTCCTCGACCCTTACCTGCCTCTTGTCTTTTGACACGCTTTGAAACACTGCCTGTAACTTCATACTGTACGTCTTGGTTGGTGTCATAGCCTGCACCAAATATCAGTACGTTTCGCTCTTCATTATTAAAGCGGATTTTTGTCGGCGACATTTTCGACCATGTTTGACCGAGTTCTTCGAATCCTGGCTGACCGGCTTCAATAACCCAGGCAAGTTTTGGGTTGAGCCTGCTGGCTACATCCAGAGCATAGTAGTTGCTACCACCGCGTCTCATACCTGTGTATAGGAAAGCTTTTTCACCAGAGTCGATGACAACGTTGTCATTATCGTCTGTAGTCCATATCGATAACACACCGTCCAGCCCGTACGGGTGGGCGTCCGATGACTGATTGTTCCAGTAAACATCGAAGTTTTCCAGCAATTCTTTCGGCACATACGAGTATAACTCCTGACCTTCCTCACGATCAATAGAATGCAGGTAACCTTCATTCGTACCAACGAATATAGAGGTTTTTGTTTTGCCACTGTCGGCGTAATTTAAAATGACTGGACGTGCATGCATAGGGTCGCCCATGTGCTGTCGCCAGTCATTGGTTTGGCCATCTTCATCATCGTCTTTTAAGTCAACACCACGAGCCCATTTAAGCAAAGATTCACGATAACCGGCTTGATCAGCTGTAGTGACATGTGCAAGACCCATGTCTTCAATAGTGATACTGTCGTTATCTTCATGCAGTGCCTGTGACGCTGCTGTTAGATCAACACCAGTTGATGGAATGTCGTTGGTGTAATCACCAATGAAGGTGAATATCCGGCGAGGATTTCCGGCGTTAAACTCCAATTCTCTGGCAGCGCCTCCTTCAGCAACCTGATTGCCATCGGGGTCGTCGCTCCACCAACTACGGCTGTCTTTGTCAAAGAATCCGCTGGTCTTATCAACAGCAGCATTGCCATTGACGTCCAGAATAGTGATGTCGCCATTGCTGTCTTTACCAACTTCATAGCGCTTGAGATTGCCTTTCCAGCCAGGTCGCTGATTAGGCTTGAACAATGCAAAATATATATCGTTTCTATGCGTTAAACGATTAAACTGGTTAACGGTGGCACCCGGTGCCACGAAGCTGGTATCTACTGACAACACATCACCCAGAATAGATTGAAATACATCGACCAGTTGAGCTGATGATTCGGCTTGGTAGTAGCCACCCCCACCTTCCGAGGCAATTGACTGCAGAAACGGACTATTGATATTAAATCCAATTGTGTAGGTTGAGATGTTTTGCTTGCCGTTCATGGAACCTGCATGATCAGTTTCGTTTAACCATTCAGCTAACTCTTCGCCGCATTGCTCATTTGGGTTCGCATTACTGCAATTAGTTTTACCGGTCAGCGATTTAACTTTATTAAAGGCGCTATTGGATGTCGCCGCACCATCTGATAAAAAGACAATATGGTTGGTCTGACAACTAGACCGAAACGGCGTAATGTAGTTGGCTGTGCCATTGATCTGTTCAGACCGGCAATACCAACTATCCAGATCAGAATCTGTACATCTGTTGTGGCGATTGACCGAACCGCCGGTATAACTCTCTGGTACCGATACCCGGTGGTAGCGACTTCTGCTAGGTCCTCGCTGTGTCCCATAATCAACATTACCGCCCCTGAAATACTGCGCAGCTTCGTAGTAAGCATCAACGATTGGAGTACCGCCAGTTGCTGTTAAGCCGTTGACTACCTCTTTCAGCCTGTCTCTGGCAGTAATGTAGGTGGGCGAGGAATCATCAATTGTAGATTGATAGTCAATGCGTATTTTTGGTGCATTCGCAGGCTCGCCGTCAATGGTTTCATAGCGTCGAATATTGTCACCCGATACGTGAGAAAACATAAACGCCATAGCGTTGCCTGAGCGCCAGCCATTTCGATTAACCAACTCCTGCACTATCGGTCGCAGATCAGCGGTTGTGGCTTTTTCGTTTCTGTTAAGTGCCGGGATGTTGCTCCAGCGCACACGAGAGCTGGTTTTTGGTCGGCTGGAAATATTTCTGCGTCGGGATTTATACGTGGCAGGGTTGTCCCGCGCTTCGGCGACGATATCCAGAGACACATTGCCTGATGTGGTTCTTTCAACTTCAAATTCGATACTGGCATTAGTTATAACCGCACCTTTTGGTACTTTTATATCTTCAAAACGCATCGCAAGTATTTGCTCGTATCTGCCATCGTATGGCATTTCCAGGTCCTGGCTGTTGGTATTAGTGTTACCACCCCAAACGAACTCTTCAGCATCATCTGAACTCTTGGCGACTTGAGACACCGCTGATTTGTTTATGCAGCCACCGCCGTTTGGAATATTTGCACTGTCGTAGGTGTATTTCAGAGCCGGTGCAGCACTGGCAGAGCTATCAAAAGAGTGTGCAGCGCGCTTGCCAGTACCCTTGATAGATATCGCCACGGCGTTACCACCGCACCAACCCGCTTGATTAACGATTTCCTGTAAGACGCCAGAGAGATCTTCAGATTGATAGGTCAGGCCTTCAGACCACTCATCAGGACTCCATGTTGAGAACGCGGTAGTTTGCGGCCTTCCCGAAATATCACCATCGCTTCCGGTGTACTCTGCAGCGTTTTCAATCTTTTCACCCGTGATAGTCAATAGTGTTGGGTCTGTACCATCACCACGAGCGGTAAATTCGAGTTTGGCGGATGTAATTTTTGAGCCTTGCGGTATGTTTATTTTTTCGAATCTCATGCCAACAGCCTGGGCGCCAGCATCGACTTTGCCGAGTCCCAGGTTATTGCCATTGAGTGACATATTGCCATCTGAAATAAGTTCTTCGGCGTCATTGGCACTGCTGGTTACTCGGGGAGCTGCACTGATTTCGCCGCATTCTTCCTGCTCACAAAGTTCTTTGTCAATGGAGGTAACTGGAAACAACACAGAACCACCACCCCGAGTACCATTGAAACGCATCAAGCCAACGTTCACATTAGTGGCGTTATCAAGAATGACATCGAGCGCATCTTTCATGCGTTCCAGGCGCGAGGATGGGCCGCCATCTTTCCAGTTCATTGACCCTGATGTGTCTAACACAAAAAGCACATTGGGGAATATATCTAACGACGGGTCGACTTGACCGAAGAAGACTTCTGTATCATCAGCGAATGCAGTAGACACGCAAAGTGAACTGACGCATAAAGCGCCGAGCAAGCTTCTTACTTGCGATAGTTTGTTATGTTTATTATCCATAGAGATGACACCCGTTTGCTTATTCCTGAATTTCATTTGTCTCAATCCTGAAACTGACCACATTACAACTGACGACCTGGCGCGATTCGATAAGCACCTTGAATTACAGAGGCGTTTGAACGTACCGCTCTGATTTTCGCATCCGCTTTTACTTCGTATCGGTACGCCATAAAATTACTGCTGGCATTGCCCGCTGAAAATCCGTAAGCCGGTCCAAAGCCGGTAAACTGAATTTCGGCATCACTTTCCATTCCGATGGCTTGTTTCATATCAATAACTTTGACAAGCTTTGGTGAGAGTGCCATGTTGCCGTCCATCACCGCGTCAACATTGGCTATGTTGATGGCTTCTGACAGATTGGCCGTATCGTTTAGCATGACCTCGCTACCTGACTCCGCACCTTGAAATGTCGTTGCAGCCTGCACTGAGTTACTGGCCATACGGCGCTCTAATGTAGAGCCACGCATGCTTGAGACGCCCATAATGGATAGCATGAAAATTAAAATCATCGCTACCAATAGCGCACCACCGTGTTGGCGTTGCATTGGTGTTACTTTTTTTTGTAAACCTAGTGTCATAGTTATCCAGTTGTACGCTTTGTTAGTCGACAAAATTTGCGTCCGGTCTTCTTGGGTCGACAATACATGGGTCGACAATACATGGGTCGACGATCTATGGATTAGCGGTTTGTGAAAATTTTATTTTTTCGTCGCGTCTGTTTCTTACTTTGACCGTGGTATTGAATACCAGTCGATACCGGCGGTCTTGTGCATGCGAAAGTCCGCTGTCGGCAGCTGCCTCTGGCGGAATAGACTGACCTGCAATGACATAAACATTGGTGTCGTCTTGTTCTGCGATACGTTCATAAGAGGTCATGATCAAACCAATCTGAATACTCTCAATATCAGCTGGCTCAAACACAGGGTCATTGGCAGAAACATAACGTAAAGTGTTGTTCTGTCTAAGACCATACGATATGCGCATATTCTCTACACCTTGCGCAAGTTCAGCAGGTGGATTAGCAGGGTCGTTGTACGGGAAACTCTGTTGGTATAAAGCGCGAATACTGTCACCGGATTCATTGACCAGTCCAGTGTCGCCAATGTAGTAGACATGGGAGCGAAAACGCATGACTCGCGTGTTCGCAATATCATTGGGTAAACCGTAATATGCTGAAAGGTTACCGTTGCGGTTCCTCGGAGCCGTATGCGACAAAGACTGTCCATTGCCATCTTCGGCGACTGTGGTGACTTCAATTAAATCGACATTGGCGCAACTTGCAATCAGCACCAGATCTCCGGTCCTGATTCCCAAATCTTCGTTGATTACTATAGGATCGCTCAGGCTGGGTTCACTAGCTGTGCCAACGGGGCCAGGCAAGGTTGATCGTAGGCGATCGCCGTATTGCACAGTCAGCACATCAGTTCCAGGTATTGATGGGTTGTCTTCTGGTGGTTCAAACCCACCTGGGATTTCTGGCGACCAGTTATCAGCAGTCACAACCACCGCGCCGCTTACCATAGACGCATTAAAGTCAAATTTAGGTTTTCCATTTTGATGAAAACCATCCTGTGGGACAGGGGCGTCGGCGGCTAAAACTGTCATTCGCCCGCGACGAGAATCAAGGCAGCCTTGATAACCGGCCATACGAATATCTTTACTTAATGTCGTTAAAGCAAATCGTGCGTTTTCCTGAATATTGGACATGGCCGAATTAAGTTCGGCGCTGCGCTTGTTGCCAGAGAAAACTGCGATCATGCCGGTTAGCAGAATTAAACCAATCGCCATCGCTATAAGCAGTTCTACCAAAGAAAATCCCTTCTGGTGAGCTGTAAGTGTATTTTTGTTGATGCGAATAGTAGCCACAGCTTATTGCTCCAACACAAAGTTGACGGACATGGATTCTTCTTGAATAGAACCGTTGACTATCTCTGACCACACCAGGGTCACCATGTATATGTTGTTGCTGACCGGCGCAACGCTTGCACCGGCTGGTATTTTTTCTGAGCTGGGCAGGGCAGGTATAAAGTTCTCGTTGCCATTACCCTGTCGTGGATGAAAATAGCCACCCCAGTCGTAGAGGTCTTGTGATGCAATTTGAGCTGGTGTGCATGCCTGTAAATCGCAACGTGGATTTTGTGAATCGGGCGCCGTAAAAATATCGTCGTACTCGCCTTCTCTAACACCACGAACGTTGGTTCGCATACGGTTCATCATGTCACTGGCCAGAAAAAAAGCTTGTGACTGGTAGTAAGCACTCTGGCTAAAACGCATTCCTTCGACTTGCATGCGAGCAGCAGCCAGGAAACCGATGGACAGCAGTACGATGGTGATCAATATTTCGATCATGCCAATACCGCGAATAAATCGTCGGGTGCAACCTGACACATCGGTGATCATTATTTGCAGACCTCGTTGCCAAACACATCACGAGGGTAATCGCTGCCGCTGGGTCGACCAGGACGAACATCCCCTGTTGGTGCCACGTTGAGCGATCGGGAATATTCAGGGTCTAAATCTTTATTGCAAATATGGAAGCTGCCGTTGGTCCATTCCGCCTGTCCCGTTTTTCCATAACGAATAAATTTTCTGATACCAGATCCTGCGCTGGTTCGATCATCAGAACCCCACGCGGTTATATTCGCATCGGCTCGAGGTTCAGCCGATATGGAAATAATCTCATCATCAGGATCGATAGTCGCAACGGTCTCACCAGGCTCGCGAGTGTTATCAACAAATACTAACCAACCGTATTGCCAGTCGTCCGCGTTTGCACCGCAATTTTCGGCATCGAGTGCGATTTTGGGGCACACCGTAACGCGGCTGGTGGATTTGACAGATTCGCTTCTGGCTAAGAATAGTGCTTGTCTGAGCTCTGCATAGTCAGCTGCGACTTGGCTGTTTTTTATCGCTCCCGAAAAACTCGGAATGCCAATACCAAGCAACACTGCCGCTACTGCAAGTGCAATAAGAAGCTCGATCAGTGTGAAGCCAGATTGATTTTTAGTATCCATGCGGGTTGTATCGGCCTGCAATGGATTGACTTAAGTAAGCAAGTGGGAAATTGTGTGGAGTCCGCAATAGCAGTAATGTGTCTTTAATAAATTGTGCGACGTATCGCGTTTAGTTACAGTATGAGCTAATCAGTTCCAGCAGTTATTGTCGTCTTGGCCAGCGGTTCCTGGTGTTGATGTTCTTTTGCCTAAATGGTCAATAGATATAGTCTTGCACTCGGCATCTTTGGCCTGTTGATCTTTGGGCGTGGCAACGATAGTAAAAGCCGATGATGTTGGTGCTGGAGACAGTGCTATGGAGTAGTATCCCTCAGGTGAGTTTTGCAATGCTCCGCTTAATGTGCAAGTTGCGTAAGTAAATTGGGTTGATTTGCACCGCTCCATGGCCTGAGTCGCCTCCATCAGGGCCAATGTACCATCGGCGCGCCGTGACTTTTTCAGGAAATCGGCATAGGAGGGGTATCCCACAGCGATTAAGATTCCCACAATCGCTATAACGACTAAAAGTTCTACCAGAGAAAAACCTTTGGTGCTGGCGCTTCGATTCAAAGTATTCAGCTTGAACTTTTTAATTGCACTCATGTGGTATTTCCGTTGGTTCTTGAATCGAATGTTTTGCAGTGCAATTTTGTGTTGCAATGCATTGTGTAGCAAAGCGCCTATACATGTTAATAACGGCGCATTTATAGTAACGCCACAATGTTAATAACGGCACACTGTTAATAGCGGCACTATATTAGTAACGGCACAATGTCAGGTTAGCTGCTGTATGAGCCGCGAAATTTCGATCATAGTGAGAACCCAATCACGTTTGTTAGAGATTCTCTTCAACCATCTCTTGCCAGAATGTGCGAGTTTTTAATGATTCAATTTCAACTTCTTCCAGTTTGTCGCGACCCGCAAACGCAGTAGCTTTACCCAGTTCAGGAAACAACACGGTTGCCTGTGGAGGTATGCCCGATGCTGACAGCGGTCTATATCTGTCATTGGATGTCAGGTTCATCCCTGGAGTTGGTGGTCCATCTGTGTTGCCAAGTTCTTCCTCGCTGTCATCGCTGTCATCAAGATTTTTTACAGGGTCACCCGTAGCTGCATCCATGAAGAACACCGATCCAGAACCTATGGCTGCCGCACATGTGTCCGTCGCTAAACTGGGTACATAGGAGGTGAAAACGACTTCACCATCCACAGTGACACTGCTACTGAGTACTTTTTCTCCCTTGTCCAGTGGCAGATACCAACCAATTTCACTACCAGTACCCTCGCGACCGATTTCTACTTCCTCAAGATTCACCATGGCTGTATCACCTTCGCGAACTTTGGGGTAACGAACACCCCCGTCATCATCCAGAGGCACACCGTAAACTTGTTTCATACGAAAATTGTAGAATCGATCTTGTACAACGTCATCCAATGGGTGCGCTCGCCAACCGGAACCGATGGAGATCGAAAGCTGTTGCTGGCCTTCAATACTTAACAGTGCCACATCCGGTGGATAGTAGAACCGTCTTGCTGTTTCGGGTGTAGTATCTGCAAAGTATGCAATGGTGCCGCCTTCCATCCGCGAATCAATAGTGGTAGGTAAATCGGGGTTGGTATCATTGTTGTAATCAAAACGCCATACCTGGCCGCCCATGTCGCCAAAGTAAATTTGATCGACCATACCATCAAAGTTGATATCTATAACACGTAAATCGCTGGGTACGCTGTATAGCATTTCAGGGTAGTCCATTTGTGTTGTGTGCCAAAGCTTCTCACCAGTTGATGCATCAACAATAAAAAACCCTCTACCGACAGTGTCTGTTGCACGCTTTTGGCGGTTGTCTTCATTCGGGTCAATGACTGCACTTGCGTCCGGTTCGGGGGCATCGACAGGATCTTGATTAGAGCCATATCCTGCACCGAAAACCAGCACGTCGCGCGTCGCACCTTCTTCAAATATTTTAGTCTTGACAGGTTTTGACCATGTGTCACCCAGTTCAGTGAAATCGCCGTTAGCTGTTGTGAGTAACGCATCTGATGTATCCGCTCCGCCTGCGATACTCCATAGGTATTTTGGGGCAGCAGGGTCACTAACATCTAATGCATAGTAAAGATTGCCGCCACGCCTCATGCCTATGTACAAGTAGGCTTTATCCTTTAATGGATCGATCAATCCGTCATTATTAGCATCTTGAATCCATGAGGTCATGCCACCATCAAGCCCATAGGGGCGGTTTCGAGTGGGTTGATTTTCGTAATTTCGGCGTAAGTTTTTTAGTAATTCTTTCGGGATAAATGCAAAATTCTCATTTCCTGTTGCATGATCTATGGCGTGTAAGAAGCCCTCGTTAGTGGCAACATGAACGACACTTTTGCCACCGATGTAGTTCAATAACAATGGCTGCGAATGCATTGGATCACCCATTTGTACTCTGGTTTCATCTGTATCGCCATCACCGTCGACATCAAACTCATCTTTACCATGAGCCCAGTCAAGCAGTTGGTCTACGTAGTCAGTATTTTCTGTTAAGGATGTAGGCAATTTTAGCCATTCGCGATCTATATTGGTGTTTTCAGGTAGTAGATCGTTATAGATACCGTTGCTCAATTCGGGGTCGGAACCCGTAAACGTATAAACATTTCGCGATAGGTGTGATATACCGTTTGAGTCTAGTTTCTCAGCAGCTCCACCGAGTAAAACACTGTCGCCATCCACACCATCTGACCAATAACTTTGCGCTGTTTCAAAAAAACGTCCCGTACGGTCGTCGATTGCCAGTGCACCGTTAACGTCGAGTATATTAGCCGTTTCATCTTTTACAGATCCCAGTTTGTAGCGTTTCAGATTACCTGCCCATCGGGCAGTACCCGCAGGTTTGAACAATGAATAATATATGTCCTCGCGGTTCTTCAATCGATTGGATTGACTGACCGTGGCACTGGGTGCAACGAATGATGTATCTGTTTTACTGACGTTAATAAATATGTTCTTAAACGCATTGAGCAATTCTGCAGATGAATCGGCTTCATAAAATCCACCACCGCCTTTTGCGGCAATGTCTTTCATGAATTGTGGAGTAGAAAGATTGAAGCCTATTGTGTGTGTCTTGATACTCTGCACCCCATCAAGCACAGGGTCGATATCGGAGGTGTTCAGCCACTCGGCAAGTTCCACACCACATTCGAACGAACCAGAGTCCGCACAGTTCGGGACCCCGGTTAAGTCTCTTACTTTGGCCGCAGCGGTATTTGATGTTGGCTGACCATCAGAGAGCAGCACAATATGGTTTTGCTGGCATTCACTTTCAATCGGCGATTTGTAGGTTGGTGTTAATCCATCTTTGGAATTTATCCGTTCATAGCGGCAATCACTAGCGTTCAGGTTGGATTCCAGGCAATTGCTGGGGCGTTCAACTTCACCATTGATATACGAAGACGGATGGCTCACACGATGAAATTGGTCCTGCGATTGACGATTACCGCGTTGCAAACCGTAGTCTACTGATTCACCAAGAAAATACTGAGAAGCTTCAAAGTAGGAACCCACAATTGGTGTACCGCTTTGTGCTTTTAAACTATCGACAATGGTTGTGAGGTTATCGCGGAACAAGGTGCCCGGATTTTCACGTTGTGATTGATAGTAAATAATCAACTGCGGAGCTCGTGCTTCGGCGCCGTCAAACGAATAAAAGGATTGTGCGATATCACCTAATGCCTCAGCAGTCATGACAATGGGTTTTCCAGGCACCCAATCTTCGTCTGTGACTTTTGCATTGATCAGTGGCGCAACATCAATCATAAAAGATGAATCTGGTGCATCGCCAGGCAGGGCTGATGCAGTTACGCTAACAGGGTAGGTTGGTCGGCTGGCATCCAGAATTTTGGCATCAGAGTTGTTGAACGATGCATTATCAAGGCTATCGACTATCTTAAAATTATAATCTTGTGCCGTTGTTATGTCTTTTTCTAGTGTTAAATTCAGGGTGGCGCTGACAATTGCTGCGTCTTTTGGTATTCCCAGGCCAGGAAAACGCAAACCAATGATTTGTTTTTCTCCGCTGCTTGGGCTAATGGCATCCAGTGATGCGCTGGTTAAGTCGATTGCATTAGTCTCTATTTCTTCAGCCGCATCATCTGAACCGTTGGCCACAGAAGATAAAAAAGTGATGTTTGAACAAAAAGCCCCTGGTGGGACCGAACCTGGTTCGTAGGTTATCTCTAACAACGGAGAAGCGATTTCGTTCTGTTCGCGCGATACGGCATGTCGGCTACCTTGATCACCGGTTTTTTCAATGAATATAGTCATTGGATTGCCACCACACCAATCTGATAGCGTGACAACTTCCTGAACGACAGGGGAAAAATCGATACTGTTGTATTGCTCACCGGGAAATTCCCATTCTTCGGCTTGCCAGTTAATCTTTTTCTCTGTCCGGGTACGGCCATTGATGTCATTCAGCGCATTGGTTAGTGGTGCAGATGAACCAGCGTTATCCGCCGAAATGGTAAACAGCGTCTTTTCGTTGGACGCTTTATCAGCTGTGAAAACCAGTTTTGCGCTTTTCACTGTTGCACCGGGTGGTACGTGCACATTTGGAAATCTTATTGCCGTGGTCTGTGTTTTTTTCAAAGCACTGTCTGAAACCTCGGCAGCTTTCCATGTAATGCTGAGTTTTGGTTTTACATCACCCGTTGCTGTATGTACAAATGCTGAATTTTTTGCGGTATTGTTATAGGAGTCAGGTGCACTTAGCACCAGAGAAAGATCACTGCCAGATGTCCAGGTGTCAACATTAATCACCGCTGATACCACCTTCTCAAGATTAGGAGATGAGATTGTTTCATCAGGCGTTATTTCAATGTTCTCCCAGGCCTCAAAATTGGTTGTGATTGCACGTGACGACAGTGGATCCTGGCTGTATACAGCGGGGTTACTGGATAACTCTGCTGCTACATTGATGCTGAGCACGTTCAGATCAGTTTTATCTGCTGGCAGAGTATCGCCGCCAGTGGTCACTTCGTCACTGGCTTCATCTGTAGTTTCACCAGAAGCTTCACCAGAGAGCTCATCAGCTGCGACCGGAAGCGTTGTTGGATCAGTTTCCCAATTCGCAATCGGTTCCTCAATAGCATCTGATGTTCCACCTAAAGTAAGGGTGGCAGTCTGAATCACTGCGTCGTTTGGGATATCAATTGAATCGAAACGAAAAGCCAGTTTCCGCGGAAAATGTGTATCGGCGGCAAATAGCAAGCGCGACGATTTGTTAGTTAGATTTCTTGATACTGTATCGGTATTTTGTTCTGTAATTTCATCAAGGTGTGTAACGGCCTCTAACTCGATTGTGGTTAGATCGGTGTCTATCGCTTCGGCGTAAGAATAAGTTAGTACTGGACGCAAGTTTTCAGTGACGTCAATACCATAAAACTCGCGGATATCTTGTTTAGAAGGTATGTATTCATCCACTGGGTCAAGGATAAATGACATGGGATTGCCTTCCTCCCATGTGGGCAAGGTAACAATCAAATTCATAATCTCAGCCAAGTCCGGTGTAACAACCGCATCGGCTGGTGTTGCCGGTCCGCCAGTATCAGCGAGCGTCGTATCTGTTGGACCACCAAGCGTTGTATTTGGTGGTATGTCGTTCCATTGAACACCGCGAGTCGAATTGACCAATCGGCTTTCTATTGTGTCAAAAGCATTCACGCCATCGGGCAGGGGGTCAGGTTTTGCCGTTGCTTCGAGCTTGATCAGCGCAGACATATTTCCTGCCTGAGCGGCTTCACTGGTTTTTGTAAACGTTATATTTGCGGCGGTTACAATTGAGCCTTCAGGGATGTTGATGTTTTCGAAACGATAAGCATACCGATCGTCTTCCTGCACTTTATCCGGTTCGACAATGCCATTGTAAAACCATTGTGACGGACCGACTATTGCTCTTGTAGTGGGGTCTGTATCGGCGTTTTCATACTCAGCAGATATCGCTACGGCAAGCACGCTGTCAGTGATTTCTTCAGCACGCGGGACAGTTGCGGGATCTATGGCTAAGTCAATATCGCCCATGACTAACGCTTGTGCGTTCAGATTAACGACATTGGTGTCGTCGTTTTGAGTGGCATCGTCATTTTGGGTTACAGGTCTGACAACAACTCGTTCATCAGGGCATATTCCGTCCGGACATAAATTTCCACTATCCGCTTCAAGATCACCGATCGGGTAGTGTACAGACCCTCCGCGATTTGTTCCCGAGAAGCCCATTAAGCCCACGTTATAGCTACTTGATTCTCGTAGCAGTACGCGCATGGCCACTTTCATACGGTCCATTCTGGATTGCGAGCCTCCATCGTAATAACCCATGGAGCCTGATGTATCCAAAATAAATAGAATGTTCGGATTGGTATTAAATGCATCTTTAGACTGGCCAAAGAATATTTCTGTATCGTCTGCACTCACAACGGGTGCCAAACCAAAGGTGCTGAACACAGCACCTAAAAGTATAGCTTTACTGTGTGTCATAAAGTTCATTAGCAATCAGTTCCTTGTTCTACTGCACCAATAGCAACAACGCCCTGCGAAATTGTAGTGCTGGTAGCAGCATCAACAAGGTCCGATGTACCAGTTACAAAAAATCGTCTACCACCAATAGGGCCACCCAGCGACCAACCAACAGGCAGTGACTGACCTCCGTAGTCTATGGTTACCGTGGTTGTCTGACCGCCGGATTTATTTAAATCAGGCTGCTTAACTGTTAGTGCGTCTTTACAAATAACTGCTTCAACAGCATGTGGGTCGGTGGCCTCTTCAATGGCAAGAATGACATCGGTTGCTGATTCCGCAGATTGGAAAGTTGTCTCTTTTTGCACGGCGTTCGCCGCAAGCTGCTGCTCTATCGTGGCATCACGCATTGCGGCGATGCCCAGTATGCTGAGCATAAATATTAATACTATAGAGACCAGCAATGCTGCGCCGTCCTGCTCTCTTACAAGCATCTGTTGATTAAAGTTCATCGGCGATTCCGGACTTTAACGGTAGAATTAAAAGCTAGCTTTAGACGTTTGTCGGAGGCGTAAGACTTGCTCGAATCTACAGGTGCTGGAGAGGCGTCGAGTTCATTACCAGCAAGCTGATAAGTTGAATCGTCTGTTTGCTCCAGTATCGGGTCGTAGGATTGCATCAGCAGCCCAATTTGAACGACTTCAATTCTGCCAGACAATCCGGCGGTGTCCTCTGGATCTAAAAATTGCAGCGTTCGATCATTTGTCTCGTCTGGGTTGCGAATCCCCACTTTTATTTGCATATTGGCAACGCCTTCGATCATTTCAATCGGCGTATTTTTTGCTGTATAGGGTAGTGTCTGTTTGTACAGTGAGAATATTTTATTGCCTGCACCGTTTAGTCGTTGAGTATCACCAATAAAATAAATGTTGCCCTCAAAACGCATGACACGAGGACGATTATTAGCACCAGCTAATCCATAGGGAGCTGAAAAACGACTGTCATTATTACTGCTGGTGCTGTGCTGTAGAGTTGCGCCACTAGCGGAGGTGATGGTGAATATATCGGCGACCTGACAATTTGATATCAACGCCAAATCACCGTTGACCAACCCTGAATTAGTGACGTCCAATACGATATCTGCATCAACGGTGGCCAGTGGTGCAAATGTGAAATTCACTGCGCTGCCAAATTGTGCTGAGATCGCGTGAGTGCCCGGCACCGGAGCGCCTTTGCCATCAGGTATGGTAAATCCCATTGGTGCTGATGGGTTCCACGTGCCTGCATTTTCTATAAGTGAAACAGACACGGCAGTATTAAAATAGTTATCTGTTGGAGCGTCGTCCGATAAAATTTTTGCCGAGGCCGTATTAATATCCACGCAGCCCTGGAACCCTGCCATGCGAATATCACGGGTAATGGTGTCCATAGCAAAGCGAGCGCTATCTTGAATATCGGTTAAGGCGGTATTTAAATCAACGCTTTTGCGTGAGCCTGAAAACACAGTCACAGCGCTTGCCACCAAGACCAGACCCAGGCTCAGGCCTATCATCATTTCGATCAGTGTAAAACCCGCTGCCCGCGACACTGACCTGGTTGCTGATAAGGGGGCTTTCACCTGATTCGTTTTGAGCATATTCATGGTGTAATCAGCACCGATAAAACTTGTTCTTCGTCTGTGCCTTTGTAGGTTTCACCCCATTTCACATTGACGGTATAAGTTGACGTTGTGGCGTTAAAGAGTATTTCTCCTTTGGCGTCAATCCCATCTAACGAGGGCAGCAGCGGCTTAGCGTCAGCTGCATATAAGTACTGACTCCACTGATGAAGATCGTTTTCTGCAATTTGGTTTGGCGTGCAAGGTGTGTTGGCGCTGTAGCATCCCGGTGCAGCTGTTGCGTCGTTGGTCGTGAAGTTATCGTAGTGGCCAGCCAATACGCCGTCTCGGTTAGCGCGCATCCGGTCGGTCATGTCTCGCAACATAAAATTTGCTTGAGACAAAAAGTATGCATTCTGGCTATAGCGCATGCCTTCTATCTGCATTTTTGCGGCGGCCAGAAAACCTACAGAGAGCACCAGAACTGCTATCAACACTTCGATAAGCCCGAGGCCCGATTGTTTTGGTCTAGCACCCATCTTAACTATTCGCCTTTCCCGCACTGTGCTGTTCCACCAAATGAATTGATCAAATCACCATCCTCACGGCGCGCACGTCTGGGATCGCCACTAAGCGAGATGTTTAACGCTCGTGCTGTTTGATCACCCCGACCGTCACACAACATAAAGAAACCGGATCCCCGCCAGTTGCTGGTCCCTCTTGGCCCAAACCGAATAAACGGTCGCTGCAGTGGTGATTCTCCCGTGTTAACCAAACGCGCTCTATTAAGTATCCAGGAAGCGCCTTCAATGGGTTCTGCAACCCGCAGTATCTCTTCGCCGCTGTCGATCACCCCGGGCATTGACTCGTTGTCAACAAACACCAGGAATCCGTTTGACCATTTGTCTCCGCAAGTATCATCATCACCACGAGCGCACACCGCGGTGCGGGTGGAACGCTTAATGGCTTCGGACCGCGCTATTTTCAACGCGCCCATCAGCTCATTGGTTTTCACCACTTGTCGACTATTGAGCATTGCGTCACTAAAATTGGGCGCAGCGATACCCAGCAATACACCGGCCACAACTATGGTGATCAGTAGCTCAACCATCGTAAACCCTTGATAATTAGGGTTTTTATTGAAATCCCGCATGTTGAAGTTGCCTGGAAAAACGTGTTTCTATTCAGATAGCGGCATCTTGCGAGAAATTTTCAGTTAACGGTGTTTACACTCGGGGCGCACTCGCGGATAGTTCGCCTATCTTTAAATTCATTCAAGAACAATAAATTTCAACGTGGCTTATCAACTCGGTCTGGACACAGGCGGCACTTACACTGACGCCGTGCTCGTGGACGACAATCAAACAGTGGTCAAGAGTGCAAAATCACTGACAACGCACGGTGACCTGATTCAAGGTTTACGAGGCGCAGCACTTGGCGTGCTTGAAGATCGTTTCCGGCCGATCACTTTGGTATCGTTATCCACCACATTGGCCACCAACGCGTTGGTCGAAGGCCGAGGGCGTCCTGTGTGTCTTGTGCTAATAGGTTATCGACCAGAACAACTGGCTAAAGCCAGATTGGTCGAAGCGCTGGGACGCGACCCGCACGGATTCATCAATGGTGGGCACTCAGCTTCTGGTGAGCCTGTTTGCGCCTTGGATGTTAAGGCCTTAACTGAACTGGTTGATTCTGTAAAAGACACGGTAGAAGCGTTCGCGGTGTCATCTTTATTTGCTGTTAGAAATCCAGAACATGAAAATCAAGCGCGTGAACTTATCCATCAATTGACTGGTAAACCGGTTAGTTGTGGTCACACACTCAGTTCAGGTCTTGATGCACCTCGTCGCGCGCTAACCGCTTTACTAAATGCCAGACTTATTCCTTTGATTCGCTCCTTGCTCGACGCTGCCCAGCAACTTTTAAGTGAAACAGACATAAACGCACCATTGATGGTGGTTAAAGGTGATGGCTCTTTGGTGTCCGCCGATGTGGCTGAGCAATCACCTGTTGAAACCATTTTAAGTGGCCCTGCAGCCAGTGTTGTTGGTGCACAGTTCCTTAGTGATGAAAAGTTACTGATGGTCTGTGACATGGGTGGTACGACAACCGACATTGCCATGATTCGTGATGGGCAACCACGGCTTAGCCCTGATGGTGCGACGGTGGGTGGCTGGCGCACCATGGTGGAAGCAATTGATGTGAAAACGTTCGGACTTGGCGGTGATAGTCGTATCACGTTTAACCGTGAGAAACGTGATTTTGATGTTGGACCAGAACGTGTTATGCCTGTCAGTCTTTTAATCAAGAATCATCCGGAATTAAAGGACGTTCTGCATGCGCAACTTGAGCTACCCAGGAGCACCACGCACAGTGCAGAGTTTGTTATGGCGCATGCGGCGGAGCCGACTGACTTAACCAAACAACAACGAGAATTGTGGGAATACATCAAGCACAAACCGATAGATGTGCAAACGGTGTTTGATGATCAAACGCTTGACAGGGCAATGGTCCGGTTGTCGCAGCGAGGCATTGTGCTTCGGTCTGGTTTTACGCCCACAGATGCGGCTCATATTGTTGGTGACTTGAACGAGTGGGATACTGAGGCTGCAACGCTGGCGGCAAAGTTGTTGATGCGATATTCGGAAAACAATTTAGGAATTCGTTTTCACAGTGTGCAGCACTTTGCACAACACATAATGGATTCAGTGTCGCGATTGACTGTATTGGCGATACTGGATACACAATTGTCAGAGAAGATCGCTGATAACTCTCGATTTCTTAAGGGGCTTGATAGCTCGCAACGTACATTGCTTGCCAACTTGCTGGTGGATGGCGAAAACGATGAATTACAAATTCAATTGGCGATGCGGTTTCCGGTTATCGGTCTTGGAGCACCTGTGGCCAGCTATTATCCTAAAGCGGCTAATTGGTTAAAGACCCGTGCCATATTGCCCGAACAAGGCAATGTGGCAAACGCACTGGGCGCCGTTGTCGGGTCTGTGCGGCAACAGCAGGAAGTGATAATTACGCCAGCCAGTGGGCGGCGGGTCAATGTGCATCTGAGTTCCGGTACGCAAGAATTTGAAACGCTGGAAGAGGGTGCTGCGCAAGCAATTAAAGAGGCTGAAGCATGCGCGACCGATTTAGCTCGCCGTGCAGGCGCTCAAGCCATCAGCGTTGATCACATCAGAACTGACAATATTGTCGACAATTCGGGGGAAAAGGTGTTCTTCGAAAGTCGAATCGTTGCCACAGCCACCGGCCGACCCAGCACAGTCTAAAACGTAAAACGGGGTCAGGTCTTTGATTTTGAATGGGAGGGCCACTATAGCGAGCGCAGGTTTCAAATGAAACCTACATTCGCTATGGTGGCCCTCCCATTCAAAATCAAAGACCTGACCCCGCGAATGACCCCGCGAAATCCTGACCCCGCGAAATCCCCAATTCAAAATCAAAGACCTGACCCCTTTTTTGTTTTTGACCCCGTTTTTGTTTTATTCCGCATGTTCAAAATCAAAGACCTGACCCCGCGAAATCCATTCGCTATGGTGGCCCTCCCATTCAAAATCAAAGACCTGACCCCGTTATTCGTGTAACGCGAAATTCAAAATCAAAGACCTGACCCCGTTATTCGTGTAACGCGAAATTCAAAATCAAAGACCTGACCCCGTTTCATTCAAAAGACCTGACCCCGTTTCATGTGACCCCGTTTCATGACCCTGTTATTTCGGGATGTAAATGTCGGTGACGGTTCCTTCTGCCACTTCTGCTGCGAAGTTGAATGTTTCAGACAAGGTTGGGTGAGGGTGAACTGTGAGTGCGATGTCTTCTATGTCTGCACCCATTTCCAGCGCAAGAACCGCTTCAGCGATAAGCTCTCCGGCATTGGGTCCAACCATGCCCGCACCTAAAATTCGTTTGGTTTCCGGGTCGTAAATGAGTTTAGTGATGCCTTCGTTACGGCCCATACTTAATGAGCGACCGCTGGCGGCCCAGGGAAAGCTGGCTTTGCTGATTTTTATCCCTTGTTCTTTGGCGTCTGTTTCAGTCAAGCCCATCCACGAGACTTCCGGGTCGGTGTACGCGACCGATGGAATGGTCTTGGCATCAAAGTAAGATTTGTGCCCGAACGCAACTTCAGCTGCCACTTTGCCTTCGTGCGTGGCCTTATGGGCAAGCATGGGTTGACCAACAATATCGCCTATAGCAAATATGTGTGGCACATTTGTGCGCTGCTGGGAGTCAACTGAAATAAAGCCGCGATCATCGACATCTACACCGGCAGCGGTAGCATTAATGGTTTTACCATTTGGACTACGGCCGACTGCTAACAGCACACGATCAAAGGTATCGCTTGGCGGTGCTTTGCCGCCTTCAAACTCTGCTTCTAATCCTTTATCGCTACTTTTAACGCCACTGACTTTAGCACCAAGAAAAATATTCTCGAATTGTTTTCGTAAACGTTTTTCAAGTGGTCTGACTAAATCACGATCGCATCCAGGCATTAGCCCGTCAGACAATTCAACCACGGTCACCGCAGTGCCAAGACCGGCATAAACACAACCCATCTCTAACCCGATGATTCCACCACCAATGACAAGCAACCGTTTTGGAATATCAGCTAACTCCAGCGCGCCGGTTGAGTCCATAAGACGATCATCATCGTAGGGCAGGCCAGGAATTTTTATGCTTTGTGATCCTGCGGCGATAATGGCGTTAGTAAACGTTACGCTTTGTGGTTTATCACCCGCGATGTCAATGCTGTGTGATGATGAAAAGGTCGCAAGCCCATGTGCGACGGTGACTTTGCGTTGTTTGGCAAGCCCTGCCAATCCACCGGTCAGTTGACCAATTACTTTCTCTTTAAAGCCGCGCAGTTTGTCGATATCAATTTCTGGCTCGCTGAATGTCACACCGTGATCGGCCATGTTGCGAGTTTCGTCAATAACGGCAGCCGTATGTAGTAAGGCCTTTGACGGAATGCACCCCACATTCAAACACACACCACCCAAAGATTCGTAGCGCTCAATTAACAAGACCTTCATGCCTAAATCTGCGGCACGAAATGCCGATGTGTATCCACCAGGTCCGGCGCCAATAACAACAACATCATAATCGGGGTTGTCAGGTGCGTTTGTTGGCGCGACTGGTTTTGCGCCAGTTGAGGCATCCTCCGAAACGGTCTCGGCAGCTGAACTGCCAGACTCGGTAATGTTGTCCGCATCGTTGGTGGCCAAATCAATGTCCGGGATAGCGGCCGATGCATCTTCGGCAGAGGAGTCTGCAGATGAGTCGCCAGTGGCAGCATTGGCATCTCTGGCTTCTATGACAACCAGATCGCTACCGATAGACACCTTGTCGCCGGGCTTAACCAGTACAGAGGTTACTGTCCCCGCCTGCGGCGCCGGGATTTCCATACTGGCTTTGTCGCTTTCTACAGTAATCAGCGATGTTTCTTCCTCGATAACATCACCAACATTGACCAGCACTTCGATGATCTCAACCGATTCGAAATCGCCGATATCGGGTAGTTGAATAGTTTTCAATTCGCTCATGTATCCTGGATTTCCCGTGTTAGAGCAATAAACGTCTTACGTCTTTAATAGCGTTGCAATAGTATTTCAAGAATCGGGCGGCATCGGCCCCGTCAACCACTTTATGGTCATAGCTTAAGTCGAGTGGACACATGAGGCGCGGAATAAATTCTTTGCCGTCCCAGACGGGTTGCATGCGGGCGCGAGTTATACCCAGTATGGCAACTTCCGGTGGGTTAACCAATGGCGTAAACGCTGTACCGCCAATGCCACCCAGACTTGAAATGGTCATGCTGGCACCTTGCATCTCGTTTGGCTTTAATTTTTTGTTCCGCGCACGATGACTCATGTCTGCCATTTCAGCAGCCAGCTCTGTGATACTTTTTTTATCAACGTCGCGAAATACAGGCACCACCAGTCCATTGGGTGTATCAACCGCTATACCAATGTGAAAATACTTTTTGTAGAACAGAGCCTGACCGTCTGAGGTTAGCGATGAATTGACTTTCGGGAAGGCTTTTAGTGTGTGTACCAATGCTTTCATGTGAAATGCCAGGCCAGTGATTTTAGGATCACCTTCTTTTTGATCGGCTTTGAGTTCTTTTCGAAATGCCTCTACATCAGTTACATCAGCTTCATCATGATGGGTGACCAGAGGAATATTTAACCAGGCGCGGTGCAAGTTGCTGGCGCTGATTTTATTTATCCGCCCAAGCTCAACACGTTCAACTTCGCCGAACTTGCTGAAGTCAATTTCGGGCAGAGCAGGGATGCCGGACATGCCGGCACCAGCCGCGCCATAGTTTGAACCAACGCCTTCCATCGCATTTTTAATAAACGCGATAACATCGGTTTTTAATATGCGATCTTTTGGTCCACTGCCTTTTATCAGCGAAAGATCAGCGCCGTGCTCACGCGCATAACGACGCACGCCTGGGCTGGCATGCGCCAAACGTATATTTTCGTCTTTCAAATGTTCAGTTGGCGAAGATTTAGGTTCCGTTTTATTTGCGTCGTCGCCACTGCTTGATTGGCTTGCCGGGGCGCTGACCGCGGCCGCCGCTGGCGCTGCTTCTTTTTCGACAGCGGGCTTGTCGGCAGACTTGTCAGCAGATATGTCAGCGGGGGTCTCTGCGCTGGCCGGTTGACTTGGTTCTGCTTCTGGCTCAGGCGCTGAATCTGATTGCTCAGCTGCGTCTACCGGTTTCATGGTACCAATCACATCGCCTGTGCTGACCTTGTCTCCAACATTGACGGTAATGTTTTCGATCAGTCCAGCCGCGCTGGCAGGAATTTCCATGCTGGCTTTATCGCTTTCCAGAGTAACCAGAGAATCTTCCAACATCACCTGGTCGCCGACGCTAACCAATATTTCAATAATCTCGACGTTTTCAGAATCACCGATGTCCGGTACAACGATGTCCACAGTGTCAGTTTGAGTGCTCATATTATTATTCCTCTCACCGACATTAAACAGTAGTTGGGTCTGGCTTGTCTGGGTCGATCGCGTATTGCTGAATCGCATTCGCCACCACGGAACGTTCAATTTTTCCATCAAGTGCTAAAGCGTGTAAAGCAGCAACAGTGACGTATCGCTTGTCGACCTCGAAAAATTCGCGGAGCTTTTCGCGTGTGTCCGATCGGCCAAATCCATCGGTACCCAGTGCGACAAAAGTGCCCGGTACGTATTCACGAACTTGATCTGAATAACTTTTCATATAATCGGTTGCACTGATAACAGGTGCCTCGTCTTCTCCGAGTATGGTGGTGATGTAGGGAGTGCGCTCCGTTTCTTGTGGATGCAGCATGTTCCATCGCTCAGTCGCTAATCCATCACGCGCCAGTTCATTAAAGCTGGTGACACTAAACACATCAGAGGCAATACCCCATTCGCTGGCCAGCATCTCTGCTGCTGCCAGCACCTCGCGTAAAATGGTGCCGCCACCGAGCAAACGCACACGCAAACCTGAGGCACTGGTTTTGTCTTTTTTAGCTGTGGCGCTGACTGAGCTGAATTTGTAGATGCCATTGATGATGCCTTCTTCTACATCGGAAGGCATCGCGGGTTGCTGATAGTTCTCATTCATTGCTGTGATATAAAAGTACACCGACTCACGATTGGCCAGCATGCGGTGCATGCCGTGTTGAATAATCACAACCATTTCATAGCTGAAGCAAGGGTCGTAGCTAATACAATTAGGAATGGTGTTAGATAAAATTAAAGAGTGACCGTCTTCGTGTTGTAAACCTTCGCCATTGAGCGTGGTTCTACCCGCTGTGCCACCGATTAAAAATCCGCATGCGCGCATATCACCGGCAAGCCATGCCAGATCACCGATGCGTTGAAAACCAAACATGGAGTAATAAATGTAGAAGGGCACCATGTTCACACCATGTGTGCTGTAGGCTGTTGCGGCCGCTAACCAACTGGCCATGCCGCCGGCCTCAGTAATACCTTCTTCAAGAATTTGTCCGGACTTGTCTTCCTTGTAGTACATGATCTGGTCGCGATCCTGAGGCTCGTACAGTTGACCCACTGAACTGTAAATACCGAGCTGCCTGAACATGCCCTCCATACCAAACGTACGTGCTTCATCTGGCACAATTGGCACGATGTTTTTGCCGATTTTTTTATCACGTGTTAACAACGTCAGCATACGCACGAAAGCCATCGTCGTTGACATCTCTCGATCGCCCGAACCATCTGTCAGTGCTTTGAAGTCAGTTAGTGGTGGAACTTCTAATGGCTCTGCAAATTTCTTGCGCTGCGGCAGGTAACCTCCCAGCGCTTTTCGGCGCGCCTGCAGATACTGAATCTCGGGGCTGTCAGGTTCTGGTTTCACGTATTCAAGTTTTTCAACTTGCTCGTCTGTTAATGGAATACCAAAACGGTCGCGCATTTTTTTAAGCGACTCAATGTCCATGTCTTTTTGACTGTGAGTAGAGTTGGTACCTTCGCCTGACTCACCCATGCCATAGCCTTTAACGGTTTTAGCCAGGATGATCGTTGGCTGACCTTCGTGATGAGTGGCCTCGTGATAGGCGGCATACAGTTTGTGCGGGTCATGCCCACCACGGTTCAAGCGCCAAATATCTTCGTCGCTCATGTTGGCTACCAACTCTTTTGTTTCGGGGTATTTGCCAAAAAAATGTTCGCGCGTATAGGCGCCACTTTTGGCCTTGAAGTTCTGGTATTCGCCGTCAACTGTTTCCATCATAAGTTGGGCTAGTTTGCCAGACTTGTCTTTTGCCAGTAATGGGTCCCAGTAGGATCCCCAAACGACTTTAATGACATTCCAACCCGCGCCACGAAACATGGCTTCGAGTTCCTGAATGATTTTACTGTTTCCCCGTACCGGACCATCGAGACGTTGTAAGTTGCAGTTAACGACAAACACCAGGTTGTCGAGCTTCTCGCGACCGGCCAGGGAAATAGCGCCCAAGGATTCGGGTTCATCCATTTCGCCGTCACCCAGAAACGACCACACTTTCCGGTTTTCAGTTTTGGCCAGGCCACGGTGCTGCAAGTACTTCATGAAGCGCGCCTGATAGATTGATGTTAATGAACACCAGCCCATTGAGACGGTTGGAAATTGCCAGTACTCAGGCATAAGCCACGGGTGAGGGTAGGACGACAAACCTTTGCCATCGACTTCTTGTCGAAACCCGTCAAGATCTTCTTCGGTTAAGCGGCCTTCTAAAAATGATCGAGCATAAACGCCCGGCGCTGAATGACCTTGAAACATCACCAGATCACCGCCGTGTTCAGGTGTCGGCGCATGGAAGAAGTGGTTAAAACCCACATCGTAGATTGTCGCTGCTGAAGCAAAGCTGGCAATGTGTCCACCAAGGCCTGGTTTGTTGCGGTTGGCTCGCAAAACCATCGCCGTGGCATTCCATCGAATCATGGAGCGAATCCGATGTTCCATTTCGTGGTCGCCAGGACTGCGTTTTTCCAGGTGTGGAGGAATGGTGTTCAGGTAGGCCGTGGCCGCCTTGAACGGAATATTGGCACCGGAGCGTCGTGATTTATCTATTAGACGTTCTATTAAATAGTGCGCGCGCTCTGGTCCTTCGCGCTCGATAACCGCGTCGAGGGCTTCAAGCCACTCTTGCGTTTCTAACTCATCTGTCTCTTGTATCTGATCGGTTGTCATGCAGTTTCCAGTTTCGATGCGGTCAATCGAAATAGCGTTAATGGTCGAATTAGTCGTGAGCCGAACTTAATAGTTCACCAACGAAAAAACCTTTTTCCACAGCGGTTAGCCGAGTTGGCAGTACTGAGTTGGTCAAATCCTGATCACTTGTGGTGGTGACTTTAAGATAATTTGGTGTATAGCCCCAATGCTTGAATCGGCCATCGGTTAGCTGTTCACCTCTTTCCCACAATACATTTTGCGGGTCGTTGCCAACGTGATTTAGCATAGAAGAGAGAACCCGTTGTTTTTGCTGTGCGGCGAGTTCATGCAGGGCTTTGCTGCGTTGCGTTCTTATCGGCTTTGGTACGGGATTGGGCAAACTTGCTGCCTTGGTTCCTTCACGCTCTGAATAACTGAATATATGGATGTGTCCAAAATCCATGCTCTCGATAAACGCAATGGACTGCTGCCATTCTTCTTCAGTTTCGCCGGGAAAGCCAACGATGATATCGGTGGTGATGTTGAATTCAGGCACTTGCTTTCGCAAAGTGTCAGTCATTTCTCGGAAATTCCGGGTTTTGCAACGTCGTGCCATGCGACGTAACACGGTGTCGCTACCACTTTGCAAAGGCAGGTGCATGTGCGGTTGCACACGTGGATTGTCGAACAGCGTAAAAAACTCAGGTGAAAGATCCCACGGTTCAACGGATGCGAATCGTATGCGTGGAATATCGGTATCACTGATGAGGGCACACACCAATGTGTACAAATTTGTGTCAAGGTCGCTACCGTAACCTCCAACATGAACACCAGTTAGCACCACTTCATGCACACCTGATGTGGCCAAGGCTTGAACCTCATCGACTAACGTGTCTATGGGGCGGCTGCGCTCTGCACCTCGCGCGACAGTTACGATACAAAATGTGCAGCGGTAACGACAGCCATCCTGAATTTTAATGAACGCGCGATGACGATTTCGTGCAAACAGTGCAGTTTCCGCAGGCACTGTCGCGCTCTGAGGCATCGTTGGTTGCTGAAATTCTGCTCGCGTCAGTGGCACCAGTTGATCTTTATTGGTGTTAGGTACTATCAAGTCGATCCCGAGTTCAGCCAATGCCTCGGGTGACTCCAGCGCGCTATAGCACCCTGACACCACGAGTTTTGCTTCGGGGTTAGCACGTTGCAAGCGTTGCACGCGCTGTCTGGATTTACGCACGGCTTCTTTAGTTACAGCGCAGGTGTTCAGCACCATGACATCGGCGTTTTCAGCTGATTCGGATACTTTATCACCAGCTGCAGTAAATGCACCCGCCCATTGTTCCAGTTCGGCCTCGTTTAAACGGCAGCCTAAAGCACTAAGATGGATTCGCACGATCACATATGAAACATTATTTGACAGAATATATTGTACCTTAGGAAGTTAAATTTCATGTCGCTGATTGTGGCCGTTCGCGCTTTTCGCTAGGATGTACGAACCAGCGCAAAGTTTGCGTCCTCATTTATGTTTTAGGAACCGTATTCATGTTTAGAGACTTCGAGAAAAACCCAAGTAAGTCTTCGTATCAATTGAAATTCCTTCTGGCTGGATTGACCATGCTAGCGCTGATAGGCGCTTGGATGCTGCGTTCAGGTAACTCAACTGAGATAAACCGACTCAAAGGAGAGTCGGCCACAGTGACAGCCAGCCTTAGCTCTTCTGCTGACGAGTTAAAAACCACCAAGGCCGAGCTGGGCATTTTACGTGGCGAACTGGACGACGCTAATGCACAGCTTGAGTCTGTTAACGCAGAACTTGCCACTGCACAAGCAGATCTGGAATCTGCACAAGCAAGCAATTCGTCGATCACTGCTGACACAAGCACTCAGATAGATACGCTCAAGGCAAATTTTGCAGCGCTTGAAGAGCAAAAAGCCACACAAGAATCCGAATACGCTGCTCTGGCAGACACCAATGCTGCATTAGAGGCGCAGTTGGGTGACTTACAAGCCAGACTAGAAAGCACCACCAGCGAGTTGGGCACCTTCGCGTCCCAGCGGGACGACACGGTAGCCACGCTGGAGCGTCAAGTCGCTGACTTGAGTGCCGAGCTGGAAACCCAACGTGCCGACATGGTTGCGCGCGAAAGTGAGATGGAAGCTTTTTACGCAAAAACCCAGGATGACATGCAATCGCAAGTGCAGTCACTTTTAAGTGTTGGTTCTTCACGTGACGCAGAGATCGCGAATGCAACTACAAGCTATCAGTCTTTGCTGGCGCTATATGATACCGATACCGCTACGTTAAACGCAGAAATTGGTGAACTTGAAGCTCGACGAGCGCTGCTTGAAGGCTCGATCGGCAATTTAGAAAATCGTGTCCTTAGTGCAGAAACCGAACTCGATCTGACCAAAACTCAATTGGGTGAAACCGAAGCAGCTCTGGCTGAAACACAAACTGCGTTAAATGATACAGAGCAGCAACTGGAAACCAGTTCAGCAGAACTTGAAGCGTCTGTCGGAGCAGCTGGTGATGCTGCAGCCAATGCAGAAAAGCTACAAGCTGATCTGGACGCCCAGCTTGCAGAACTTGAAGCTGCTAAAGGCGAACTCGCTGCAGTTCAGGAGCAACTCACAGCGGCGCAGGGCGACCTTGCTGCACGTGATGAGAACCTGGGTGCGGTGAATACTGAATTGCAGGGCCTGATGGCCAACGTTGGCGAAAAAGACAGCGAACTTGCAGATGCCAACGCTGCAACTCTTGCGTTACAGACTCAGTATGACGCAGACATCACAGCACTAAACGCTGAATTGGGTGAGCTTGAAGCACAAAAAGCGCAACTCGAGATGGATATTGCCGACTTGCAAACTCAGAACGAATCCTTGCTCGGTGAAAACGAATCATTGCTTGGTGAGAAAGAGACATTAACTGCCTCGGCTGCGGGTGCGGATGATGCCAAAGCGCAACTGGCTGAAATGGAAGAGCAGAAGGTGGCGCTCGAAGACGAAGTTGCCATGCTCAATTCGCGTATAGGTGAACTGGAAGCAGCGGCAGGCGATACATCGTCTGTTGATGCGGCGATGGCTGAAAAAGCTGAATTGGAAGCTCAATTGGCAGATCTGCAGGCCCAGCTTGCTGATACCTCTGCAATGGATGCGGCGATGGCCGAAAAAGCAGAGTTAGAAGCCAAGCTGGCTGAAGCCGAAGCGGCTGCGGCAGATACTTCTGCACTTGATGCGGCAATGGCTGAGAAAACCGATCTGGAAGCCAAGATTGCCGAACTCGAAGAGCAAGCTGCGGATACATCAGCAATCGATGCTTTGGTTGCGGGTAAAGGTAACATGATTGCCAGGCTTGCAACACTCACAGCGCAAGTGGACGATTTGGAAGCCGCCGCTGCTGACACCTCAGATGTCGATCAGTTGCAAGTTGCCATCGCTAGTAATTTTGATGAGATGGACGGGTTAAAGCTGGCCAACGCCAACATGATGGATGAAATCAGCGGTCTTGAAGAGAAGCTGGCTGCCAGTGACGCATCTGGAGAAATTGCGACCTTGCAGGCAGAAAAGGCTGGGTTGGAAGAGCAAATTGCGGCCTTGAGTGCTGATATGCAGAGCCAGGTAGACGCAGCTAATGCAGATAAAGAAGCAATCAGCGCAGAGATGCAGGCGCAACTCGATGCTGCCGCTGCAGATAAAGAGGCGATCAGTGCAGAGATGCAGGCGCAACTCGATGCTGCCGCTGCAGATAAAGAAGCGATCAGTGCAGAGATGCAGGCACGACTTGATGCTGCCGCTGCAGAAATGGACGCGCTAAATGCTGAGATACAAGCGCAAATGGATGCAACAGCATCAGAAAAAGAAGCCTTGAGTGCTGAGATGCAAAGTCAACTCGATGCAGCGAATGCAGAGAAAGAAGCTTTAGATGCACAGATTGCTGCGTTGAATGATGAACGTGGTGCACTTCAGACAGAACTTGGCAGAGCGACTGAAGCTGTGTCAGTTGGCGATCAGAAAATCGCTGAGCTGGAAGCGTCAATGGGCGATGCTGCGCAAATTGCTGCAGAGCGCGATGAAATGCAGGACAGGGCACTGGCTCTGGATGCACGTGTCGGTGAACTCGAAGGTGCTTTGGAAGTATCCAATAACCGTATAGCTGAGATCGAAGGTCAGATCAGTACCGCTGAAGCGCGTATAGCGGAACTTGAAAGTTCGTTGGGTGAAGCGCAAGCTCGCATCGCTGAGCTCGAAGCTGCCGTAGGTGAAGCAGATGCGAAAGTGGCAGAGCTTGAAGCTCAACTAGGCGAAGCACAATCTCAAACGGCCGATCTTGAAGGTCAGTTGGGTGAACTCAACGCGCAAAAAGCTGATCTGGAAGCACAGCTTGCCAGCATGCAGTCAACGATTGATGCCAATGCAGCCGAAGCTGAAGCCAAAGCGGCCTCAATGGCCAGTGAAGCTGAGGCGCTTACTGCTCGTATCGCTGAGCTCGAAGCTGAGCTGGCGACAAAAACTGCTGACTCTGATGCAATGCAAGCTTCGATGACCTCTGAAGTTGATGCTCTGAAAGCGCAACTGGCAGACATGCAGGCTGCGATGGATGCAAGTGCTGCAGATGCAGAAGCCAGGCTAGCCGCAATGGATGCTGATGCTGAAAACCTCAGAGCTCAAATTGGTGGGCTCGAAGACGAGAAAACCGGTTTAATGGCGCAGCTCGCTGCCCTGGAAGGTCAGATCGGTGGATTGGAGAGTGATGTGTCCTCTGCACAGGGTATTAATGCCGAAAAGCAAAGTGAACTGGATGCGATGAACGCTAAAGCTGCCGACCTTGAAGCGCAGTTGGCTAACATGCAAGGCTCGGTTGGCGAGCTGCAAGAGCGTTTGGCTGCAGCTGAAAGAACCGCTGATGAGCAAACGGCCGTTGCTGAAAATCTGGCTAATCGTTTAGCGCAGATAGAGCAGGGTAATGCATCTGAAAAAGAGACCGCAGACCAGCTAAGGCAAAAGATCGAGCAAAGCCTTGCTGACAATGGTGTACAAGATGCCACCGTATCCATGCGCGATGACAATAGCGTGGTTGTTAACCTGAAAAGTGAAGCCTTGTTTGGTTCAGGTCGAGCACGACTAAGCCAGGGTGGTCGATCATTGATGAGCCAGGTAGGTTCAGCACTGGAAGGTATGAATAACGACATCACTGTTGAAGGGCACACTGACGGCATTCCTGTTTCGGGTGATTTGCTGGCGATTTTCCCAAGTAACTGGGAGCTTTCAGTGGCACGTGCGGCTAATACAGTCAACTACTTGCAGAACAACGCGGGACTTGATGCCGATCGCTTGTCAGCCTCAGGTTTTGGTGAGAACCGACCGGTTGCGGCAAACGACACGCGAGAGGGCCGAGCCCAGAATCGCCGTGTTGAGATTGTGGTTAAACCTTAAGAGCTCAAACCTTAAAAGCTCAAACCTTAATAGCTAAAGCCTTAAGACCTGCTTACTTGCCGCTTCGGCGGCAGGTCAGGCAATTGAATCAAAAAGCGATCGGTTTTGCCGGTCGCTTTTTTTTTGGCGTATAGTTTAGGTTCTCAACGTTTATTCACAACCGTATGTCGTTTGATAAAACCATCACCGTGGCATTGACAGGGGCATCTGGTATTCAGTATGGCCTGCGTCTGATTGAATGCTTGATCAAAGCCAATTGCCGCGTGTACGTGCTAATGTCTAAGCCTGCCAAAGTGGTCATGGGCATGGATACAGATCAGTCCGTGCCGGCAAGAACAGCCGATGTGCAGCGCGATTTCAGTGAGCGTTATGGTGCGGCTGAATCTCAGTTATTTGCCTTCGGGCAAGAACAATGGACTGCACCTATCGCCAGCGGCTCGGGTGCCCCTGATGCGATGGTTATATGTCCGTGTACAACAGGTACGCTGGCAGCTGTTGCGGCTGGCAACTGTAATAATCTACTGGAGCGCGCAGCCGACGTTGTACTAAAAGAGCAACGTCAACTCATCGTTATGCCTCGAGAAATGCCGTTCTCAACGATTCATCTAGAGAACATGCTGCGACTGGCTAACGCCGGCGCGTTGATCATGCCACCCAATCCCGCTTTTTATAATTTGCCTGAAACGGTGGATGACATAATCGACTTTGTGGTTGCACGTGTACTCGATCAACTGAACTTCAACCAAACGCTGATGCCTGCGTGGGGTTCTGATGTTGTTGGGGGAAGCTAACAATGCAAATCCCATTGTTTCCTTTATCAACCGTGGTTTTACCGGGCGGTTTACTGCCGCTAAGACTATTCGAGCCGCGTTACATCGATATGGTAAAAAATTGCTTTAAATCCAATACCGGATTTGGCGTTTGTTTAATCAAGGATGGCCAGGATGCAGGAGCTCCCGCCTTACCTTATTCCATTGGCACGCTGGTTAACATCGTTGATTTTGATCAGGGGCCAGATGGTCTGCTGCACATTACAGCTCAAGGGGAAAAGGAATTTAGCTTATCGTCCCACTCAGTTAACAGTGATAACCTGCTGATCGGTGAAGTTGAATTGCACGAGCCATTCGAACCCACACCGATGACTCCCGAATACAAAGACCTTGCTAATAAGTTATCGGTTATCTTGCAGTTCGCCGAACCCAATGTTGTTTACAAGGAAAAGCATTTGGACGATGCTGACTGGGTTTGTAATCGATTGCTTGAATTGCTGCCTTTGTCCTCACCGTCAAAATTCGAGATGCTGCAACTGATGGACGGGAAGTCGCGATTGAACGCTTTGTCCAATCTGCAGATTGAATTTTCTTCTGAGATGTAGATGCCTACAAAGGCTTCACGAACACCTTGGAGTTGCGTCGTTTATCGTAATCGATCTTTTTTGGTCGCGGCATACTATCCTCGGATTTCTGGCTGTAGCCACGTTCAATAAACCAATGTGCAGCGCGGGTACTGAACAACATCATGCTATGGACGTTCTGTGTACGTGCTTTGTTCTCCAAGTGCGCTATTAAATCTCCTGCTCTGCCTTGACCACGATAGTCCGGGTGGGTCACCACGCAGGCAATCTCTCCTACGGCATCTGCGCCTGCATTAGCATCCGCACCAGCTGGGGTATCGACAAAAAGCGCAGCGCAGGCGATCACCATGCCTTCTCGCTCGCAGACAACAAAATGCTCTATATCCAGTTCGAGCTGTTCACGTGTGCGAGGCGCCAGCGTGCCGTTGTTTTGCAGTGGCTCTATTAGCTTTATGATGCCATTGACGTCTTGCACGGTTGCGCTGCGCAAGTGTTCCCAACGCTCGGCTGTAATCAGTGTGCCACCACCATCTCGGGTAAATAACTCTTTTAGCAAGGCGTTTGGGTCGGACAGTTTTAACAAGTGCACACGGGCCACACCCTTTCGGCTGGCTTTAACCGCGCGAGTTAACGACCGCATTAAAGCTTCACCGGATTGTTGTGGGGCTAATCTTTCCATGGTGTTTGCACTGGCTTCTCTGATATCTTCACCGTCAACATCAACAGGTAATTTATCGACAAAGAAAATCAGCTTGTCCGCTTTAAGTGCGATGGATGCCTCTGAACAAACTTCTTCTGCCGGCAGGTTAAAAATATCCCCGGTGAGTGAATAGCCCAGTGGTGGCAACAACACGATATTGCCGCTGGCAAGATGAGATTGTAATTCTTTGCTGTGCACTTGCCTGACCGTTCCGGTGTGCTGGTAATCAACGCCATCGTGAACACCGAAGGGCTGCGCTGTGACAAAATTACCCGAACAAACTGACAAGCGCGCACCGGCCATGGGCGTATTGGGTAGCCCCATGGAGAGTTTGGATTCGAAATTGGCCCGCATTTTCCCGGCAGAGGTCAATATGACATTAAGTGCTTCATCATCGGTCACGCGGCGGCCGTCGATAACACGCGACTCCGCTTGCAGGGCTTCAAGTTTAGCGTCGACCTGAGCGCGTAATCCAAACCCAAGCACCAGCCGTACTCCTAAGTGGCTGAGCAGGGTTAGATCAGGAATTAAATTGTCGAACAGGGTAGATTCCAACAACGAATCTGGCAGGCACAGCACCATCGTCGCCCCACGGTGCGCTTTGATGTACGGGGAAGCTTCGCGGAACCATTGGATGGCTAAGTCATTTGTGGAAGGTGCGTCAACCATTCTTTATTGTGTATTTAGATAAACCACGGGGTGCTCAATGTCCTCTATCATAGAGGGGATAGCAGGGCCGGCCAACAATTACGTGCAAAAAACAGGCTGGCCTGCGCATCTTGGCGCTCATTTTGGAACACAAGTTGCGGCTAAGGCTCTTTAGCGCTCGGTATTTGCGTTGGATACTCACTCAATCAGGATTGTGGCTATAGTGACTTTTCTCAGATATTTTCGCCTGACGGCCAGATCAGCGGCCAGATCAATGGCCCTTTTTTGGATTTTGCTGTACCCCGCGCTGGTGCTTTCTGACAGCCAAAACGCAAACAGCGAACAGGCTGTCGATAGCGTGAAGTCCGCCGAACCAGCGCTCGCCGCTCTGGACATTGAAGATCTTGATAGCGATGAGCTGGATATAGATGATCGCTGGGCTCAAATGCTTTCTGAGGCATCTGACTCAGTCGTGTCATTGCAACTGGCGAATCTGCGTAATTTTGATGGTACCGAGCAAGGCGACAGCAATGCCACCGGGTTCGTGGTGGACGCTGAACGTGGCATTATTTTAACCAATCGCCACGTGGTCGGTGCAGGGCCAATACGCCTGTCTGCCACGTTTCAAAATCAGGAGCGCGTCGACGGAGTGCCGTTGTATCGCGACCCTATTCACGACTTCGCTTTTATTCGATATGACCCAAACGATCTCGAATACGCCAATCCCAAATCCCTGCCGCTGCGTCCTGAAAAAATCAGAACCGGTTTGAACATTCGCGTCATCGGCAGCGACGGTGGTGAGCAATTGTCTATTCTCACCGGCACCATTGCGCGTCTTGATCGTGAAGTACCTTCGTACGGACGGTATGGTTACAACGACTTCAATACGTTTTATATACAGGCTGCATCGTCAACCTCTGGTGGCAGTTCTGGCTCGCCGGTCATTGATTTTTACGGCAATGTGGTTGCCTTGAATGCGGCGGCCAATACTAAAACCGCCAGCAGCTTCTTTTTACCGCTACCCAGAATACAGTACGCGCTGGAGCGTTTGCAAAACGATCAAGAAATTGATCGGGGTGGATTACAAACCATTTTTTCCCATCAACCATTTAGAGATCTGGCGCGGCTTGGCCTGGATGAACAGACCGAACAGCGTGCACGCAAACTTGACCCAACCAACAATGGCATGTTGACGGTACGACAGGTAATAGCTGGTGGGGTTGCCGATGAAATACTTGAAGAAGGCGACATCCTTTTATCCATTGATCAACAACTCATAACCAACTTTATTGATCTGGAAGCGCTGCTTGATAGTAGTACCGGCAAAGAACTGGTTATTGAAGTGATGCGCCAGGGGCAGGTGTTGTCGCTTAAATCGATGGTGGCCGATCTACACGATATCGAGCCGGTTGAGTTCCTTGAGCTCGGTGATGCTATATTGCAAAACATGTCTATCCAGCACTCTCGTGCTATGGATCGCGCGCAGGAAGGTGTGGTTGTAATGCGTGCAGGTTACATTTTTAACCAGGCTAATTTGCCTCAAAGTTCGGTGATTGTGGAGCTTGATGGCAAGTTGGTTAAAGACCTGAATGACTTCATTGAAATAGTAAAAACCTCTGCGCGAGATAAGAAATTACTGACGCGGTTCGTGGTACCCGGCAGAGAGTACACAACCAGTGTGACGCAGTTGGATATCAATAATAAATGGTTTGATCATCGTCGATGCAAGCGTGTTGACGATGCAAGATTTTGGGACTGCCAAAGTGTAGAGATACCCGCAAGGTTGCCGCCCACAATAGACGACAATATCAAGGTACCTGAATTTAAAGACACTTTGCTCGACAAAGTTGCACCTGGAATGGTACGTGTTGATTTCAATATCCCTTACAGCGTTGACAATGTGTATGCCAGACACTTCAAGGGTGTGGGTATTGTTATAGACAAAGAACAAGGGATTGTTGCCGTTGATCGCAACACGGTGCCAATTGGTTTGGGTGATGCGGAGATTACTTTTTTTGGTTCCCAAGTGCTTGACGGTCGGGTGGCGTTTTTGCATCCCAGACACAATGTGGCTCTGCTTCGTTACGATCCTAAAAAATTAGGTGATATTGCTTTTGAGGAATTGACTCTGGTGGAAGGCGAAGCTGAACTTCCCGAGTTGCTAACCATGGTGGGCTATCGCGCAGATGGTACGTTTCGACGACACGATGCCGATGATTTTAGCCGATTGACAGTGGGCTTTGCAGCGCCCGGGTTCCCGCGCTTTCAGCAATCGCCGATTGATTTGTATGGTGTATCCAATGTACCACCTTCATTGGGTGGGCCATTTGTCGATGAAAACGGGGACGTACATGCCTTGTATATGAGTTTTGCCTATGAAGAAGGCAGAGAAATAAAACAACAAGAATGGGCAATGCCCGCCTCTGTGATATTAGAGACGCTGCGCATGTATCAATCCAATAGCCCTTATCATTCTTTAGATGCACGACTAGTGTATCGAACCATCTCTCAGGCGCGGCAACTTGGTCTGCCACAAACATGGCTTGATCGTTATATAGAACTGCCAGCGAACAACCGAAAAGTATTGTACATAGAGCAGGTTGTACCTGAGACAGATGCTTATACCAAATTACAGCCAGGTGATATTCTATTGGCTATTGAAAACGAGCTGGTGGCTGACCTGCTGAGTGCCGAAGTGTTATCTCAGAGAAGTGAGCTTGCCCTGACTCTGCTCCGTGCTGGTCAGGTTATCGAGGTTACACTGTCACCGTCAAAGCTAAACGGTGTCGGTACTCAACGCCTGGTGAGCTGGGCAGGAGCGCATTTTCAGGCACCGCACGCTGAGATTGGCTACCTGAAAGGCGTTACTTTTCCAGGTGTGTATATAGCTGGCACCGAACAAGGGTCTCCGGCACTGTGGGACGGGTTGTATCGCAATCGCTTCGTCACCCACATAGATGGCGAGCCTGTTGAAGATCTTGATGGATTTTTGGCGTTAATCAGCAAAAAGGAACAGGATACCGATACGCGTTTGAGTGTTGTATCGTTAAGCGGCCGTAAGAGTATAGTGACGGTATCACCTGAATATAACTTTTGGCCTACCTATGAGGTCAAGAGAACCATCGATGGTTGGCAGAGAGTTAATTATATTAATTGATTGCATTAGTTAGTTTTGTTAATCATTTTTTGTTAATCATATTTTGTTAATCGGAGTATATTAATTAGCGAATGTTAATTGTTTCTATTGGCTGGTTTTTGATATGAACAACACCGGCAACGAACAATATGATGTGGTCATTGTTGGCGGTGGTATGGTGGGCAGCATGCTTTGTGCTGCTTTGGCCACGGCCAGTCTTAGCAACTCCAGCCACGCATCTAATCTAAAAAACAAGCAACCATTACGAGTGTGTTTGCTTGAAGATAAACTACCTCAGAACTTCGAGCCAGGCTCTAACCCCGAATATGACTTGCGCGTATCCGCACTGAGCAAGGCGTCCCAAAATATGCTGATGAATGTTGGCGCCTGGGATGGTATTACTGCACGCCGCTGTTGCGAATATAAACGTCTAAGCGTCTGGGACAGCCAACAAAATGGCAGGACCAATTTTAATGCTGCTGACGTTCAAGCATCCCATCTTGGTCATATCGTGGAAAACCGAGTTATACAGCTTGCCTTGCTCGAGCGAATTGCGATGTTGGACAACGTCTCACTGCTTAGTCCGGCAAGGTTGGCTCGTTATCGATATACGCAATCCGGAGTTGAGCTTATCCTGGAAGACGACCGCACTTTGCATACACAATTGTTAGTGGGAGCAGATGGGGCCAATTCGGTTGTGCGTCAGCAGGCCGGCATTGTGATGAATAAAAAGAACTACCCGCAACACGCGCTGGTGGCCAACATTGAAACAGAGTTAGCGCAGCAAGACATCACCTGGCAGCGGTTTGTGCCGGCAGGTCCGCAAGCTTTTTTGCCTTTGTGTGGGCAACGTGGTTCCATCGTCTGGTACGACACTGGTGACGAAATTGACAGGTTAAAAGAGCTGGACGACGAAGCATTTATCGGCCACTTGCAGCAATCGTTTCCAACTGAACTGGGTCGCGTAAACAAGGTGTTTGGGCGTGCATCATTTCCAATTGCTAAAGCACACGCCAATACTTACGTGGCAAATCGAATAGCACTGGTGGGTGATGCTGCGCACACTGTGCATCCTTTGGCTGGCCAAGGTGTCAACATTGGATTGCTTGATGCTGCAGCCCTGGCGCAAGTGTTGGTGAATGCGCATATCAAAGACCGAGATTTGGGTGATCAAATAATCCTGCGACGTTACCAGCGTTGGCGATATACCGAAAACCAGATCATGATCAGTGCGCTGGATGCTATTTATGAGGCATTTAAGCCAAGACCCTTGATCGTACAAAAGGCACGTAGTGCATCATTGAATATGGTTGAGCAAATCAATCCAATCAAACAATTAGTCATGAAGCACGCTATGGGGCTCAGCAGTGATATTCCTCTGATCGCGCAAAATTGATGTCAACTAAACTGCTCTCTTGGCAATGCTAAATAATGCAGGTTAGAGTGCAGTTCACGCGCTGTATTGTTAAGTAGCGCTACATTCGCATCGTTTGATTCCGTGTAGGCACGACTATTTACCTTTTTTTAACCTATCGTGGCAAAGCCATTCATTGGCTGCTGTATTCTTGATCAATCTTATTTGGCTGATTAAGTGAGACTTCGATGATTTTAGGGACTTTGATCGTTTTTCTTTTGGGCGCGTTGGTTGGCTGGTTGTTTCAGTTCGTACGCGGACGCTCTGAGATCGCGACGTTGCGACGACAACATCAATATGAGCGTGTAGGGACCCGTGAGCGCTCGGGGTCCGCTACTGCCAGCCAGTCTGCCACTTTGCCCGCCAGCGAAACAGTGCGATCGAATTCGCGCCAGTCAGGCGCACGTTCTGGCATTTCATCTGCCAATGGCATAAACGCGAATTCCGCTGCGAGTACATCTCGATCCAAGTCGGTAGCACAACCGAGCGTCGGTGCTACTTCTGGTTCTGCGGGCACAGCCAGTTCCTCGAGCACATCCAGTTCCGCGGGCACATCTCGTTCCGCGGGCTCAGGCGCCTCTGCCGGTATGTTTTCTTCTGACAAGGTGAACGCCGATCTGTATCAACCGGCTGACTTTGATTTAGGTGCAGACGATACGATGGCGACCGAGGAGGACATTGATGAGCTTTATCAGTTAGCGGCGAAAGTAAAACCTCTGCAGTATGAGCTCGCGCAAACTAAAGCCAAGGTTGTCGAACTCGAAAAACGCACCAGCCGCCGCAACAGTAATCACACCAGCAGCACTCTGGTAACGGCGGGTGATTCAGATAGCGATACCGGTGGCAAGGAGCTTGATGAGTTGTATCAACTTGCTGCGCGAGTGGCGCCGTTAGAATTTGACCTAAAGCAAAGTCGAGCACGCATCACCCAACTGGAAAGCCAATCCGTAAAATCCAGTCGCGTCGCAAATAAGTCGATGAGTACTGGTCATACGCAAACCATCAGCACAACTGATGCATCAGCACAGAGCCAATCATTCATGAGTTCCAGTCGAGATGATAAGGAGCTTGATGAGCTGTATCGGATTTCTGCTCGTGTGAAACCGCTTGAATACGACCTGGAACAACGCACACGGGAAATAAAAGCGCTTAAGCAAACCCTGGCCGACACTAAACGCAGCAATGAAAAGCAACTTGTATCTGTGCGTTCTCAGGCAGAAGGTCAGGCGGGCGTGCACTACCAGGAAAAAATTGCTGACCAACAATTGCGAATTGACGAGCTGAAGAAAGACTTGTTGGCCGCGGGTGATAGCCAAGCCAAAGTTAATCAGCTACAAGCAGATGTTGAACGTGTGCGTGTGGTGGAAGGTGAGCGGGACAACCTTCGTGCACAGAGTGAAACACAGCTGGAAAATATTAAAGTTTTAATGGAGCAGTGCGACACCCTGGAATCACAACGTAAAGCGTTGCAAGTGGATTTGGGTGAGCTGCGTCGCGAGCGTATTGATGCTAAGAATTCGTTAGACCATTTCACTACACAAGTAAGTGAACGAGATAAACAGATCACTGATCTGAAGTCCAAACAGGCTGTAGCTGATAAAACCACGTCAGAGCTAAAATCAGTTTCGGAACAGCTTGTGAGCACGCGTGACTCGTTGAGTCAAAGCGAGAAAAGTATTGATGTACTAAAAACCGAAGCCAACACTTTAAACAGTCAACTTAATTCCAAAAGTGACGAGCTAAAAACAGTTTCACAACAACTCAGCGAAGCACGTGAGCAATCCAAGAACCTGAGTGCCAAACTGGAAGCGGCAAATAGTGATTTGGCCAAGCTGCAATCAACGAACGAGAAGCTTGCTGATCGCGAACGTGAAGTAAGTAGTTTGACGACCCACCTCAATGATGCGCGTGTGTTTGAAACCCGTTTTAAAGAAAGCCAACGTGAAGTTAGCGATCTTCAGACGCAGTTAGGTGAAACTGAAAAGACGATAACAGGCTTGCGAGACCAGGTTAAGAAGATTCCTGAATTGGAAAAACAGGTTGTATCGCGTGATGACAACATCGTTGAGCTTCAATCCCGTGCAGGAAAAATTCCGGTGCTTGAGGCTGGTTTGGAAAAGAGCGAGCAAAGAATCAAAGAGCTGAGTGAAAAGGCTTCACACGCAGAGTCTTTGCAAAATGCTGTTAAAGAGAAAGACACGCACATCGCCGCATTGCGTAGACAGAGCGACCGGGTCATGGGTCTGGAATCATCTGTAAAATTTAAAGATGCTCAAATCGCAGAATTGGGTAAAGAAAAATCGCGTGCTGCAGACCTGGAGTCCAAGCTTACGGACAGTGCTGCGAGAATTGTCTCACTGCAAAAATTCGAATCGACAGTTGCAGATCAAAATAAGCAGATAGTTGAGCTAAAGCGTGAAAACACACAACAAATTGAATCTGTCAAAGCGCTGAAATCAAGTAATGCTGAACTTGAACGTTTAAAAGCAGCTGGAACTGATCAGTTGCAAAAAGTGAGAACCGACCTTAGCAAAGCCAAGCAGGCAGAGGAGGCGTTGCCGAAACTGCAAGCTGAGCTAGACAAGGCGAAACAGGCCGAGGCTGAATTGCCAAAAGTACGCGCTGAACTGGATAAGGCGAAACAGGCCGAGGCTGAATTGCCGAAAGTACGCGCTGAACTGGATAAGGCGAAACAGGCTGAGGCCGAACTACCGAGAGTACGAGCTGAACTGGATAAGGCGAAACAGGCCGAGGCGACAATACCGGCGTTGCGAGCTGAGCTTGATAAAGCTAAGCAGGCTGAAGCTGAATTGCCGAAGGTGCGTGCAGAACTGGATAAGGCGAAGCAGGCTGAAGCGACAATACCGGCATTACGAACCGCGCTGGATAAGGCCAAGCAAGCAGAGGCGACAATACCGGCCTTGCGAATAGACCTTGATAAGGCCAAGCAAGCTGAAGCTGAATTGCCGAAAGTGCGCGCCGAACTGGATAAGGTCAAGCAAGCTGAAGCGGCAATACCGGCGTTGCGAGCTGAGTTGGATAAGGCTAAACAGGCTGAAGCCGAATTGCCGAAAGTGCGTGCAGAACTCGATAAGGCTAAGCAGGCTGAAGCAACCATACCGGCGTTGCGAACTGAGCTGGATAAGGCTAAGCAAGCTGAAGCCGAGCTACCGAGAATTCGTGCGGAGCTGGTCAAAGCCCAGGAAGCTCATTCGCAGTTGCAAAGCGTGCGTGCTGAACTGCATAAAGCGAAGCAGGCAGAAACTGAGCTGGAAACTGCGCGGGCACAAATTGCAAAATATCAGGATACGGATAAGAAGCTGGTTGCCCGTGAGTCTGAAGTCGCAAACCTAACATCCCGTGTATCTCAGCTAGTGCAAATTGAATCCAGTGTTAAGGAAAAAGATGCCCGGGCGGCTCAGCTTGAATCGCAGTTGAAAAGCAAAGAAAGCGAGCTCGTCGCATTGCGTAACAGCGCTGATTTGGTTCAACAGCATGTGGCTACTATTAAAGAGCATGAAGCTAACAACGCGAAGTTATCGGCTGACATTTCCAGACATGTATCTACCCAAAAAGGTTTTGAAAAAGACTTGGCAGACAGAGACATTCAGGTCAACAGTCTTAAGCAACAAGTAAGTGAACTGGATTCGTTGAAATCAAAACTGGCTGTTAATGAGAAGGCACTGGTCAAAAGTCAGGCCGAACTTAGTCAAGCCGCAGCTACCGAAAACCAATTGCGTGACACCAAACAACAAGTGGCGCAATTGCAGGGCGAGAAACAAAAGCTCGAATCTGCGCAAACTGATGCAACAAAAGAGTTGGATTCTTTACGTGCACAACTCAAGAAAATCAATGAGCTTGAAAATAGCCTGGCCAGTAAGAGCAGTGAAATTGCTGAACTAAAGCGCGAAGCTGGTAAGTTACCTGAACTACAGGCCGAGTTATCGCGGAGTGCACAAAATGTAACTCAGCTGAAAACTGAAAATGCAAAGCTGGATGGTTTGAGAAAATCTGTTGCGGACGCTCAAGACAGTACTCGCAAACTGAGCGCCGAAATAGACAGGCTCAAAACCATTGAAAAAACGCTGAATGACACCAAACAGCAACTAAGTGCAGCTCAGAGTGAAACGAAAAGTGAAGCAGCTGAGCGAATAAAACTGAAGAGTCAGTTGGCAGACGCACATTCCCTAACAGAGAAAAATAATGCGCAGATTGCCCGACTGAATGCAGAAATTAAACAAATCGATACCCTGCGTAAATCGCTGGACGACAAAGAGCGTGAATTAGATAGACTCAGAAAGGCTGCAGATGAGCTTGAGCAGAGCCGATTAAAAATAGATGCACTGAACAAGTCCTTGAGTAAAGCAGAAGAGCAGGCGGCGTTTGCCAAAGAAAACGATTTGGAACTGCGCCGATTGCGCAGTGAGATGCAATCGCTGCAAAGCGAGCGTGATCGCTCTGTGTCGAATATGAATTCGCTTGAGAAACGAATACAGCAGCAACAGGAACAGATCGTTGCCAGCAAGCGTCTGGAAGATCGAGTAAAAGATCTGGAACGTCTTGAGGCTGACATTGCACGTCGAGATCAGCAAATAGCTGAGCTTAAACAGCGGCTTGCTGATTTAAGAAACCAATCCCAGGCAGTTGAACAACAAGCCGTTAAACAAACTCCCAAAGCAGTTAAGCCAAAATCGTCTGATATCAGGCAGCCACTTTATACTGCCCCTAAAGAAAAAGATGATCTAAAGAAGATCAACGGCATTGGGCCAGTTATGGAAGGGATTCTTAATTCCCTTGGAATAACTTCTTTCAAGCAAGTGGCTGAATTCAAGGCTGACGACATAGCCAAAGTTACAGAAGCCATAGATGCGTTTCCTGGCCGAATTGAAAGAGATAACTGGGTCGGTGGTGCACAAGAGCAATACGAGAAGAAGTACAAAAATAACGCTGGTGCTTGATGTCGATTGACTCGCTGTCGAGACACCGCCTGAATTAAAGGGGACGGAGGGATTTAATATTGTCCACAACTTTGTTGTGGACAATATTAAATCCCTCCGTCCCCTTTAATTTGGGAGGTTAGAGTTTGCTGATGTAGGCGACTACATCAAGGACGGCTTGGTCGTTGGGTAGGGTCTGCACAAACAGCGTAATATGACTCGCCTTTGAATGCGTCACCCGCTGCCTGGACTGTGGTGGCGAAAAAAATAGCCATTAAAGCGATGGTGGGTAGCAATGTTTTTTTTACCGAATCAATTTGAATTCGACTCGGCGATTTTTTTGTCTGCCCTCAGCTGTATCATTACTGGCAATGGGTTGGGCCTCACCTAAACCGATCGCTGTTAATCTTTCACGATCTATACCAGCGTCCGCAATTACATCAATGCACGACTGCGCCCTCGATTGTGAAAGGGCCTTGTTGACCACAGCGGATCCAATAGAATCAGTGTATCCCCGGGCCTCAAGCGATATATCCGGGTATCTCTCCAGAACGTTAGCTACCTGCAGTAAAATCTCCTTTGATCGGCCCGTTAGTTCCGCATTGCCTTCATTAAACTGTATGCTAAAACCAGCGTCTTGTACTAGCCGCTCCGCCGATTCTTCTACAGATTGGGCGGGTGTTAACGTGATACTGGTGGCTTCTTGCTCGGTAGGTTCCACCTTGGCGGCAGGGCAGCCAGCATTATCTTTATCTCCAGCAATATCCGGGCACTTGTCTTGTGCATCGGCAACGCCATCAGCATCTGTGTCAGGAGGGCAACCATTGTTACCGACAGTACCTGCTGTGTTCGGGCAATCATCTTCCGCATCAGATAAGCCGTCATCATCTGTATCAACAGGCGCTGGCTCTGGTTCTGGTTCTGGTTCTGGCGCTGGCTCTGGTTCTGGTTCTGGCGCAGGCGTCGGCTCTGATGCCGAGCGTTGTATAGTTTGCGTTTCATCAACGTCAGGTACATCAGAATCCAGGGCAAGTGAGGCGTCTTCGATTAATTCGACTTCACCTAACGGCTCCGCTGTGGCGGTAGTTTGAGTTACTGTGCGCTGAGCGTTTTGACGTTGAGTGTCTTGATCAGCTCCGGTTTCGGTTTCAACTTCTTTTTCAGCTGCCTGCAAACAACCCTGGTGTTCAATTGAACCGAACTCGTCGACGCATCGATCAATGCTGTCGGCAATACCGTCTGCGTCTGAATCAATCGTGATTCCAGCCGCAATGGTGCTGTTGGTATCGGGAGACTGTTCGGGGCTGTACAAGAAGTAATACAACAAACCGCCGAATAATGCGATGACGGGCAGGGCTATATAGAACGCTTTGCGCTCTTCATCATCAGCAAAGCCCAGATTGTCCTTATCCATAGTCATAATCAGTTGAGGGATTAAATTCGTTTAATGGACGCATGCAAGCTTCTCTTTATCTGAAAAGATATCAGCGGGAAATGCCTGCATGCGTGATTAAACTGCCAGTCATGTGCAAACAATTAGCTGATCTTTGAAGCCCAGGCATCAGCAACTCTTTTAGCTGCATCGCGGCCACCGAGCCCAAACGCCAATGCGGCCGCAACAGCGACCGAGGCCAACGTAAATCCGAATGCCATATTGACAATGTTGTCAGCCAAACCCATTGCGCGTAGGCCCATCGCCAAAACCAATCCTAAAATGGCCAGCCGCGCAATGTTTGCCAGTCCTGGGTTGCTCTTTGATAAATGCTGATAGGCAAGGGTGCCAAGAAAATTACCAATAACCAGAATAACGCCCCCAACTAAAATACCGCCACCAAATTCGAGCACTTTGGCCATGATGCTGGACAGCACTTCAATGTTGAGTTTTTCAATCGCAGCAGTTGATGCGGCCAGCATAGTGAAGAACATAATTGCCCCACCAATTAACTTTGTTGGTGTGAAAGTGTCACTGAACATGCCCTGAATTCCCATGCGTTGAGGCAAGCTGTTTATGTTCATGCCTTCCAGAATGCCGCTCAATATAAAGATCACGAAGCGTGCAACAAAGAAAGCCACGCCCAGAATAATGCCTGCCGCAATGATGTTTGGAATGGCAGCCATGAGTTTATGAATCATGGCTGTGGCAGGAACTGATATTGCCTCTATATCCAGAATACCCAACGCAGCTACAGCAATGGGCAGCAGTATGGCGGCAAAGATAAACGCACTGCCTAATTTGGACACCTTGAAGTCTGTGCTGCCAGTTTTAATAGCCAGTTGCTGATCGGCTTTGTTAAGTGCAACACCAACCAATTCAGAAACCAGCTTAGCCAGAATCCATCCCACGTAGCCAACAATACCAGCACCTATAATATTGGGTATGTAACCGAGGAACTGGTTGGCCATGTTTTTAAGTGGTTCAAGAACATCGGTTAGTCCCATCGCACCCAAGGCGGCGATCAGCACAAACAGCACGATGACAAAGTACGCTAATGTTGCAATGGGCGTGGCCAGATCGGTGATGGTGCCATCTGCTGCTTCACGACGAAGAGCACCCACCTTGCCAAGCGCCTTTGTCACAACTTTGCGAACGATTTTGGCGATGATCATGCCAACAATTAAAATCACCAAAGCCACTAAGATCGGCCATAGTTGTTTGCCCATTGGAATGGATTCAAGAAATGCCGGAGCGCTGCTGGCCAGATTTGCCGCTGTATCGTTCATGTTTTAGTCCCTGAGTAGTTCTACGTATGCAGGCAATATAGAAGTGAGTGAGATTAACGTGTGTAAACTCTTGTGCTTTTTTACAGCTCTGTTAGATTGTAGGGCAGAAGCGGTTGATAATTAAATTATACAAAACAAGGCTTTAACGTATTTTTATGTCAGATAAATCACCAGCGAGTATCAGCCAAGAATTAAAGCTGCGAGTCCGCAGCGTGCAACTGGCTACGCTAAATAAGGAAAATGAACCACATTGTGGCTATACGCCATGTATTTTTGATGGAAAAGATCTTATTGTTTTTATCAGTCAATTGGCTGTGCATACTCGAGATCTGCTGGGTAATCCCGCATTAGGGGTGATGCTGATCGACGATGAAGGGGTTTCCAATAATCTTTTTGCGCGTCTGAGGTTGCGTTATCAGTGCGTGGCGCAGGTTATTCCGCCCGAAGACGACAGTTACACAGCCCTGTTAGATCGTTATCAGGAACGCCACGGCAAGGTTGTGTCATTAATTCGCCAGCTTCCCGATTTCGTGCTGTTTCGACTGGTGCCTCAATCGGGTGAATTGATCGTAGGGTTCGGTGCTGCGTATCAAATTGAAGGCGAAAATATGGATACATTTGTGCATATCAAAGGTAATTAGTTCGATCATCGAGCACGAATAACGTCAAGCAAACGCACGTCTATGAGCACATTTAAACAGGCAAGAGCGCAAACACTAAAAGCGCTGGATATTATCGATAGCACGCAGTTGAACGTGTTTTTACAACGTGAATTGCCCACTCGCGAAATGCTGCTTAGCGATATAGACGCGCTCGAATCGCAGTCGTTGGATGATGCTGTTACCGGCATGCAAGCCATCCTGAACAAAGTGCTGGGCATATATAACGACCCCTTTGCAAACTACATCAATCCAAAGCAACATAAAAGTTACACGCAAAGACGAACCGGTGGCTTTGTCGGTATCGGGTTTAAGTTCCGAGTGACAAAGGATGCTTATCCCTATGTCATAGGTCCCTTGTTAGGTGGTCCGTTAGAAAACGCCAACATGAAAACGGGCGACCGAATCATCAAAATAGACGGCGTTGATATCAAAGGTGAGGCGTCCAGTAAAGTTTCAGGGCTATTAAAAGGTGAGCCAGCGTCAATGGTGACCTTGCAACTGTTGCGCGACGATCAACTACATGACCTTGAAGCCAAGCGGCAAACAGTGCAATTGCATTATGCTCGTTCCAGCATTCTTGAATCTGATATTGGCTACATAAAAATCAGTCGGTTTGGTGGTAAAACACATGAACGTGTGAAGCCATTATTAGAGGCGCTGTTAACACAAGGTGTTAAGGGCATTGTTGTTGATGTCAGAGACAACCCTGGCGGTTCCACTCGTGCAGCACGCAATATCATGTCACTTTTCGACAAAGGACCTTATGTTTTTTGCGAACAGTATAAGACTGGCAAGGTTAAGCGGTTGCCCAGAGAAGGCGAGACATTAACAAACCTGCCAATGGTGGTGCTGGTAAACGAATACAGTATGTCTTCTTCAGAGATTTTAGCTGGTGCTTTGCAGGACTATAAACGTGCAACAATAATTGGCGCCCCGACTTACGGCAAAGGCTTGATACAGCGCGTGTTCCCATTGGCCGCGCCTCTGGGAGGTGCGGTAAGAACGACTATTGCGATGTATGGTACGCCGAGTCATCGCTTGCTTCATGGTCGTGGCCTTGTGCCCGACATCTATATTCCAACGCCTGCACAGCGCCTGTATCGTGAAACGGGTTCGATCAATATCAGTGACCAGGCTCGAGCCTTTCGCCGCTCATTGTATCTTGATGAACTTAAAGAGCATCACACAGCTGCCCAAGTCGATCAGTTTGATCAAATCCCCGACACGCAACTAGCCAAAGCCCTGTCTCACCTCAAACAATAGCCGCGCATTAATGGGGACGGAGGGATTTAATATTGTCCACAGGAAACCTGTGGACAATATTAAATCCCTCCGTCCCCATTAATGCGCGGGGCTTCAAATGTGAAGTGATGCACACATAAGGTCATCTCCTGATACAGCGTCGATATTCAGCACTTTGCACTGTGGCCGCTAGCCTAGTCAGGTAAGTGAATGATTGATCAGGAGAAAAGAATGGGTGTTGGTACTATTTTATTGGTTGTGCTGGTGTTGTTAATCGTCTACGGGGTGATGGTTTATAACCGGCTGGTGACACACAAGAACCGTTTTAAGAATGCCTTTTCGCAAATAGACGTTCAACTACAACGTCGTTATGAATTAATTCCTAACCTGGTGGAAATTGCGAACAAATATGTGACGCATGAAAAGGAAACATTAACCGCGGTAATCGAAGCTCGCAATCAAGCTTCAAAAGCATGTGAAGAAGCCGCGGCCAATCCTGGTGAGTCAGGTTTGATGGGCGCCTTGGCCAAAGCTGAGCAGTCACTTGGCAATGCCATGGGAAAACTGAATCTGGTCGTGGAAGACTATCCAGAGCTAAAAGCGGATGAGAGTTTACGCGATCTGCACGACGAGCTCACAAGCACTGAAAACCGTGTGTCTTACGCCAGACAAGCATACAGCGATGCTGTTATGCGTTACAACACTGAACGTGAGCAGTTTCCTGCCGTGGTGGTGGCCAACACCTGTAACTTCAATGAAGCTGATTTATTTGAAGCGGCAAATGATGACAATCGTGAGCCGGTTAAAGTCCAGTTTGGGTAAACCATAAAGTTCAATTAGATAAAATCACCTAAGTTTATCCATGGATTTTTTCGGATCCCAGGACAGTCGAAAAAAGCAGTCACTGCTTCTGTTAGCCTGTTTTACGGCTGCCATGCTGGCTATGGCGCTGGTTATCCATGTGGTCGCGGTTTTAGTCAACATACCCATATCTGGAAAAGTTGATTTCAGTAATCCACCGGGTCCAGCCAAAGCTTTCATCGTATTGATCTGGCTTACCTGTTTGGCCGGTGGTTTTTTTCGTATCCTTGATGTAAAAGCTGGAGGGGCTGCCTTAGCTAAACGCTTCGGTGCGAGCGAGGTTCAGCCCAAAAGCCGATTTCGGGAAGAAACCGAGTTGCTGAACATCGTTGACGAAATTGGTTTAGCCAGTGGTACAACCCCACCGCCTGTCTTTATTTTGCATCGCGAAGATTCCATCAATGCGCTGGTGGTCGGTGGCTTTAAAGGCAATGAAGCCCTGGTGATTTCACAGGGTGCGTTGGAGAAACTCGATAGAGATCAGCTCAGCGCCGTGGTTGCGCACGAATATGGACACATAACGCAAGGTGATATCCCGGTAAACATGCGTTTGTTGGTTGCATTGAGTAGTTTAAATGCGATTGACGAAGTGGGTAAGCTGTTAATGGTGCGCAGCCGCGAAGGTGAGTTGTTTGCACAGCCCGGGGTGGTTGTTGGTGTTGTCTTGCGCGCTCTCGGGTCTATTGGTGTTTTTTTCGGCCACGTTATTCGATCAGCGTTTTCTCGGCAGCGGGAATTTTTGGCAGATGCCTGCGCTGTGCAATTTACGCGAAACCCTGAATCGATGGCCTCGGCGTTAACCGAGATTCGCAATGATGTAACCGATGCAGCCATCCACGGGGTGCACGCAGAAGAAATTACGCATCTGTGTTTTCAATCAGGTGACGCCACTCGATGGTACAAACAATTTTTTGCCACCCACCCGCCGGTGCAGAAACGCATCGATGCCATTGACCCACATTATGCCGCTAAAGCACGGGCAAAAAAACGTCGTACCAATCACGCTGAAAAACCAAAAGTAAAGCAGGGTGGATCAGTTGCCAGTAATGCGGAGACTGTCAATGTCGGCAACGGCACGACAGCGCTGCAATTCGCGCAGGCACCGTCTGTGGCAACGGAGTCGACCCTGGCATTCGCGCAAACATCGGAGTCAAGCATCAATATCGGTGTGCTTTCAGATAAAGCCGCTATGATGATCAGTGATCCCAGTTCTTGTTTGGCTGTATTGCACGCCATATTTGTGAGTGAGGACCGAAAAAACAGCAAGGCCTACTATGAAGCGATTGCGTTTGCATACAATAAGGTTTTCGCGCACTCCGTTAAGGACATTGCTGAATCCATACCCAAAGCCCTGGCCACAGAGCAACTGGCTCTTATTGAACACGCGACTGCCCAGCTCCGAAATTCAATAAAGCTTGAAAATCGACAGCGCTTGTTGAAGTCACTGGAAAAGCTTTTGGTGGTTGAGGGCGAATTCACTTTAATGAATTACGCAACCCTGCAATTGGTTAGACGCAAACTGGATGCAGAGTTTCCGGTACTGGAGCAAAAGGCGGACGCCGCTACGGCGCAAGCGATGAAGGTTAAAACATTTGACAAAATGGGTGGCGAATTTGCGTTGTTATTGTCGCTGATTGTTGAGTCCTCTGGTAATTCACTTGAACGAATTGATGAGCAATTTAAAACTGCACTGACTTGCTATACCAAAGAAGCTTACCCAAGACGTTCTGGGTCAGAACCGGGTATTGTGGAAGAGCTCGAGGCAGCGTTTCAAACCCTGTATGTGCAACCTCGGGCTATTCGAGAGTCGTTTGTGCAGCACTGCCTGGACATTGCCCAGGCAGATCATCATATTGCGAATGAGGAGCACGCCTTGTTGAACTTGTTTGCAGCATCGCTCAATTGTGAGCTTCAAATTCCAGTCAAGCAGGCAGCTTAGACCGGCAAAACCTGACAGGTTTTTTTCAAATACAGCTCAAATCTGCCTGACACTTAAAACCACCTGCAACGCTAAATAGCCAGCGCGTAAAACTGAATTGCGCTAAATACTCATGGCTGGTTGGCGCGTGGGAAATTACCTCAGGACATTCGGCCTGCTTTTATCACCTTTTCAGCGCCTTTGTAATCGGTTTTGAAGGTACTTTTACCTTTCACCGATACACCAACTCCCTGAAAATAAGAAACCCCGTCATAGCCACTAGCAGCCTGGGAGTTTAGACAGGATGTGTATACAGGGTCTTTGGCCGCCTGGGCAAACGGTGCGAATAACAATAATGTGAGCGGCAACGCAAAGTGCTCTGTGAGTCGCCTAATTACTTGTTTTGTAGCCATTGCCAAACATCATTTTAGCGTTAATCGTTAAAGAGCTTAGTCGTTAGCCGATAACAGAAGCAGGGAATAAGTAACCAAGCAACCGTTAGGGGACTGAGCCCCAATCATTATGCTGTTTAATGCGCATAGCTTCATATTTATATTTCTGCCCATTACGCTGTTGGTCTATCACTGGCTCAGCACGCGTACACAGGCGAGCTATGCGCTGAGTTCTTTGATTGTTGCATCATTGGTATTTTACGGTTGGTGGGAACCGCGATACTTGCTGTTGATTCTCGTGTCGGTGGCACTTAATTTTGCCTTGTCAGAATGTTTAAACCGAACCGCCTGCAACGAGCGGTTAATACGGCGTAGTTATTTAATAGTCGGCATTGCAGCCAATCTTGGTGCGTTAGGCTGGTTCAAGTACGCGAACTTCTTAGTTGATACCAGTAACGCCGTGGCTGGCACTCAGTGGCATGTCGAAAAAATCATATTACCGTTAGCTATATCGTTTTTTACCTTCCAGCAAATTGCCTTTCTGGTGGACACGTACCGATCAGAAACCCGTGAACGTAGCTTCCTGCGCTACGCATTGTTCGTCACATTTTTCCCACAACTGATCGCTGGCCCGATTGTGCATCACAAAGAAATGTTGCCGCAGTTCGCGCAGAACCTGGGTGGGATAAAACTTCAAAATCTTATTATAGGCGGAACGATATTTTTTCTGGGTCTGTTTAAAAAAGTGATCATTGCTGATGGGGTATCACCTTACAGCGATACTGTATTCGCTATGGCTGCAGCTGGTGAGACACTGACATTTCTGGAAAGCTGGACCGGTGCCCTGGCATACAGCATTCAATTGTATTTCGATTTCTCTGGCTATTCTGATATGGCATTAGGGTTGGCACGGATGTTTGGCGTGCGTTTGCCGCTTAACTTTAACTCACCCTATAAAGCTTACAACATCATCGATTTCTGGCGTCGATGGCATATTACCTTGTCACGATTTCTGCGCGACTATCTGTACTTTTCGCTCGGTGGTAATCGACACGGCTCAGCACGTACTTACACCAATTTGATGATCGTGATGCTGCTGGGTGGATTGTGGCACGGAGCAGGCTGGACCTTCGTGGTTTGGGGCGCTTTGCATGGGTGCTATTTGCTTATTAACCATGCCTGGCGCATAGCCATGCAACGACGCCAAGTCTCAGCAGTGGAGCACCGTAGTATTAGCAACGGTATTGTGTTTTGGCTGGGGCGTTTGGCTTCTCATGCCTTAACGTTGATTGCGGTGGTGGCTGCCTGGGTTATTTTTCGTGCTGAAAATATGGATGTTGCCGGCAGAGTATTAGCTGGTATGGCTGGCATGAATGGTGTGGCGTTGCCGGTGGAGTGGCTAAATAATCATGCCTCACTTGCCAGTGCACTCGGTTCATTGGGTATTCAATTTCAGCCGCTGGCCTACATGGGCCCATTGTTCACACCACTACGTGATTTTGCGGTTCTCAGTGGTGCGCAAATGCAGGTAGATTCGGTTGGCACAATCACCGCCTTTGTTTCATTGATGCTGCCAATAGCGATTGCTTTGTTTTGGCCCAACACACAACAGATCATGCAGCGATTCGATCCGACCGTGGGCACTGTCGTTAAAGGTGGCGTACCAACAGCCCTGGCATGGCGGATAAACATACCGTTTGCCGTGCTTGGTGCACTCATGGCCGCCTATGCTTGTTTTGGTAGTTCCGTTGCTAGCCAGTTTCTGTATTTTCAGTTTTGATTATGGATGATTTAAACTCACAGAGAACGCAGCAAAGTGCTCAGGCAAGTAGACACTCTACCACCGAGGGCGCAACCGCCACAAAGCAGGAGAAACGCTTTGCGCAATGGTTTTGTATCTTGTTCGTCTGCTTTGGCTCAATCGTTTTTGTGTTCAAGCGTACGGACATATTCCCGTGGTTAGGCAGCTGCAATGCGGCAGGTTATGACGCTGAACATTACATGGCTTATTGTCATAGCACGCGCTACGGGGACTACGAGCATTATGCATTTTATGACGCCACTGAACCGCGTGCAATTTATGCGTTGAAGCAGGCCAGTGTTTTGTTTCTGGGCAACAGCAACACTCAATATGCGTTTTCAACAAAACCGATTAGCAACTATTTTGAACAAAAGCAGGTGTCGCACTACGTCATGGGTTTTGGGCAGGGAGCGCAAAGTCCTGTCGCACAGTCCATTATCGAAAAACATCAACTGCAGCCACAAATGGTGGTTGCCAATATTGATCCGTTCTTTTCCACACAAACCAATGGCACATTTACGCGGGTGCTTGAAGGCGGGGACAAGTTAAAAACAGAGTTTGACCGCAAACGTCAATTGCAACGATGGCAGGCTCGCGTGTGTGCCAAGCCCGGCAGTGGCTGGCACTCATGGTTGTGTGAGGGCAGTGCGGAAACCATCTACCGTTCTCGTGCCAACGGACATTGGCTGACCGATTATTATCGCGACAATCAACAGCTCCCCGTCTCGGAGTCAGATGATCTGTTGGACGATTTAAATGCTGCAGAAATAGCCGCTAACGACTTTATTGAACGTGCCAATGTTTCGCGCCATTGTGTTGTTTTAACCGTCACGCCGCGAACCGGCACACCGCTTAAGTTTGCTCAGGCACTGGCTGCACGTCTACAGTTGCCATTGGTGACACCGCAACTTGATAATCTGGTAACCATTGATCATTCGCATTTGGATAAGGACAGTGCAATGCGATGGTCAAGCGCCTTTATTACCGATTTTGATCAGTACGTTGATGCTTGTGTTAGCACCAATGCAGTTGTGACCGCGAATACATCCGATAATTAGCTTGCTGCTTTGCCCAATGTTAGCGCCACCATTTTTGGCGCACACATTTATGCTCTACGCATTTCTGATTTATGCATTTCTGATTTACGCATTTCTGATTTACGCATTTCTGATTTACGCATGGCCAGGTTATCCCTCTATTTAAAATCCATTGATTGAAAAACCTCTAATGCGAAATCGGGTCGATCTGTCACAATGCCATCGGCGCCTTTTTGTAAGAGTGCCCGCATTCTCTTTTTATCGTTAATAGTCCAGTACATTACTTCACATCGACGAGTGTGAGCTTTTTTAATGAGGCGCCTGCCCGATAGTTGTATTCCCCAGTAACTTTGTGGAATTTGCAGTAACTGATATGGCTGTGTATCGTCTACGGCGCGCCCGAATACCATAAGCGCCACTTCTTGACGGGTCGCAGCGGTACTAATTGATGGTGCTAATTTTCGAAACATTTTTATAACGTTGGCGTGAAAGCTACCCACGTTAATCCATTGCGTCGATGAATTTTTCTGAGGTTGTGGGTTTTGATGTTCGTGTGCTCGCTTGTTGTTAATTCTTTGTTTAATCGATTTGGCTACAGCAATCGCAGCTTGTGGGTCGTTGTCTTTAATATCGATATTAATACCTGCATCGGGGTAACGTACAAACAACTCGTCCAGCGTTAATAACGTTTGGGTTGCACCGTCATAGGCATGGCCGTTCAGGTCTTTAAATTTGCAGCTGGCATTAAGCTTTTTTAATTCAGCACAAGTTTGGTGGCGAACGTTACCCGTGCCGTTAGTCGTTCTATCCACTGTTTGATCGTGTGTAACCATGACTGCGTTGTCTTTACTGAGCCTGACATCGGTTTCCAGTACGTCACATTCGTAATGCAGGGCCAGGTCGAACGCTGCTATGGTGTTTTCAGGGGCGAGCAGGGTAGTGCCTCGGTGGGCGAAAATTCGTGGTTTGCCCGGTTTAGAATTGTCTGGCATGTATTATGTGTCTACTATTTAGTATTGTTCATCAACCAGAGCATAGCAATGAGCACGTCAACAAGGTCGACATTATTATTAGCCGTACCCCTCGCGTTTGTAGCAGGTGTGGTCGTTATGGCAGCGATGACCCGCTTGGGTGTCGTATCAGTTAATTCAGCAAAGACATCATCTGGCCTGTTTTCCAGTACGACCAACGCAAGCGAGTCAGTTGATGCTAACACCGGGTCAGCTGACTTGGCTTCCGGACAAGTTGCGAAGATCAACGAACGGCTGCAAGAGCTGGAACAACAACTACAGGCATCCACCAATCAAGCAGATCTAACCCGCGCTCAAACCGATAAGAAACTGGAAGAGCTCGATAAACTGGCACGAGGGTTAGAGCAAAACATTGGCAACACTGTCTCGCTGGCAGCGAACCAAGGCGAGGGTACCGCTGTAATTCAAGGTGAACAGAGTGCCAGCTTGGGTGGCATGTTTGCCAACCGTCGCTTTGGCCCGGCTGATGGACAGGAACAATACGATAATCTTTTGCTGGCCGGTGTTGACCCCTACGTAGCGCAGGAAATTCAACAACGCAATGATCAATGGTCACTTGAGCGACTAGAGCTTATAGATCAGGCCACTCGTGAAGGATGGCGTGAATCCGACGAATTCGGTGAACGTATGCGAGCCCTGCGTGAAACGCGCCCCGACCTTCGTTCCGAATTAGGTGATGATGACTATGATAGTTATCTCTACACCTCTGGTGACAGTAACCGGGTTGCGGTGTCGAGCATCATCAATGGCTCTGCTGCTCAGCAGTCAGGAATGCAAAATGGTGATGTCGTCGTAAGCTATGCGAACAATCGGGTGTTTGGCAGTCGTGAATTACAGAGAGCGACGCGAGATGGTCAGAAAGGTGAATCTGTGCAAGTTGAGGTATTGCGTAACGGCCAGGTAATCACAGTTGATGTACCCCGGGGACCTTTGGGCGTGACGTTAACAGGCTCTCGCGTTGATCCCGCAGAATAGCAATTGACTCGTTCGGCCAATGCTCAGTGTTCGAACACTCACCCGCTTTAAATTTAAAAGTGTTATGACCAAGCGTTTTATGACTAGGTCTGGAAGTGTAGTTCCGGATCACGTCATCAAGCCTTAAAAGCTCATCATTAAAAATTCCATCAACTGAGTCAAGATCGACTGACCGGTGTGTCGGTTAAGCGGACGCTCAGCGCGACAGAACGACCGGCTACAAGACGCGAAATGACGCAGATTTTGTGAGTAGTTACCAGGTCATTCAAGCGCCAAGACATCTGTTTTACACCTGGGTTAGTCCCGAACACCGACTAGCGGGTTTCAGAATATCCATTGTGGGACACGCAGCCATTAATCGGCGTTCCTATGATAACGTTTATATTTTTGAGCCATGAAGCAACCAACCACACAACTGGGGCACCCCGGCTCCGCATGGCGATTAAGGTCCATACCGGTGCTTGTTTTAGTTTGCACATCGTTGCCAACCATACGGGTACCAATAAAACCACTGGTACTGAGTAACGCATTAACGCTACACCAATCGGTGCAATGTCTTGTTTAGCGTCCACTCTCGTTGCGCACATCCACCATCCCAAATGCCTACCGCAACTTATGCTTAGGTTATCGCAAGCCAGTCACGTTTTTCCTGATTGCTATTTGATCAGTTCGGCTCGGTTGTATAATGCATGAGCTGTTCTTATTGGCTATATGTACTGAGTGATTCAAGTGCCATGTTTGATGTTGCTGTTCTAGTCTGAGTACATTACTTTACGCTAGAGGAACTTTTCGAACAATTTTTCTCTCATGTTGCTATTACCCATACGAACATTTTTTGTTGCCACTGACTGCGCGTAATGCATCAAACTGCGCAGCAAATGTATCAATACAAGTTTTCCTAGTATTGAGTCGAATTACTGGATAATATCCTGCGGATTCACAAATTATACGGAAAGGTTTAATGAAATCGATGAACTTACTGGGCTTCACCCGTTCACTGGCGATTATTCTGATACTGGGAATTAGTGCATCTATTCTAAATTTGGCATCTGCCGCGCCACCTTGCGGCAAAGGAAAACAGCCCGCTTGCGAACCAACAGGGCCTGAAGCAAGCATAAGCGCCCCCTTAACAGCTGATATTAATTCGCAAGTCAGCTTTAGTGGCGATGGTTCTAACGGTACAAGCCTTATTTATAGCTGGAGTGCAGTAACAGACGATACTAATATCAACATCACGGATCCCAACTCGGCAACAACGTTGATCACGTTTACAGCTGAAGGGAGCTACATCATTAGTTTAGACGTGCGCGATAACGCCGGTCAATCCAGCTCAGACACTCATTCAATAGACATTGGTACAACACCACCTCCACCACCTGCAGGGGATTGCACTACTCAAATGTCGAACGAGTTATATGTTCAATACGACGAGTGTCCTGCTACTCGAGATAACTCCGCATCCAACCTTGTAGCGGATGCAGGTAAAGTCGGAAAATTTATCCCTAAAACTGGTGATTGGAATGTGGTGTTTAGCGATGATTTTAATTCCCCCGTTAAAGCTGACCGCTCTGGGACAATGGACTATACGCGCTGGAGTTCGCGATTTCCCTATGGTGATTGGAAGAATAATTCAGCGGCTGGTGATGTTGGTTGGTTTGTTAACACAACGGGTTTAGAGCCTGGTTTAGGCTGGGACGGCAATCATTGGCCTGATATGGATAAATTTATTCAAGAGCTTGAAGGCGCTTCGAAAAACGTCTTCAGTCGGCCCAACGACGACAGTCTGGTTATACAAGCACAGACAAACCCATGGAAGAATAAAATAAATGGGAGAGAAGATTATCTCACTGGCATGATTTCATCACACACAGACCCTGCACGCACGGACCCTCACGGTTTCGAATTTAAATACGGTTACGTTGAGGCGCGCATTCGACTACCGCGAGAAGCGAATGGATTTAGAGCTGCTTTCTGGCTGTACTCCGATAACGCCTACAACAATGAGATCATTGGCAGGCGCGGCACAGCGCCACCGATATACGAAATCGATATTATGGAATACTTGCCTAATACCCGCAGTGCACCGACCAGCAATTGTTTCGTACCGCAAGCGGATTTGTTTGGCATGACTGCTAATCAAAACGTCCTCACCTACGATACTATATTTCATACCTATCATTTTCCAGAAGGCGCTGGCATGAGCCGCAGCCCTAATAACTGGACGTTTAATGGCTCCAACGGCTATACAAACCCACGTTGTGCTTTGGGCGATAATTTCAACATGGATTTTGGATCCAACGATTGGGTTACCTATGGCGTACTGTGGGAATCAGACTTTATTGAGTGGTATGTTAACGATGTCATGGTACACCGCGTTAGTGCAACCGATATTTCCTTAGCCGCATGCGAAGAAAAAAGCAGCACTGCACCTGTTTCGTGCTATGGCCCTGTGCATAATGGCCGAATGTATATTATGGCAAGCCTGCATATGGGATTTTCATTCTTTGAAGGCAGTCTGGATACCAACGCTTTCACATCAGAAGGTGGCCCGGAATTCGAAATTGATCACATACGCGTGCTGCAACGTGACGACGCTGACCATGAGCGCTGCGGTGTAGTTGGTGGTGCATGCACGGTGCGACGTTTTTAGAGAGTTGCCGAGCATGTTGGTCAAACTAGATGAGCCGTAACCCGGCTGCTTTGTGCTGCTTACTGCCGGATCAAAAGTGAAACGATCAACGATACTTCCTAGTAAGTGACCGTCAGCAATGGGTACCATTGACGACATAGACAGAAGAAATTCGGCACAGTGATAGCACATAGGTTGACTCCATTACTTGAAGGAGCCCAATCATGTCTAATCAGACAACAACACATTTACCATGGAACAAAGGAAAACTAGTCGGTCAGAAATTGCCGTTAAAGCTTAAAGAAATTTGGGCCGTCAGAGTCCGTTTGCAACTTGCCGATAATTGTCGTGAGCTAGCCCTTTTTAATTTAGCAATCGACAGTAAACTTCGCAGCAGTGATTTGGTAAAAATACGCGTCAGTGATATTTCAAAATCAGGTGTAGTGGCCAGTCGAGCCATGGTGTTGCAACAAAAGACCAGTCGCCCGGTTCAATTTGAAATCACAGAGCAGACTCGTGATGCCATAACGACTTGGCTAAAGAAGATGAAATTATCGGGTACAGATTATCTTTTCCCCAGCAGGCAGAAAAATCCCCTACACTTATCCACGCGACAGTATGCAAGAATAGTTGAAGGCTGGGTTACAGATATCGGACTCGATGCCAATTGCTACGGAACGCATTCACTGAGACGTACAAAACCGACTTTGATTTACAAACGTACGAAGAACCTACGGGCAGTGCAATTATTGCTCGGCCATACCAAGTTAGAGAGTACCGTTCGTTACCTGGGCATTGAAGTTGATGATGGGTTGGAGTTAGCAGAACAGACAGAGATATAAAGTGCGCAGCGTTCCTCTCACTCGTCACGGATGAACGCTGCGGTTCTACTTACAGGTGTTCATTCTTATCAGGGTAAGCTTCAAAAGCGGTCATAGCGACACCTGCTAGTTATCAGGCTATTGATCAAATGGTCTAATGCGAATGGTAAATGTACATTTATGCTTGTTGAAAAATTCGGTGTCTGAAGTGTCGGTAAAGCGGTCACTTGAAAAATTCAGATTCTCGAGCAGATTCTGAAATACCACCGTCTCAATTTTGATCAATGCTGTTATTCGCCTACTCGTTTGCAGGCTAGATTTAGATCCAGATAACACTCATTCGTGTCAACTATCAAACGTCGAACACTGACAAATCAGTGTTGAGGAGTTTCGCTTCTTTTAAAAGCCGGGATTTGAGCAGAAACAAGATTATCTATTTCGCTGGTGGAAAAATTTGGCTTATCTACTTCAACGGCTGATTTCAACAGCCTCACGATTTCACTGGTATGACTTTGAAGCAGCGGCATACCCGCGTCCTCTATTTCGATCAGCTCTATTTTCTCCGGAAACGCCTCCGCAAAGCGCCTCACTATATCCACAGTGACTAGTTTATCCTCGACACCGTGCACCACAGTGATAGCTGAATCAATTGCCTCGACTTCCGCAGCCCAATCCTCAAATGTAAGCGCTAGATCATCGGCAGCTGCGCTAACACCTCCTCGTGTTGCAGTTTTCAGGGCGTGTTCATATTCACGTAAATTCTCCACCGACAATACATGTTTGGAATCTATCGGATTCGAGCTCATTTGGAGTCGCATAAACTGCTTTGCGCCAATTGTGGCCCACGCTTTCATGGTGCCTCTAAACAACATGCTCTTCATTCCTGGGTGAGAAACACCGGCTTTCAAAATTCCCGTAACCCAGGAGGATTGGGTAGTATTAGTTGCATGTACAAATCGATATGGGGCACAACCTGCGATCTGTATGAGGTGATTGAATCTGTGCCCATTTCTACTGGCGAGTAGAAAGCAGATCGGGGGGTTGGCATTGTATGCCAACATCGTACAGCTATTAATTCGCAGTTGGTCAAGTACGGCCAGTGAATCTTCGGACACGCACTCGATTCTATTCATGCCTTCAGGAACTGGATCAGTTCGACCACAGCCAGGCGCACAAATACTGATGATATATAATCCAGCGTCGTATAGCGCCTGTTCGACAATTGCATTAAACGTATAGTTAGCAGCATTGGCAATGGTCAACATGGGCTTTCCTTTCGTATCTCCCATCAGTGTCACTTCTATCATTCTACCGCCTTCGCGTAATACCTCAGCTCGACGGCGGTGCGGGTGGTTGACCGCATCGACTATTTCACCAATGCCCTTTGTGAAGTCCGATATTGATAACACGGTGCGAAGCAACTCGGTTTGATTGCGAGTGCCGGTTTTGTTCATGATCGATTGAAATTGTGTTCTGATCGTAGTGTGAGAACGGTTGCGTTGTTGGGCGATATCCTGAGAGGAATAGCCATCCACGAAACTGATCAATACCTCAGATTCTGTGTTGGTAAGCCCAAAATGGCGTTTGAGTAGCTCAGTCGATTTCGGTTTCCACTGGGTGGTGATCACGAACACCAGGGCCATCGGCACTCGACCAAACGAAGGTGTTATGGCAATCGTCGCGTCTCTTTCATTTTCTGCTGCATGTGCTCTTTTTAGAATCGCGTCCGTTACATTCTCTTTCTCTTCATCCATACTTTCGCGTATGACTGCAGAGATCGGCTGAGCCCCGTCAAGCGCATAGGGAAGATGATCAATCCGGTTCCCGATATCCAGATCAAACTCGATTGAAGCTGCCGTGTTAGCTGAAGCCACACGACCATCGACGGATACCAGGTAGGTTGGGTAATCGAATGAGCTCAGCATGCCACTGATTTCGTTACCGAGCTGGCCGGAGGTGGATTGGCCTGACTGTTCAGAGAGTGCGGCTATGGCTGCATTCTCAATATCAGCAAACTGGACATCATCAGGGTTCTCAGCCCAAGCCTGTTCGCAGAGCTTATTCCACGCTTCTACGAGCTCATCGAATTCCAGTGGGCTGTCATCAGCAGACTTGATCTTCTTGATGACATTGCTGTTTTCCACCAATTTCTTCCTTGATCTATCGGAAAAAATAACCCTATCAGATTAAAAAACCTCTGTGCATACTCCAAATGCATTAGGAATTGCTCTGACTAGGGTGTGGTTTTACTGCATTTGCATGATGAAACAAATGGATGAATCGACTAGTGTTTCCTGAGAGGTATCTGGGTCTCGCTAAGATTCGATATCGCTAGTATATTTGAGTTTCCATGTGGATTACGAAAAGGAGTATGTATGTCAAAAAATGAGAAAGATAAATTGTTAGAAGGAATGGAGCCGTCACGAAGGAGTCTAATAAAGGGGCTTGCTGCGTTTGGAACCGCCGCTACAGTGGCTGCTGCATTGCCTGCTGCATCTCATGCCGCTCAACCTGACGGTGTTCCCAGAGGAGGAAGAAAGAAAAAAGCTGCGGGCAAAAAGCGTGCTAAGAAAAAATAAAGTTGGTTAGTCATGGAAGTTAGCGAAGCTATAAGGCAGCAATCTGCTGCCTATTGCTTAGAAAATAATCTACATTTGAAGTCGAGTGATTGTTTACAGTGGTGCGCTGATGCAGATGGTGCGATTGTCTATCACCCCGGGAAAGACAAAGTTCATATGCTTAATAGTAGCGCAGCGATGCTTCTTCTGTTGTGTGACGGATCTATGAGCAAAGAAATAGTTATTCAATCTGCATGTGCGCTCGATTCGAATACTAGTTCTATTAGTTTGGCCCAAAGCTATAGCGCTTGGCTAAAACAAGCAATTCAAGATCATTTGATAGTGACAGATGAGAACATAGAGTCGAGAGCCTCTATCGATAAAATCACTGAAAAAACGTTAGAAACTATCACGGATAAACTTTATCATTCTGGTCAGCATAAAGATGCCGAGAGATGCGCGAGAATCCTGGTAAATATGGCGCCTGACAACGCTGATTATTGGTATCTACTCGGCGAAACGCAGCACGCGACAGAGGACTACAGCGCCGCGAAAGTTTCATATGAGCGGCAGCAGGAAATAGAACCGGACAACATTAATACCGCGCACCTCATTGTTTCATTAAGTAACAAAAAACCTCCTTTAAAAGCACCCGAGGAGTATGTGCAGGCTGTTTTCGACGACTATGCCGATACTTATGATTCAGCACTGTTGGAGGATTTAGAGTATAAGGCGCCAGAGCTAATTAACAATACTTTAAAACATCTTTTACCAGTTCCGAATGAACAGTTTAGAGTCCTCGACCTGGGGTGCGGAACTGGACTAATGGGAAAGTCTATTAAACCTTGGGCACATTCTGTCTGGGGTGTGGATCTCTCCAGTAAAATGATTGCCAAGGCGAAACTCACAGCTTGTTATCAACAACTGCACTTGAGTGAAATTGAAGAATGGTTGGTAGCAAGCGATGAAAATTTTGACCTTATATTGGCAGCAGACGTACTAATCTATATTGGAGATTTAAATCATACCTTCAAATATGTCAAACCACTCATGTCCCCAAATTCAAAATTTGCGTTCACGTTGGAGAAAAGCGCCGAGCTGGGTTACAGCCTTACTGTCACTGGTAGATATGCCCATCACGCCGATTACATAACTGCTTTGTCAGCGAAATATGGATATCGGATAGATCATCTGTCTCAGGATACACTCAGGTACCAATATGGTAAGAAAGTGGAAGGACACGTGGTAGTACTGAGTGCGGTCGACGCAACTTAAACTTGTAGATTGTTGAGTTAAATTAGGTGTCTGAAGTGTCGGTCAAGCGGTCATAGCGATTGACGAGTTTTTACTATTTTAAACATCCGCACATTCAACGACTCTAGTCGTGGTCTAAAGAACGATGCAGCTGTTACTTTTTCGGTGGTGCTCGGATCCACCTAGATTTCAGAATGGGATAGTGCAACGTCGCTAGACTATGGCGGAATAGATAGACAGTCAATTCAGTTCGTTTAATACCCCCTAAGATAGGCCAACCTAAATAGACCATTGCATCCGCATCATGATTCGCAGTATAAATTCCGGATATATGCTGTCTCAAGATTTCCTAGTATTTTTTTGTGTATTGCATCTATTTAAGGACATTTTGTTATGTTGAATAAAAAACTTCCCGTTGCGGTCGCAACTATCTCTACAGCATTTTTTCTTTCCATTGGCCATGCGGCACCTAAACCTGCAAAGGCCGAGTTACAAGAACTAATAGACGATTTACAAGAACAAATAGACAATCTACAAACCCAAATAACCGATATTCCTGCCGGTGCGAATGGTAGTGACGGATTTGACGGTATTAACTGTTGGGATCTTAACGGCGATGGGATTGGGAACGGAAGCGAAGATAGCAATAACGATGGGTCATACAATGCGGTCGATTGTCAGGGACTTGCTCGTGCAGATGGCGCTGATCTTAAGGCAGGGCAGTGCGCGTTATATCAGGATTTGTCACGTAGAAATGTGGCTTTAATCGATCCACCCTCTTACTGCTATGCAGTTGGCGATGTGGGTCCTGCAGGAGGATTTGTATTCTATATCACCGATGGTGGAGCGCATGGTCTTGAGGCCGCACCGACAGACCAAGAAGTAAGCTCATTTGGGTGTATTGGCGAGGCACTCAGCCCCTTTTTTGAACCTGATATTGGATCAGGCGCTCAAAACACCGCGAATTTAGCTTTATGTGGCTTAGCGGCAAATATCGCCAGTGCGTATACCGGACCCGATGGTACGACCCAAGATTGGTTTTTGCCGTCAGAACTAGAATTACGCGAAATGCAAACATTATATGACCTCGGTATTGCGAATCTCTCTGGCGAGAGTTTTTATTGGAGCTCCACCGAGCTCAACGCCGATTTCGCATCAGCTACCAACTTCGGGGATATTAACGCAGACGAAATTCTACCCAAAGATGCGTTAGCTTTGGTGCGTGCTGTGCGTGCCTTCTAACGATTTATCCATTGGTATGAATGACGTAAAGCGGACGATTTTTCCGCCGTAAATCGGGAAATAAATAAAATAGTGTGTTTAAAGCTAGCAATATGCTGAGTACAGCACTATGAATCTAAATAGCCCAGCGCTTCGCCTAATGACCCACCCGTGCAGCGCTTTTGCGCGTTGACGGGCTTTGTTCGTAAAGCAAGGTTACTTTTTGCGGAGAAATTGTTCAACGTCGATTGTGCCGTCTGCTGCCGGTTGGGCATTGTACTTGGTGACGTCTTTTTCTAAGATGCATGCAACAGCAAGGTCGGTGAAGGCGACCGGCAACTTTGTGCTGTTTAAGCGACGGATGAAAGATGTAATGGCCTACGTAAACTTACAACATTTGAGGGGCAGCAAAGTCGGTATAGCGGTCAATCAGTTTGGGAGCAACAGAACAACAAAGGAGTGACTTGTTTGAATCACCGATTTAGTTAAATGCTGGATGTGCGGCTATCACATAGCGTTATAGTTCTTGTTCCCTTTGCAGTCATAGCGAGCTTGGGGTGTATGCTGGCTTGATGGCGAACACCCATAGGAATTACACCCGTTTGAGTATTTGACACGTGATATTTTTAAACGTTAGCTTGCTCAAGCAATATCCATTAACTGAGATAAAAGGAGAGTCAAAGTGAAATTACGATATTTAAACCCTTATACTTTATTAACTAGATCGTTGTTGTTTCTTGTATTGGTGCTTCAATGGTCGCTTCTGCAAGCAGCGTCTGATGCGAAACAGTTTGTTGTTGTACTCGCTCCAGAGGCAGGGTCCATCGTCTCCAACTCACAGCAAAAGGCCGCAACTGCAGGTGCCGATGATCTTTACGAAGAAAAATTTGAAGTGTATTTACTTGAGGAATTCCGATCTAACAAACAATGGTTTCTACAACTAAATGCACCTGATCGATCGCAACTGGATGCCTATCTGGCAGCGCTTGGTGTAAAAGCTGAGAACATAAAAGAATCACTTTTCGTGAATTCCCCAGAATTTGGTGGTGGCCCAAAGGCTGGTGCAGTTCGAGATGGGCACACCATCTATATGATTGAGCGTGATATTCCAAAAATTGGACTGGCACCGACGGAGAAACTCTTGCAAGTATCACAGGGCTCTCAAGGAATTGTTGAAAAACTTGGCGATGATATAGAGTGGGACCATTCATACCTTACCGATGAAGGAACATTCTGCGTATACAGGGCCACAGATACAGAAATTATTCAAGAGCACGCTAGTATTGCGGGCATCAACGCTAAGCCAACGGCCGTAGAACATATCGTCAGGAATTTCAGCCATTAGATCAAGTTTAAGCGAGACTTGGTCCGTGCAGTTTCTCGGCTCAAGTCTAGCTTCTTGATTATCCAATACCTCTTATAATTATTGGTTATGGTGCCACCACGTAGTCATGCCCGCGCCCGCAGTACTATAACGCTTCTGATTGTAAATATTTTCATATCCAATGCTGTAAGAGCCTAGTGGCGAAAGAAGCCTGTCACTGAGTGTATTAGCTATCGTTTTTTTCTCGACAATGCAAGTGATCGCAATGTGCTGTAAGCCGACTCTTATAGTGTGTGTCGCGGGATCGAAAATAACAATACTTTCAGTGACAGCAAAGTTATAGCGTTATACGCTACCTGCCGACACGCGAAAGCGCCAGTTATCGCAACAAGAACAGTGGCAGGTGGCGTCTAACGCAACATGGAGGAAACCGTGGGGACGTATCTGATGTCAGGGTGTACTGAGGTGTATGAGCTATGGCGATTTAATGCGTGAGACCCTTTGGCTAGGGTAAACCGTTTGCACCGATTAGATTGATTAGGCTCGTTCTTACAATAATAATGTTTGTTCATAGGACTGCTCGTCTTCAAAATAGCTACAAATAGACCTTTTTTTCGCTCGCTACAAACAACACATTAAACCATTCCATTGCCGATAAAAATCAGCAGAAAACGGACACCCATTCATAAAGGGTTTTTTATTGATGCTCTATAACCAATGGCGGTGCTCGAGCTGTATTAGTACGGGCAAGTACTTCGACAATAATCATTGGCTCGCCACATCTTCGGCACACAAACACCGGTACCGGTATCGCTTCATCTTCTTTTGCCGGTGGTGCAGGCCCAAGACACAAAGTAGTTGGCGCGATAGCGCCAACGTAATTTCACGATTGGTGTTAGCCAACATCCCGTAGTGACGTACCCGATGAAAGCCACGGGAGGAGCCCAGTTTTAATGACTAATTTAGGTTAAGTCAGATGGTGATCTTGCAATTACCGCGTAGCGGTTTAGTTGTGCGCCAGTGATGGCGTCATATCAACACGGTGCAAGTCCGTGTCGGAGTAAACCACAACTCCGTAATCGAAAGTAATTGCGTTGTCGTGAGACAGGGTGAGAAGCAACTGGAGATGAATGATCGGTCCGCAGGTAACGAGCTCGATTCGGCATTTTGTAACGACGAGCCTTCGGCTAAGTGGCGAAGTCTGAAAATCATCAATCACGCTGTTGTGGTAGTGAAAGCGATGGTTGGGTTACTCAGTGTGGTTGGAGGTGGAACGATTGGAAGGTATGGCGCAGTAAGCTGGGAGACCTGATTGTTGATGTGACAATAGTCGGGAGTCAGAGTCTTCATAGTAGTGCACAGCAGCGTGACTGCTGGAAAAGCATGGAGAGCAAACCCATGCCGAGCGAAGGGAGGTAGGAAGGTGGATACGGGAGGTTAACGTCGATGCGTAGTAAGGAAAACACAGACTCTATAGTGCGGGTAACCGCTAGACCAGAGTCACGCTCGGATGATCCAGGGATGTGGTCATGGGTAGAAGCATCAGTGTGGACAGAACGTATGTTGGCGGCTCTGGGTAACGGAGTCAAAGGTGGTAAATGGCATAGTTTGATCGATAAGGTCTATGCACCGCAGACTCTGTGGGCAGCTTGGAAACGGGTTGCTTCAAATCATGGAGCAGCGGGAATTGATCGAATGAGTGTTGAGTTCTTTGAAGCCAATGCCGAGTACTACTTGAGTGGTTTGGAACGAGAGCTGCGAAATGGCAGTTACCGTCCCTTGCCTATCAGGCGCGTTCATATTCCAAAGGGCAAAGGTAAAACACGCCCATTAGGGATAGCGACGGTCAAAGACCGGATTGTACAAGGGGCTTTAAAATTGGTGATGGAACCGATATTTGAAAAGGAGTTTCTACCTGTCAGTCTTGGCTTTCGACCCGAGCGCAGTTGCAAGGATGCGTTGCGGGTAGTTGATCGTAGTTTGAAAGATGGCTTCACCTGGGTGGTGGATGCTGATCTGCAGAATTACTTTGATACTATACCCAAACAAGCGTTAATGAAATTGGTCGAAGCGAGAATCAGTGATGTGAATATCTCGAAGCTGTTACAGCAGTTTCTTGACCAACAAGTCGTCGAAGGCATGAAACAATGGACACCAGTGGCAGGTACGCCGCAAGGGTCTGTTATCAGTCCGTTGATGTCTAATCTTTATTTGCACAGTCTGGATGAACTGCTCAGCAAATGCGATGTTAGATACGTTCGTTTTGCCGATGATTTTGTGGCGATGTGCCGCACGCGTCAAGAAGCCGAATCGGTTCTTGAAACGATTCGGGACTGCGTAAAGAGTCATGGTCTAATGTTACATCCTGAGAAAACTAACGTAGCAAACTGCGTTGACAAGGGACAGGGGTTTGAATTTCTTGGCTATCATTTTGAAGCTGGAAGACGCTGGGTTCGTCCGAAAAGCAAACAAGCTCTTCGAGATAAAATCCGGCTGCTAACTGGTCGTCTTCGTAGCGAAAGCTTGGAAACCATCATCAAAGAACTTAACGCTGTTCTCAGAGGCTGGTTTGGTTATTTCAAACACGCCTATCGCACCAAACACGCCTATCGCACTATATTCCGTGATGTTGACGGCTTTGTGCGACGACGTTTGAGAGCGATCTTGCGGAAGCGAGAAAAACGTCCGGGGTTTGGCCGAACTTCTCGCGACCATAAACTATGGCCTAATGCTTTCTTCGCTTTTCATGGGCTTTTCACTTTACATGAAGCCTTTGGTGTTGCGAGCCAATCCCGTTAGGGAATCTGCCGACTGGAGAGCTGTGTGCGGGAGGACCGCACGCACAGTTCGGAGGGCGGGGAGGACGAGAGTCTTTCCCGACCCCTATCTTGTTGGTGAAGCGGTCATAGCCGAGTTTGTATTATCAATGAGTTGTGTGCTGGTGATCTGATGTTTTTGCGGATTAAAATCTCCTAGTAATGTATACGCCATTGGCGTACTATGATAACTATGGACACAGTGATCGAACTATCACCGTTCACTCGCAATTGGCCTTCAGTTTAGAGTGAAGCTGAATACAACGAATTTATTGAATGGATTGCTGCCAACCCCAAGTCCGGCGATGTGATCAAAGGTAGTGGTGGCATTCGCAAGATACGTTGGGCTAGTAGTGGTCACGGTAAACGAGGTGGTGCGAGGGTAATTTTCTACTCTGCCGACGCTGATTACGTCTATCTAATGACCGTCTACGCAAACAACCAACAGGCTGATATTTCGGCTAAAGAACTAAAAGTAATTAAGGAGCTGATCGAATGAGCAAGAAAGATGAGCGCAATATTAGCGAGGAGCTGATCGAAGCTGCCAAAGAAATCAAGGCGCATAAGGAAGGCCTGCTACACCCCAGAGTTGCGCGAAATGACATTATTGCTGCACGTAATAATCTCGGACTATCACAGAGCAAATTTGCGATGTTATTGGGTGTGTCAAAACGGACCCTTGAACAATGGGAGCAAGATCGAAGAGAGCCCTCACAAGCCGCCCAGCGTTTGATTCAGATCGCAATTAAACGACCAGAGGTATTGATTGAATTATTTGGGGATGCCGCGTGAAAATTAATATATAGTCATCCGTTTTTGATTAGTGGGAACGGCGAACAACGACGTGAGAGTTTTCAAGATAGTCACAAATAGTAATTACGGCAACTCAGTCAAACTACGTAGGCAACGACTGTAATTGGTAGATGGACTGCGACATTAGAGTCGCTTGGTTTGTTAACAGGTTTAGATGTAAATGTCGGCACTGGATCTCCCAGAGACTTTACGATCAAGCCCGAGAGCGATGACTCCGCGATCAGCCACCACTGTCATAGGCCATTATTAAGAAACAACACATTAAACCATGCCACTGCCGATAAAAATCAGCAGAAAACGGACATCCATTCATAAAGGGTTTTTTATTGATGCTCTATAACCAATGGCGGTGCTCGAGCTGTATTAGTACGGGCAAGTACTTCGACAATAATCATTGGCTCGCCACAGCTTCGGCACACAAACACCGGTACCGCTTCCTCTTCTTTTGCCGGTTGTGCAGGCTCAGGTACACAAAGTAGTTGGCGCGATAGCGCCAACGCACTTTCACGATTGGTGTTAGCCAACATCCCGTAGTGACGTATCCGATGAAAGCCACTGGGTAGTACATATATAAGAAAGCGACGAATGAACTCTGCGAACCCAGTGTTTTTTATCTTGTGATAGCCCGCCACTTGGAACAATGCAATGCAAGTGTGGATGATGCGTCAGCGCTAAACCCCATGTATGTAAAACGGCAGTGACACCGACACGCGCACCAAGATGCTTTGGATCTGCACCGATGAGCTTTAACGTCTGTGCAGCTGCTATGAACAGGATATGGTAGATAACAGCCTTGTTCTGATAGGCGATATCACTGATCTGTGTTGGCAGTGTGAACACCACGTGACAGTACTCAACGGGCAATAGCTCATCTTGTCGGGCTTCGAGCCAGCGCTTAGCGGCACCTGCTTGGCACTTCGGACAATGCCGGTTGCGACACGAGTTGTAAGCGATCAGCTCTTTCGTACATCCGCTGCAACGCAGCACATGGCCGCCAAGCGCCGCACTACGGCAGCGCTCAATCGCTGACATGACCTTCAGTTGAGAAAGGTTGATATGCCCTGCATTGGCTTTACGCCATGCAGGGCCGTAGTCACGAAATATATCCGCGACCTTCAACTGTCCCATGCGAGAAACTCAAACGCGTGAATGCAAGACGATGTGTCCAAGTGGTCCGCAGACTTCTCGCAACGTCTTGGTTGCAACTTGACTGTAGCGGGCTGTGGTGTCGAGTCTTTTATGGCCAAGTAACACTTGAATGACACGGATATCAACGCCTTGCTCGAGTAGATGGGTTGCAAAAGAATTGCGTAATGAATGCAACGTTACGCGCTTTTTTATACCGGCAGCTTCACGCGCATGATGAAACGCTCGGTTAAGCTGACGACCAGTGAGTGTGTTGACTGGGTTTTGTCCTGGAAAGAGCCAACCACCCGATAGCAATTTACGTTACGACTGACCTTGGCGATACCACTCACGCAATAGTGTTAAAAGCGGAATGGCAATACCTTCTTCAAAACAGATGCAACTCATACAGACGCATATCTTCGCTTGTCGCCGTCTGTGGTGAACGACCGAGATGCTCACTGAACTTCTTTACGTGGCGGATGTAGTCAGTCTGTGTCTTCGGGCTTAATTTACGCATTACCATGTCATCGATCATGCGTTGTCGTAAAGGCTCGGGGAATTGTTAGAATCACTCATGGGCTCTACTCCTGTTATTTCTGATGTTGGGGAACAACAGAAAACCAAGGGAGGAGCCCAGTTTTAATGACTAATTTAGGTTAAGTCAGATGGTGATCTTGAAATTACCGCGTAGCGGTTTAGTTTGTGTCGGTAAAGCGGACGCCCAGCGCGGCATAACGACCGGCTGTAAAGTTCAAATATAGTCATTCGCCCACTTGTTTACAGACTAGATTCAGATCCACATAGCATTCATTCGTGTTAACCACCGAACACTGATAAGTCAGTGTTGAGGAGTTTCGCTTCTTCTGAAAGCCGGGATTTGTGTGGAGATAAGATCATCAATGTCGTTGCTCAATAAGTTTGGTTTATCTATTTCTACTGCTGACTTCAGTAGTTTAATAATTTCAATGGTATGACTTTGTAGCAGCGGCATACCCGCATCTTCTAGCTCGATCAACTCTATTTTCACCGGAAACGCTTCTGCGAAGCGCCTCACCATATCCACAGGTACGATAGTGTCATCTGCACCGTGCACCAAGGTGATAGACGTATCAAGCGACTCGACCGCTGCAGTCCAATCATCGAATTGAAGTGCAAGATCCACAGCAGCTGCACTAACACCTCCACGTGTAGCAGTTTTCAGGGCGTGATCATATTCGCGTAAATTCACTGCTGATAATACATGTTTGGAATCTACGGGATTCGAGCTCAGCTGGAGTCGCATAAATTGCTTTGCGCCAATTGTAGCCCATGCTTTCATAGCACATCTACACATCATAGTTTTCAGGCCCGGGTGAGAAACACCGGCTTTTAATATTCCCGTGGCCCAGGAGGATTGGCTTATATCCGACGTATGCACGAATCGATACGGAGGAACACCTGCGATCTGTATGAGGTGATTGAATCTATGTCCAATTTTTCCGGCAAGGAGATAACAGACGGGCGAGTTGGCATTGTATGCCAACATCGTACAGCTATTAATGCGCAGTTGGTCAAGTACTGCCAGTGAATCTAAAGACAGGCAGTCCATCCTATTGATGCCGTCAGGGACCGGATCGGTTCGACCAAAGCCAGGCGCACAAAGACTGATAATATATAATCCAGCATCGTACAAAGCCTGCTCTATTTTTTCACTAAACGTATAGTTCACCGCATTGGCAATGGTTAAAATGGGCTTTCCATTCGTATCGCCCATCAGTGTTACTTCTATGATTCTGCCACCTTCACGTAACACCTCAGCTCGGCGACGGTGCGGGTGGTTGACTGCATCAACTATTTCACCAATGCCCTTCGTGAAGTCCGATATTGACAACACGGTGCGAAGCAACTCAGTTTGATTGCGTGTTCCGGTTTTGTTCAGGATCGATTGAAATTGAGTTCTGATCGTTGTGTGAGAACGGTTACGTTGTTGGGCGATATCCTGAGAGGAATAGCCATCCACGAAACTGATCAGTACGTCAGATTCTGTGTTGGTGAGCCCAAACTGGCGTTTGAGTAGCTGAGTCGACTTTGGTTTCCACTGGGTGGTGATTACGAACACCAGCGCCATCGGCACACGACCAAACGAAGGTGTTAAGGCAATCGTCGCATCTCGTTCATTTTCTGCTGCATGTGCTCGTTTTAATATCGCGTCCGTTACATTTACTTTTTCTTCATCCATAGCATCGCGTATGACTGCAGAGATCGGTTGAGCCCCGTCGAGCGCAAAGGGAAGTTGATTGATCGGGTTTCCGATATCAAGATCAAACTCGATTGAAGCTGCCGTGTTAGCTGAAGCCACGCGACCATCGACGGTTACCAGGTAGGTTGGGTAATCGAATGAGCTCAGCAAGCTACTGATTTCGTTACCGAGCTGTCCGGAGGTGGATTGACCTGATTCTTCAGAGAGTGCGGCTATGGCAGCATTCTCAATATCAGCAAATTGGAAATCATCAGAATTCTCAGTACATGCCTGTACGCAGAGCGTATTCCACGCTTCTACAAGCTCATCGAAATCCAGTGGGCTGTCATCAGCAGACTTGATCTTCTTGATGACATTGCTGGTTTCCATCAATTTCTTCCTTGATCTATCGGAAAAGCTAACTTTATCAGACCAAAAACCTCTTTGCATACTGCAAATGCAGTATAAATTTTCTGTCTTATTTTTGGTTTTACTGCATTTGCATGATGAATCGAATAGTTGAATCGACTATTGTTTCATGCGAAGTATCTGGAACCTGTTGAAAAGCGGTCCATCAAATTGTAACTCAGAGCAGCCGGTTCGGTGCCTAAGTATGAAAAAGGAACTGTACTATGAAAGGCAATTTCAAAACCCGTGGTTTTACACGATTCCCCAAAAAACTTACTCTCAGTGCTGGTTTGGCGGTGTCGATGTTGGCTTTGGGTACCACGGTAGATGCTAAGGGCAAGGGTAAAGGTAAAGGCAACCCCAACAGCGGTCCGGCAGACATCGGTGTAATGGTTGATGCTAGTTGCGACGTACTGGTTACGTCGAGCAAGAATGTTAGTAACATAGTCATTGGTTACAGCGATGGCAGTACCAAAAAAATTGATGACATTGAAGATGACGAAACGCTCAATTCTGTCTACACGTTGTCTTATGATGACTATGTGCCAGCTGCTGGAAACATGGTGACGAGCATAAATGTCAAAGCGGGCAACAATGGGCGTGGAGGCAACAAGGGTAAAAACGCGATCGGTGAGCCGATGGGTGACTATATGTTTTTTTATGCTTTGAATTTATGTTTAGTAGAACCACCTGCATGCGATTATGAAGAAGTAGCAATCGAATTAAAAGCCTCCCTCGCCCTGGACATAGTACAAGTTGATGTGTCGTCAATAATGACGGTAGTGGAAGAGGGCCAATGTTTTGTAGAATACAAATACACAGATTTCGAAGTTATCGAAGGAGAAGTTATCGAAGAAGAAGTTGACATTGAAAATACTTATATTCTAGATCCGTCCAGCGGAGTAGAGGGCTCACCGGCTTTTATTCCCGAGAACATACTTTGCCTATGTAACGAAGCTGCTGTTTCTAATTCTAATTGAACGTTCCAATCACTTGCTAGCAAGCAGCTTGCCTAGGTTACTAGTGGAGTTGGCTACGACAATCGTGTGTGTGCGGATAGGCTGCAAATTCAAACTACTTTTGTCCCAGCCCAACCTTTGCTTCGAATAGCGACCCACCCGCTCAGCACCCTCTGGTGCTGACGGGCTTTGCTCATAAAGCGGGCTGCTTTTCCAAGGAAATTGTTCAGGGTTGATTGAGCCACGCGCAATCCTTCCGGGGAAAAGTGATAACCAAAAAAATCAAAAGTTTTATCGATGAACCCGATAAAGATTTTGTCCGGGTGCTTCTCCAATTTCAACGTGGATAAAATTCGTCGATGAGTGGAGACAATTGGGTGACGGCAATATGCTGGAAACAGCCAGTCAGGGAATGTGCTTGTTGTTGTATTTTTTCAATGATGCAAGTGACGGCAAAGTCGGTGAAGCGGACAGAGTGTGAATTTAGTTTTCGCTAAGTCAGCCCATCCGCGCGTACTTTTCTTTTGTTTTGATAACTTATCATGAAGTCACTCCCGCACAGGGTGAGGAATCATCGGCTTAACGGCTAAACGCTACTATTTAACAATTCGCCAACCGTGCTATATCGTCCAAACTAACTTGGCTGAAAGCTTCTGTTCGTCATAAGTGGAATTTTCAAACACACCGAAAATATCGAATCCAGAACGTACGACTCGTCGATACAACAGACGTGTGTACTCAAATCCTTCTTCGCGATAGTACTGGGCATTTACGCTATCCTCGTGCGTAATGTCAAAATTGACGTCCAGTGTCAACTGGGTTCTGTTGCCGAAACTCTCTAGATCTGCGAACGAAGCACTGAGATAAAGTGACGGTGTAGGTTTGAGCCAAGTATAGGTAGATAGAAAGCGATAGTCACCTCCTCCTAATGTACCGTCAATCAGACTAAAGCCATAGCCATAAACACTGCTGTCGATATTGAAATCCATACCCACCGAGAAAGTTTGATCATTGTTGACCACCTCGCTGAACAGTCCAGGGGAGCCGATATTGGGTCGGTAGTTTGATACAAAATAGGCCCCCGACAGCGTAAACCAATTGTTAAGGGATAACGACGAATTCAGATACGCATTTTCATTTTGAAGATTGCCATCAAAAGTTTCGCGAGACTCGATACCCGCGCTGGTTTGAAAGGCGGTGACCGTGTCGTTGATTTTGCCTGGGGAATGGCTAAAATACAGTGCGCCACCTTGAGTACCTGGCAAATTGTTGGCCACCAATCCATTGGCTGGTTGATAGCCTGTATCGTAATATGAGCCATTGATGCCAACATCAAAGTCCCCGAACGAACGCCCTAAGATCAATTGCGCGTAGGGTCCAGATATATTGTCGACCCATTTCGTATCTGACAGCGAGTAGCTCAGATTATAATAAAACCCGGAATCCCAGCTGCCCAGTACATTGGAGCCAAATACAAGATTCTGAAATTCACCTTGGTCTGTCCCCACACCAACTAACTCCACTTCGTGATCTTCAATAAACTCTTTTTTATATCGAACCATGCCATCACTGCGGTTATCTGGTGATGTCGTAAAAAAGCCACTCATCGACGATTTATTGAACTGCGCGTATGACTTAACTCCTCCATAGAAATTTGGGATTCGTGGGCTGTAAAAATAGTGACCGTTGGTGGCAAAGTAGGCCGACCCCTCCTGAAAAAAGGGCCGTACTTCAGCCACGTAGTTCTCGGTGTAACTGAAGTTAATCGAGTCGAACTGGGTTTCCAACTGGGTAAAATCTGGCAGTACATCTGCCACCACCGTCACGTTAGGTTTTGGCTCATAACGCACAGTCACACCACTGTTGATCAACCAGTCTTTTGAGTCGCCATCATTATCAGCACCATTGATACTACCGAGAACATAAGGCATGGCTGTCCAATTTTTCGATCGGGTGAATGAACCCAACGTCAACCCAACCAGTTTTCCTGAGCGGGATTCTGTTGGATCGTCTGCGTCACCCACCCAGCTGCTCCATTCCTGCGCGCTGTTTTGGTATCGCCAGAAATTCACACCAAATTCGGTCGCTGTTGGATCAAAGTTAAGAATATGGAACGGTATGGCCATTTCAGCCGACCACCCATAGTCGGTTTTAACCGCACTTGCTAACCAGTCCCCCTTCCATTCGATCTTTGAGGCGCGCCCACCCATGATGATGTCATTCTGCGTTCCTAGTGCGTTGACATTGAAAGTCGACGTCAGTCGAGACGTGGCATAGGTTTCCAGTTCCAGAGTGACTCTATCATCAGAACCCAGAGCGTAATCGCGTATAGTTTGTATTGCAGAGATGCTATCCGGGTCCGCGGTATAACTCTTAAATGCAACATAGAGACGGTCGGCATCCATCAGTATACGCACCTCTGTTCGATCATTCGGTGGTCTCACTTCGGGGTACCTCGTCAGTGACGGTATGTGTGCAGCGCTATTCCATGCGTCCTCACGGATAATTCCATCGATGACCGGCGCTGCCATCGATTGATGAAGTGTTCCCGGTCGGATTATTCTAATGCTGGGTGTGTTTTCTGATTCGGCAGTGACCACCGCATTAGCGGTCACAACAGAGACATCTGCAGAATTCTTGAGAGTCAGCGTTACGGTATAACGTCCGGGTGCTTGATAAGAATAGATCACATCGGGTGAGGAAGTGATGATCGATGGAGTACCATCACCAAAGTCCCACAAATAGTGGCGAACTCGCCCGGACAGGTAATCGTCCAAGCCACGCGCATGGAATGAAAACGACAGTTGATTTTCCTGACCCGACGTTACCCATTCAATCGCGACATCGCTAAAATTTCTGATATTGTCAATCGGTTTGCCGCGGGCGAGCGGAATGCCCAGCCCGGATGACAAAGTGCCTAGCTGACCTTTACTCAAAGAACCATCGATGCTTGGATTATCCTCGCTGACGATTGCGGTTTTATTGATGGCCAATGTGTCAGGTTCAGGCGTCGAAGTCGACGTTGTTGTTTCGGGTTTTGCGTTGGGTCTGAACAAGATATCATCGAGCCGACCGCTGCCCCGGACCACGAGGCCGTGCATACTTAGTAAACGGTTGGTTGGTTCGGCACGTTGAAGATCTTTAGCAACGTCACGCTCTAAGGTGATCCATTTGCCTATGGTTTTCTGGGCGCTGAGCTTGACGTGGATAGTTGTATCGGGAGTGCTTGATTCGATTTTACTTGGAGAGTACTGGAGAGAACGAATGCCATTGCTTGTGTTTACCCAGAAGGTTAATGCAAATGAATCGTGAAACAACATTTTCCATGAGACTACAAAATTTTGCTGATTCTGCCACCCACCTGACCCCTTAGCCGTCCCAAACAGATAACTGTTTTGGGTGCCATCCTCGGTTCCGGTAAATTCGATAACATTGCTATTAAGTGTTTGATCAAACCAGTTGTTTATAATCGCACCACCAGGCTCGTTGTCAAGTACAGACCAGCGATCAGTTGTGCCGGACTCGGCGTCATAGTCATCAGAGTTGGCGTAGAGGCATGTCGGGAAAATCAGCAGCGTGAGTCCAAATACCAGCAACCAACTAATTAATCTGTCAGTATCCATATCAATGATTTCTTCACCAGCGCTGCTCGTTATGCCCTTTTGTTTCGTCATCGATTGAAAGATAGTCAATTGTTCAATCAACTTAATAGCAAGGCTTCAAACGTAGTCTTATGAGCAGTGCATCAGTTGGTGTTAGCGATACCACATGCTCTCATAATGCAGATCAGGTATGACCGTCGATCTTAAACTAGGACGAACCGATGAACCATCATTCCGGCTAACCAATTCAAACTAACCCGTACGCTCAATATACAATAAAGTAGATATTGGTTACGTTTTGGAGCGTGTTCGAGTTTTAAAGGGATATACGAAGTTTTTAGAATCTGCTTTTGTAGTGCCAGACACTGTGCACATTTCTCTGAATCTGAGTTTTTACAGCATTTGCATGATGAATCGAAAAGAGTATTAGGCAAAGTAGAGTAGAGTAGAAAAGTCAATTTAATCAATTATGACGGATTGTATAGATGAAAATTTTGAAATTAAAAGTTATAGCCGGATCAGCGTGTCTAATTGGAGCAGCATTTTTAATGACAACAACAGCATACGCTGGCCCAAAAGCAGGTAGTGCGGCAGCAGCAGGTAGTGCGGCAGCAAACTGCTTTCCTCCTGGAGTGGATATTAAAAAAATCGCCAAACAGAATCGAGGACAACCTTCGTGGGCGAAAAACGGAGTACAGAGCTTTTGCGCACCCGGTAAAGTTAATTCGCAGCCAGGACAATAAGCTGAACGTTAACGGCCAAGTGCAAATAAAATTATTCAATCGGGAAACTTTGCGCTGCAAATAGACTGATTGAGTTTGCCCCGTTAGAAATTTTACAGTTTCGAACGGGGCGATTTTCTTCCCCATGACTAACAATGTGTAAGTCGAAAAAGGTGGAGCATGAGCGAAGATTGGGACACACTAAGGTTATTCAATTTCGAGTAACTCGGTTAGTCTCCACTGACAAAATAAGCAGTGCGGGGACTGCGAGTTTATTACTACTGCATATGCAGTACGCAAAGAGTTTTTTGGTCTAATAAAGTTAGATTTTGCGATAGATCAAGGAAGAAAAATTGATGGAAACCAGCAATGCCATCAAGAATGTCAAGTGTGCTGATGACAGCCCACTTGAATTTGATGAGCTCGTAGAAGCGTGGAATACGCTCCGCGAACAGGCATGGGCTGAGAATTCTAATGATTTCCAGTTTGCTGATGTTGAGAATGCAGCCATAGCCGCACTCTCTGAATAGTCAGGTCAATCCACCTCCGGACAGCTCGGTAACGAAATCAGTGGCATGCTGAGCTCATTCGATTACCCCACTTACGTAACCGTCGATGATCGCGTGGCTTCCGCTAACACAACTGTTTCAATGGAGTTTGATCTGGATATCGGGAACCGGATCGATCATCTTCCCTATGCGCTTTACGGGGCTCAGCAAACTGCTGAAGTTAGCAGTCGAAATAGATAAGCCAAACTTATCGACTTATGAAATCGCAACTCTTGTCTCTGCACAAATCCCGGCTTTTAAAGGCAGCGAAACACCTCAACATTGACCAATTCGTGTTCGATAGACTGGATGAAAATCACGTATGGCCTCTTTAAGGTCTTGTGCCGCCCAAGTTGTTGTCGTTGTAAGTATTGCCTAGCGGGCAGACACATTTTGATTTTGAAATAGCTAATTGAGGGCACTTTGTTATACTGGGCTTGGTATCAGGGATGGTAAAGCATTGGGTGACCGCTTTGTGCTGGAAGCTGCCGGATGAAATAAGGGTATGGTGTTTTGAAGTACGATTTAGTTGATGCCAAAAAAGAGGCGGTTTGTAGACATTCAAGTCCAGATCAATTCGTGCACTTTATGTCAGATCAAGTCTGAGTTTTACACTTAAAACCGGTCGCATTAACCTAATGTGCATTATTCCAACTAATCCAATAACACCATGCGCATGTGAGCTTTTAGCGTATCCCCCGGCTGTAATATTGTCACGCCAGCATCTACTCCAGCCGATTGTAAATTGAAACCATCGTTGGCATTGGTAACCGGCTCAACTGCAAAATAGCTTGCGTCAGGGTTAAACAACACCAAGTGCTGGCAGTTATCGGAAGCCTGTATTTCCAATTTGATTTTTGCTTCTGGCCAAATAATAGTGGCAGGCGATCGAAAGCCGGACAAACAATGATCCATACGCTTTGACGAATCGAGCGCTTTAACCGAATTAAAATCCAAAAACTCGGGTAGCGCCACAGGTGATCCTGTCGGTAAGCAGTCACCGTTAGTATCAGGATAAACACCCTTAGTTGGTAGCAAGAGCTGCGGGTTTGCACCGGCAATGGTTCTGCAAAAATACGGATGCCAGCCCATACCGGCTGGCATTGCGGTTTCACCGTTGTTTGTTAATGCCATTTCGCTAATCAACATATGGTCTTGAAGCTGATAGCTGATTTGTGCTTGTATTGGCCAGGGCCAGTTCACCGAGCCGTGGCGCTGGGTATCGTACTGTGCGATAACGTTGGTGGAGGATTGCTCAGTGACTTCCCACGCGCGCTTTCTTAGCGCGCCATGAATGGCATGGTTTGTTGCATCATCAAGCTCGACCTTCGCACCATCAAACGTAAATTGACCGTCCTTGATACGATTTGAGTAGGGCAACATATGAAAATTTGCCGAGCTTAATGGTGCGTCTGGCTCAGTGCAATCAGGCATAAGGTGGAGCCATTGGTTTTCCACTGATACCTGGCAAAGTTGAGTTTGAAGCCCGAATTCAGGTTGTAGCCTGATTCTCCACCGCTCAGACTTTAGCTCAACTGCTTGATTATTTGTATCGGCTTGTTGCATCGGATTTGTGTTACTGTGTCGGCGTTAAACGCCCACTTCACTTCATCGCCCATTTCATCCCACTAGCACCTTTCAACTCATAAGCACCTTTTTAGCTCACTCGGCCATTTATCTCACTGGGCACTCCCATCTCACTGGGCTCTTTCATCTCATTAGCCCGTTTCATCTCGCACGTCCATATTCATCTCACACGCCCATTTTCCATCTGCGCCCAGGGTGGTCATAGGCACGCCGGGCAGGGCAGCAGTGAATGTCAGCTTGGTAAATTGTTGCTTGTTGTGCCTGTCAATTGTTGCACGCTGGTATGCTGGACTCTACACTCTGTAGATTAGTGCAAAACCCACAGTCGGCGTCACTATTTTCGATTATCCATGTTTAAGGGAAGCATTGTTTCGTGAATTCTAAATTCTTGACCTGCGCATCTGCGCTCGTATTGCTATCAACTGCGTTGTATTCGGCCACCTCGTTTGCCCAGTCATCGGGTCTGAAGCTCGGTGGTGATGAACCGGCGACACCTAAAATAGATCTGGGCGCAGCACCGGCCGCACCAAAACCGCAGGCGCAAGCCACACCCAGTAGTGCCACAAATGCCGGAGGCGCTAACGTGGTCACTAATGGCGCATGGCAGGTGAGCTGTGCCGCAGGTGCAGATTGCGCAATGGCGCAAATCGGAAAAGACACGACCGGTACCCCGATACTGGAAATGGTCGTTCGAAAACTTGAAGCCCCGTTGGAAGCCGAAGGGCGCACGGCAATTGCTGTCGTGGATTTTATAACCCCGTTAGGTGTGGTATTGACCTCCGGCCTGGAGCTCAAAATTGATAATGGTAACGGTGAGGCGGCGCCGTTTCAGATTTGTACAGAACAAGGTTGTCTGGTTCGTGAACCGGTTGATCAGGGTTTAATTGATCGTTTGAAAAAGGGCAATGGTGCATCGGTGTCAGTGGTTGCTGCAAACCAGGGTGAAGTCACGGCTATCATTTCACTCAGTGGTTTCACTAAATCCTATAATTCACTGCGTTAAATATTTTAAGAATCGATGAATCAATTGTACCTGTGCCATCAATAAATCGTGTGTACCTGTGCCATCAATAAATCGTGTGTACCTGTGCCATCAATAAGTCGTGTGTACCTGTGCCATCAATAAGTCGTGTGTACCTGTGCCATCAACGTCATAATTGTGCCTTTGAGATCAATGAATCAATTGTGCCTTTGACATCAATGAATCAATCGAAAATGCACAACCAATGAAATCCATAGTAGTTGTTGGCGGCAGTGGTGGCATTGGCGCCGCACTCATCACACTGCTGTGCGAGCGTGATGATGTGTCCGACGTACACGCGACGTACTTTAAATCACCAGCTGCAAGCTCTCTGGGTAGTATTGGTCGGTTTGGATCGAACACCGAATTGCATTGGTCACAAGTGGACATTACTGATGAAAGCAGTGTTCAACAATGGCTGGCCGACATTCCCAAAATCGACTGGCTAATCAATTGCGCAGGTTTTCTGCACGATACAAAAACCCGCCCCGAAAAATCTGTGTCGCATTTGCAAACGGCCAACTTTGAAAAAAACATGCAGATAAATTGTCTGCCAAATTTGTTGTTAGCAAAGCATGCAGGCGAGACATTGAAGCGCTCTGATCAAGGTATTTTTGCTGCTATCACGGCCAAAGTGGGCAGTATCGAAGACAATCGGCTGGGTGGCTGGTATAGCTATAGAGCGTCAAAGGCAGCTGCTAACATGGTGCTTAAGTCTTTATCCATTGAATGGCAGCGTGTTGCACCGAACCTGCGAGTGGTCGCCTTGCATCCTGGAACCACCGCGACAAAGTTGTCTGAACCGTTTCAGTCCGGGGTGAAGCCAGAAAAACTATTCAGCACAGAAAAAACGGCTGCACTGTTGCTAGCACAGCTCGACCAATTGCATAAATATCCTAGTGGTCGGTTTGTGGCATACGATGGAGAGGAACTACCGTGGTAGTTGGATCGAACTTGCGCGATTCGTGATGGTTCGATGCGTTACTCATTGATTCGTTATTAGCAAAGTCGGCTCTGCTGCCACGTTGGCTTCCAGGCTCACCACCAGGTTCACCACCAGCTTCAAAACCAAGTTCACTACCAAGTTCACTACCAAGTTCACTGCCAGTGCGGTGGTTTGCATCAAAGTCGTAAAGGGTTTTGTCCAGGAGATGCGATGGAGACACGTTACGTACGGCATTCATCATAGAAGCAACACGCATAGGATCAGTTTGTTCCCATTGCGCAATCATGGCTTTCATGTTCTGCCTTTGAAGATTAGGTTGCGAGCCGCACAGAGTACACGGGATAATAGGGTAGTTTTTTATTTTTGCATGAGCAGCCAGATCGCGCTCGCGACAATAAACCAGTGGGCGTATCACTATGTTTCGCCCGTTGTCAGCATGCAGCTTGGCGGGCATTGTTTTGATACTGCCACCATGAAAAAGATTTAACAGTAACGTCTCCATCACATCATCGCCGTGATGGCCAAGTGCAATTTTGTCGGCTCCGATGTCATCGGCCGTCTTGTACAAAATACCCCGCCTCAGTCGTGAGCACAATCCACAGGTAGTTTGTCCTGCAGGAATTTTTTCCTTAACGATGCTGTAGGTATCTTCTTCAATTATGTGAAAGGGGAGGTTCAGCGTTTTTAGATACTCGGGTAAAACATGCTCGGGAAAACCGGGTTGTTTTTGATCGAGATTAACAGCAATCAATTCGAAATTGATCGGTGCAACACGTTGCATATGAAGCAACATATCGAGCATGACGTAGCTGTCTTTGCCGCCTGACAAGCACACCATAATCCGATCGCCCTCAGCGATCATATTAAAGTCAGTCAGGGCTTTGCCGGTTTGGCGTTGCAGCTTGAGTCGGCGTTTCTCGTCGGCAGCCGATAACGGAGCAGTGGTTAACACAGCAAGTATTTTATCTTTCGAGTACGCTCGATTGTACCATTTTGCCGCAGCCAGCCCACTTTAAGACAGCGCGATGTTGTTGTCTCCTTCGCTAATTTGAGGTGTTTGCCAGTAATCTGGAGGCGGCTTTGTCGTTGCTCGCGTTCGAGGGTGCTGTTGCCGGTAGTCCCGACCAGGCTCTTTGTTTCACCATTTGCGATTTTAAATATCGTGACGTAGTTTTGGTACGCTATTGGAATTAGTCCCCCAAATGGGTGTAGCGCATTGTACTGACCGTACTTATACTAAAATTAATCTGTCAGGCAGGAGATGTATAGGCCTATGAAGATTCTCATTCTCGACGATCACACCTTGTTTCGTGAAGGCATGAAGCTGCTGCTCACTGGGCTGCATCAAGACCTGACCATCCACGATTGCGAAACCATGCAAGCAGCGCTTGCGTCAGTTGAAGCCAATCAGTACGATCTGGTTCTGCTTGATTTAAATTTAGCAGACACGGAAGGGCTGGACACCTTGTATGTGGTAAAAGAGAAACTTGCCGACACACCTATAATCGTTTTATCTGCCGAGCAGGACCCTCCAACAATTTACAAAGCTGTCGAGCAAGGTGCCATGGGTTTCATAACCAAGTGCGCAACACACCAGGAACTGCTTGCTGCCATAAAGCTTATTTTGGCTGGTGGTATATTTTTACCGCGTGAAGTCACCTCTGCGCAAACGGTAGTTAACAGCAAATCACTTGCGGTTAATGCAGAGTCGGACATACTAAATGCATTGTCTGACAGGCAGAAAGAAGTGCTGAAGTATTTGTTGCAGGGTAAACCGAACAAGACGATTTCAGCTAATTTGCACATATCTGAAAACACAGTCAAAGCGCATCTTTCTGCAATCTTTCGAGCGCTGGGTGCCAGAAACAGAACCGAAGCGGTGTACTTTGCAGCTCGCGCTGGCGTTCCTCTGGATTAAGTTCAATATCAAGACAACTAGCCTACAAGCTTAGGCTGGTTGTTCTGAACTACTTTTCCAGAATCAATCCCGAGGCCTCGGTGGTTCGGACACTAAAGTGATGCACGCGGGGATCTACGCGGGGTTTTACCCATTATGTGCATCAGCACACGGTTGAAATTTCCCACATCAACGGGATTTCAAAGCGTTGATTTAGCGATGCTCGCCCCCTTAAAAGCGGCTTTACACTCTCGAAGTGTGGTTGGACCCACAATCAGAGCACTTTAAAGCGGCTGTAAGACCCATTTCGCCCTCCTGTAGGATAATAATATCTGGTATCAACTCTGTATTTTTGCTGGCGCTAGTTGCGCCGACACCCTCTGTCACTATATAAGCAACCATAGAGTCCAGTATGATTTTGCGACGTTCATCAATCGCCGTACTACATCGATTAGGAGAATTAAATGAATACAACAGCTGACGTTGACATAAAAGAGCTAGTCGAAAGCGACCGGAAGCACATGTGGCATCATTTGACGCCGCACAAACCGTTGGAAGTGAAAGACCCAATGGTTATTGTTAAAGGCAAGGGTATGCGTGTCTGGGATGCTAAAGGCAAGGAGCATCTGGATGCTGTATCAGGTGCGGTTTGGACCGTTAATGTTGGCTATGGACGTGAAAGTATTGCTGATGCAGTGCGCGACCAATTAGTTGAAATGTGCTATTTCGCCAGCTCTGCAGGCAATATACCCGGCATTCAGTTTGCTGAGAAACTGATTTCAAAGATGCCTGGTATGAGTCGCGTGTATTACTCGAACTCGGGTTCGGAAGCCAACGAGAAAGCGTACAAGATCGTTCGTCAGATTGCCGCGAAGAACGGCGGCAAGAAACACAAAATTCTCTACCGCGACCGCGATTATCACGGTACCACCATCACAGCCCTTAGCTCGTCCGGACAAATTGAACGAAAGGCCCAATACGGACCTTACACGCCTGGTTTTGTGGAAGTGCCGCACTGCTGCCAATACCGTTGCCAGTACGATGATGAAACCAACTACGGTGTTAAAGCTGCGCAGGAAATCGAAAAGGTTATTCTGGCTGAAGGCCCTGACACCGTTGGTGCGTTGGTGCTTGAACCTATAACAGCGGGCGGCGGTGTTATTACACCACCAGAAGGCTATTTTGAAACGGTACAAGAGATCTGCAAAAAATATAATGTACTGCTCCATATTGACGAGGTGGTGTGTGGATTGGGTCGAACTGGCACTTGGTTTGGTTATCAGCACTACGGCATCAAACCAGACATGGTCACCATGGCCAAAGGTGTTGCCAGTGGTTATGCGGCCATATCCTGCACTGTCACCACTGAGGAAGTGTTTAATCAATTCAAAGACGGTGATGATCGAATGGGTTACTTCCGCGACATCAGTACATTCGGTGGTTGTGCGGCTGGCCCCGCTGCAGCCCTGGAAAACATGCGCATCATTGAAAACGAAAATCTGCTGGAAAACTGCAAAGAGATGGGTGAATACCTGCTCGAGAAACTCCGTGGCTTGCAAAATAAGTACAAAGTCATTGGCGATGTCAGGGGTAAGGGGCTGTTCTGTGGTGTTGAACTGGTTATGGATCGAAAAACCAAAGAGCCCGCGCCTGAGAGCATGCTGGCTCAGATAGCTGCTGACTGTATGGAGCAGGGAGTCATTATCGGACGCACCAACCGTAGTTTGGACGGCTTGAATAACACCCTATGCCTGAGCCCGGCCCTCATCTGCACCACGAAAGACCTGGATGAAGTTGTCGACGCTATTGACAACGCCATGTCTCGCCACGCGGTGATCTGAATAGCCCACACCAAGGCTGCTCTAGCGGACTCGCAAACGGCGCTGGACAGCCATCAGGGCTGCATCCAGCACCTTGCGACCCACGAGCGCAACCACAGCTCAACGAACCGGCATGTCCGGTTCTTTTTTTGCATTGATTTTGAGATTGAACGCCAAGTGCCAGGCAGCACTGGCTGCGCGCCCATCGAGAACTACAACGAATCTGCTATATAAAACGAGCAGTCGCATGTTTAGCGCCGATTAAATTAACACGTTGAGAAATCATCAAAATGAAAGTTTTAGTGTTGGGTGGAAATGGATTTATCGGGTCTCACATTCTGGACAAGCTACTTGCAGCCGGTCATAAAGTCAGAGTGTATGATCGGGCACCTGAACATTTTCGAGCACCTAACCCGAAAGTCGATTACCGAGTAGGGGGTTTTGAAGATCAGATCAGTATCGCCGAGGCGCTCGTGGGCATTGATGTCGTGGTGCATTGCATCAGCACAACTGTGCCGTCTACTTCCATGTTAGATCCGGTTGGAGATATTCAACAGAATTTAATCGGTACGGTGAATTTGTTAAGCCTGATGGAAGCACAAAAGGTGAAAAAAATTGTTTACCTGTCTTCCGGTGGAACGGTTTACGGAATTCCTGACGTCTCTCCCATCGTGGAAGAACACCCGTTAAGACCGATTAGTCCCTATGGTTTAGTTAAGGTTGCTATAGAAAACTACATCTATATGCGCCACAAAAATAATGGATTGGAATACACCATATTGCGCATATCGAACCCATTCGGTCCTCGTCAAGGCCACGGTGGAGTGCAGGGTGTAATCGGTACTTATCTGTTTAAGGCATCACAAGGTGAGCCTTTACAAGTGTGGGGTGATGGCAGCGTGGTGCGCGACTTTATTTATATTGAAGACCTGGCTAATTTAATTACCATGAGCGCTACCGAAAATATTGACGGTACTTTTAATGCTGGTGTTGGTTATGGCTTGTCTATTGCCGACATCATTACCAAAATAAAAACTGATATTGCTCCCGACATTGAAATCAATTATCAAGAGTCGCGTGGGTTCGATGTGCCACACGTGGTGTTGGATAACAACAAGGTGAGCAAAGCACTGTCATGGAAACCGGAAACAGATTTCGATACCGGTATTGAAAAAACATGGGAGTGGATGAAGGAATATAACGCTCAACAGCCTGGATAGTTAATCGGGCGAGTTTTTTCTACAATTTTTTTGATAAAAAAAAGGCTGCCTGGTAAGAGGCAGCCTTTTTCTATTTGAAGCACCAACATTTTTCGGAACGGCACCGGTACCATCAGTCTTCAGGACGGTACCAGCACCATCAATCTTTAGGACGGCACCAGCACCATCAGTCTTAGGGACGGTACCGGCACCATCGACGTGTGGCTTACTCTGTGAGACCCTGAAGCTTTTCCATCATTGGGCCCATAACGCCACCCAGTACATCACCAACACCTTCTTTGTTCAGGACAGTGTCTGCAAGTGGAGTCAGTTTAGCTACACCGCTGCTGACCACTTTATTCAGCGGTCCGCGTGCTGCTTCTGGAACCGCGTCGAAGTCACCGATAACACTATCGAGGCTGCCTGAAATTTCTTCAAGCTTAGGTAGGGCAGCAGTAGCACTATCCGCATCGCTAACACCGCCAAGTACTGCACCGGCTGAACCGAATATGCCACCGAACTTACGGCTGATTGCGCCTAAACTGAATGCACTCCGATCGATAGCTGGAGCTTCTTCAGCATCCGCTGCGGCGTCGTCATCTGTGGCTTCTTCAGTAGCAGCGTCACCTTCGGCAGCAGCTTCTTTAGTAGCAGCGTCACCTTCGGCGGCGGCTTCTTCAGTAGTAGCATCACCTTCGGCAGCAGCTTCTTCAGTAGTAGCGTCACCTTCGGCGGCAGCTTCTTCAGTAGCGGCGTCACCTTCAACAGCAGCTTCGCCTTCGGCCACCGCACCTTCAACAGCTTCTTCGCCTTCGGCAACTGCGCCTTCAACGGCTTCTTCGCCTTCAGCAACTGCACCTTCAACAGCTTCTTCACCTTCAGCAACTGCGCCTTCAACAGCTTCTCCGCCTTCGGCAACCGCACCTTCGACAGCTTCTTCGCCTTCGGCAACTGCACCTTCAACAGCAGCAACCGCGCCTTCAACAGCTTCTCCACCTTCGGCAACTGCACCTTCAACAGCTTCTTCGCCTTCGGCAACCGCGCCCTCAACAGCTTCTTCGCCTTCGGCAGCGGCTTCTTCACCTTCGGCAACCACGCTTTCAACAGCAGCTTCGCCTTCAGCAGCGGCTTCTTCACCTTCGGCCACCGCGCCTTCAACAGCAGCTTCGCCTTCAGCAACTACACCTTCAACCGCAGTCTCACCTTCAGCCGCGGCTTCGGTAGCTGTGTCGCCAACTGCATTAACTGCTTCGGCATCAGTGTCTTTCTTGCCACCGAACAGGTTTATACCGATCCAGATAAGAGCAAGTACACCTGCGATAGGTAGAATTTTCTTCCAGAAAGGCGTGCCGCCATCGTTGTTGTTGCCAGAACCACCGAAATTGCTAGCGGTGTTTTTCGCACCTGATGTCGCTTGATTAGCTGCGTTGCCAGCAGACTTCCCGGCAGAAGAGGCCGCCGCAGTTGCTGAGCCAGCCGCTGAACTGGCTGCTGAACCGGCAGCGTTAGAAGCGCCACCAGTGATGCTGCTCAGGAAGCCTTGCGAACTGAGTTGGTCGCTCAAACCAGAAGGCATAGCTTTGTTGATATTTTGCTCCTGACCTTTGAGCATGCTGGCAAGACCACCTGCGTTTAATCCACCGCTAGCGACTTTTTGCTTTAGCACACCCATAACCATGGGAGCAGTCACGCCCATCACTGATTTTGCACCGCCTTTGCTTAGACCTGATACACCTGATACGGCTCCGGTTAAAGCGCTAACGCCTTTGTCACCAAACAAAGAGCCAAGTGTTTTGTTGCCTGCGTCAACTACAGAGCCTGCCTTGTCGCCACTGAGCATAGAGCCCAGGTTATCTAACTTACCTGCATCTTGGTCGTTGACTGCTTTTAACAGCGAGTCGGCCCCGCTTGGAGTCGATGCAGATTGAGACAGTCCTTTTAGCAAACCTGGAACTGCAGCCCCTAGTGCTGCATCCGATTTGCCTGATTCGTTGCCCAACATTTTGCTTACATGGCCTTTCATTTGGCCGGTTAACTGGTCTTTGACCAGGTCAACTAGGTTGAATGACATCTATTTCCCCAAAATAATTAATAGTCGCGTCGTTTAAAGAATGCAGGCATTTGCTAAAGACGTTATCGATCGAGCTTTCGCCTGAACAGGCTAAGTTTACACTGTAGCCGCTCCTTCGTTAACGTTTGGACAGTAAACCCCTGCAAACTTGTAACTTTTGCTTGCATCGCTGATTTGTTCAAAATCAGCCCTTTAGTGCCTGTTTTCGCAGCTCTTTGTACTTTTTGGCTTCGTAAGAGCGGCGGGTTGAATGCAAAATTCCGTGAACTTTCATTTGGCTTACAGCTCATCGTTTCGTTCAGACAAGCGCACAGTGCAATTTGTGCACGGGACTAAACTGTCTGTAGTTTGTCAATTATGATGCGCTTATCGAGTACACGTATCCATAGGCTAGGCTAATCAAGTGTCGAACTTGCAAGCGCCGAATTTGCATGTGTATGTAGCTAAACGGATTCGTAAAAAATTGCATTCGTAAAACTGGATAAACATTGTACCGCGCCAGTGCACTTTGTAGTGAGAATCTGCTTCAATGTTCATTTTGACAGTGCGATAGAGGTTACATATGGGCATCAAGAACGAATTCACTGAAGACGAATGGTTTTTACTTAGTTCTACACCGGCGATGATCGGTGCTGCGATGAGCGCAGCTGCGCCCAGTGGTGTTATCGGTACGGTCAAAGAAATGACCGCGGGTATGCGTGGCACTGTTCAGGGTTTGACCGATTATCCAGACAGCGAATTGGTTACAGCATTACTGGAAAAAGCGCAGAACTGGGATGAGGCTAAAGACAAAGCTAAAGACTACAGGGAAAAAGCCAGAGCTCGGTTGGGTGGTGCGCAAATAAAATCTCGCGAAGATCTGCAACAGCATGTTCTGGCAGATTGTGCAGCTGCTGCAAAACTGGTTGATGAAAAATGCTCCTCCGAAGACGCCAGAGCTTATAAAGAGTGGAGTGTGAAAATAGCCAACAAAGTCGCTCAAGCAGCTAAAGAGGGGGGTATCCTCGGTTTTGGTGGTGAGCGGGTCAGCGCAGAAGAAAGTGAGCTGATCAGGAAAATTGAATCGGCTGTTGGTGCACCCACGGGGCATTTGTTGGCCTGATATTGGGTGGTGGCTCCATATCTGGCTTAGTTGGCTTATGCGGCTTATCTGGCTTATGCGGCTTATTTGGCGTAAGTTGGGGTCACCAAGCGCCCTGAGAATGAAAGTTGGTCGAAAAATTGACGTTCTGCTGCTGACTGGGTACTCTAACTGGAGTCCCTTTCTCGCAGCGTAGACGTTGGAAGACTTAATCTACAAGTTTCTGGTTCAGGCAAATTTTCCGCGAGCCGCCATTGTCACCGATGTTTCCCTGATTGATGGAATCAGCTCGTCTTCAGATGCATCCTTTGTGGTTGTTGATCCGAGCACAATCGAGCGGCTTGCCGTTATAAAGGTGGTTGGGCCGGTTAACGCCGAATTGCTGATTGAGCAGGCAGCCCTTTTGTCTGGCATTAGCGACTCTGTTGGTGGCAAACAAGTTCAGGGTTTCGTGGTTCGCGTTGACACCAAAGCCTCTCGCGAAGCAGAACAAGTGCAATTTTATCGTTGCCACCCCAATACAGAGTTACAGCAACTGAATGCGCGAACATTTCCTGATATGGGATCTTTGTTGGTCCATCACCGGCTTCTTCAACCTAAACAGGTGGCCGAACCTCAAAGCGTCACCTTGCCGGAAGATGATGCTCACCAGTTGTCAGAGCCAACCCTCGCCATGCTTGTTCCCGGCATCATTCTGATTCTGTTGGGCTTGATAGATCTGGGGTTACGCGTATTTTCGGGCAGCTCGTTTATTGACTTGCATCAGGCTGTGCTACTTGGTTTCGGAGTCACTCTGCTAGCCCTGCCAGCGCTGCTGCGCTACAACAAAACCCTACATTAAAGGGGACGGAGGGATTTAATATTGTCCACAAATTCTTTGTGGACAATATTAAATCCCTCCGTCCCCTTTAATGCTCCTCTCCCATGTCGACGCCCAAGTTTGGGATAGTTGTTGCAATTGAATTCGTGTTAGTCCACACTACACATAAACATATAAAGATATCTTTATATTATGGATTCATTGCTTATAGGCCTTCGGGCCGCAGGAGAACCGACTCGGCTGAGACTGTTAGCGCTGTGCGCTTATGGTGAGCTGAGTGTCACGGAGCTCACTCAGATTCTTGGCCAAAGCCAGCCACGAGTCTCTCGCCATCTTAAATTGCTGGTTGATGCAGGTTTGCTTGAACGCTTTCGCGAGGGGGCTTTGGTCTTCTATCGTATCAGTGACATGCGCAACAGCAAAAATGGTGAGGCAGCCGTTTTGGCAAGAACTCTGGTTGATCTGCTGCCTGATGAGAGCGCAGATTTAGCTCGCGATCTTGCCCGACTGGAAACCATCCGCCAAAAGCGCGCGCAAGCCGCCGACGTCTATTTCGAGAATAACGCAGCCCATTGGAATGAGATTCGGCGCATGCATGTGGCTGAAGAGCAGGTAGAACAGAAACTGTTGTCGTTGGTCGGTAAAAAGCCTATCGAATCCTATCTTGATATTGGTACTGGTACCGGACGTATTCTGGCGCTGATGTCAGAGCGTGTCAGCCAGGGTCTTGGCATTGACCAAAGCAATGAGATGTTAGCTGTGGCTCGCGCCCATCTGGAGCAAGAAGGTTTAAAAAATGTGCATGTGCGCAAAGGCGATATGTACAACATGCCCCTGGACGATCAAAGTGTTGATCTGGCCACTTTGCATTTGGTGCTGCACTACGCACAAGACCCGCAGTTGGTTATTAACGAAGCTGCCCGAACCTTAAAGCGCGACGGTCGATTGATCATTGTTGATTTCGCACCACATCAAGAAGAGCATTTGCGTAGTGAACACAAACATCAACGTCTCGGTTTTAACAACAAAGAAATTCAGCAAACGTTAATCGAAGCAGGTTTAAAACCTGGAAAAATGCATTCGCTTCAAGGTGACCCTTTGACGGTGAATATCTGGCAGGCAACGCTTCCAAGCCTGCATTAGTAGCCTTCTGTCAACGCAACTAATTTGACAAGGGTCTGATAAGCGTCAGACAAAACGATGTCACAAGGAATAACAAATATGAAAAAGCCAGCGTTATCATTTGAGTTTTTTCCACCCCGAAGCGAAGCCCAGACGCGTCGATTCTGGCGAACCTTTGGCTGTCTTGAAACGCTGTCGCCATCGTTTTTCTCTGTCACTTATGGCGCGCTGGGGTCAGGTAGTCAGGCAAGCGTAGACACCGTAGCGCAACTACAAAAAGACAGCTCGTTCCCGGTTGCGGCACATCTGACATGCGCAGGGCAAACACGTGCAGAGTTGATCACTCAACTGAATGGCTTTCGCTCTATGGGCGTTAAGCACATTGTGGCACTGCGTGGCGATGCCACTCCAAATGACAATAATAGTAAGTACTACCACCTGCGTTTTGCCAGTGAATTGGTAGAACTCATCAATGAAGTGGGTGGGTTTGATGTGAGTGTTGCTGCATACCCTGAGGTGCACCCCGAAGCTTTATCTGCCGAAAAAGACATGCAGGTGCTAAAGCGAAAACTGGATGCAGGCGCGTCACGTGCGTTAACTCAATTCTTTTTTGAACCCGAAGTGTTTCTGCGTTGGCGGGATATGGCTGTCAAATTCGGTATCGACAAGCCTCTGATTCCCGGCATTTTGCCCATTCACGATATCAACAAGGTCATCGATTTCAGTGGTCGTTGCGGCGCTACGGTACCACCGGCCCTGATTGAATTATTTAACAGAGCCCAGACAAATGAGGCAAAACACGCTCGGGCTATCGATCATTGTGTTGATCTGTGTAAAACACTTCAGCATGAAGGTGTGGAAGAGTTTCACCTCTACACGCTCAATCAGTCAGAACTGGCTTTTGAGGTGAGCAAAGAGCTTCTGGGCGTCAGTCACAGCAACGTTGCCGCTTAAACGATATAATCGGCTCCCCTGTGTACCCATAGCATGAGCCTTAATGTCCGATACGCCCAAAGTAGGCTTTGTCAGCCTTGGTTGTCCGAAAGCCCTAGTCGATTCTGAGCGTATCCTTACGCAGTTACGTACCGACGGCTATGAGGTTGTTCCCACTTACGACAGCGCTAATATCGTGGTGGTTAATACCTGTGGATTTATCGACAGCGCGGTAGAAGAATCGCTTGATGCGATCGGCGAAGCGCTGGATGAAAATGGCAAGGTGATTGTCACTGGCTGCCTGGGCGTTAAAAGCGATGACATTCTAGAGCGCTTCCCCCAGGTGCTTAGCGTCACCGGCCCACAGGCATACGAAGAGGTAGTGGGCGCTGTACATAAGCATGTTCCCATTACTATCGAGCACGACCCCTTCATCGAATTGGTTCCACCTCAAGGTATTAAGCTTACGCCACGTCATTACGCTTACTTAAAAATTTCTGAAGGCTGTAACCACCGTTGCAGCTTTTGCATCATCCCATCGATGCGCGGTAATTTGGTTAGCCGAGATGCCGGCGATGTGATGGCAGAAGCGCAGCGTTTAAAAGATGCTGGTGTGCGCGAGCTATTAGTTATATCACAAGACACCAGTGCTTATGGCGTTGACATGAAATACCGCACGGCATTTTGGAATGGTCGACCCATAAAAACCAAAATGAAAGAGTTGTGTGAAGCGCTGGGGGAACTGGGTATTTGGGTGCGATTGCATTATGTTTATCCATACCCGCACGTGGATAACATCATCCCGCTAATGGCTGAAGGGTTAATACTGCCGTATTTGGACATTCCATTTCAGCACGCCAGTCCTCGCATATTGAAACTCATGAAGCGACCGGCTGCGGCTGAAAATAATTTAACGCGCATAAAAGCATGGCGAGAAATCTGCCCGGAACTCACGGTGCGCAGTACTTTTATCGTTGGTTTTCCAGGAGAGACCGATGAAGAGTTTGAAGAGTTGCTTGAATTTCTTGAGCAAGCTCAATTAGACAGAGTCGGGTGTTTTCAGTATTCGCCAGTAGAAGGTGCTGCCGCTAATGAATTACCAGACCCCGTGCCCGATGAGATTAAGCAGCAGCGTTTCGAAAAGTTCATGCAAACCCAGTCGCGCATCTCTCAAGCAAAGCTACAAGCTAAAATTGGCACTAAGCAAATTGTGTTGATCGATGAATTAGGGGATACAACTGCTATTGCCCGAAGCGCCAGTGATGCCCCGGAAATTGATGGTGTGGTGCATGTCACCGTTGATGACTACGACATTGAACCCGGTGATTTTATTGAAGTGGATATTACCGGGGCGGATGAGCATGATTTGTTTGGGGTTATTCCGGCTTAGTGCCTAACCGCCCATTGTGAAGTCGCGTTTGGCGGTCGATATAGTCACCGTAAAACCCATCACCACATCCATCAGTGATGCGGTTGTCATAATCAAAAAAGTGGTGTTGCCCAGGCGCGGCACCACAAGCAGCTCGATCAGAAATATAACGAACACCAATAAAGACAGCGCATGATCAACAATGGATATGACTGAGGTACGAGTGGCTTTGAACGTTTCAATGTACAGAAAAAATATGCTTGCCAGGATGAACGCATCGCTCACGGTCATGATGATGCGACGAAGCGAAGGCAGGTCGAATTCGAACAGAATGACATTCATCATTGACTGATCCAATGGACCGGACAGCATGACTATGTTGGCCACGATGAGCACGTAAAAGAACAGCGGGATTGACAGTATTAGGCGCATGGCTTGGTGCTACGGTTTACTCTTCTTAACTGAGTATAGTTTGCTGTGGGGCAGGTGCTTGGCTGTCCTTTTTGCCAGCCAGATTACCGGCCAGCCTATACTCAAGATTTTTGGTAAAAGAACTCGTTTATATCCGCATCTATCAAGGCCCATAAATTGTGTTTGTCTGACTTAACCTTCACCGACTCGAATAACTGCACTATTTCGCTTGTATAGTGCGGATTTTGTCTGATTTTTTGCGACATGTATCGTTTGAAAAAATGCTTTGCCTCTGTTTTGTTGCCAGTCTTACCTGTTAGCCTGTACAGGCTGTTCAGTACGATCAAATTGTCTGGCCAGTAAGCCAGGCTGCGCTGGAGTGTTTCAATAGCTGCGGTTAATTCCCCCAGGTACTCCTGAAGAACCGCTAATTGAATTTCCAGCTGCAGGTTTCTGCCGACAAGCGACAATGCTGATTCTGTGATTTTCTGTGCCTCTTGGTGTTTCTTCAACTCCGTAGCAGCCTTATGTGAGCAATCCAGAAACCGACGTTCTCCGGCATGCTTTGCGCCGCCGATAAAAAATACTCAGCTGATGACGCAAGGTTGCCAGAGTGCTTTTCTATCAGGCCATGTAGAAACGGCTCTAGACCATCCTTAGGTGCTAGGTTTTTGGCATCAAATAATATGCGCTTAGCCCTTGAATAATCCAGATTAACGATGGCTTTCTCTGCAAGCAGCATTTCGCCAAAGTAAGTAGTGTGGCCTGAGTCCTCGTATTGGTTTATAAGCCTTGCCGCTGGCGTTAATTGTGGGTTTTTTAAAGAGCCTCTCAGTCTGGCTCTATAAGTTTTAATTTGTTGTTCATTAAATTCGTGCAGCGGCGGCTTGAGCTTTATTGGCGCTGTTTTAACAGTAAATTGTTTGTCTGTCATTTTGTTTTCTTCAGGCTCGCCAAAGTTAACTTCTGAGAGACGAGATAAGATTATTTCTGGATAATTATGTGTTGAGGCATGATCTGGCATTTGCTCTGGCGCTGGGACCGCTGCAGAATTCGCTAACTTTATCAGTGTGTCCCACAAAGCATCAGCTTTATTTATCAGTTCCTTATCCACATGCTCTGCGGGCCAGGGGAGCTGAATCGAGCTTGACACTTTCGAAGCTGATATACCGGTGTCAGCATTCGTATTTAAGGCTACATTTGCAAGCTTATTAACGTATTCTATTAAAGGAAAGCCGTTGACAATAGCTTCCTGCTGTACAAGCAACACCGACTCGCGGTTGGCCTGGCAAAATGCCAATAGTTGACGGTTATACGTTATCCAGCTTTGCAATCCGGTCGATGGACTTTGCCAGAGTTTTGCCTCGATATTTTCTACAGATGGGTTCAGCGTCAACTCTCTAGACGCTCGTATTCTCATGGATTGAATACACGACAAATAGTGTCGAAAAACCACCACTACAAAAATGTTTGGTATTTGCTGCTGCCAATCCCACAGAAAGAGACTGGATCTAGGATCCTTAAATCCCCACACCGGCTCTTGGTTTAATGAAGACACGATTGAGCTGGCGGTGGATTTGGCTTTGTGTGAGAACACAGGCTGGTCTGCAAAGGTGAAATTCGTAGCCAGCCAGTCGCAGTTAGCTGCGGCAAGTTGTTCGTCGTGCAGTGCAACTATCAGGGTATTTTCGAAATGCCCATCAACGTTGAATGGGTTCGGGCCGATCAGGTTGTCACCAATATGAACTCCGGCCTTACACAAAGCCTGCATGGTCATAGATGTGCCGCTGCGGTGAAATCCGCTGACAAGAATGCATTTACTCATGGCGTTTTGTCATTAGCAATAGGGTGGATAGTAGTGATTTGCAGAATACGTCTAAGCAGATAAAAGTTAGCTTGCTCAGTGTATTTATCCGCTTGAACTGCCTTGCGCTACCACACGCGTGTGGGGGTAATCTGCAATAAAAAGGCCAGTTAAAAAGAGTGAAAAGGCCCAGTTAACCGTTGTGTTGTGCCGATTTGGCACGTCAATGGCATACGAACAGCTAAGAATTTCTCAGCCAACGGTTAGCCCGCTCAGCCACAACGTAATTAGCGAATATTGACCGTCGAATCTGAATTAAATTTCACGATTACCAGCAAAGTGTTTATCTGACTTTATGAGTACAGCTTACGAAAAAATGATTGTTCTATGCGCGACACAGCGTTGTGGGTCGACAATGGTGGTTGAGGATATGCGTTCCACTGGTCTGTTGGGTGTGCCGGAGGAATATTTTATTCCTTGGGTGGGCAATGAAGCAGATATCGACTGGATTAAGCAATTTGAAAACATCTTGGTTAAGGCTACTACGCAAAATAATATTGCCGCGGTAAAAATCATGGCCGATCAGATTCCAGCAATCGATGAATGTTTAAAGAAGTCTACACCTTCAGGGCTTGTCGATAATGAAGCTCTATTTCCTTATTTCAGACATCATTTTCAGAACGTTAAATTTGTTTTTATTCGACGCGATAGTGTTGTACGTCAGGCGATTAGTCGAGCCATGTCCAGACAAACTGGAATAAACCATGCGACAGCTAATGCCAGTGATGTGCACTTTGCTGGTAATTTAATGAAGGGTTACAAGCCAGAATATAACGACAGCGCTAAATACGATAAAGCGATGTTAGACAAGGATGTGTTAGAAATTATTCAAGAAAATCTCGCTTGGGAGTCATATTTTAATAGTTGGGGACTAACCCATCCATTAACGCTTCGATACGAGGAGATATGTAAAAACTCTCCAGGGTATTTGCAAAGGATCGCGAAATACTGCGATATCGATTTACCTGAAAGCAAGTTGCCTACTAACCGGAAAATGGTCAAACTATCGAACAGTAAAAACGATGACTGGTGCGATCAGTACTTGGAAAACAATTTTAAAGTAGCTTAAAACTTAATGGCGGCCAGACCGCAACGAAGGTTGAATTATTAACGTCATTATCGTTACAAATTAGCAGTTCAATCGGCCCGTCTTACCCGCGTTTGGTATTTCCTATTTAGCATTGAGATTCTCCAGGTGTTAAAAATGATACTGTTTCAGAAATTTGGTGAGAGCTATTCTCCGAATTTTTTAAGAAGATAAATCTGTTGCTAACTTTTAATTCTCAAGGTCCATTTTGAGGCTTACTGTCTGAGCCAAAAGCTTTGATGAGTCAATTGTAAGTGTCAGGCGAGTTATATCTGGCAATACATATCTTTGCAGCCAGAACAAGTTTGAAAGCGTAGACACGGCATAGGAGTTGCAACTGGCAATTTGAAGTTGAATTAATTGACTGGTTTACAGGCAACGTACGCTCGCCATGCTCCTTTGCGAAACTCAAAATAATACTTGAATCCTTCGTTGTAGCCTATGCTAAAAATTTGGATATAGGGTTTCATTTCTAATCTGACTTTTTAATAAAACTGGAACATTACTTATTAATTGTAGAACCTGTTAAGAGGAATCCGATGAAATCGAACTTAGCCCATTTTGATGATGGAAATAAAAAAATCAGTGCACGTTTGCTAGAAAGAAAAAAACGTATTATTGACGCCAATCTGGATGCAATTTCAGGTAAAACTATAGTTGATCTTGCCAGCAATAATGGTCGCTGGTCATACGCTGCAATTGAAGCTGGTGCAACAAAGGTAATCAGTATTGAAGGCAGGCAAGAAAGAATTGATGATGCAAAACAATATTTCTCTGACTTGAAAGTAAGCGATAAAATCGAGACAAATTGTGGTGATATGTATCATTGGCTTTTTGAAAATGCTGATCTTCGCCCCGATACAGTGTTCTGTCTGGGTATCTATTACCACATCATGGACCACTACTTTCTCCTAAAGCAAATAGCTAACCTGCAACCCAAGACCGTCATTATCGATAGTGGATTTGTAAGAAGTTTTCGAAATTCAGTGCATGTACAACTAGAGAATCCCGATAGACATTTAAATGCTTTAAAGGTCCATCCCGACCAGCAGGCGGAATTTGCTGGATTCGTGTCTCTAGGCTTAATGATACAAATGTCCTGGAACCTTGGTTATAGCTGCAGACCCGTTATCTGGGACCCTGCTGAACTCGATTCGCCATCTAGCGTGCAAGACTATCTAATGGGCCGGCGTTACACACTGCGTCTGGAAAAAATGGATGGGCATATTGACTCTGACTGGAAATCCTCATGGCGCAGCGCACTTAAAGCTCTGAATCCTAAATTTGAGATACTTTTAGATAAAGAACAGCATGATTTCAGAATTGATGATCGAGTTCGCAGTGCTATGAAGAGCATGGAATTCTCGATTATGTAAGCTATTTGTAAGCTTTGAAATTAGAAGCTCACTCTTACTATTTGTTGTAACTAAAGTATTTTTTATCTAAACACATTTATTGGCGAATAATGGGATAAATTCTATCCCTTTGAATGCGAGGGCGATAACGACTTTGACTCAAGGAGTTCTTTCTTTGACATCAGTCTTTTTAGTTTTTGCAAGCTGATGATATGAGCAGCAATAAAGCGAAATTATTTCAGAGACCGAAGATGAAAGAAAAGTTTGATGTACAGTTGAGAACTACAAAACCGTTTACGGTTGTGTTTCCGCATATCCCGAAAACTGGTGGAACTACTCTTCTTTATCATTTTCGAAAACACTTTGGCGACAATAATGTTCTCTCATATGGTCCACATAATCGCATTGTGCGGTTTTTCGAAAATCAACCTCAATTGGAAGAGCTGGGCGAAACTGACAAGGATGCATTGAGAGTTATCCAAGGTCACGGAGTAGGTGAAGGGATTTTTAGATTGTTCTCTGGAGAACCCATAAAGTTAGTCGTAGTTCTTCGACATCCTGTTGGCTTGACCAGATCTCGGTTTAGTCATAGAAAAAATTCTCTAAAGTCGCGAGGTATTAATTTTACAGAGAGAGAATTTCTGGCTCAAAGCGAGCCCAACTTTCTTGTTAACTACTTGTTAACTAAGATGCCCCACTTTATTGATGAATCTGCGAAAAACGATTTAGATAGAGCAAAGTCAGTATTACGAAAGTTTGACTACGTTTTTACTACTGAGCAGTTGGATAATCAAGTCAATAGTTTAATGAATTCTTTGTCATTGCCTTCTTCTCTGGAACGACGTCGTGTCAGTGAAAAAAAGGAACCGTTGTCATTATCCGATAAAGACATCTTTGCATTACATCAGCTAGATAGTGCCTTATATGAAGAGGTTAGTAGCGTTGTGCCGGACCAGGCATACCAGAATCCTCTGGGTTTCGATCAGGAAGGTCGACAATTAGCAGAAGAAAAAATTGCGCCTGAGCCGCAATCTGACAAAAAATTAATTGATACTGCATACCATCAACTCGCAAAAGCTCTAAGCCATCATCTTAAAGCTGAAGCTGCGTTAGAATTTCTGAGTCAGTCAAACTGTGATGCCGTCTCAAATCCTAATCTCTTGAAAAAACTAATTAAGGAGTATTGGCGTATCAATGAGCCGTTGCTTACAAAAAACCAAATTGATATTTCTCAAAAATATCGACTCGCAAAAGCAAGCTAATGAGCGTTTGATCTGAATGGCAGGGTTTTATCTATATTCTAAAAGTAAATATATTAGCTTAGCCTGGGTAAACTACGAGGTTAAGAAAAACACAATTGACAGTGAAAGGCCGGCGTAATATTGAGTCGGCCTTTTTTTTAGCCACTGCGATCTGGTTATTGGATATATGCATCAAGTGATTTACATCCAGTAGAGCATTCTCAGTGTCTTACCAACCATCGAACACGATAATTGAGTCAGTGCTTTCTAGCAATTTAACTGCGTTTTCTCCTGAGTGATAAACCAATAGTTAAGTCTTCAACAAGTTATTTGAGCAGGATGGATAAAACCTCTCGTATCCTCAAATTCGCGAATCTTTAATAGCTGATTAATGTTGAGTGATAATAGTGCTGCAAGTTGGTTAAATACGTCAGGCTGTGCCAAGGATTATGCGCATTCACCTACAGATTTGCTAATAGGTGGGGTGGTAATTAAGGTACAAGTAAAAGTCGTCCCTTTATGTAACACCTAAGTGGTTCGCAACTTGCACGTATGGGCTATCAGAATGACATCAGTTAGTTCTTAGCTGTTGTTTTTTCAGTGCGTAAACGGTAATCAAAAACGATTAGCGGCTAAAACTTAACAAGTGGCGATGCAAGGGGTATTAATTGTCTTTTTATAGTTTTATCACCAGGGAAAGCTTTGGGGAGCCTTATGCACCTAAGTCAAATAGCAGGATTTCGATAAACTGGGTGATGCCGCCGCCTGCACCTGAATCGGGTGGACATATAAACATTTTTCGTTTTATTCGAGGCTTGGAAAGTCGTGGCTTTGATTGCCGCGTTATTGTCAGTAATGACGGTATCGGCAACCCAATAAACACTCCAACCAATCAATTGTTTGATCAGATCAATAAGTGGTATGGCTCATTTAACGGAAACGTCTACTACAGGGCCGATATGCCACCGGCTACCATCACTATGGCTACTGGCTGGCAAACGGCATACACGGTTAAGCAATTTAGATCTACGGCGCACAAGGGTTATTTCGTTCAAGACTTTGAACCGTCTTTCTATCCTGCAGGAGCTGAATCCAGCTTTGCTGAAGAGACTTACAAATTTGGATTCACTGGGTACACTGCGGGTAGCTGGCTTGCGAACCTGTTGCGTTCAAAATACGGGATGAGAACTTTTCCGGTGTCGTTTTCTTACGATAAAAAATTGTACTACCGTCGCCCATGCGAGAAACCCGATGTTGTGCATCTGCTTTGTTATGTTCGACCGGTTACTGTGCGACGCGGTTGGGAGCTGATCAATTTAACGCTTGAATTAATACATAAACGCAACCCTGACATCAAATTTATTTTGGTTGGTGGGGAAGTCGACCGATCTAACGTAAATTACCCAGCATTTAATCCAGGGTCAGTAGGTTTGTCAGAATTAGGAAAATTGTACAGTCAGTGTCGGGCTGCGCTTATCCTGTCGTGCACCAATTTATCGTTGCTACCCTTGGAAGTTATGTCTTGTGGTGTGCCAGTCATTAGCAACAAAGGGGAGAATGTGGAATGGCTTCTGAATGAAGAAAATTCCACGCTGGCTCACCTTAACCCTCAAGCCATGGCAGACGCTGTATTGGAGGTGTTGAGTTTGCCTGATGAAGAGCATTCAAAGCTCGTCAATAAGTCCATAGCGTACGCTAAGAGCACAAATTGGGATAAGCAGTTTGACAGGCTAAGTAAAGTATTAACCGAGCAGACCAAAGTGCTGCAATCAGAAGCGGCATAAAAAAATTGATCAATCACTAATCAAGGATGATTCTTAAGAGTTTAACTAATGAATATTGAAGTCATCAGTAGTATCGATACAGACAGATTATCTTTCAGTTTTATAGTTCCGGTATATAACCGGACTCAAAAACTGCGAGAGAGCGTTAGAAGCTTACTGTCTCAAACTTACGACAACTTTGAAGTGCTGCTTATCTGCGATGGATCCCCGGAAGAGACTATGGAAGTAGTTCAGGAGTTGGCGCAATCGGATAAGGTTCGGCTTTTTACTTATAAAAATAACAGCGGTAATGCTTGTAGAGGCCGGAACAAAGGCATCACGGAAGCGCGGGGTGACTACGTGTGCTTACATGACAGTGATGATATCGCTCATCACGAAAGGCTCACAAGAACAAAAGAGGCCATCGAACAGCGCGGAGCCGAGGCTATCTATGGGGCCACCAAAATTATAACCGATGGCACTCGAGAAATTGAAGGGATAAAAAATGGTCAGCTGCTGGACCCACCCGAGTTCGATTTTGATTTACTAAAAAATGTAAATATTCCCATGACGTGCTCTGTAACGGTTAAAAGAGAATTACTACTACGCTATGGTGGGTTTAGAGAAGAGATGCGATACAGAGAAGATCACGAACTGTGGTTAAGGTTAGCTCATCATGGATGTAACTGGGTAAAAGCAGCTGGACTATTGTGCTATTACCGAGTGCATGGAGGCAATGCCGAACTAACCTTGCGTGACAACGATGCTCACTGGTTTAAGCAAGCACTGTATTTTTTTGATAAACCTTTTTTGGCCTAAGAGTTGGCGTAAGAATTGCCAACTATCTGTAGACTAACGTGAAAGTAATTATCCTGTGAAAAATAGATGCAATATATCCGTTATGACTACGGATAATAAAAACTACATCGATAATTTTTATCAGTCCTTAACCGACCATTTTTCTTCTGTGCAATTGATTGCCTTAGGCACGGAAGAGGACGTTTTGTCGTTAAAGCATAGATATACCGACATCATATCTGCAGAAGACATTGGCTATGATTTTAAGTCTGATCGATTGATACTGACATCTCTGGATGCCTTCTACGAAATTCGATCTTACTTAACTAAGTTTGAGGAAATTACATTTTGGTTCGATCCGGAATTCTCCATTCAGGATAAAGAATTAGGCTTTTTAACCTCTATCAGTGCAACGAGTCTTGTAGAACATGCGAGCGGCGGTGTCTGTGCCAGCACGCGCCAGGGCCAGCTCGATTGGGATTCGATTGCATCAACAGAGGTACCACTGGTTCATTCTCAATTTGAACTTGCAGCCAGTAGCTTAGAATCAGAACCGTTGATAGAAAAAAAAGGTCTGCCACGAATACTAATCGATGGTAGTGCCAATATTTCTAATTATCCAATGGTTAATGCGTTTATCGAAATCGAACAAACACGTGTTCCTCATGAGAAATGGTGTCTATTTGATGGCGAATTAAAGTCGTGGATGAAGCCGGATTTCCAAGTAAGTTCTATTGTATCTACTCAATTGCCCTTGTACTTAAATTCAGTCGACGGTATCGTAGTTGTCGGTGATGTCGCTAACTTGCCCGGTATTGTGGATTACTTAAGCTTGGGTAAAATGCCTATTGTAATCAGCAAGGATGTTGAAGAGGCTATAAGTGAAAAAGTTTCGCTCACACAAGTGAAGCAGGAATTTCCCAATTTTGGTACGGCCGAACTACTGAAAGAACTTATTTCCGATGTAAGCAGGCTAGCGCAATACAATGCATGTGCTCAGGATGCACTGTTGCCGAATACTTATTTTGAGTTCAGTCAGATTGAAAATATAAAAGCAAGTAAAACTGCCTTAAAAAGCTACTTGGCCGCCTCTCAGACGACCTTCGCCCAAGAAGAATATATGCAGGCTAAGTACGGTAATCGCGCCGGCAGCAGCCTGCACAAGAAGCTTCGTCAGGATGCGCAGATTATTGCCGAAGTTCCCTCAACTGTGGTTCGCGAAGGTCGATTTACCGGGTGGACTATTGATACTGCCGCCATGGATGTCACCAAACCGTTAGTACTAAGTAAAGACTGTGCCGTGCCAGCTAGCATTCGGCGCTACAATCGTGCTGATGTTAATGAACATTTTTCTGTCACTGGAATTGATAATGTCGGGTTCGCCAGTGTATTCGTTATACCCGATACTCAGGTATCCGAAGATTCCCTGTTTTACGCAGTTGAAAACACAACAACACAGTGCGTAAAAATTCATACAATGCTGGAAGAACTTGACGTTCACTATGCCCCAGCAGAATTTGCCAAGACGGGTATGACGATAACCACCAGCGAATCCATACAAGGTTGCGTGGAAACGTTAACGTTTTCAAAAGCTGCCCTGTTTAATTTAGAGGGTATTGAGGGCGACGCATTTGCTTGTGACTTTAGGTTGCAAGTTGAGTCTGGCTATGTCGCCTCCGATGCGGTAGATGTTTACGTTGTGTCAGATTCCCAATTGGTGAAAGTAGAGGCGGCTACCGATGATGACTTCTCTTTTAGTCTTGCTTCATGCGATGGTGTTGATCAGATATCGCAATTAATAGTTATGGGACACAAAATGGTAGAGCAAGATTTGAAATGCGTACTATCCAGCTCGGACCCAAGTGTTTCTTATTCATCCGTTAAGTTTGTAGCGGAGTCTAACGAAAATGCATCTATTGAATCTGAAGAGGTAATAGCGGTTACAGAAATGGACGATACCGTTGCCATAAGTTCAATGGACGACACTGTAGCTATGGACGAGACGGTAGCAATAGTTGCGATAGACGAATCGTCAGCATTGGACGAAACAATAGCGATAGATAGCCGTGACGATACCTTGGAGATCGCCAAGGTGATTGCGCTGAATCTTGGTCACGATACTTCATTAGACCAAAACATGAGTGACGAAGAGAGCGCCGACAATAGCAGCGAAGTACTGGCTGAACAAAAATTTATCGATGTCGAGTCCATCGAAGAAGGTTCGGTTGACGGTAGCGAAGACGTTCAAGATAGCGATGTTAAACGTGCCGCCTAGAATGGCATGAATTTATCTAATCGTCTGTAGATAATGCCTATAAAGCATCCGTTCGAGAATGCTATTTTTGCTCTTAGCTTGACCTACCAAATTAAGTGATTTAACTCACTGTCTTACTATTTTTAATCATTTGATTTTACCTACCCTTAGCCAACGCGCGCTTCTTGCCAAATTTTTTGTTTACTACTAGACATAAATAACGGTTGTATTTCGCATTTATAAAAATTTTTGACGCATCCGCCGAGAAAACTATTACATTACCGTGACGAAACTAACGTAGTGTTTCACGTTGAAGCACAATGCAGCTGATAAAAAAATTTGGAGGAATAATGGGCTTGAATAGGAATTTTCTAGAGGGATTTTATGGTAAAGCAATGACGCTAGTGGTGTTTTTGTCTTTCGCGGTATTATCTTCGCAAGCTCATGCTGGCGCTGCTCTGGATGAGGATTCTGTTGTCGTGCAACCTGATGGAACGAACATCACCGTTGTTCAGCGAGGTGATGAGTGGATCAACTGGCTCGAAAATGCACAAGGCTTCACAATAGCCCAAGATGACAATGGCGAATGGTTTTTCGTCAATGGCTTTGATATAGACGGCACACCGTTACTTAGCAGCCTGTCAGCCGATAATTCAGAACCTGCCGGCTTTTCTCCAGGGCTTCGACCCACTGTGTCCGCCAGCGGTAGAATTCCTAGTCCCACCAGTGTTGACTTGAACGACATTATGCTGGAGTCAAGCAATAGCGCCGGTCCCGGGCCACACTCCGGACCAGTTTTGTTTATTCTTGCAGAATTTGATGATAAGCAAGGCACTACTTCTGAAGCATTGTGGTCAAACATGCTTAGCAACAACGTGGCTAACTATTATGACGATGTCTCCTACGGAAATGTTGATCTATTTCCTGCAACCGAGTCGTTTGGTACAGCAAATAATGGAATTGTCGGCTGGGTTAATATTGGTGCTAATCACCCAAATACCGCTTCCAACACCGGTGCTGCGAACAGAGTGATTACTCGCAACGCAATGATCGCGGCTGACCCCTTCGTAAATTATGCAAGTTACGACAGCAACAACAACGGCGTTATAACCAGTGATGAACTTTCAGTAATCGTCATCGTTGCAGGGTTCGAGCGTTCGTTTAGTGCGAGTTTTTCGCCAATGGTTTGGGGTCATGCTTGGTGCTTGTTCGGTACCACGCCACCTCCAACACTTGATGGCGTGGGAGTGGGTGGTTGCTATGCCAGCGGTTTGGACGGTCTAAACTACGCCCAATTCGGTGAATATCACGGTACGCATGCCGCCACCATGGGTATCATCGTGCACGAAATAGGGCATCTCACCTTCGCACTCCCTGACTTGTATGACTATGACAATTCGTCGCGGGGCATCGATTACTACGGTGTAATGGGGTTTGGCAGCTGGGGTAGAGCTTCAAACGACGCCCACAGTGGCGAAACACCAGTGCATCCATCGGCATTTTCCAAAGTGCGCAAAGGCTGGGTTAACGCGAATGTCGGTACGGGTATTCGAAAAGTTATCAGTGCAGGTAACAATGCCGCTAATTCCAATAATACGGTCTATCGAGTCAACACTAGTAATGCTAATCAGTATTTTTTGGTGGAAAATCGTAACGAAGCTTATGGGTATGACCGTGGTTTGGATCGCGCTTCGGGCAGCTCGAACGATATTTGTGGCGTTGCGATATGGCACGTCGATAATTCCCAGACTAACAATAACAATGATGCTAGTCGTTGGGCTGATTTGGAGGAAGCTGATAACTTTGAAGGCTTCCCTGCAAATACTGATATGTACTATTCAGGCAACAAAACAGATTTTAATGACAATACAACGCCAAATGCTCGATTAAATAATGGTGCCAACTCAGGTGTGACGATTAGTCAGATTAGCGCTTGCGGTTTAAACATGACGGTGAACTTTGGTACTCCGCGTGTGTGCAATGGCAAGGTGGTTACCATTATGGGCACTTCCGGGTACGACAACATAGTCGGTACCACTGGCGCGGACGTGATCGCTGGCCTTAACGGAAATGACACTATTGACGGGCGTGGAGGCAATGACACAATCTGCGGTGATTCTGGTAACGATATTCTTCTGGGTGGCAATGGTGCTGATTGGATTTGGGGTGCGGACGGTAATGATCGGATTCATGGTCAGATTGGCAATGACACACTTCTTGGTGGTGTTGGAGTTGATAAATTATGGGGCAGCCAAGGCAATGACATCATGAAAGGTGGAAACAGCGCGGATACCCTTGATGGTGGCCCTGGGGATGACACCCTCCACGGCGATAACGGTAACGACACGATTCTGGGTAGAGCGGGTGCCGATATTATATACGGTGGCCCAAATAACGATACTATTGATTCGGGTGCGGACCCCGATTTTGTCGATGGCGGTAACGGCAATGACGTTATCCAGGGTGGTCTTGGTGATGATCTTTTGTACGGGGGTTCGGACGTTGATGTAATCAGAGGGTGGGACGGTGATGACATCATATATGGTCAAAACGGTTCAGATACTCTGATTGGTGGCGACGGCGATGACAATATGTACGGTGGCTTTGGTACCGATACATGTACGACTGATGCCTCAGATACTGACCCGGCTGCTTGCGAAAATATTAACTAAAGACTGGTTTTAGTTTCGCGAATGAATAAACAAACAGGCAACCTTTAACGGTTGCCTGTTAGGTTCTTGGATTTAGCCATTTATACGCTAAGGCGTATCCTTTTCTTGATAGACCCTAATGTAGTCAATTTCGTATCTCGCTGGAAATACTGAAGGGTCGGTCGGTTCCTGATTGAAGTTCCCGCCCACTGCCAGATTGGCAATAACATACATTAACTGATAAGCGCGATTCACATCCCCGCTTTCGGTATAAGTATCCACCACTTGCCCGTCGACATACCAGGTGATGACACCAGGTCGCCATCTTACGCCAAAGGTGTGGAAATCATCGCTATAACCTATGCTGGGAGAGCCATGGTTGCTGGTAAATTGATCCTGTAACGGCACACCGTTATTGGAGGAACGATGAAACGTGTGATAACCAATGTGCGGAGATTCTCCAACAATTTCCATAATATCGATTTCTGGAAGCAGTCCAACGTAGTAGCTGTTGAGTAGCCAGAATGCAGGCCATAACCCATCGCCCAGTGGCACCTTTGCCCGAATTTCTGCATACCCATTAACGAACTTAAAGGAATCATAAGAAGTTATTATTCCAGATGTGTAGTCGGGAGCACCGGGGTAAGGTCCGCGTTGAAAGCTTGGGTTGTCCAACCATATAGGGTCATTGATTCCCGGCAGTGTGGTTGGGGGCACGTTGGGTGGAGAATTGGCACTTTGGTCTGCGATGATTTTTAAGCTGCCATTGGATACATCAAACGGCGTGTAGCCGACATCTTGATCGGTGTCTGCAGAGTCAACGTAATACTGTTCTTCGTTATTTATTGCGATATAGGGACCCCAAAGGAAGGAGGTATTCCATTTGCTGGTATCCAGCGAGTTGCCGTTAAACTCATCGTTAAACATCATTTGATAATCAGCCGAAAGATTCAGATTAGGACTCAGCTTTCTTTTGTAGGCGCGAATGTAGTCGATTTCATATTCTGCGGGAAACGGGGTCGATGAATCTGGCGACCCAGGCCAGACTCCACCAACGGCCAGGTTTGCCAGTAAGTACATCGACTGTTTTGGCATTTTATATTGTGCGCTAGTTATTCGTTTGGCCTCAACCCCATCAACATACCAAACTATTTCCTTTGGTGACCACGCCATACCGAATGTATGAAAGTCCAGTGTCCAGTCTGGGCCGTTAGACTCATAGCTAGGCGTCGATATTTTCGCCCAATCGTTTTGCGGTTCAAAGTAATGATAAGTATGGTAGACAGTGTTTGGATCGTGTCCAAGAAATTCCACAACATCTATTTCTGGCGAGTCTTCTACATAATGTTTGTTCAATGCCCAGAATGCAGGCCATAATCCTTTTCCCTTAGATAGTTTAAGCCTCGACTCTACATATCCATGAGTCAAGTTGAATGATTCATTCGACGTAATGATGCCAGATAGGTAATTCACGTTAGCCGGGTCATAACCTGGTCCATTATCCCCAGGACCGTTGTATTGGTACTCAGCATAATCATCCCAGATTGGGTTGTTCTCCGCTGGTCTGGGAGGGGGTTGCACAGCACCACCAACCGGCGTGGCCCTGATAATCAGCGAATCGCCTGTCAGCTCAAATGGATTGTGATTGTATCCTTGATGCATACCAAGGATGTCTACATAGAGTTGTTCTTCGGCATTAATGGCGGCGTAAGGCCCCCACAACAAGCCAGTATTCCACTTGTTGGGGTCGAGTGACGATGTTGAAAATTCGTCGTTAAAAACCAACTCGTAGTCTGAAATTTTAGGCAGTGTGGCGATCGAATTTTCCGAGAGTAGTATATTCTTAAGACCCCATACATAACCTGATTTTTTCTGTTTAAAAGAGAGTGTATTGGTACCGGATATTTGATCCGCGGATGAAATATTAATGACTGAACTACCAATTCCATTATTAGGTGTCACCGCAAGAAATCCGACTGGCGCAGCATTAACCAGTACAGATACTTCGTCAGCTATGTCGATATCGAATGTATCAAGACTCAATTCAAGGTCAGTGGTGGACCCCTGAAATTCAAATTCAGCGGAGGTTCTATTGGTGTTTATATTGTTATATTGAAATCCGTAGCCTTGTGTGTGGGTAGTACCAATTATCAGTTGCGGAATTGAATTTTCTGTGAGCAGTATATTTTCAATACCCCATATATAACCTGATTTTTTCTGTTTGAAAGAGAGTGTATTGGTGCCGGATATTTGATCAACCGATGAAATATTAATGACTGAACTACCAATCCCATTGTTAGGTGTCACCGCAAGAAATCCGACTGGCACAGCATTAATCAGTACAGACACTTCGTCAGCTATGTCGATATCGAATGTATCCATACTCAATTCAAGGTCAGTATTGGAACCTTGAAATTCAAATTCAGCTGATACCTTATTCGTGTTTATATTATTATATTCAAATCCGTAGCCTTGTGTGTGGGTAGTGCCAATTATCAGTTGCGTAATCGAATTTCCCGTGAGTAAAATATTCTTAATACCCCATTTGTAAACTGGTTTTTTTTGTCTAAAAGAAAGTGTATTGGTACCGGAGGTTTGCTCAGCATATGAAATATCAATGACTGAACTACCAATCCCATTATTTGGTGTAACCGCAAGAAATCCGACTGGCACATCGTTTACAAGTACAGATACTTCGTCAGATATGTCGATATCAAATGTATCCAGACTTAACTCAAGATCAGTATTTGATCCTTGAAATTCAAATTCAGCGGAGACCTTATTCGTATTTATATTGTTATATTCGAATCCGTAGCCTTGTGTGTGTGTAGTGCCGATTATCAGTTGAGGAATTAAATTTTCCGTGAGCAAAACATTTTTAATACCCCATTTATAAACTGGTTTTTTCTGTTTAAAAGAGAGTGTGTTTGTTCCAGAGACTTGTTGCGCCAGTGAAATACTTAACGACGAACTGCCTGTTCCATTGTTTGGTGTTGTTGAAAGGTTACCGATGGTAACCCCGTTAACCAGGACAGAAACTTCATCCGCCTCATCAATGTCGTAGGTCGTAAGACTCAGTTCAATGGGGCTGGTGCTATCGTTGAAAACGAATTCTGCAGATACTGGATTAGTGTTGGTACCCTCGTATCCATTGCCGTACTTAGTGGTGTCTGTATTGCCTAGAATTAGCGGTGTGCTGGCGAAGGAGTTGCTATGCCACAGCGCGCATGTTAGAACAAGCAAACTGAGAATATGGGTACTGAATTTAGCGAAGCGTGATGTCATAGGGATCTTGCTTTCTAAAAAAAACAGCGTTGATTATGCAATAATCGCCACCTGGATTGGCGGCGAAAACGCTGAAAAAATTGTGTTAGTGACTGCTTATTGAATACTCAGGTCATGGAGCTGGATTTTTTGGGTTGTAGCGTGACGGCCGTCACAAAATACATCTGCAGCTATGGCTACGTATTTTGTTTTGGCTCAATGGCCCAGAATCAGGCTTCGGAAAGTATGTCGATGAGATAGACAGTATAAATTAGCTATCTATCTACTGCCGGATTAGACGAGCAGTGTTCTGTTCAAACTAACTTTAAAGCGATGTTAGCTCTCTATAAGACCCATCAGAAACCCCAGTCCACCACTCATCATTTTCCAAGTACCAATCGATCGTCATCTCGATTCCTGTTTCAAACGTGATTTCAGGCTCGTACCCAAGTGCAGCTTGAATCTTCTGTGTATCAACCGCATACCGAAAATCGTGTCCTGCACGGTCTTTCACATAAGAAATTAAGGA